>ENA-UPXM01004946-UPXM01004946.1-activated-sludge-metagenome-genome-assembly--contig:-NODE-4946-length-13293-cov-4.829053_pt1 | contig 13293 bp, 11 predicted proteins | sample MGYA00238178_ERZ772708 | MGnify/ENA primary metagenome ERZ772708 (study PRJEB29002, sample SAMN05720212) | activated sludge metagenome | isolation source: anaerobic digester from wastewater... | reverse complement strand
TCCCCCTTTCCTGCTTGCGTAAAAATGAAAGATTATGGAAGCCTCTCCCCCTGCCTAAGGCTATCTATAACCTGATTTATGGCCGGCATTGCCACGGCGGCGGCTTTTTCCCCTTCCATGATCGCTTCATGCCTTTTGGTGAAATCGCCCGGGCCGATATAGCCTACTTTCGGCCTGATGACGACATCCGCGTTTTTAAGCTGGATCACCGACATTTTATTGTGCATGATATCGACCGATTGCATGATGGTTTCGAGCGTTCCCGACGGCATCGCCGGGGTGAGCCCCGATGAGATATCCACGGCGATGACAACATCCGCGCCTAAGCGTCTGGCCGCACTCACCGCTACGGGACTTACCACTCCCCCGTCCACATAAACGTTTTCGCCGATCACCACCGGGTTGAAAATACCTGGGACGGCGCAGCTGGCCCGGACGGCGCGCCCTGTGTTGCCGCGGCCGAAGACCATTTCCTCGCCGGTCCTGATATTGGTGGCCACCGCGTAAAAAGGAATTTTAAGCTTGTCGAGCGGGGTGAATTTAACAAGGTTATTGATATAATTTTCAAGCTTTTCGCCTTTGATAAAACCGTTGTCCGGAATGATGTAATCGGCAACATCGTCTTTTTGTATGCCCAGGGCGATGGTTTGCAGCTCGTAGGGACTAAAGCCATAGGCATAGAGACTCCCGACAAAAGCCCCGACGCTGGTGCCGACCACCATGTGCACCGGCACCCGGTGCGTCTCAAGCATTTTCAGCACACCGACATGTGCAAATCCACGCGATGCTCCCGCGCCCAGCACGACGGCGATTTTCGCCCGTTTGGGCGGCGGCTCGGGCGGCGTTTCTTTCGGCGCGGCCGCACAGGAAACCACAAGTCCTGCACAAAACCAGACGGCAAGGACGTAAATTCTTTTCAGAAAACGCGAAAAATCAGGCATGGCTACGGCTTTCGTTCTTTTCTTTTCCGCGGGCGCGGCCCTCTGCTTTTGACAGGGGCCTTTGTCTTGTCCAGCTCTTTCCCGTCAGGTTCGGCGGCGGGCTGAGGAGGAGGCGCGTGGAGCGAGGCCTGGTAATAGTCGTCCAGGAGCATCACCATCAATGACAGGCCCTCATCCGACTGCGCCAGCTGCCGCGCCAATGGCATAAATCTGCGCATCCGCTCGAGCTGCAGATTGTCGCGCGCCCGCAGGCGACCCTCCAGAAGGGCCGTGACGCGCTGGGCGACAACCTGCTCGAGTTCTTCGTCGCCCGGCAGCTGCTTTTCTTCCATGCGGATGCTGTAGTGCCGGGCGATACTTTGCAGTTTGAACTTCTCCATCTCCGCCACCAGCGAGATGGCCACGCCGCCGGAACCCATCCTTCCTGTGCGTCCGGCCCGGTGGATATAAGCCTCCGGGTCTTCCGGCGGTTCATACTGGATCACGTGCGACAAATCCGGGATGTCGATGCCGCGGGCCGCCACATCGGTCGCCACCAGAAAGCGCAGCGCCCCCCGGCGCACGCGCGCCATGACTTTTTCCCTGGCAGCCTGAGCCAGGTCGGAGCTCAGCTCGTCCGCATCATAACCGAAACGCTTCAAGACGACGGACAGGTAATGAACCGCATCTTTCGTATTGCAAAAAATAATAGCGGAGACCGGGTTTTCAATTTCGATAATCCGCACCAGCGACCTCTCCTTGCGCATCCCGGGCACGACATAAAACACATGCTCGATTTCCGCGATATGAATCTGGTCGCCGCTTAAGCTCAAAAGCTGCGGGTTTTTGAGAAACTGGCCGGCCAGCCGTACGACCTGCGGCGGATAGGTCGCGGAAAACATGGAACTGGCGATTTTGGCGGCAGGCACATATTTGCGGATTTTTACCATATCGGGGTAAAAGCCCATCGACAGCATGCGGTCCGCCTCGTCAAAAATGAGTATGCGCAGATTATCCAGCGACAATGTGTCCTTGAGCAGATGGTCGAGAATGCGGCCGGGAGTGCCGACCACCAGTTGAGCGCCCTGACGGAACGCTTCGAGCTGCGCCCCGTAGCCCACGCCCCCGTACACTACGGCGGTTTTAAACTCAGTGTCTCCGGCCAGCATCTGTGCCTCCCTGGCTACCTGCAGGGCCAGTTCGCGCGTCGGCACCAGTACCAGCGCCTGGGCCGCTTTTTTCTGCAGATCGATATTGTGCATAATCGGCAGGAGATACGCGCCGGTTTTGCCGCTGCCGGTGCGCGACTGGATCATCACGTCACGGCCGGCCAGCAGATAGGGAATCGCTCTGGCTTGCACAGGCACCAGCGATTTCCAGCCGGCGCGCACACAGGCCGCCTTAAGCTCGCCGGACAGGTCTTCCAGGCGGACGTCACTCAACTCTTCAACACCCGTCTCTTCACGGTAGGTTTCGTCAGTCATAAAATGTATAGGCCTCTCTTTAAAATATAGGCTTCATTTAATTCAGCCGGGTTAACTAAGCAAGGAAAAACTTTAACAGGGAAGCACATGGGAGAAAGGCTGGACTGCTCCTGCCGGCAGCCAAAATACTTTTAAAGTTTCCCGCTTTTTGTCCGATGAGTGCTTTGCGGCTGAATAATACTCCCGTTTGGGGGCAATTTTGACGCAATAAAACAAATAAAGTCAGGAAATCAGGGGGTTTGGGGTATGAAAAATGCCGGCCTAAGGAAAAAACTAATGATGGCTTTCGGGCTGATGGCCGCCATCATTTTGCTTGTCGGGTTGAGCGGAATTTATAGCTCCTGGAGTTCGGGGAAGGCCAATGAAGAGTTGTCCGCCACGCACGGCATCACGGAGGAAATGCTGGCCAAAGAGATAGATCATCTCATGTGGGTCAGGCAGGTCGGCCAGTTTCAGCGCAATAATGCACTCATCAAGCTGGGGGTCGAAACGGATCACCACAAGTGCGCGCTCGGGAAATGGCTCCACAGTGACGCACGCAAAAGGGCCGAGGAAGAAATCCCGGGTCTCAAAGAGCTTTTTGCCAAAATAGACGAGCCACACGAAAGGCTGCACGCCTCGGCTATTGCCGTCGAAGAGGCATTGGTACATGAAAACCGCGACGAGGCGCTCGATGTCTTTAGATCCCAAACCGATCCCGCGCTGCGCGATGTACAGCAGGTTTTCGCTCAAATCCGTCCTCTGATCGATAATCATATACAGGCGGCAACACAAAAATCCGCCCGGAAGATGAGTGTCAACGCCACGGTGTCGGCGCTTGGCATTCTCGCCGGTATCGTACTTGCTCTTGTGCTCGGCTTTTTTATCAGCCGCTCCATTACATCTCCGATCATCGGCGTAAACGATGGCATTCAAAACGGCGCCGAACATGTCGCGGCCTCCTCGCTGGAGGTGGCCGCCTCCAGCCAGCAGCTGGCGGAAGGGGCATCCGAGCAGGCCTCCTCACTGGAGGAAACTTCCGCTTCGCTCGAGGAGATGTCTTCCATGACACAGCGCAACGCGGACAATGCCGGGCAGGCCAAGTCGCTGATGAACGAGATGACGCAGGTGGTCGATAATGTTAACCGTCATGTTGAACAAACGGCAGGACTGGTGGAAACTGCCATGAAAACGAGTGAAGAGACGGGCAAAATAATAAAGAATATCGATGAAATCGCCTTCCAGACCAATCTCCTGGCGCTAAACGCGGCGGTGGAGGCGGCGCGCGCCGGCGAAGCAGGAGCGGGATTTGCCGTCGTCGCCGACGAGGTGCGCAACCTGGCGATGCGCTCCGCCGCGGCGGCCAAAGACACGTCCGCGCTCATTGAAAACACTATTCAGGCCGTCAAAAGTACACAGGAGATGACCCTTAAAACACGCGAGGCCTTCCAGTCCAATGTGCAGATATCCCAGAAGGTCACTCAGTTGGTGGAAGAAATAGCGGCCGCCTCGGGTGAGCAGGCGCAGGGCATCTATCAGATCAATCAGGCGGTGGCCGAAATGGACAAGGTTGTGCAACAGACCGCCGCCAGCGCCGAGGAAACCGCAGCCGCCGCCGAAGAGCTGAAAGCACAGGCAAGCATGATGGAATCGTTTGTGTCTGAACTGGCCGGCATTGTCTCCGGCACCGCTGCCGGCACAAACGATGGGGGCAAACCGGGCCGGCAAACGAACTATCCGCTGCTTTCTGCCTGACACCTGCCTTTTTACGCAGTTTAATGGACCGGCCGTACAATCAATGCTGCTCGCGCAGGGTCGGTTTTGCCGCAGGCAAAACCGACCGATTATTTTCTACGGTTAAATTCAATAAATTTCTTGACAGACTTCACCGATTCATATAGCCTGCCCTCAATTCGTCAGGGGCCGAGTCGGCCCCGTCTTTTGGAGCGATTCAAGTATTCAAAGAAACAAGCCGATATTAAATCCGTAACTGCTTAAAATCGTGAGCATCCACGCCCGTTTAAAGTATCAATGCGGCCTTGACAGGTAATTTCATTTAAATATCGCTTTTTTATAAATTCAAACCAAGGAATGTATTTATGAACATTGAGGACATCAAGAGGCTCCCGATAAGCGAGCTGAACACAATGGCAAAGGATCTGGAAGTGCCCGGCGCCAGCGGCATGCGCCGTCAGGATCTGATTTTTGCCATTTTGCAGGCCCAGGCCGAGCAAAACGGCGTCATCTCCGGCTCCGGTGTGCTGGAAATTCTGCCGGACGCTTTCGGTTTTCTGCGCGCCGTCGATTACAACTATCTGCCCAGCCCGGACGACATTTATATCTCACCGTCGCAAATCCGCCGCTTCAATTTGCGCACCGGCGACACTATTGCCGGCGAGGTCCGCCCGCCAAAGGAAGGTGAAAAATATTTCGCCCTGCTGAAGGTTGACGAAGTCAATTTTGAAAGCCCGGAACAAGCGCGCGACAAAATCCTCTTCGACAACCTGACTCCCCTGTATCCGGATGAAAAACTGAATCTGGAATTCGACCCGGAAAATTACTCGACGCGCATGCTCGACCTGTTCGCCCCCATCGGCAAGGGGCAGCGCGCGCTGATCGTCTCGCCTCCGCGCGCCGGAAAAACCGTCCTGCTTAAAGACATCGCCCACAGCATCACGGCCAACCACAAAGAAGTCGCACTCATGGTTCTTCTGATCGACGAGCGCCCCGAGGAAGTGACGGATATGCAGCGCAGCGTCAAGGGCGAGGTCATCTCCTCAACTTTTGACGAACCTGCGACGCGCCATGTACAGGTGGCTGAAATGGTCATCGAAAAGGCCAAGCGTCTCGTTGAACATAAAAAAGACGTAGTCATCCTGCTGGATTCCATCACGCGGCTGGCTCGCGCCTACAACACGGTAGTGCCCCCATCGGGCAAGGTGCTCTCCGGAGGCGTCGATTCCAACGCGCTGCACAAACCCAAGCGCTTTTTCGGCGCGGCGCGCAATATTGAAAATGGAGGCAGTCTGACGATTATTTCCACCGCGCTCATCGACACGGGCAGCCGGATGGATGAAGTTATCTTTGAAGAGTTCAAGGGCACGGGCAACATGGAGTTGCACCTGGACCGCCGCATCGCCGACAGGCGCATCTTCCCCGCGTTTGACCTGATCCGCTCCGGCACACGCAAGGAAGAGCTCTTAATCCCCAAGAACATGCTCAACCGCGTGTGGATCCTGCGCCGCCTGCTGCAGGAAATGAACCCGGTGGACGCAATGGAATTTATCATCGGTAAGATCAGGAAAACGGAAACCAATCAGGAATTTCTGGATTCCATGAATTCATAGCCGCAGGGCGACGAGCTGCAAGCGGACAACATTTGCCTTGAATTTTTATATGTTATGCGATAAGGCAGCGCATCCGCTCAACAACAAAGGCATAGATTCGGATATATTGTCAGGAGGAAAAGAAAAAATGAAACAGGGAATTCACCCGGACTACAATGAAACAACCATTACCTGCGTGTGCGGAAACGTCATCGAAACGCGCTCCACAAAAAAAGATATAAAAATAGATATCTGCTCGAGCTGCCATCCTTTTATCACCGGCAAACAAAAGATTGTGGACACGGCGGGCCGCGTGGAGAAATTCAAGAAAAAATACGAACAAAAAGACAAAACCGCCGCCTCAGCCAAAAAAACAAAGGCTTAGCCTGCCAACACGGGAATGCCCTTTACGGGCATCGACCCCTGTCTGACAGGCCGGCACATTCCGGGCATTTGCAGCTGTTTGCGCCGTCAGGCCAGCTGTAAATGCCTTTTTTGAATCTTTTTTATCGCTTCCGGCAAAAACGGACCATGGACACCATACTCAATAAACTTCACGACATTGAACTGCGCTACCTTGAGCTTGAAGGACTCCTGGCAGACCCGGAGGTGATCTCCCGGCAGGGAACGTACCACAAGTATGCCAAAGAGCATGCGGACCTGGCGGAGCTGGTGGAAACCACCCGCCAATACGAAAAGACTAAAAAACTGCTGGCGGAAAACAAAGAGCTGCTGGCGGAAAGCGACGAAGAAATCCGGGCCATGGCCAGAGAGGAAATACCGGCCCTCGAGCGGGAAATCTCCTCTCTGGAGGAAAAACTCAAAATTCTGCTTTTGCCCAAAGACCCCAACGACGATAAAAACGTGTTTCTGGAAATACGGGCCGGTACAGGCGGTGACGAAGCAGGCCTGTTCACGGGCGACCTGTTTCGCATGTATGCACGTTACGCGGAACAACAGGGCTGGCGGGTGGAAATAGTCAGCTCCTCGCCTGCCGGCGGCATGGGCGGATTCAAGGAAATCATCGCCCAGATCGAAGGACGGGGCGCCTACAGCCGCCTCAAATACGAAAGCGGCGTGCACCGCGTCCAGCGCGTTCCCGTAACGGAAGCACAGGGGCGCATCCACACCTCGGCGGTGACGGTTGCCATTCTCCCCGAAGCGGATGACGTGGAAATCAACATCGACCCCAACGAGCTGCGCATTGACGTTTACCGCTCCACCGGCCACGGCGGCCAGAGCGTCAACACGACCGACTCCGCCGTGCGCATCACGCATCTGCCGACCGGTCTGGTGGTCACCTGCCAGGACGAAAAGTCACAGCTCAAAAATAAGGCCAAAGCTCTTAAAGTGTTGAAAGCGCGCCTTCTGGATGCAATGGTGCAAAAGCAAAACGCCGAAGAGGCGAAAACTCGAAAAAGTCAAGTAGGTTCAGGTGACCGCTCCGAGCGCATCCGGACATATAATTATCCTCAGGGAAGAATCACCGATCACCGTATCAACCTCACACGTTATGATCTGGAAAACTTCATCAACGGAGATATCGGCTCCGTGATCGACGCGCTGATCGCGCATCATCAGGCGGAACTGCTTAAAAACCAGAGATAGTCATGATGAAAAACCATCCGTCAGCGGATCAGTGAACAAACCTCCCGCCTCTGGCCTCTGGCCTTTATCCTTTATCCTCTGTCCTTTAGCCTTTGTCCTTTGTCCTTTCTCCTCCTATCCATCGTCTTGCGCGTCAAAGCGCTCCCGCTTCGGCTCGAACTGATTTTTGGCCGACCAGAAGGAGGGCAAATGGCGAAGGAAATATAAAAGGCTTTTGCGGTGCTCCCAGAGGCGTGCGCGAAAGCGCCTGCGCCAGCCGGGATCACTGTAGAAACGTTTGACGTGTTCATTGTAAAGATAATCCAGTTTATCACGCGACGCGATACCTTTCGGAACAAATACAAAATTCAGGCAGTTCATCAGCCGCCAGTCCTCTTCAAAAGTTCCCTCCTCGCGGATGGTTGACCAAAGGGGCGCGCCCGGAAAAGGCGTGAACTTGGCCATGTTCATGTCGTCGAGCCCCAGGGAGATAATGAAATCGGAGGTCCTGCGGACGGAGGCTTCCGTCTCCCCCGGCAGACCCATCATGAAAAGCCCCTTGGCGCGTATGCCGGCGGCCTGAATGCGGGCCACCGTGTCACGCACTTCGTCGAGCGACACGCCTGATTTGTGGCGGGCGAGCATGTCCGGATCGGCCGATTCAATACCCAAAGACACCATCAGGCAGCCCGCGCCTTTGAGCATGCCCAGCAGCTCGTCGTCCGTATAGCCCACACGCACGGCACAGTTGAAGTTCATGCCCAGCGGCATTTCCGCAAGCTTCGTACAAAGCTCGACGATGCGCCGGCGGTGGGCGGTGAAAAGGTCGTCATAAATATTGATGTGGCGCACGCCGAATTTATCACGCAGATACTTCATGTGCTCGTAAATGTATGCGGCCGAATTGTAACGGTAGCCTTTGCGAAAAACAGAGCGGTCGCAATAGGAGCAAGAATACATGCAGCCGCGCGAGGTAATCATCGTCGCGCCGGGCGTGTGCACATAGGAAAAGAGCGGCAGGTGATAATCGCGCGGAAAGCCCGGCAGCTTTTCATACGCCGGAAAAGGCAGGCTGTCGAGGTCGGCAATATGTTTTCTCGGTTCGTTGGCGCAGGCTTCGCCGCCGGTCCGGTGGATCAGGCCGTCAATCCCCTCCGGATCAAATCCCCCCGCCAGCTCGCTCATCGTAAGCTCGCCCTCTCCCGCCACCATGAAATCAAAAGCAGGATAATCCGCGAGCAGCTTTTCCTGAAGAGCCGAAACATGAACTCCGCCGCATACGGTGATGGTCTCGGGACGTGCCTGTTTGATTTTACCGGCCAGTTCGGCCGCGTCGGGAAAAGAGGATGTGGTGGTGGAAAAGCCGACCATGTCCGGTTCGAACCCCAGAATCTGCCTGGCCTGCCTGTGCGTATCCAGCGGCGCGCCCGGCCCCAGACAGTCATAGACACACACGTCATGCCCTTGGCGGGAAAGCCATGCGGCGATGGAAAGCAGCCCTTGGGGAACCATGCGGTTGGCAATGTCGGTGATATCGCGCCTGCCCGGAAGCCAGTTAAAGCCGCGCGGGTGAACCAGCACGATGCGTTTTTTTTGCCTGCGTGTATTCATTTTATTTTGACGCGGCGACGACAAGCGCCGGTCTGTCTGAAGCAGAAAAGTTGTACGAAACAAGCACAGATGAGGGGTTTTTCCTCAGTGCGCAAGCCAGGCCGAAAGCCGCAGCGGTGGGAAAAACGCCGGAGGCGGGAAGATAATCGAACAGCTCAAAGCCCTGTGGTGCGGCCGGATTTTTCAGGCGGAATCCCGGCAGCCACAGTTTGCCAGGCGCACCGGACGCGGCCGGGCAGACGGCGGCAAAAGCGTCGCTTTGCAGAAATTCTTCGGGCGCAGTTTCTCGCGACCCGATCTGCACGGCGCAAATGTCGCCGATTTTTCCCTGTGTGTCTCTTCCCAGAAGGAGCCAGGAGCTGCCCTCGCCGATGGGCAGGTCGCGCGAATTTTCTGCAAGCGCGTTCATCCTCATCCGGTACTCCCCGACACTCGGTGTGTACACATCGCAGCCGCCTACCAGCGCCAGATCTATTTCACCGCTTTCCAGATAGCTTTGCGCCAGCCACAAGGCGGACTCGAAGGAAAGCTCCTCATCGGACACAGTCAGGATGACCCCTTTCACATCAGACTGGCGCGCCAGAAAAAAGGCGGCGGCATTGCTGACGGAATTGGCAAACTGGTTCGGGCTGGGAAACCCCCCGCTGTGCTTGAACACCTGCGTGACAAACGGTAAAATCTCGTCTCCGTTACCCAGTCCGGTGGCCAGAAAAATACCCGTTTTGCTTCCCCTGATCCTTGCCGGCGCAACCTGCTGCAGACACGCCGCCGCTCCGGCGCAGACCATTTTGATGAACCTTCCGGCCCGCCGGATCGGTCGGCCCAGGACCATCTGCACCAGGTCATCGCAGGCCAGAGGAAGCTCGGCCTCCTCCCAGGGCCGGTCTTCATTGGGAACCAAAGAAGGCCCGAGGCAGCTTGCCGCGATGATCGGTGTGGTGGTTATTTGTTTATCCATGAACGTAAGGTTCTTCACTTTATTAGTGTTTTGCCTCCTAAGGCAGGAATTTACAAACTCATGTTTTCCGGATCACGTAACTGGTGCAGGTCGCGCCGAAGCCGAAAAAATTAAAAAGATACGCCCCGTCCGGTGCCGGCCGGTTGACCTGCGACGGAGCGAAGCCGATCTGCGGGTCGATTTCGGCAAAGCCGAAGCTCATCGGCATGGTTCCCGCCTCCAGGCACGAAAGCCACAGGGCCGTTTCCACGGCGCCTGCTGCCCCGAGCTGGTGACCTATTGCCCCTTTGAGCGATATGACCGGCGGAAGCTTATCGCCGAAAACTCTGACAAGTCCCCGGCCTTCCGACAGGTCATTGTCTTTGGTCCCCGTACCGTGCGCCTTGACGGCGACGATATCTTCCGCTTTGAGGCCCGCCCGAAAAAGGGCCTCGCTCACTACTGCGCCCACCATCGACCCATCCGTGCCGGCGGAGGTAAGCGAGGTGTTGTCATTGAACAAATAGCCGCCCGCGAATGTGTAGCGACTGCCCGCCCCGGTTGTGTCATTGCCCCTCTCGAGAATAATGCACGAAGCTCCCTCGCCGATCTGCATGCCCATGCGTAAATTGCAAAACGGCCGGCAACTGTCGGGATCGTACAGCAGCAGGCTTGCAAACCCGTGTAGCGTCATGTTCAGCAGCGGCTCGAAGCCGATGACCATGGCGCGGCGGACTTTCCGCCGTCTTATCAGGTCTGCGGCCACCACCAGTGCGTGGGAGCTCGACACGCAGGCCATACTCAGCGTGAAGATCATGCCGCCGATACCGAATTTTTCTGCGATAAACTGCGCCACTTCGCCCGGTCCGCGGTTGCGGCAGGAAATCGGCGGTGATTCTTTGTCCGGGTTCAGGCGCACCTCCTCGACAAACTCATGTTCATTGCGGATAAAAAGCCCGCCGGTGGTGCCCACCAGCAGACAGCTTTCGTTGATTTCCTCCCGCGTCAGGCGGGCTCGTTGGCTAGCCTCGCGGATGCAGGCATCGAGCATGGCCAGGGATTTCGCAAGCGGGTCCCCGTCATAGGCCGCTTCAAAGGCCTTGAATTCGCGATCGGTCAAATGCGACGAGGTGCAAAAATCCGCCGGGCGGACGTTTCCCGCGATGAGATTGTCCGCGCCTTCGGGAGCGCTCCAGCCCAGTGTGGTCACCGCCCCCCAGCCGCGGATATAAATGGAATCATCTTTCACTTTTTAACCTTCGGCGCCGCGATTACGAAATCCGCCAGTGTGTCAAAAGACTGCATGGCCTGCGCGGCGGTAGAGGCGTTTTTAAGTTCCACGCCGAATGTGTAGCGAAGCTCCATGGCGATTTCCATCGCGTCGAGCGAATCGAGTTTGAGCGGCCCCGGGCCGCCGATAAAGGGAATGTCCGTCGGGACATCTTCCGGCCGCACATCCTGAATTTCGCAGGCGCGGATGATCAGCTCCTTGAGCTTGAAAATCAAATCCTCCCTCGAGGTTACCCCCAGTTCCTGATAAGCTTTTTCTAAATCCATTTAACTCTCCTTCCGGCGATATAAAAACAAATTACGGCAAAAACTGTCAATACAATTAATTTGGGCGCGACCCCTGAAAAAGGTGCTGCGCGCAGAAATATATCCAGATAAGCCTGATGCGCCCAGTACATGGGCGAGATCACCGCCGCTTTCTTCAATACGGCAGGCAGCACCGCGTGCGGCACCATAATCCCGCCGAAAACCGCCATCAGCACGGCGGATACCGCAGCCAGCGTCGAGGCCTGCTCCTGCGTGCGGCCCACAGCGGCAATCATCACGCCGAAGCCGGTCGTGGAGGCCGCTACCGCCAGTGTCACGGGGATCATCTGCCAGGGGTGCTCTCCCAGATAGAACGCATGGCTGATGAAGTGCTGCATGATAAAAACGCCCACCAGCAGCATCAGGATAAACTGCAGAATATTGATAATGTAGTAGGGGATGATTTTCCCCAGCGTGATGAGGTGCGTGCTGACCGGGTAGGTAAAAAGCCTCTGCAGCGTACCATCATTTTTTTCCTTCAGAAAACCGATGGATAGAGGGATAGAGATAAAAAACATCGCGAAGATCGCATAAGCCGGAACCGTCTGCTGCAAAGGCGTGGGCAGCTCGCGGTTGGGTTTTGTCTTTTCGACAATCAGCGCCTGCATGACAGCCTCGAGATTGTCGATGTCCATGACCACCTCCACGGCCAGCGACGTGATCAGCGAGCGCGCGGCGATTTTATAGCCCGCGTCGATGGCCGGCTCGAAGTAGAGCTCCACCGGGTGGTTTCCTGTTTCGAAGCCTTCGGGAATCGTGACCACCAACTGGGTTTTGCCGTCGGCAAGAATCAGGTCATTATCTTGATCCGGGCGATCGAGCGCCTGCATCGCCGGGTCGGCTTTTATCTTTTGCTCAAGGAGCTTCGCTTTGAATGAGGCGCTTTCATTTTTCACGACCAGCTGTATTTTCCTCCCGGTCAGCTTATCCGTCCAGACGCCTTCCATCGCGAGCGATAAAAAGAAAATCAGCGCCACCGGCATCAGAAACAAAAGCATGATGGTCTGACGATCGCGAAGTACAATGAGCATTTCCTTGCGGATCAGTTCTTTTAATTGCCCGGTCATTTAACTTTTATCATACCTCAATGTGCCGCCATGCGTCACGGATCGGCAAAGGCGACAAACCCCTGCCAAAAAAACCGTTTTCAGTCTAGTCATCGCGCAGCCCCCTGCCCGTCTTTTCCAGAAAAAACCTCTCCAGATTGTCGATTTCAGACATCGGCCCGTCGTAGATGACCGTGCCTTTATCCGCCAGGGTGACGGCCCGGCAGAGTCTTTGTGCCTCTTCCATAATATGCGTGGATAATAAAACGGTCATCCCGGCGGCATTGAGCGCCGTCAGAGTTTCATAAATGTGATATCGGCTCTGAGGGTCGATGCCGACGGTCGGCTCGTCAAGCAGAAGCAGTAAGGGGGAATGCAAAAGGGCCACGGCCAGATTGAGCCGCCGCTGCATACCGCCGGAATAGGTTGAAACCAATTGTCGGGCATGGTCGGCAAGGCCCGTCTGCTCCAGAACCTCCTGCGCGCGCGAGGCGGCCCTCGTTTTCGGCATGCCGGCCATTGCGCCGAAAAAGAGCAGATTTTCCATGGCGGTCAGTCCCGTGTAAACAGATATGGGCTGCGGCGCGTAGCCGATGGACAAAAGTGTGTCCCTGTCGGGCATTGTGCGGCCATATATGGTGACTCTTCCCGCGTAGCTTCTGAACTGGCCGGTTATAACCCGCATCAGAGTTGATTTGCCCGCGCCGTTGGGCCCCACAAGAGCGTGCATGCTGCCGGGGGCGACCAACATGGAAAAATTATTCAGGGCGTTTGCCGCCTTGTTGCCGTAACTGTAGGTGACGGCGG
>ENA-UPXM01004926-UPXM01004926.1-activated-sludge-metagenome-genome-assembly--contig:-NODE-4926-length-13330-cov-7.806704_pt1 | contig 13330 bp, 14 predicted proteins | sample MGYA00238178_ERZ772708 | MGnify/ENA primary metagenome ERZ772708 (study PRJEB29002, sample SAMN05720212) | activated sludge metagenome | isolation source: anaerobic digester from wastewater... | reverse complement strand
TGCCCGAGAGAAAAGACGCCGGGCGCGATCCGGCGCGGGGAATCGACAAGCGTGAGCGATCCGCCGCTATCGCGGACAATTTTTTTCAAAACGGGTCCGGTTTTTTTACAAAGAAAAACCTTCATTTTCGGCCGCTCCCGGAGGAGGTTTTCCAGTCCCGCGATATGATCCCAGTCTTCGTGAGAGATCACAACATGCCTGACCCGGGAGAGGTCGATCTTGTAGCGACAAACATTTTCCTCAAAAATGTCGGCCCGGCCGAAAGTGTCAAGAAGAACGTTTCCGACAAGAAACGAGATTCCCCAGCGAAGCGCCTCGCGATCCTTTTTTGTGGAGCCTTCCGCGATCAGAGTGATTTTCATAAATGTCCCAATATTTTGAAAAAATTTTAAAATTGTCCGGTTCTAAGCATGACCAGCGTGCAGCCCCGAACCGTTTGAATGCCGGCCTTTTTGGCCTGTCGCTCGAGGGCCTCGTTTTCCGCGCCCGGATTAAAAATAATACGGCGCGGGCGGCAGGCCAGAATATCCGCGGCCATTGCCGCCGATGTCGATTTACCCACGTACAGGGTAATGGTGTCGATGGGGGCTGTAATATTCCCGAGGGACGGATACACCCTGAGCCCGTCAATCTCGCGCACGCGCTGATGGACGGGGAACACGGTATGACCTTTTTCAAGCAGTAACCTGACGGCCATGTAGGCGTATCGTTTCGGTTTATCAGAAGCTCCGACGACGGCAACGTTCATGATTTTCCCAAAGGGTTATGCGCCAGATGTCTTTCAGACACCGCGATGACGGAAGAAAAATATTTCAGCGCGTAAAGATTACGTTCAAAACGAGACATCGTTCAATCCCGAATGGCCTCCCAAATTTTGATGAATTCTTCTTTTAAGGGGCCGCCGGCGCGTTCGGTGACGGGTTCTCCGGCAAGGACAGATTCCACGACGACACGATCGAAAGGGATCAGCCCGATAAGCGGAACATGGCGCGAGTCGCAGAGCTTTTGAATATCTTCCGTGACGGCGGGATTGATGTCCCATTTATTGACGACCAGTTTGACCGGCACTTCAAAGTGTTTCGCGAGATCCATGACCCGCTCCGCGTCGTGGATTGCCGAAAGCGACGGTTCGGTGACGATGACCGCGAGATCCACGCCTGAAAGCGACGCGACCACGGGGCACCCGATCCCCGGGGGACCGTCGATGATCACATAATCGGCGGCTTTTGATTCGGCGATTTCCCTGGCGGTTTCGCGGACTTTTGCCACAAGCTTCCCCGAGTTTTCTTCCGCGAGCCCGAGTTTGGCGTGGACGAAAGGGCCGTAACGCGTTTCAGAAATAAACCAATCGCCGGCCGTGTTTTCTTTCATGATGACCGCGCCGGCGGGACACACGCGGGCGCAAAGTCCGCATCCTTCGCAGGCGATCGGGTTGACGACAAAATCCCGGGAAATGGCATCGAAGCGGCAGGCGGCCGAGCATTGCCCGCAACGGGCGCAAAGCGCCGGGTCAATAACGGCGGAAGCGCCGCTTTGAAACGGGTGTTTTTCCCGGATTGAAGGGTTTAGCAGTAAATAAAGGTTCGCGGCGTCAACATCGCAGTCCGCCATTACTTTATTTTGGGCCAGCGCGGCCAGGGCTCCGGTCAATACGGTTTTTCCGGTACCGCCTTTTCCGCTGATCACGAGAATTTGTTTCATGACGACACCCTGACGGTTTCGGAGATTGTTTTAAAAAGGGCCCTGAATTTTTCGCGATATTCCGGCATCGGCCCGATGAACGGGGTTCCGATGGAATAAAGTTCCGCGATTTTTCGATCCAGGGGGATTTTGAGAAGGAGCGGGATCTGGTTTGACTTAAAATAATCCCGGGTTTTCAGATCGTCCGCTTCAGCGCGGTTCACCACAACGCCGTAGGGGATGCCGAGTTTTTTGACGGTTTCGATCGCCAGATGAAGATCATTCATCCCAAACGGGGTCGGCTCCGTGACCAGAATACAAAAATCACTTCCCCGGACCGCCGTGACCATGGGGCAGGAGGTCCCGGGCGGCGCGTCGAGAATGGCGACCGAATTTGGCTCAATCCGGGATTTGACCTGCCGGATGAGCGGAGGCGCCATCGTTTCACCCACGTTTAGCTTCCCCTGGACAAAACGAATGCCCTCCCGATCCCCGGTCTCGATCTCACCAATCGTCCGGTCGGTTTCCCGGATGGCCTTTCGCGGACAAAGCATTTCGCAGGCCCCGCAACTGTGACACATCTGGGGAAAAAACAGGACTTTCCTGGGGAGGACCGCGAGCGCGTGATAAGCGCAGACGTCCCCGCATTTTCCGCAGAAGTCACATTTTTGATAATCGATTTCCGGAACGCGGACGGTCGCCGGTTCCCGCGCGCGGATATCGGCCTTCAAAAAAACCTGCGCGTTCGGTTCTTCAACGTCGCAGTCCAGCAGTTGACAATCTCCGAGCGCGAGCGCGAGATTGACCGCGACGGTAGTTTTACCGGTCCCGCCCTTGCCGCTCGCCACTGAAATAATCATCGGGGTTTCTCCACGGTCAAAATTTGCTGAAAACGGTAACGCGTTTTTTCAAGATAAAATCTTTTTTCAGGACAGGCTTCGATCCCCGCCAGGGGCACGGCGTAAACCGGCGCTGTCCGGCTCGACCAATCAGGACACGCCGAATTTTGAGCCGACGCTGGGATTTTCTGTCGGCAAAAGCTTGCCGTCTTTGTAGGCCTGAAGGGCTTCCGATATTTTTCCCGAGACCCCGGTCACGACCTTGATCCCTGCCGACTGAATAACCTGAAAAGCATTCGGGCCCATATTTCCCGTCAGCACCACTTCAACTCCTTTTGAGGCCATAAGCTGGCCGGCTTGAATGCCCGCGCCTCCGGTTTGCTGCGCGCCCGGATTTTGAAGTGCCTCGACCTTGTCCGTATCGGTATCGATAATCAGAAAATAACCGCATCGCCCGAACCGCGGGTCAACCGCCGCGTCGAGAGTTTGTCCTTCCGAAGTAATAGCGATTTTCATAAAGTGTCCCCGAATAGTTTGAATTTACTTTTTGTTTTTATCAAAAGGCGAACTTGTTGTTGTCGTTTCGCCGGTTTGTGACCTGAGGCCCGCGCGGCTCCGCGTAATCAGTGGCATCCTCCGTCGTGTCCCGCGCAGGCATTGAGCCCACCGAGGTTCTGCTTCAGAAATTCCCTGACCGCGTCGCCGGCCTTGCCGGTGAAGCCGAAAACGGGGATTCCCGCGTTCGAAAACTTCATCTGGGCTCCTCCGCCCATGCCTCCCGCGATGACGTGAGTGATCTTGTGACTTAAAATCACGTCCACGGCCTGACAGCCGCCTCCGCCGTGCTGGGCGGTATTGGGAACGACCGTGACGTTTTTAATATTTTGACCCTCAAGGTCGACCAGCCCGAAATAGCGGCATTGGCCGAAGTGGGCGCACACGTCGCTCTCAAGTCCCCGGTCATCGTTTAAAGTAATTCCGATTCTCATTCCCGTTCCTCCCCGTTTCCTTTGAAAAGGGGACAGGCCCGTGTTGAAAGCGTCTGTCCCCGTGAATGTTTATTCTTTGTTTTGTTCCAGTTCGCTTAGGCGGGCGCGGACCGCTTCAAGCTCGGCGGAAAGATAGTCCGCCTGCTCCCTGAGGCTCGCGCTTTCATCTCTCCGTTCCACTACCGGCTGAAAGGGAGAATTTCTTTGCCAACCCGGTAATCCGGTCGCGTAAAACCGACGTCGCCAGCCCCGGCCTCCCCAACCGCCTGCCCGGCCCAAACCGCGACCGCCGGCACAAGAACCTCGTCCCCAACCTGTCATCGGGCCCGTTCCCGCGGGTCCCGTTCTGTCTCCTCCCGGCATTTTAGTCACCTCCTTGTGGTTACTTTTTCAAAAATTGCCACGCCGGCATCTTCCCCGGCCCCGGCCGCCGCCGAACCCTCCCCGGAAATTTGGGGGAACAGGCGGAAGGCTCCGGACATAAGCGCCTCCTCTGATCTTGAGCGCCTTGCCGTTGACGATGGCGTCCGCCACCTTTTTTCGCGCTTCGGCGATGATGTTCCCGAACGTTTGTCTTGAAATGTTCATTTTTTTCGCGGCGTCTTCCTGGTAAAGCCCCTCGAGGTCGGCAAGCCGGATCGCCTCAAATTCATCAATGGTGAGATCGATCTCCCGCAGGTCCGAAAGGGGAATCCCGCGCGGCTTGAGGTAATCCGATTTCGGCATTCCCAAAACCCGTCGGCACTTAAAAGGACGCGGCATAATTTTCTCTCCCGATCTTCATGAAAAGCCTCTTATAGTTATTAGCATATGCCAATAATATCCCCAGAACCGTCTCCTGTCAAGGAACAGGATTGGCTGGTATCAGGCGGTTCCGGCGGTCTTATCCGCCGCGCGCAAAAGGCGCGCCGGCGCACCTTTTGCCACGGGCGCGTCGCGCGGAACATCTCTTGACCCGTGACCGAAGGCCCCGGTCATACCCGGAAAATTTCGGAGACACATGACTTAATTCGGGAAGTAATAATGATCCGTTTTGAATACTGTGATGCCTGTCCTGACAGAACCTAACTCTGGGAAACCAATCAAGTGACGCGTCTTGGAATTAGGACGGCAAGGTGTTTATTCGACAAAGGGAGAGTGACGATTTATAATCCAGAGGTTGCGACAAGCAGGAATCGGCTAACGAACATATAACCCAAAATTAAAATTTACGTAACCTCAACGGTCGAAGCGGGCCAGATGGGAACGAATGCGACGATTCTCCGGGAACCGTAAAGTAGCGCGGGTTCAATGTTTTTTTTCTGTTTGAGGACAACAAAGGTGATGAAATGTCCGTGTCCTGTTTGTTGAACACTTTGAAAATTTCAAATCGATAGTTGCCTGGGGGCGAGAGGTTGTCCACTTTGTTTCTGACCCTGTGGTCGTAAACAGAGAAACTCTCTTGAAGGAAACATCCCGAAGGGTTGGCTATCAATGGAAAGATATTATCTAAATCATGGCCGAGTACTACGCACACAGCTTACCTGACCAGCCTCCCCCTAAGTGGCACAAACTTGAAGATCACTTAAAATCTACTGCCGAAAAAGCCCGCCAATTTGCTGAACCATTTGGTGCGGGCGATTGGGCTTACCTTGCTGGTTTATGGCACGATTTAGGCAAATATTCTGACGAATTTCAGGCCTACTTGCTTCGCGAGAATGGTTTTGAGGCTCATATTGAAAACATCCCCGGGCGCATTGATCACTCCACTGCAGGGGCAAAATACGCCGCGGGTAAATTTGAAATTCTGGGACATTTGCTGGCATATCAAATAGCCGGGCATCACAGCGGATTACTCAACGGTCGAAGTGACGGCGCTTGCATGGATAACCGACTACGGAAAGAAATCGCTGTTTCACCCAACACCCCTTCGACATTACTGGATAAACCGATACCTGATTTACCCGATTTTATAAAAAATGCTTTTACAAAAAGAGATGGATTTTCGATAGCTTTTTTTACCCGAATCCTGTTTTCATGTCTTGTTGACGCGGATTTTTTAAATACTGAAGAAATTTTATCTCCTCAAATAAGCGCTCAAAGGCCAACTAATCTCGCAGATATTTTCATTCGGATGGAAAAAGCTCTGGAGGATTACGTGTCGAAATTCACCATTACGGATGCTCCGGTTAATCAGGACAGAACTAACGTTCGGAATATGTGTCTTAAAAAAGCGGCGCTTCCCAAAGGATTTTTTTCACTTACAGTGCCGACGGGAGGCGGCAAAACGCTCTCGTCTTTGGCATTTGCTCTTCGACACGCCAATATTTGTAATGAGCAGAAAAATAAAGAAAAATCGCATACCTCCCCCGGCGTAAGGCGGATTGTTTACGTAATTCCTTTTACGAGCATTATCGAACAAAATGCTGAAGAATTCCGGAAAGCAATAGCGTCTATTGAAGGGGGGGCCGCCAACCAACTTGTTATCGAACATCACAGCAATTTTGATCCGGATAAGGAAACGCCTTACTCCCGCTTGGCCTGCGAGAATTGGGACGCGCCCCTTATTGTGACGACATCGGTGCAGTTTTATGAATCGCTCTTTGCAAACAGGACGTCAAATTGCCGCAAACTGCACAATCTTTCAAACGCGATTATTATTATTGATGAAGCGCAGACTATTCCGGTTGACTATCTTGAGCCATGTTTAAGGGCATTGAAAGAACTGGTTCTGAATTATGGCGCGACGGTGGTTCTTTGCACGGCGACACAGCCCGCGGTTCATCTGAGGCCAGACTTCAGGATCGGGATTGATCATGTGCGTGAAATAATCGATGATCCCCCCGCATTGTACAGGCGACTGAAACGAGTGGAAGTGAATCATCTTGGAACTGTTAGCGATACAGAGCTGGTCAAGATGCTGAGAGCCCATGAACAGGCGCTCTTTATTGTGAACACCGTTCGACATGCCCAAACGCTCTCGCGATTATTGGGAGAAGATCCCTCGCATTTCCATTTAACTGCGGCCAAATGCCCCGCCCACAGGTCGGTTGAATTGAAGGCGATTCGAGAGCGACTGGATCAGGGAAAGCCCTGCCGCGTTATTAGTACACAGCTTGTTGAGGCCGGTGTGGATGTGGATTTTCCCGTAGTTTACAGATCGATGGCAGGAATTGATTCTATCGCTCAGGCCGCCGGGCGGTGCAATCGTCACGGGAGGATGTCATCTTTGGGGAAAGTTTATGTTTTTCAATCTGAACATGGTTCTTCAGAAAGATTTTTCGCAGATACCACAAAGTGTGCAGGGGAAATATTCGCGGTGTATGACAATGATCCAATGTCGCTTGAAGCAATAAACCATTATTTCAAACTCTACTATTGGGACCAGGACAGCCGCTGGGACACGAAACACATTTGCGATTCTTTTAAATTGGATGATAGAGACCTTCCGTTTTTATTTGATTTTTCACGTGTTGCTGGTGATTTCAAGCTGATTCAGCAAATGGGGCGGCGGCCGGTGGTTGTCCCGTGGGGTGAAGAAGGTCGCCTGTTATGCGAAAAACTAAAGGTGATACCATCTCTCAACAGAGAGGTCTGCCGCTATTTGCAACGCTATACGGTACAGGCGCAGAAACGGATTTGGTTGGGTCACTTGGATCGTGGAATCAAATCGCTTTTTGGCGGGAGTTTGGGCGTTTTAACTTGCCCTGAAATTTATTATTCCCAAAACTATGGCCTGAGTTTTGAAGAACCATCGGGTGAAGGATTTATCGTCGAAAGGAGAAAATAAAATGGCTTACGGAATTAAAATAAAAGTTTGGGGGGATTACGCGTCTTTTAACCGTCCCGAAATGAAAGTTGAACGGGTTTCCTACGATGTCATGACACCGAGCGCGGCAAGAGGCGTTCTGGAGGCGATTCACTGGAAGCCCGGCATGCGTTGGGTTGTCGATGAAATTCATGTTTTGAAGCCCATTCAGTTTACGCATGTCCGCCGCAATGAAATCAGCTGTAAGATTCCTACGGGGGAAATTGCCCGGGCCATGAGGGGAGAAGCGGTGGATTTGGGAATTGCGGTCGATGATCCCGATGTACGACAACAGCGGGCTGCCATGATTTTAAGGGATGTCTGTTACGGGATTGTTGCGCACATTGATATTTTAAGGCCGGATCTGGGGCCGGATGGTAAGCCGCTTGCCAACCCTGAAGCAAAGCATCTTGAGGCGTTCAAACGGCGGGCGGAAAAAGGCCAGTTTTTTCATCAACCCTATTTGGGGACAAGGGAATTCCCCGCGTCTTTTGAGCTTGTAGATGAGTTTCCGTCCTGCCCTAAAGAATTAATGGGCGAGCGGGATTTGGGGCTTATGCTTCACGATATGGTTTTTACGGAGGATCAAGACAACGGAAAGATCATTGAATCCAGCCAATGGAAGCGGGTCAGTGCGGAAGCGCGGTTTTTTAAAGTTATCATGACAGACGGTGTTATTCGCGTGCCTGCGTTGGCGGAAAGGAGGCCGTCATGATCCTTCAATCGCTCTATGAACTTTATGATCGGTTAAGCGGTTTGGCTGACAACCCTTATGAAATTTCCCCATTTGGATATAGTTTGCAGAAAATAGCTTTCCGTTTGGTGATTACCAATGATGGGAGATTGCACGAACTAGAGAGTTTGCGTGATCCCCAAACGAACCTTCCCAAGCAAATGATTGTTCCAGGGGGTGATAAACCTACCGGAAAAGTGACTGAACGATCTGCTCATAAAAAAACTCAGTTTTTAAGGAATAATTTGTCGTTTCTGCTTGGGATTTCGGTTGAGGGTGATAAAAATCCGGCGCTTGCATTAGCGCAAATGGAATTTGAAGCATTCAAAAAGGTTCACCTTGAAAGAGAGCAACAGATTAACGATCCGGATTATTCGGTGTTTTGCAAGTTTTTAAGGCACTGGAAGCCGGAGGCCGGATTAGCTCATGGAGATTGGATAGCTTTCGGCGATGGGCAGGGCGTGATCAAGCTGATTGGAAAAACGGAGTATTTGCATGATAGACCCGCCGTGCGTGCCTGGTGGGATGAAAATCAGCCTAAGAATAAAAGTAAGCCCGTGCAATGTCTGATTACCGGAGATTTAAAACCGGCATCCAGGTTGCATGAACCCAAAATAAGAAGCGTAAAAGATTCTCAGCCTGCGGGAGCGCCTATTGTCTCGTTTGACAAGGGGAGCGATGCTTTTTCTTCTTATGGGCACGATGGTGAACAGGGGCTGAACGCACCCGTGTCTGAAGAGGCTACTTTCCGGTACGCAACAGCACTCAACTCCCTGTTGGCTGGGCCCCAAAGCTGGAAGCATCGTTTTACACTTGGCGATACGACTGTGGTTTTTTGGACCGATAAACCGTCTGATGCGGAAGATATTTTCGCGCAGTTTGCAAAGGAGGGTTCAACCGTTCCCAAAAAAGAAGAAGTTCAGGACGAAGCGCTACTACAGAAAATGCAGATTTTCCTTAAAGTTCTTCGGGAGGGCCGTCAGGCTTATACGGAGATTGACAAAAACCCCGATCAAACCAATTTTTTCATTTTGGGAATGACGGGTCAGGCAAGAGGACGGATCGGTGTCCGGTTTTTCTACAAGGATACCGTTGGGCACCTTCTGGATAATTTGCGGAAACATTATAACGATATGAAAATTATCCGGCAGTATGAAGAGGGAGCAAAGTATCCGGATTCGGAGTTCCCGCCAACCTGGTTGCTTTTACGCCAAACAGCCCGGGATAAAGACGATATCCCTCCGATTTTATCGGGGCCGTTATTGCGTGCGGTGATTACCGGTTCCCTCTACCCGGAAGGTTTGTACAAAGCGGTGATCCGGCGCGTTCATGCCGATCGGGAAATAAATTATTTAAGAACGAGCGTTATTAAGGGGTATTTAGTCAGAAACCAAAAACAGGAGGTGAGTATGAGTTTAGATCCAGGACGAAAAGATCCGGCTTATCGGATCGGGCGTCTTTTTTCTGCGCTTGAGAAGACGCAGACAGACGCTTTAGGTGAAGTTGGTTCATCCATTAAAGATAGGTTTTACAGTGCGGCCTCGGCGATGCCCCGAAGTGTTTTCCCAAGATTGTTAAGGTTGTATTCGCACCACTTGGGGAAGCTATCCGTGGGTATGCGTGTCAATCGCGAGAAACTGGTGCAGGAAATCATGTGCGAAATTCATGAGTTCCCGGGGCACATGAATCTCTCGGATCAGGGGTTGTTTGCAATTGGCTATTATCACCAGATGTGCGATTTCTACCGTGGGAAAAAGGTGGAGTGAAGTGTTTAGAAACAGTTTGTCGATTGTCAACGCCGAAAACAGAAAGGATAAATCATGAAGCGCTATGACTTTGTGTACCTGTTTGATGTGAAAGATGCTAATCCGAACGGTGATCCGGATGCAGGAAACCTGCCTCGGGTCGATCCCGAAACCGGGCATGGTTTGGTAACGGATGTGTGCATGAAGAGAAAAATAAGGAATTATGTTGGGATTAAAGGTGGTGAGAAAAACCGGATATACTATACGGAGGGCTCTGTTTTAAACAAGACGAGCAAAGAGGCATGGGAGTCTGTTGGCTTGAAACCGGACAAAAAACTTCCCCAAGATGCCCAGAAAGCAAAAGCTATTACGCAGTATATGTGCGATCATTTTTATGACATCAGAGCATTTGGAGCGGTAATGAGCAATGAAGTCAATTGCGGACAGGTTCGTGGCCCGGTTCAAATCTCTTTCGCGCGTTCAGTGGAGCCGATCATTTCTTCGGAACACACTATTACGGTTTGTGCGGCTCGCAAAGAAGATAAGCCGGTTGAGGAACAGGTTGGTATTCAGGGACGAAAATTTACGGTGCCGTACGGTTTGTATCGCGCGCAGGGTGTCGTGAATCCGTTGTTGGCCGAAAAAACCGGATTTTCCGAAGATGATCTCAAATTACTTTGGGAAGCGCTGGCGAAGGCTTTTGAAATTGACCAGTCTGCGGCTCGCCCTGCCGGCAGTATGTCTGCCCGCATGCTGATAGCATTCAAGCACGATTCGGAGTTGGGAAATGCTCCGGCGCACAAGTTGTTTGATTTGGTCAGGATCACGCCTGTAGGGGAATCAGGAAAACCGGCGCGGTCGTTCAGTGATTATGAAAAAGGTATTTCGGTCCCTCCGGAAGGGAAACTGGCGGAATTTCCGGGTGTTGAGGTCATCCATATCTTTTGATTCGGGACAGCAGATGCAAGGTGGTTGCCTTTTGTAACCACTTGGGCCCCGGGCAGTTTTCCCCGGGGCGCTTACCCAAGAGGTATCCCGCCTTGGGCGGGATACCGTGGGGTTGCCTTGAAAATCCCGGGTTCGCGACCAAGCGGACGCGAATTCTTTACAAGTTGGAAGGGTGGAACGCGGGAAGAAAAAGCAGATGTTGATGCCGGAGGGAAATTAGCCGGTAATGCGGGGAAAACTTTAGGAAAATGGCTCAGAAGATTCATGGTCTCTGCGAAAAACTATCTGAAGGTGTCTGAGGCGCAAAAGAGGATGAAAAAGCAAATGTTTCTGGAAGAGGATTTTATCCAGCTTTCAGCGCTTCAGCATTTTGTGTTTTGTCCCCGGCAGTGCGCATTGATTCATATTGAGCAAATGTGGGGAGAAAACCTGTTGACGGCCGAAGGTAGGATTATGCATGAACGAGCCCATGCCGAGACTTTTGAAATACGGGAGGGTATCCGTATTGAACGGGGGATGCCGCTGCGTTCAGATAATCTTGGGTTGAATGGTAAGGCGGATGTTATTGAGTTTCATAAGGCCGCTGACGGCAAGTCATGGATCCCCTTCCCGGTCGAATATAAAAGGGGAAAACCGAAAGCGGATAATTGTGACAAGGTTCAGCTTTGCGCGCAGGCTTTGTGCCTTGAAGAGATGATGAAAACAGAAATTCGGACCGGCGCTATTTTTTACGGCAGGACAAAAAGACGACAGGAGGTCATTTTTGATCCGGCGCTTCGCGAGGAAACAAAAAAAGCCGTTTTTGAAGTACATGAGTTTATTAAAACAGGGAAAACACCGAAGCCTTTTTATGCGAAAAAATGCGAAGCCTGCTCTCTGGTCGAGGTCTGTATGCCGAAAACCATGGGATGTAAAAGGTCAGTTCGGGAATATTGCGACAATGCAATGAGAGAAGAAAATTTGTGAAAAAATTAATGAATACGCTTTTTGTGACGGCAACAGGTGCTTACCTTTCTAAAGAAGGTGAAACCGTGGTGGTTTCCGTTGAAAAGGAAACCAAACTGCGGGTTCCCATACACACACTTGGCGGGATTGTTTGTTTCGGACATGTCAGCATGAGTCCCTACTTGATGGGATTTTGTGCCGAAAACGATGTGGGTGTGAGCTTTTTAACAGAATACGGACGTTTTTTGGCGAGCGTCCGCGGTAAGGTCAGCGGCAATATCTTGCTTCGTCGGGAACAATACCGAAAAGCTGATGATCTGGAATTTTGCCGTGAAATAGCGAAAGTGATGATCAAGGGCAAGTTGTCAAATTGCCGCACCGTCTTGCAAAGAGCGCTCCGGGATCATAATAATAAAATAAATAGTCAGAAAGTTGGCGCTGCATCCCAGAAGATGTTGTTTTCTTTGCGTAAACTTGACAGCGCTCTCACTTTAGATGAAGTGAGAGGAATCGAAGGAGATTCCGCCCATATTTATTTTAACGTTTTTGATCACCTTATTATCTCCCAGAAAGAGAATTTCCGGTTTGAGGACCGCAACCGCAGGCCCCCGCTGGACAACGTCAATTGCCTGCTGTCTTTTCTCTATACACTTTTAATGCATGATATGCGTTCTGCGTTGGAATGCGTCGGCCTTGATCCCTATGCCGGATTTTTACATCGTGATAGGCCCGGCAGAGCAAGTTTGGCGCTTGATATGATGGAAGAAATCAGGCCTTTTTTGGCCGACCGTTTGGCGTTATCCCTAATCAATCTTAATCAAGTAACCGCAAAGGGGTTTAAAAAGGGCGAAACAGGCGCTGTCTTGATGGACGATGAAACAAGAAAAACTTTGTTAGTCGCATATCAGGAAAGGAAACAGGAAGAGATAGAGCATCCGTATCTGGGAGAAAAAATTAAAATTGGATTGTTATTTCATGCGCAGGCGCTTTTGCTGGCAAGATTTTTACGAGGCGATTTGGACGGTTATCCTGTCTTTTTTTGGAGGTAACGGACGCTGATGATGGTATTGGTAAGCTATGATGTCATGACTTCGAGTAAGGCCGGGGCCAAACGTCTGCGGAGAGTTTCAAAGACATGCCGGGATTACGGCCAGAGGGTGCAATATTCAGTTTTTGAATGCAACGTAGATCCTGCCCAGTGGGTGCATTTAAAAAATAAACTTCTAGATTGTGTTGACCTAAAGGAAGACAGTTTAAGGTTCTATTTTCTGGGCGCGAATTGGGAGCGGCGGATTGAACATTTTGGAGTTAAAGAAGTTCCGAATTTAGAAAAAGACACCCTGATTGTTTAGGATAATATGCGCGAAGGTGAAGTGGAGATGCTATCCATATGGCATTCGCGGCGATGTAAGTTCTTTGGAATCCGAAAGTTAGATGTAGTGTTAGATTATTTTTAAAAAAAAGATCAAAAAAAGTGTTGGGTTCGCAGAAATCGGTTGCTAAGGTTTTTATTTTGAACATGTTGTGAAGAAGGAGTCGCGCCCCGTGCGGGCGCGTGGATTGAAACGTTTCTCCTCTCGTTTTGTTGATTGCAGATTACAGTCGCGCCCCGTGCGGGCGCGTGGATTGAAACACTATAATCTATATCGGCTAGCTTGTCAAGC
>ENA-UPXM01004917-UPXM01004917.1-activated-sludge-metagenome-genome-assembly--contig:-NODE-4917-length-13344-cov-6.668673_pt1 | contig 13344 bp, 13 predicted proteins | sample MGYA00238178_ERZ772708 | MGnify/ENA primary metagenome ERZ772708 (study PRJEB29002, sample SAMN05720212) | activated sludge metagenome | isolation source: anaerobic digester from wastewater... | reverse complement strand
TAATGAATCAAAGATATTGTTATTCCAGCGCCTACGGTTGGATTTATTAAATCCCGGATGATAAATGAGCCTCCAGCAATATTTAGAGTTATTATAGATAAAATTGATATCTATCTGGATTGCTGCTTGTGAGATAAACTGTTTACTGATTTCAATGATATCTAACCTGCGTGTTATAAAGTTATAAATGCGCTCACATTCAACTATGTTGTCTCCATGAATTTTAAATGTTTGAAAAGTCATTCTTTTATCTCCTCACTTTGCCCCAATATTAGCAATGTAAACAAATGTAATTCCCATAAATTCTAACATATTAAAATTACTTTAAGTTGCTTTAAGTTACCTGTCATCTTCTACAATTTCCATAATATCTGAGATATCGCAGTTAAGAGCTTTACATATCTTTACCAAAATCTCAGTATTAACGTTTTCGTTTTTTCCGAGTTTTGCCATAGAAGATGTACTAATACCGGCCGCTTCTCTTAAATCTTTCTTTTTCATGTCTTTATCAATTAAGAGTTTCCATAGTTTTTTATAGCTTACATTCATAATCATCACCTCGATTTGCAATATAAGGGTATCATAAAAAAATTAAAAACACAATTATAATTTGCGTTTGCAAATAAATAATTGTGTTTTTCGTATTTAATGCTATAATTTACACAAGGAAATATTTGGTCTAAATGATGAAATGTTATTACGGAGGTACGGTATGGCAAGCGTCAGCTCGTTCAGAGATGTTATTGCAAATATGTATTACAATGAACTCTTTGACGAATTGTCCGAGTATATTGAGGACAACCCGGATAAGCTTGAATCCAACTCATATCGTGTGCAATCACCGGATGAAGCAGCATTATCCGATTTTGACATCATAATGATAGACATAACTGACTCGCCAGGTAACAGTATTTTATTTGACGTAATTGTTTCTGCCGAAGTTGAAATTGCAGAAACAGTACGAAGGAATCGCGAGACTGATGGTATAGAACAATGGTTCCGTATCTCCTGCAGAGCTGACCTTGATGACGGAATTCAGAATTTTCAAATCAACTCTGTTTCAATATACAACAAGTACAGAGAAAGCAAATTAGGCCGACTGTCTGAGTATTTAGTGCCAATTATAGAAAAGGAACAGTTTGACGATGTTGCTACCGAGTTTCTAAGTGAATTTTGCCCGGAAGCATTAAGTACTCCTATGCCTATTCCGGTAGATGAAGTAGTGAAAAGAATGGGGCTTAAGGTTAAGGAAATCCAGTTAACAAAGCATTTCACTATATTTGGTCAAATAGTTTTTGGAGATTGTACGGTAGAATATTACGACAGAAATGAAAGAACATATAAGCCTTTGGAAGTTTCAAGAGGAACAATTCTCGTGGATCCTAATGTGTATTTCATGCGAAACGTAGGGTGCATGAACAATACCATTATTCATGAGTGTGTTCACTGGTATAAGCATAGAAAATACCATGAGTTAGTTAAGACATATAACAGCGATGCTTTACTCATAAGCTGCAGAGTAAACGAAACAACTAAATACAAAAAGCAATGGACGCCAGAAGACTGGATGGAATGGCATGCTAACGGAATCGCACCTCGCATCCTTATGCCTAAATCAATGACCATTAAAAAGATTGAGGAGCTAATTAAAAAGAATGAGCTCCTTTTTGGTAATCACGACAGGTTAAATATAATGGAAAATGTCGTGTATGAATTAGCTGACTTCTTCCAGGTGTCAAGGATAGCAGCCAAAATAAGGATGCTTGACCTTGGATATAAGGAAGTTGAAGGTGTATATACCTACGTAGATGACCATTTTATCAGCAATTATTCATTTAAAGCAGACTCATTACATAAGAATCAAACATACAGTATTAGCCTAAGTGATTCTTTTTTTGAATACTATGCAAATCCGGATTTCGCAAAGATTATAGACAGCGGTAATTTTATTTATGTTGACGGTCATTACGTTATAAACGACTCCAAATACATTAAAAAGTTAGAAAATGGAAGCATTGATCTTACAGACTATGCAAAACTGCATGTAGATGAATGCTGCCTTCTGTTTGATTTAAAATTAAATAAAGCCTCAAAAATGGACATTGTAGTATACCTCGATTCTATAATGTTCCGTAAAGCTACACCGGATTATAACAGAGTTCCGACATTTAATCCGGACAAGCATAATATGGAAGTATTTAATCGTTCAGAAGAGCTAAAGAAGTTTCACGAAGAATTCGTCGAAGAAGGTCAGCATTTGAGCCGTACAACCCAGACATTTTCCCAAGCGGTATATGGACATATCAAAAGGAAAGGCTACAATAAGGTTGTTTTTATAGAAAAGACTTTGCTTTCAGGAAAAACATATGACAGAATAAAAAACAATGAACTTAACAATCCAACTTTAGAAACCGTTGTTGCAATCTGCATCGGATTGGAGCTTAGCCCTACATACAGTGAAGAGATATTAAGGCTTGCCGGATATACTCTCAATAACACTCCACAGCAATTGGCGTATAAAAAGCTTATCCATTCGTATAGAGGGCATTCAATATATGAATGCAATGAAGTTTTGGAAGCCTTGGGACTTTCCCCTCTTTGTGCAAAGGCATATAAAGAAATGATAAGTTAAAAAAATTGTTGGACTTCTGAAGTCCAACTTTTTATATTTTAAACCGGCTATTATAATGAGATTTTAAGCCATTATGCAAAAAAGGCGCAAAAACCTTACTGCATAATGGCTATTTTTTTGCCAAAATCATGGACTTTAGATGTCCGGACAGGCTTTAACAATTCAAGTAGCATTGAGTCAGAGAGTTGGCCAACCCTCAAAATTGAAGGATGGAGGATATAAGATGCAAGACTCTATGAACAATGCAAAAACGCTGTCAATAATTTCAATGCCCATAAAGGGCAGACCATACAAGCATCAGATTCGTGCTTTCAATTTCATCTGTAGTCTATTTGGGCTTTTGAAGGGTGGTGGTGTTTCTGCCATTTCCGGATGGGGTGCAGCGCTCCTGATGGAAATGGGCTGAAAAGCACCGGAAAAACTCTTGTCTCAATCGCCATTATAGGAGCATTGCTTGCTGCAGGAAGAATAAAACGTGTGCTGATTGTTGCGCCACTTTCCATTCTGGGAGTGTGGGAAGACGAGTTTAAACGGTTCGCAGATTTCCCATATCAGCTTATAGTCCTTAATGGCATGATTCAAAAGAAAATCCAACAGCTAAGATTTTTAACTGGCGAAGGTGTCCATGTGGTGGTAGTCAACTACGAATCTGCATGGAGAATGGAAAAGGAACTGGCAAACTGGCATCCTGACATTATCATCGCCGATGAAGGACATAAAATTAAAACTCATAATACAGCGGTTTCAAAAGCAATGCACCGATTGGGTTTGCTTGCCCAGTATCGGCTCCTATTGACAGGAACGGTTATAACCAACAAAGCCATAGATGTATTCAGCCAGTACAAGTTTCTTGATCCTCGTATCTTTGGAAATAGCTTCTATGCATTCCGAAACCGGTATTTCAACATGGTTGGCTATGGCAACCATACGCCAGTGCTGAAAAAATCAATGGAACAGGATTTGATGAAAAGGATTCACAGCATTGCATTCCGGGCGACCAAAGCGGAGTGCCTGGATTTGCCGGAAACCACCGATATTATTCGCCATATTGAGCTTGAGCCTGTCACTTTAAAGAAATATAAAGAGCTTGTCAAACAAAGCTATACTGAGCTGTCAGCAGGAGAAGTAACAGCTACAAACATACTGACACGCTTGCTTCGTCTTTCGCAATTAACCGGCGGCTTCATCGGAAGCGATGACGGTGGGAAAATCGAGCAAGTCAGTGATGCCAAGTTGAAAGCTCTTGAAGATATCCTTGAAAGCAGTATTCAAGAAGGACATAAGCTGGTTGTCATAGCAAGGTTTATCCCTGAAATTCATGCCATATGCAGGTTGCTGGAGAAGAAGAACATCGGTTATGCGTGTATTTATGGGGCAACAAAGGATCGCCAAGGGCAAGTAAACCGGTTTCAATGTGATCCCGACTGCATGGTGTTCGTAGGCCAGATTGCAACCGCTGGACTCGGTATTACGCTGACTGCTGCAAGCACAATGGTATTTTACTCCCTTGATTATTCCATGTCGAATTTCGAGCAGACAAAGGCCCGCATCCATAGAGTTGGACAGAAGAATGGCTGCACATATATCTACCTTATTGCCAAGGGTACTGTGGATTCAAAAATCCTGACTGCCCTACGCAATAAGGCAGATCTTGCAAAAATGCTGATAGACGACTACCGCAAAGGAGCAAATCCTTTTGCCCCAGAGGGAGGTGAAAGCTATGAGCGATAATGCGATGTTTGAACTTGCTGACCGTCTTAAGGAGCTTCGCGATGCAAAAAAGGCCGCGGAAGAGGAACTGAAAAGCATTAATGCAGAGATTGACGATGTTGAATACCGCCTGTCTGAGCTGATGATCAGCAGTGAGACGCAAAACTTCACAAGAGCAGGAACAATGTTCTGCCTTTCAACGACAACAAGAGCCAGTGCTGCCGCAGGCATGAAGGAGGAACTGTTTGACGCACTACGCAGTAAAGGCTTTGGAGAACTCATCTATGAAACAGTCAATGCAAATTCCCTGTCAGCATTTGTTAAAGAACAGATTGCGGAGAATGGGGACGAGCTTCCGGACTGGCTGAAAGGCCTTGTGAATGTCTTCGAAAAGACAACAGTAACTGTGCGGAAAGCAGCAAGGTAAATAGCTTCAGAAAGCAATGCTCCAATATCAATGTTCAAGGAATAACTGTTCGAAGAACAATGCTTCAAAGAACAATGATATAGATTACATTCCAAATTCATAATTACGGAGGTATAAAAGCATGAAAAACAATGAACTCGTAACTATTAACGAAAATACAGGTTTTCTTCAGCTCGCTGATTTCAATCTTGACGAGGCAATGGCATCAGAACTTGACGGTCTTGACATGACTTTTGAACGCATAAAAATCCCGTCCGCAGGCAGCACAGTATTCGAAGTACCCGGGGAAAATCCCGGAGAACCTGATACTGTCAAGGAATTCTCAGCGGTAATTCTTTATCATCATCCACTTTATGCATACTACAAGGACAAGTATACCGGAGGCAGTAACCCACCGGATTGCGGAAGCTTTGATGGTATAACCGGCGAAGGAGACCCCGGAGGAAGCTGTGCCAAATGCCCATATAATCAGTTCGGTTCGGGGGAAAACGGCAGCAAAGCCTGCAAGAACCGCCGCAGGATATATGTACTGCGTGAAGGGGAGATTTTCCCGTTGATACTCTCATTGCCAACAGGATCGTTGAAAGAGTTTTCCCGCTACATCAAAAGGCTGCTTTCTAAAGGTAAAAAATCGAACAGCGTAGTTACCCGCTTTTCATTGAAAAAGGCGACCAACTCAAGCGGTATCACCTATTCACAGGCTCAGTTTGCTGTAGATCGGGATCTGACCGCTGACGAATATGCGTTGATATCCAAGCTTTCCGAGCAGGTCAAAGCATTCAGTACCCGAGTCGGCCATGACACTGAACCTGCCGGTGAAGAGGTAATAAATGTAGACCCTGAATCAGGTGAAATTACTGAGCCGCTTAAGTGATCAAAGGCCCTATCGGAGAGTAACTTCCATCTCCGATAGGGCGGAAAGGAGAACCGCATGGGATACAAATGTGTTTATATGCTGTCTGAAATAAAAGAGTATCTGAAAAACACTGTCCTATTTGCTTTCGACTTTGAAACGTCACCCCGCGATAAATGGAGGAACGATAAAAGTGCAGCTCTGGATGCTCATAAAGCAGATATTACAGGGATCAGTTTTTCAGTATCAGAAGGGACTGCTATATATGTTCCACTTAAACATCGTAGCGGGCGAAATGCAGAGAACCAGGCGGCAATATGGGATTATCTGAAATTACTATTCGAATCAAAAGATGTAATAAAAGTTGCTCATAATCTGGCTTTTGAGTCTATGTTCCTTTACGCAAGAGGTATCGTCCTTCAAAAGCCTTGCTATGACACGATTGCAGCATCACAACTTACATTAAAAAGCAAGTGGGAGTTCAGAAGTCTTGCTGACAGCGGACTTAAAACGCTTGCGCCTGCACTCTGCAAAGCAGAAATGACAGAATTCTCAACGGTTACTGAAGGTCGGTTTTTCGATGAATTGAACCCTCAGGATGAGAAGACTGTCCGCTACGCTTGTGCTGACAGCGACTACACTCTTCGCTTGTATCATGTTTTCAATCAGTGGTTTGATAGATTTTTACCCAAACACAGAACTATTGTGGAAGAGGTAGAATCGCCTACATCAGTATATGTCGGGATAATGAAGTATAACGGCATATTGGTGGATAAGTCAGCCATGCTGAAGAAACAAGCGGAAGCCGCAGAAAAGATTGTCAGTATCAGAAAAGAGATTGCCGGAATTATCGGCAATGTAGAGATTGGGGCAAATGCTTCAACTTCAGCGTTTAAAAAATATCTTTTTGTGGATCTCGGTCTTCCGGTAATGAAAACGACCGCAAAACATCAGGAAGCTGCCGATGATGAAACCATGATCCTATTAAAAGAATGGTGTGAATCCAACAGGCCTGAACTTGCTCGCTTATTTGATCTGGTGCAAGAGTACCGCAAATGGGGCAAACTCAAATCCACCTATATAGACGGTTATCTTCGATTTATTGATGAGGATACCGGCAGGATTCATCCGGACCTTATGCCACTGGGGACAGAGACAGGCAGATTTGCGTCAAGAAACCCGAATATGCAGAATTGTCCGCAGAAAGACAATGACCCAATAGGCGTACGGAAATTTATCATTGCACCGGAAGGAAAGGCTATTTTATCCCTTGACTTTTCACAGATAGAACTGCGCGTCGGAGCATTTTATTGCAGGGACAAACGTATGCTGGAAACCTATCGTACTGGCGGTGATATCCATGCTCAGACCACTTCTGTTATTTACCGCATTCCTTTTGAGGAGGCAGCAGACAAAAATGCTCCACATTATAAAGAGCGTAGGACCATTGCAAAGAACTGCAATTTCGGTGTGTTCTATGGCCTGTTTCCTACTGGCTTACAGAGAACACTTAAATTTAAAGCTGGGCTGAACCCAACTTTGTCCGAATGTGAGACCATCATTCAAAACTTGAAATCCGGATACCCCGGTCTTGCCAAATGGCAGGATGAGGTAAAAAAGCGGGCTGCTGTAAGCTGCTATACAGAAACATGGCTGGGCAGGCGAAGATACCTGCTGGGAATTCGGTCATCAGATTGGGGCAAGAAGTCCTTTGCCGAGCGGTGCGCATTAAATACACCTATTCAAGGTACAGCGGCAGATATTCTAAAGCTTGCCTGTGGGCGCATCATCAGTGGACTTCCCGAAAGGCTCTGGCTGAAACCTATACTGCAGATACATGACGAGCTGGTTTTTGAATTACCGGAAGACAAGGCGGACGAAGCAGTTGTTTTTATAAAAGAGTGTATGGAAACACAACCCTTCCCTGAATTTGATGTACCTATTGTTGCAGAGGCCTCGGTAGGGAGAAATTTTGGAGAAATGAAAGAAATGGAGGATTGATGTTATGAATAATTTACAGGTTTTTAAGAATACAGAATTTGGCGAACTTAAAGTACTCGTTATTGATGGAAAGGAATACTTCCCTGCAACAGATTGTGCAAGGATGCTGGGATACAGTAACCCACACAAGGCAGTAATAGATCATTGTAAGTACCTAACAAAACGTGAGGTACCTCATCCGCAAAATCCTGAAAAAACCATCAACATAAATTATATTCCTGAAGGTGATTTGTTCAGACTGATAGTTAAATCCCAACTTCCTGCAGCCGAACGCTTTGAGAGATGGGTCTTTGATGAAGTGCTGCCCACGATCAGAAAATATGGAGTTTATGCTACAGATAAAGTTATCGAAGAGATGATTTCCAATCCAGAGTATGGCATCAGGATTTTCTCTGAACTAAAGGCAGAACGCGACAGACGGAAAGCTTTAGAAATAGAAAATGCAAAGAATAAACAGATTATCAGTGAGTTGAAGCCCAAAGCGAGCTATTATGATCTCATATTGCAAAATAAAAGCCTTGTGCCGATCAGCAAGATTGCCAAGGATTACGGAATGTCTGGCCGCGCTTTCAATAAGCTGCTTCATGAGCTTGGAGTACAGTACAAAATGGGAAACTGCTGGCTTTTATATCAGGAGTACGCCGATCAAGGATACACGCAGTCCAAAACCCATGCTATTGATGCAGAAAGAAGCGTAATGCACACATATTGGACACAAAAAGGAAGGCTATTTATCTATGACCTTCTCAAAAACAAGAAAGGTATATTGCCTGTAATCGAACGTGAACAAAAAAGCGCATAGGCAGGGGGTAATACCATGAGTATCAGCAAGTTTAACGCGGAAGGATATTACGACCCCACACCCTATGAAGCACTGCTTAGGATTGAGCGGGAAGCCAGGAAAGCGCCTTACAGACCGATGGTGTTTATCTGCAGCCCTTATGCCGGTGATACTGAGCGCAATATCCGTAAGGCTCAGGGGTATTGCCGCTTTGCAGTGAGCATGAATTGCATACCTATTGCTCCGCACCTCTTGTTTCCGCAGTTTATGGACGACGATGATGAACAAATGCGGGATCTGGGCTTGTTCTTTGGCATGGTACTGATGTCAAAGTGTTCAGAAGTGTGGGTATTTGGCAGAAAAATTACTAAAGGGATGTCCATTGAGATTGAAAAGGCAAAGCAGCGCAGCATTCCGATCCGGTATTTTAATGAACGATGCGAGGAGGTGCAGTGTAAGTGAGCATCTCATTCCCTAAAGAATTGGCAAACCGGAAGCAATGGATCTGCTGGCGTCTGGAACCAAACACAAAGGACGGAAGAGACAGTAAAATCCCTTACAATCCCTTAACCGGCAGAAAAGCCTCAAGCACTAACCCAAACGACTGGTCGACGCTTGACGATGCGATTGCGGCAAAAGAACAATACCTCTATACCGGATTAGGTTTTGTATTCGCAAAAAGCGGAGGTTTAGTGGGGATAGACATAGATCACTGCCGCGACAAAAACACTGGGGAATTAAGCGATACCGCCAAGGATATCCTTGAGCGGTTTCCGTCCTATACGGAAATCAGCCCTTCAGGAACTGGGCTTCATATTTTCTATAAAGGGGAGATGCCTGCTAAGGGCAATAAAAACACTAAAACCGGCGTTGAAATGTATGCCCACAGCAGATACTTCACAATGACTGGCGAGCGACTGCCAGGGACTCCTGATTACATTGCTGAAGATAACGGAGCTCTAGCCTGGATACATGAGAATTATATCAAAAGTAAAAAACGGAGAGGAAAAAGCAAGAAAGACAGTAAGGTGGTTAAGCTAGAGCCGCTTACAGATGAAGAAATTCTGGAGAAAGCCCGTACAGCCGAAAACCATAAGGAATTTGATCTGCTATGGGAAGGAAAATGGCAGGAAGCAGGGTATCCGAGCCAGTCCGAAGCCGACCTTGCTCTTTGCTGTATGCTGGCTTTTTGGTCAGGCAAAAACAAAGAGCAGATGGACAGGCTGTTTAGAAATTCCGGGTTATTCCGGGAAAAGTGGGATACGGTACATCATGCAAGTGGAGCAACATATGGGCAGGAGACACTGGATAAGGCCATTGAAGTTACAGAGAACGTATACAGCCGCGAAAGCGAGTCAGTTATCTTTGAACATGAGGGCAGGTATTACCGCACCAGAGGCGAAAGTGTGTATCCTATAACAAATTTTATCATTCAACCGGTGGAGATGATTGTATCGGAAGATGAAACGCAGATGACTGCTGACCTTATTACAATCCGTGATGAAATATACCGCCAGACATTTATGACTACCGACTTCAATAACATCCAAAAATTTAAAAATATCTTGAACCGCCGGACAATATCCTTAGGCTATTTTGGCTCAGAAGGAGATTTGGAACTGCTGAAAGGTTATATATCTGAAATGGAGTGGGTAAGGAAAACAGGGGTCAAGGCTCTTGGGATTTATGAGCATGGCGGGCGGATGGTATATGTTTCAACGGATGGTGCCATTGAAGCCGGAGGCAACATTGTTGAAGATATCGTGCAGCTTGATAAGTATAAAAGCATAACAACCGATATCCTAATCTTTGAGCCATTGACAAAGAAACAGCTTATTATGCTTGGTGAATGGCTCCTCAGCTATAACGAGCCCATAAAAACGGTATCAGTAATGGCCTGGGTGGCCGGATGCTTCATCAAACCGCATCTTAAAAAATCAGGCATCAAGTTTCCTCATTTATTGCTTGTCGGAGAACAAGGCAGCGGAAAAAGTAATACATTGGAGCGGGTTATTCTGCCGGTATTTTCGTGCAGCAAAATCCGCGCGGCTACGCAGGTTACTGCATTTACACTGATGAAGGAATCTGCATCATCGAATCTGATACCGCAGTTGATGGATGAGTTCAAGCCTTCAAAGATAGATAAGTTAAGGCTAAATGCCTTATACAACCATCTTCGAGATGCATATGACGGCCATGAAGGTGTCCGCGGTAGGGCGGATCAAAGTGCTGTTACTTATGAACTGTTGGCGCCTATTATTGTAGCTGGTGAGGAATCGCCGGATGAAGCGGCCATCAGAGAACGGAGCATAGAATTGCTATTCAGCAAGAAGGACTTAAAACCAGCCAGCCATAGACAAGCATTTTATAAGCTGTGTGCAAAAGCGGATCTGCTTGGCAGCTTCGGTCGGAGCCTGCTGGATACAGCACTCAGAGTATCGGTTGCTGAGGCAGAGAAGTGGTATGAGGAAGCAAAGTCAGAGATATCTGATGAGTTTCCATCTCGTATCGTCAATAATCTCGCCTGTTGCTATGCCGGACTGAGCCTAGTAAACAAACTATGTGAGTTCCTTAATGTTACATGGTCTGAAGTGTTTCCCATTAACAAAGTGACATGTATTCGATATCTTCAAAACGGTGTGCAGGAGTACTTGCTGGATGGCGGCAGCAATAACAAGACCATTGTAGAACAGACGCTGGAAATCATGGCCCGGATGAAACTGGCTCCGAATCAAGACTACACTTTTGATAAAGATGGCAAGGTTATCGGGATTCGTTTCTGTGATGTATATGACCGCTATACCAAGTACAGACGCGATTATGCAATCACAGGTGAATGTCTTCCATATAACCAGTTTTTGAAGCAATTGAGGCAAAGTGACTTTTTTATAGAGAGCAATAAAACGATGCGTTTCGGGAATGAAACAAAAAAAGCGTGGGCTCTTGATTTCTCAATACTGAAAGAGCGATGCGATGTGAGCGGCTTTGAAATCACAGATATTGAGCCTCTTTAGTATTGAAAAAGGTAACAAGGTAACAAAAAGGTAACACCCGAAACGCTGATGAATAGCCACTTGTTACCTATGTTACCTTTGTTACCTCAACTTTATATATACGCGCGAGAGATGAAATTATTTTTTGAAAAATAAAAAATAAAAAAATATAAATATTTGTGTCTATACCTACCCCAAAAAAGAGGTAACAAGGTAACAAAATCCGCAAATGCGTTTGTAAAGCGGGTTTGAGAAGTTACCTTTTTAGAAATACCGGGGTAACAAGAGGGGAAAAGGTAACATTTTTGGAGGATAAGCGGTTATGTCTGAAAAGAGTATTGTGACTAAAATCCTGCGGTACTTAAAGACAGTACCGGGGTGTTTCTGTTGGAAGGAACATGGCGGTATGTACGGGACAGCAGGAATACCAGACATTATTGCCTGTGTAAATGGGCGGTTTATAGCTTTTGAAGTAAAAACCCCATCGGGAAAGACAACAAAACTGCAGGAAGCAACCATCAAAAAAATCCTCAATGCCGGAGGAGTGGCAGCGGTTGTCCATTCGGTAGATGAGGTGAAGGTTATTCTGGAAAAGCATGGCCTTCTATAAAGAACGAAGACATAACGAACAAGGAAATAGAGCACTGCAAAGCAACGCAAAAAAGCACACTGCTTCAAAGATCAAGGTTTTTATCTTGATTTTTTGGAGGTGCGATATGCTGATTGCATGGCAGTATTTAGATAAAAAAGCGGCTGCTGTTGAAGCTTTGAAAGATTACAGCAGCATGCAGTACATTATCGAGCACAGTGATGAGGATATATATGAAGTTGAAACCCGTATGACAAGCCCTCATAGTGCAAAGATTACCGGAGTTCCGGGCAAACACAATCCCAAAAGCGGCGAAGAACGCCTTGCTGCTTGCCTTGACGAGATTGATGTGTTGAAAGAACGTTACAGGCGGGCATTAGAATATATGGAGTGGTTCAAGCCTGCTTGGGAAGCCCTGTCGGAGGAAGAACAGTTTATACTGACAGAATTTTTTGTTAATGATGTGAGCAAGACAGAAGCTGTAGCAAACATCGGAGAGAAGCTGTTTCTTGAAAGAGCACAGGTGTACCGCAGGAAAGACAAGGCGCTTAATCATTTGGCGCTGCTTTTATATGGGAAGTAGAAATGAGATATTTATGAGATGCAAAACACAGAAACCCAATATATAATGATATCGTGAAAAAATGACATTAAAACGCATAAGCCCTTCGGGGCTTTTTCTTATGACATAAAACGGGAGTGAAGAAAGATGTACGATAATTGTTTTGGCAGTAACGGAAGGAATGGCTGCAATATCCTGACTGTACACAAGTGTCTGCAAGATAAATGTTCCTTCTATAAAAGCACCCAAGGTTTAGAGGAAGACAAGAAGAAGGCTTATCTTTTGCTTGCAGCTTTACCACCCGATATGCAGCGGTATATTTCCGATAAGTATTATAACGGCAGGATGCCATGGGCAAAAAGTAAATGTTCTGTTTAGTATTCCAGATGAGATTTTTATGAGATGAAATTCTTTATAAATCCAAATATAATGGTATTGTGAAAAGTTATGGATAAGCCTTCATGGGATATGAACCTGTGAGGGCTTTTTTATACCTGTAAAGGAGGTGGCCAGATGCCAAGAAAACCAAAAAGGCCTTGCTCCTTTCCCGGCTGTCCTGAACTGACGGACGGAAGGTACTGTGACATGCATCAAAGGCAAATGGATGCTTATTACAACAAATACGAACGAGATCCCCAAACAAGAAAACGCTATGGCCGGAGATGGAAACGCATCAGGGACAGATATATCTCAGAGCATCCGCTTTGCGAGGAGTGCCAAAAGTACGGAAGGCTTACACCAGCCGAAGAGGTACATCATATTATCCCTTTATCTAAAGGCGGAACCAATGCAGACA
>ENA-UPXM01004909-UPXM01004909.1-activated-sludge-metagenome-genome-assembly--contig:-NODE-4909-length-13367-cov-4.653546_pt1 | contig 13367 bp, 10 predicted proteins | sample MGYA00238178_ERZ772708 | MGnify/ENA primary metagenome ERZ772708 (study PRJEB29002, sample SAMN05720212) | activated sludge metagenome | isolation source: anaerobic digester from wastewater... | reverse complement strand
GCTCAGGGGTAGAGTGCTTCCTTGGTAAGGAAGAGGTCACGGGTTCAATTCCCGTCATTGGCTCAAAATTAAAAAATTGAACACTAAATATATAACTAAGATTAAAAATTAAGCAAAATGGCAAAAGAAAATTTTAATCGTTCCAAACCACACCTTAATATTGGTACAATTGGACACGTGGATCACGGAAAAACTACATTAACTGCAGCAATTACAAAAGTATTATCTGATGCTGGTTTCTGTCAGGCAAAATCGTTTGATCAAATTGATAACGCTCCAGAGGAGAAAGAAAGAGGTATTACAATTAATACATCGCATGTTGAGTATGAAACTGCTAATCGTCATTACGCTCACGTTGATTGTCCAGGTCACGCGGATTACGTAAAGAATATGGTTACTGGTGCTGCTCAAATGGATGGTGCTATCTTAGTAGTTGCTGCTACTGATGGTCCAATGCCACAAACTCGTGAACACATCCTTTTAGGACGTCAGGTTGGTATTCCAAGAATCGTTGTATTCATGAATAAAGTGGATATGGTTGATGATGCCGAGTTATTAGAATTGGTTGAAATGGAAATCAGAGATTTGTTGACTTTCTATAAATATGATGGAGATAATGGACCAGTAATTCAAGGTTCTGCTCTAGGTGGATTGAATAACGATCCAGCGTGGACACCAAAAATTCTTGAATTGATGGAAGCATGTGATGCATGGATTGAAGAGCCAGAAAGAGATGTTAACAAGCCTTTCTTGATGCCAGTTGAAGACGTATTTACAATTACTGGTCGTGGAACTGTTGCTACAGGTCGTATCGAAACAGGTATTTGTAATACAGGAGATCCAGTGGAAATCATTGGTATGGGTGCAGAGAAATTAACTTCAACTGTTACTGGTATTGAAATGTTCCGTCAAATCCTTGATAGAGGAGAAGCAGGAGATAATGCAGGTATCTTATTAAGAGGTGTTGCAAAAGAAGATATTAAAAGAGGAATGGTTATTTGTAAGCCAGGTTCAGTAAAACCACATGCTAAATTTAAAGCTGAGGTTTATATCTTGAAAAAAGAAGAAGGTGGTCGTCACACTCCATTCCACAACAACTACCGTCCTCAGTTTTATGTGCGTACTACTGACGTAACTGGAGTAATTGCTTTGCCAGCAGGTGTAGAGATGGTTATGCCAGGAGATAACTTAACTATTGATGTTACTCTATTGAGTGCTATCGCTATGAATGTTGGATTGCGTTTCGCTATCCGTGAAGGTGGTAGAACTGTAGGAGCAGGTCAGGTTACTGAAATTTTAGATTAATTTCTAAATAAAATAAAATAATCAGTGTCGTTTGCAAAGACGACACTGGTTTTTAATTATAAACGGGCGTAGTTCAAGGGTAGAATAGCGGTCTCCAAAACCGTTGATGGGGGTTCGAATCCCTCCGCCCGTGCAAAATATATATGACAATGGGAATTTTAAATTATATAAACGAATCTTTTGAAGAATTAAAGTCAAATGTGTCTTGGACACCTTGGGCTGAAGTACAACGATACACTATTATTGTTGCCGTTTTTTCAATAGTACTTGCTCTTGCTACGTGGGGTGTAGATGAAATGTTTGCAAAATCTATTGCAACACTTTTTAATTGGATAAACTCATAAGTAAAGATGTCTGAAGTTAGTACAAAAAAATGGTATGTTGTTAGAGCGGTAAGCGGTCAAGAAAATAAGGTTAAAGCTTATATTGAAACCGAAATAAGCAGATTAGGCATGTCAGATTACGTTTCTCAAGTGCTTGTTCCAACTGAAAAAGTTGTTCAAGTTAGAGATGGTAAAAAAATTTCTAAAGAAAAAGTTTATTTCCCTGGCTATGTCATGGTTGAAGCCAATTTAATGGGAGAGATACCACATATCATAAAATCGATTACTGGTGTTATTGGTTTTTTAGGAGAGGTAAAAGGTGGAAATCCTGTGCCATTAAGAACTTCTGAAGTAAATAGGATGTTAGGAAAAGTAGATGAATTATCAATTACAGCTGACAATCAAAACATTCCATTCAACATTGGTGAAACAATTAAGGTTATTGATGGTCCTTTCAACGGTTTCAACGGAACTATTGAAAAAATTAATGAAGAAAAGCGTAAACTCGAAGTTATGGTTAAGATTTTCGGAAGAAAGACACCTTTAGAATTGAGTTTTATGCAAGTTGAAAAAGTATAATTTGTTACACTATTATAAACCGCAATAATCCGCTTCCACAGATTATTGTAAATTTTAAAAAACAATGGCTAAAGAGATTAGTAAAGTAGTTAAACTACAAGTTAAGGGAGGTGCTGCGAACCCGTCGCCACCGGTTGGACCTGCTCTGGGAGCTGCTGGTGTTAATATCATGGAATTCTGTAAGCAGTTTAATGCTAGAACCCAAGATCAACCTGGCAAAGTGTTACCGGTACAAATTACCGTGTACAAAGACAAATCATTCGATTTTGTTGTAAAAACTCCACCTGCTGCTATTCAGTTAATGGATGCTGCTAAATTGAAATCTGGTTCAGGCCAGCCTAACAGAAAAAAAGTTGCTAATGTAACTTGGGATCAAATTAAGGCTATTGCTGAAGATAAGATGGTAGATTTAAATGCATTTACAATTGAATCAGCTATGAGCATGATTGCTGGAACAGCTAGATCTATGGGTATAACTGTAACTGGAGATTCTCCTCTAAAACAAGGATAAGAAATGGCAAAATTGACAAAAAAACAAAAAGAAGCTGCTTCAAAAATTGAAAGAAACAAAATGTATTCACTTAAAGATGCTTCATCTTTATTGAAATCTGTTGCTTCTGCAAAATTTGATGAATCAGTTGATATTGCTGTTCGTCTAGGAGTTGATCCAAGAAAAGCAAATCAAATGGTAAGAGGTGTTGTTACCCTTCCACATGGTACTGGAAAAGATACTAAAGTATTAGCTTTAGTTACTCCAGATAAAGAAGAAGAAGCAAAAGCTGCTGGCGCCGACTATGTAGGGTTAGACGATTACCTTCAAAAAATTAAAGATGGTTGGACAGATGTTGATGTAATCATCACTATGCCTGCTATTATGGGTAAATTAGGTCCTTTAGGACGAGTATTAGGTCCAAGAGGTTTAATGCCAAACCCAAAAACAGGAACTGTAACTATGGAAATTGGTAAAGCAGTTGCTGAAGTAAAAGCAGGTAAAATAGATTTCAAAGTAGATAAAACAGGTATTGTTCATGCAGGAATTGGAAGAATTTCTTTTGATGCCGACAAAATTGTTGATAATGCTCATGAAATTATTCAAACATTAATTAAAATGAAACCAACTGCAGCTAAAGGTACTTACATTAAGTCTATTTACTTATCAAGTACAATGAGTCCTGCTATTGCTTTAGATCCTAAAGCAGTATAATTGGTAGTTAACAAATTTTATTATGACTAGAGAAGAAAAATCAATCGCAATAGAAGATTTAACTGCAAAGTTAGCGGGTGTAAGTGTTGTTTATTTAACAGACACATCAGGACTAGATGCAGAAACAACTTCAAATTTAAGAAGAGCTTGTTTTAAAGCAGGTATTAAATTAGAAGTGGTTAAAAATACCTTGCTTGAAAAAGCAATGGAAGCTTCAGATGTAGATTTTGGGGACTTACCCTCTACATTAAAAGGTAATACGTCAATAATGATTTCAGATGTAGCAAATGCTCCAGCAAAAATCATTAAAGAGTTCCGTAAAAAAGGACAAAAACCTATTTTGAAGGGAGCTTATATAACTGAAGATGTTTATATAGGAGATGAGAATTTAGATCGTCTTGCTTCTATTAAATCAAGAGCTGAGGTTATTGGCGAAATTATTGGATTACTACAATCTCCAGCTAAACGAGTGCTTTCTGCCTTGTTAAATAACGTTGAAGGTAAATCTGAAGAATAGAGTAAAGCAGACTAAAAAATAAATAAATTAAAGAACATTTTAAACGATAGAAAAAATGGCAGATTTGAAACAATTCGCAGAACAATTAGTTAACTTAACTGTAAAAGAAGTTAATGAATTAGCAACAATATTAAAAGATGAGTATGGTATCGAGCCAGCTGCAGCTGCAGTTGTAATGGCTGGTCCAGGTGGTGGCGACGGTGGCGCTGCAGAAGAGCAAACTGAATTTACAGTAGTATTGAAAGAAGCTGGTGCTTCTAAATTAGCTGTTGTAAAAGCGGTTAAAGAATTAACAGGTCTTGGCTTAAAAGAAGCAAAAGATCTTGTTGATGGTGCTCCATCTAACATCAAAGAAGGTGTTACTAAAGCAGAAGCTGAAGGTTTGAAAAAATCTTTAGAAGAAGCTGGAGCTGTTGTTGAGTTGAAATAACAAAACACCAGTTTGAAAGCTAGGTTTAGGTCTTGAGTAAAGCACTCAAAGACCTAAACCATTTTTCGTATAATGAAATTATCAAGTTTTTTAGCTTAATAATTTTAAAATACGAAAAAGTTTTTAATCAATACGAAGAAAAAAATTGACTATTTTCCTGGTTTGTTTTTAAAGATGTATTGGTTTTAAAAGAAAAGGAAAGTATAGATTAAACAGTGTTTTACACACAAAAAATTACTTTTTTAAATCAAAATTTTGTCCATTGATGATAACAAATCAGACTGAAAGATTGAATTTTGCCTCAACAAAAAACATTCCACAATATCCAGATTTTCTAGATGTTCAGGTGAAATCGTTTAAAGATTTTTTTCAATTAGAAACAAAATCGGATGAGAGAGGCAACGAAGGGTTATATAACACCTTCATGGAAAACTTCCCAATAACTGATACAAGAAACCAATTCGTTTTAGAATTTCTTGATTATTTTGTAGATCCTCCAAGATATACAATTGAAGAATGTATCGATAGAGGTTTAACCTATAGCGTACCTTTAAAAGCAAGATTGAAATTGTATTGTACAGATCCTGAACATGAGGATTTTGAAACAATCGTTCAAGATGTTTATTTAGGAACGATACCATACATGACTCCAAGCGGAACATTCGTAATAAATGGAGCAGAAAGAGTTGTTGTTTCTCAATTACACCGTTCGCCTGGTGTATTCTTTGGACAATCATTCCATGCTAATGGAACAAAACTGTATTCTGCCAGAGTAATTCCTTTTAAAGGTTCTTGGATAGAATTTGCTACCGATATAAACAACGTAATGTATGCTTATATTGATAGAAAGAAAAAATTACCTGTTACTACTCTTTTACGTGCTATTGGATTTGAAAGAGATAAAGATATTCTTGAAATATTTGACCTTGCCGAAGAAATTAAAGTTTCAAAAACAGGACTTAAAAAATATATTGGTAGAAGATTAGCAGCACGTGTATTGAACACATGGCACGAAGATTTCGTGGATGAAGATACAGGTGAAGTAGTTTCTATCGAAAGAAATGAAATTATATTAGACCGTGATACGATTATCGATAAAGATAATGTTGAAGAAATCATCGATTCTAATGTAAAATCTATTTTGTTACATAAAGAGGATAACAATCAAGTTGATTATGCTATCATTCACAATACGTTACAAAAAGACCCAACAAACTCAGAAAAAGAAGCCGTTGAGCATATTTACAGACAATTGCGTAATGCAGAACCGCCTGATGAAGAAACTGCTCGTGGTATTATCGATAAATTATTCTTCTCAGACCAACGTTATAATTTAGGTGAAGTTGGTCGTTATAGAATGAACAAAAAGTTAAACTTGGATATTCCGATGGAAAAACAAGTTTTAACAAAAGAAGATATCATTACCATCATCAAATATTTGATTGAATTAATCAATGCGAAAGCAGATATTGATGATATTGATCACTTATCAAACCGTCGTGTTAGAACAGTTGGTGAACAATTGTCACAACAATTCGGTGTAGGTCTTGCTCGTATGGCTAGAACTATTAGAGAAAGAATGAACGTTAGAGATAACGAGGTGTTTACACCAATCGATTTGATTAATGCTAAAACATTGTCATCGGTTATCAACTCTTTCTTTGGTACAAACCAGTTGTCTCAATTTATGGATCAAACCAATCCATTAGCTGAGATTACACACAAACGTCGTCTTTCAGCACTTGGACCTGGAGGTTTATCTAGAGAAAGAGCAGGTTTCGAGGTTCGTGACGTTCACTATACGCATTATGGTCGTTTATGTCCAATTGAAACTCCTGAAGGACCAAACATTGGACTTATTTCATCACTTGGTGTATATGCCAAAGTTAATGGAATGGGATTCATTGAAACTCCATATAGAAAAGTAACCAATGGAGTAGTTGACTTAACTTCAGAAGCAATTTATTTAAGCGCTGAAGAAGAAGAAGGAAAAATGATTGCTCAGGCAAACATTGAAATGGATGCAAAAGGAAAAATTACTGCTGACAAAGTTATTGCCCGTGAAGAAGGCGATTTCCCAGTAGTTGACCCATCTGAGATTCATTATACTGACGTTGCTCCAAATCAGATTGCTTCAATTTCGGCATCATTAATTCCTTTCTTAGAACATGATGATGCGAACCGTGCTTTGATGGGATCTAACATGATGCGTCAAGCGGTGCCATTGTTACGTCCTGAAGCTCCAATTGTTGGAACAGGATTAGAAAGACAAGTAGCGTCTGATTCAAGAGTATTAATTAATGCAGAAGGAAACGGAACTGTAGAGTATGTTGATGCTAATATGATTACCATCAAATACGACAGAACTGAAGAAGAAAGAATGGTAAGTTTTGACTCCGATGAAAAGACATATCAATTAATTAAATTTAGAAAAACAAATCAAAGTACGTCTATTAACCTAAAACCAATTGTTAGGAAAGGTGATAGAGTTACTAAAGGTCAAGTTCTTTGTGAAGGTTATGCAACTCAAAATGGAGAATTAGCTATTGGTCGTAACTTGAAAGTGGCGTTTATGCCATGGAAAGGATACAACTTTGAGGATGCAATCGTAATTTCCGAGAAAGTTGTTCGTGATGATATCTTTACTTCTATCCATGTTGATGATTATTCATTAGAAGTAAGAGATACTAAATTAGGTAACGAAGAGTTAACAAATGATATTCCTAACGTTTCTGAAGAAGCTACTAAAGATTTGGATGAAAATGGAATGATTAGAATTGGTGCCGAAGTAAAACCTGGCGACATCCTAATCGGAAAAATTACTCCAAAAGGCGAGTCTGATCCAACTCCAGAAGAAAAATTATTACGTGCTATCTTTGGTGACAAAGCAGGTGATGTAAAAGACGCTTCTTTAAAAGCTTCTCCATCGTTACATGGTGTGGTTTTAGACAAAAAATTATTTGCTAGAGCTGTAAAAGATAAAAAGAAACGTACTAAAGATAAAGATGATTTGTCCTCTCTAGAAATGGAGTATGAAACAAAATTTGTTGAATTAAAAGACAAATTAGTTGATAAATTATTCAACATTGTAAACGGAAAAACATCGCAAGGTGTAATGAACGATTTAGGAGAAGAAGTATTGCCAAAAGGTAAAAAATTCACTCAAAAAATGTTACATGCAGTTGAAGATTTCGCTCACTTAACAAAAGGACAATGGGTTTCTGATGATGAAACTAATAGATTAGTAAACGACTTAATTCACAACTATAAAATCAAATTAAACGATTTACAAGGTGCTTTAAGAAGAGAGAAATTTACAATCACTGTTGGAGATGAATTACCAGCTGGAATTTTAAAATTAGCGAAAGTTTACATTGCTAAAAAACGTAAATTAAAAGTTGGAGATAAAATGGCGGGTCGTCACGGTAACAAAGGTATTGTTGCTCGTATCGTTCGTCATGAAGATATGCCATTTTTAGAAGATGGAACTCCAGTAGATATTGTTTTGAATCCACTTGGTGTACCATCTCGTATGAATATCGGTCAGATTTATGAAACGGTTTTAGGTTGGGCAGGAATGAATTTAGGTAGAAAATTTGCAACTCCTATCTTTGACGGTGCTACATTAGATCAAATTAATGAATTAACCGATGAAGCTGGTATTCCAAGATTCGGACATACCTATTTATACGATGGTGGAACTGGAGAACGTTTCCACCAAGCAGCAACTGTTGGAGTGATCTATATGTTGAAACTTGGACATATGGTGGATGATAAAATGCACGCACGTTCTATCGGTCCATACTCTCTTATTACACAACAACCATTGGGTGGTAAAGCACAATTTGGAGGTCAGCGTTTTGGAGAAATGGAGGTTTGGGCACTTGAAGCTTATGGCGCATCAAGCACGCTTAGAGAAATTTTGACCGTTAAATCGGATGACGTAATTGGTAGAGCGAAAACTTACGAAGCAATCGTAAAAGGAGAAACCATGCCAGAACCAGGATTGCCAGAATCATTCAATGTATTGATGCATGAATTGAAAGGTCTTGGATTAGACATCAGATTAGAAGAATAAAAAATGTGGTATTCAGTCTCAATTTAGTTGAGGCTGAATACTTATTTATAATAAGTTTTTAAAGATTTATACCCGTAAACCGTTCCGATTTTTTATATAGCTTACGTTATATAACTAGCACTTTAGGATGAAAGAGGCTTGAAGTTTAGAGAAGTAATTCGAGGTAGTAGCTGAATGAAATACTCTTTTTTTGAGAGGAAAATCATAAATCTAAAATTCAATTTTAATTGCAAATAAATCAATAGTAAAAACTATGATGAATAATAGAAATAATAAAGACACCAAAAATACTATCAAAAGATTTGATAGAATTTCAATTGGTTTAGCTTCTCCAGAAGCTATTTTGGCAGAGTCTAGAGGTGAAGTTTTAAAACCTGAAACCATAAACTATAGAACGCATAAACCAGAACGTGATGGACTTTTCTGTGAGCGTATTTTCGGTCCTGTAAAAGATTTTGAATGTGCTTGTGGAAAATACAAAAGAATCCGTTATAAAGGAATCGTTTGTGACCGTTGTGGTGTTGAAGTAACGGAGAAAAAAGTACGTAGAGATAGAGTAGGACACATTAACCTTGTTGTGCCAATTGCTCATATTTGGTATTTCCGTTCGTTACCAAACAAAATAGGTTATATATTAGGTTTGCCATCTAAGAAATTAGACATGATTATTTACTACGAAAGATATGTAGTAATTCAATCGGGTATTGCCAAAACAGCAGAAGGTGAATCGCTTGAAAGATTAGACTTTTTAACCGAAGAAGAATATCTAAATATTTTAGATACACTTCCGATGGAAAATCAATATTTAGATGATACTGATCCAAACAAATTCATCGCCAAAATGGGTGCTGAATGTATTATGGATTTATTAGCACGTACTGATTTGGATGCTTTGTCATACGAATTAAGACATAATGCAAACAACGAAACATCAAAACAAAGAAAAACAGAAGCTTTAAAAAGACTACAAGTTGTTGAAGCATTTCGTGAAGCCAACTTAAATAGAGAAAATCGTCCTGAATGGATGATTCTAAAAGCTATTCCAGTTATTCCACCAGAATTACGTCCACTTGTGCCACTTGATGGCGGTCGTTTTGCTACTTCCGATTTGAATGATTTGTACCGAAGAGTAATCATCCGTAACAACCGTTTAAAAAGATTGATGGAAATTAAAGCTCCAGAAGTAATCTTGAGAAACGAAAAACGTATGTTGCAAGAATCAGTAGATTCATTATTTGACAACACTCGTAAGGCTTCTGCGGTTAAAACAGAATCAAACAGACCATTAAAATCACTTTCTGATTCCTTGAAAGGTAAACAAGGTCGTTTCCGTCAAAACTTATTAGGAAAACGTGTCGATTATTCTGCACGTTCGGTAATTGTTGTTGGACCAGAAATGAAATTGTTTGAATGTGGTTTGCCAAAAGATATGGCTGCTGAATTGTACAAACCATTCGTTATTCGTAAATTAATAGAAAGAGGAATAGTTAAAACAGTTAAGTCGGCTAAGAAAATAATTGACAAAAAAGAGCCAGTAGTTTGGGATATTCTTGAAAATGTAATTAAAGGTCATCCAGTATTACTGAATCGTGCTCCTACTTTACACAGACTTGGAATTCAAGCTTTTCAGCCAAAATTAATTGAAGGAAAAGCAATTCAATTACACCCGTTAGTATGTACAGCATTTAACGCGGATTTTGATGGTGACCAGATGGCAGTTCACTTACCACTAGGACCAGAAGCTATTTTAGAAGCACAATTATTAATGTTGGCATCTCATAATATCTTGAATCCTGCAAATGGTGCGCCAATCACGGTTCCTTCTCAGGATATGGTTCTTGGTTTATACTATATGACTAAAGAAAGATTGTCAACTCCTGAACATCCTATTTTAGGAGAAGGATTAACATTCTATTCTGCAGAAGAATGTAATATTGCCATAAATGAAGGTAGAGTTGAATTGAATGCTAGAGTGAAAATTAGAGCAAAAGACTTTAACGAAAATGGCGAACTAGTATATAAAATTATTCAAACTACTGCGGGTAGAGTATTATTTAATGAAGTAGTACCTTCGGCAGCAGGATATATAAATGAAGTTTTAACCAAGAAATCTCTACGTGATATTATTGGTAAAATTCTTGCTGTAACTGATGTTCCAACAACGGCAGCTTTCTTGGATAACATGAAAGATATGGGGTATAAATTTGCATTCCGTGGAGGTTTATCTTTCTCGTTAGGTGATATTATAATTCCTGCTAGAAAAGAAGAATTAATTGCAGATGCACGTGAACAAGTAGAAGGAATTACTACCAATTATAACATGGGATTAATTACCAATAACGAACGTTACAATCAAGTAATTGACGTTTGGACTTCTACCAATGCAATGTTGACAGAATTAGCAATGAAAAATATTAGAGAAGACCAACAAGGTTTTAACTCGGTATATATGATGCTTGATTCTGGAGCGCGTGGTTCTAAAGAACAAATTCGTCAGTTAACCGGTATGCGTGGTTTGATGGCTAAGCCTAAAAAATCAACCGCTGGAGGTGGTGAAATTATTGAAAACCCAATTCTTTCTAACTTTAAAGAAGGTCTTTCTATCCTTGAATACTTTATCTCTACTCACGGTGCTCGTAAAGGTCTTGCGGATACGGCTCTTAAAACTGCCGATGCAGGATATTTAACAAGAAGGTTGCATGACGTTTCTCAAGATGTAATTGTAAACTCTGTTGACTGTGGTACTTTAAGAGGAATTGAAGTTTCTGCACTAAAGAAAAATGAAGAAATCGTTGAAACTTTAGGCGAAAGAATCTTAGGACGTGTAGCATTACAAGATGTTGTTAATCCTTTAGATAACACTGTTTTAGTTGAGGCTGGTGTTCAAATTACGGAAGCTATTGTTAAAGCTATTGAAGCAACGCCTCTTGAAAGAGTGGATGTTCGTTCGCCTTTAACGTGTGAAGCTAAAAAAGGAATATGTGCCAAATGTTATGGTAGAAATTTAGCTACTGGTAAAATGACACAAAAAGGAGAAGCTGTTGGAGTTATTGCTGCACAGTCTATTGGTGAGCCAGGAACACAGTTGACTCTTCGTACATTCCACGTTGGTGGAGTTGCTGGAGGTTTGTCTGAAGAATCGAGTATTGTAACACGTTTTGGTGGAAGACTTGAAATTGAAGACTTGAAGACCGTGAAAGGTGAAGATGGAGAAGGAAACACTGTTGATATTGTTATTTCTCGTTCTACGGAATTAAAGTTAGTAGATGAGAAAACAGGAATATTATTAAACTCTCATAACATTCCTTATGGTTCAAGTATCTTCGTTAAGGATGGTCAAATCGTTGGAAAAGGAGAAACTATCTGTAAATGGGATCCATACAATGGAGTAATTATTTCTGAATTTACAGGAAAAATTGGTTACGAAGATTTAGAGCAAGGACAATCGTTTATGGTTGAAATTGATGAGCAAACTGGTTTCCAAGAAAAAGTAATTTCAGAAGGAAGAAATAAAAAATTAATCCCAACTTTACATATCTATGGTAAAGATGGTGAACTAATGCGAACGTATAATTTGCCAGTGGGTGCTCACCTTATGGTTGAAGATGGCGAGAAAATTAAAGCAGGAAAAATTCTTGTGAAGATTCCACGTCGTTCGTCTAAAACAGGCGATATTACTGGAGGTTTACCAAGAATTACAGAGTTGTTAGAAGCTCGTAATCCTTCAAATCCTGCGGTAGTTACTGAAATTGATGGTGTTGTTTCTTTTGGTAAAATTAAAAGAGGTAATCGTGAAGTTGTTGTTGAGTCAAAATTTGGTGAAGTTAAAAAGTATTTAGTAAAACTTTCCAATCAAATCTTGGTTCAAGAAAACGACTTTATCAAGGCTGGTATGCCATTATCTGATGGAGCAATTACACCTGAAGATATTTTGAGAATTCAAGGACCAAGTGCTGTTCAACAGTATTTAGTCAATGAAATTCAAGAAGTATATCGTTTACAAGGTGTAAAAATTAATGACAAACACTTTGAGGTTGTTATTCGTCAAATGATGCGTAAAGTAAGAGTTGAAGATCCAGGAGATACTTTATTCTTAGAAGAACAATTGATTCATACTAGTGATTTTATTTTAGAGAATAATAAATTGTATGGAATGAAAGTAATTGAAGATGCAGGTGATTCAGCAGTGTTGAAAGCAGGACAAATTGTTACTCCACGTGAGTTAAGAGATGAAAATTCACTTTTAAAACGTAATGATCAAAATCTTGCTGTAGCACGTGATGTAATTACTGCAACTGCAACTCCAGTACTTCAAGGTATTACTAGAGCATCGCTTCAAACGAAATCATTTATTTCAGCAGCATCGTTCCAAGAGACTACTAAAGTGTTGAACGAAGCGGCTGTTGCTGGTAAAGTTGATACGTTAGAAGGCTTGAAAGAAAATGTAATTGTTGGTCATAGAATTCCTGCCGGTACTGGTATGAGAGAATACGACCATACGATTGTAGGTTCTAAAGATGATTTCAACGAGATTATGTCTAGAAAAGAAGAATATATATACTAAGTTATGGCAGACGATAATCAACAACAAGGGCAAATTAACATAGAGTTGGATGAGGCTACAGCAGACGGAATTTATTCTAATCTTGCTATTATTAATCATTCGGCATCTGAGTTTGTGATTGATTTTGTTAAAATCATGCCTGGTATTCCTAAAGCTAAAGTTAAATCTAGAGTGATTTTAACACCACAACATGCTAAACGATTTTTGAAAGCACTGGGTGAAAATATTCATAGATATGAATTGGCAAATGGAGAAATAAAAGATTCTGAGCAGCCTAATATTCCATTGAACTTTGGACCTGCGGGACAGGCTTAAAATCATACTGTATACATTTAAAACCCTTTCAAGTACTTGAAAGGGTTTTTTT
>ENA-UPXM01004906-UPXM01004906.1-activated-sludge-metagenome-genome-assembly--contig:-NODE-4906-length-13371-cov-11.793106_pt1 | contig 13371 bp, 7 predicted proteins | sample MGYA00238178_ERZ772708 | MGnify/ENA primary metagenome ERZ772708 (study PRJEB29002, sample SAMN05720212) | activated sludge metagenome | isolation source: anaerobic digester from wastewater... | reverse complement strand
GTGGACGCTGTGGGATTCGAACCTACGACCCCCGCCTTGTAAGGGCGATGCTCTGACCAGCTGAGCTAAGCGTCCATTTTACTTAAGAGCGGGCAAATTTACGCAATAAAATTTAAACCGACATTTATTTTCTAATGGCAAGGTTGAGAACTTCTGACATTTCCTTTACAAAATCAAATCGCATCTCATTTTTTATCTGCTTTGGGATTTCGATTAAGTCCTTGCGATTCTGGGCTGGTAAAATTACCCGGCGCAATCCCGCCCGGTGAGCGGCAAGAACTTTCTCTTTCACGCCACCAATTGGCAGAACCGCCCCGCGTAAAGTAATTTCGCCGGTCATAGCCAGATTGTCTTTGACCTTCCGCTTTTTTAACAACGAATAAACCGCCGTTAAAATCGTTACTCCGGCCGATGGGCCATCTTTCGGTATTGCGCCAGCCGGCACGTGAATATGGATATCGATTTTCGAGAAAGCTTCCTCATCGAGTCCCAATAAAGTCGCATTTGAGCGGATATAGCTGAGTGCGGCTTCAGCTGATTCCTTCATTACATCACCAAGCTGACCGGTGAGATTCAACTTGCCGGTGCCTCGCATACTGGTGGCTTCTACAAAAAGAATATCGCCGCCAACCGAAGTCCAAGCCAATCCGATAGCAACACCAGGCTTGGAGAGTCTTTCAGCTATATCCACAAAATAGCGCTGTGGACCAAGAAAATTTTCAACAGCTTTTTCATCAATTAGAAAGTTTTTTTTGCGTTTATTAACAGCGACTTCACGGGCGATTTTGCGGCAAACGTTGGCAATTTCCCGTTCGAGATTACGAACTCCTGCTTCTCGGGTGTAGCTATTAATAATAAAACGTATTGCTTTATCAGTAAACTCAACTGTGACATTAGTTAAACCATGTTCCTTAATCTGCTTTGGAATTAAAAAAGTCTTGGCAATGTTCAACTTCTCTTCTTCGATATAGCCGCTAAATTCCAGTATTTCCATTCGATCCCTTAAGGCTGGTAAAATAGTGTCCACCATATTGGCAGTGGCAATAAACATAGTTTTAGAGAGATCATAGGTAACTTCGAGGTAATGATCACTGAAAGTCGAATTTTGCTCAGGATCAAGGACTTCCAGTAAAGCAGAACTCGGATCACCGCGGAAATCCGCACCGATTTTGTCAATCTCATCCAGCATAAAAATCGGATTGCTCGATTCCGCTTTACGGATGCTTTGCAAAATACGGCCGGGCAAAGCGCCGATATAGGTGCGCCGATGGCCGCGAATTTCAGCTTCATCCCGTACTCCTCCGAGCGAAATGCGAACGAATTTGCGACCCATAGCGCGGGCAATCGACTTCCCCATCGAGGTTTTGCCTACACCAGGGGGCCCAACAAAACAAAGGATTGGGCCTTTGATACTAGCATTGGGATCCTGTTCTTGCTTCAATTTGCGGACTGCCAGGTATTCGATAATTCGGTCTTTGATTTTTTCCAGACCATAGTGATCTTCGTCGAGTATTTTCTGCGCACTTTTAATATCTACATTATCCGTTGTATAAATGCCCCAGGGCAAATCTACCAACCAGTCCAAGTAAGTGCGTGAAACTGTGTATTCCGGTGAGGCTGGTGGAATTTTTCTAAGCCGGTCGAGCTCTTTCTCAGCGACTTTACGGGCTTCATCGCTCATCTTTGATAGGTTAATTTTTTCTTCTAATTCTTTTAGCTCTAAGGTGCCTTCGTCTTCGCCCAGCTCCTTGCGAATGGCTTTCAGTTGTTCCCGCAGAAAATATTCACGCTGAGTTTTGGAAATTTCATCTTGAACCTCAGACTGAATTTGCTCCCCTAGCTGGATGCGTTGGATTTCTCGATTAAGAATTACGGTAGCTTTTTCCAGACGTTTACGGACGTCCAATTCTTCCAGAATTTCCTGTTTTTCACTTACAGGCACATTGAGCAAGTGAATTATTCGGTCAATTAGACGGCCGGGATGCTGAATCGAGGAAAATACCGAAGCCTGTTCTTCACTTAAGTAAGGGGCGATTTTAATCAATTTTTGATATAGTTGACGAAGGTTAGCCAGCATCGCGTCTATTTCGATACCTGGCTGATAAATTTCCTGTGCTTTGAGGATGGCTCCCTTAAAATAAGGCTCAACCTGAATAAATGATTGAATTTTGGCGCGTTCTAGCCCCTGAACAATTGCACTTTTACTGCCATCCGGCATATTGAATATTTTTAATACCTGGGCAATCGTTCCCCATTCATACAAATCATCTACCTCGGGATTTTCTAAAGTACCTTCTTTTTGAGCAACCACAACGATCCGTTTTTTAGTTTCGGGTAAATCCTCTATTAAGCGCAATGAACGTTCGCGCCCAATATAAATAGGGATGACTTGTTGAGGAAAAAGCACGGTATTACGCAGAGCCATTATCGGCAATATTTCCGGTACACCATGCCCCGTCTCATTTTTTTCATCTTTATTTTTTATCGTTTCAGCCATATTTAATACCTTTCAAATAAACACTTTATGTCATTATCCAATTCGGTCTATTTCACTTAGAACCACCATAACTCTAAAAGTTACAGCATAATCGCCTTCTTTGGAACGTCCGGCAATAGCTGGCCATAGACCGGAAGGCAATTGCTGACCGATAAGCCAGTCCAACGCCTTTTTAAAGTTAGGATGAGAATGGCAATTTGGCAAAGGGGTCAGGGTTTCCAGAAACCGCAATGTGCCGCCGCGGAATAAGCCGTTTTCAGAATAATCAATATATAAATGGTTCCAGGCATCCGGCTCGGGGAAAAGCGTCGTGTGATTCTGCTGTAAATACACATTCAGCAAAAAATTTGCGGCGCGCTGGCAAGTCTCAGTGTTACGTAAACGGGAATGAGCGCTGAAAGCCTGAGTAATTACCAGAGTAGTCCATATTCCACTGCGAGCAGTTTTCGCTGATTCGCCTGTGGCTAGCATAGTAGGTGAGAGCCAACCGCCATCTTCTCTTTGACGCTTTGCCAACCAACGGAAGCCCTTTTCGACAAATGGATTACCGGCTAAACCGTACCTAACCAATAACCATAAAGTCAAGCCCTGGTGATGTTGGAGTAAAGGAAATTTTCCATCCGGTTTCTGATACTTCAAAATAGCGATTAAGCCTCTCTGAATAGCTGGCATATCTTTGGTGCAACCATAATCCAATAACTGCATCATATTCTGCAACTGTAACAGAAACTGCATTGATTTCTGTTGCTCTTCGATTTTGTAATTTTTGTTCAGTTTCCAAAGACCGTCTTCCTGCTGAGTAGCTAGCAGACGTTCTCGCGGTTTAAAGAATTGCAGATCACGTCTAAGTTGCTCGACTAATTCGTTATCGTGCGATAAGAAACGTTCAGCCGTAAAATATCGGATTGGAAGGGGAGCTCTTTCCAAAAGAATAGGGATGGGATCGATTTTTACTAATTTAGTTGGGTGTTTTTTCATATAGGATTCTAAGCCTTTATCATATTAAAAAGTGATCTTTAAGCGTTTGCTACGGATACATTTTGTATTAATTGTTGGATTTAATTGTTCGGGCAATTTCGCTAAAATCGCCCTTTTATAAATGGGTTCTGTATAACAGATGAGTCTTGTTCTCATTTTAAATATCGAAAAAACCAAAAAGCGCCTTAATATCCTCTTAATCGGCTTGAAATGCAAGTATTTTTTAGCTGATCAAAAGTCATGATATCCAATTTATTAGTACTCTAAACTTTCCCTATGAGGTATCTTGCTTATAATTTTATATTTGTCAACTTAATTTTCATTGAATTTATCTAAACATATAATCGGAATAATTGAATATGAAAAATCCTACTTATCATAGTCATTTTCTTCTAATCGAGTTAATATAGTTTAAACTTCTATAATTCAGTCGTCGTTAATTCGATCGAGAAAGTGGCAGTTTCTTCCGGGTTCAATCTGACATCGAACCACGGAATTATTACTGAACTTTGATAAATGCGCTCGAATCCGGCTTCCGAGAGCGAGACTGTTTCGATCGGGAAGCGCCAGAATTCGACCGCCTGGGGCGCAATTACTTCGGCTTGGAATTTGTCCCATTCATTGACAACACCCAGAGACTTAATACCGGTTAAAATCCCGATCGAGTTCAGCGCCGGTTCGGCGGTTTTTTCACCGTCGGCGATGTAATAACGGTCGGGCGAATTGCCGCCCAGAAGAGCAAAGTTAAACTCCGGGCCGAAGCGGAAAACATTCTCACGTTCGCCGATGTTGGCCAGAGTATAAGTAATCTTCAGCGTATCTTTTCCGAAAGTAATTGTCTTTTTGATGCTGAATCTTTGCCAATTGATCCAACCATCTCGGGAGAGAGTCAACATCCGGGTTTTTTCATTGAGTTCCGGAGAGTAATGGCCGGTGATAAAATCGCTGTCTTCGTAATAATCGCCGTCACGGAAGCGCTCCAGCGAAACAGACGAGTGAATCACGTGATCCATAAGATTTTTTCGAGGGTATTTATCATACTTGAGGTACTTATCCAGTCCCTTTTCCTTGGAAAGTACCAGATCATGGATACTGCCGCTGGCATTGGAATTTTCTACTTTGTCGGCTAATGCCACTTTGCGGTGATAGGATTCGTGATAACGCTGAATGTTATTCAAAAGATTGAAGGCTTTGTTTACCAGCGATAACTCCGTTATCATGCCGCCACGATGCGGTGCAATAGCAGTATGAAGGTTGCCGTATTTTATAATAATTTCATTTTCACCGTCGGTATCGAAATCAAACACCTCCGCTCGGAAGCCTTTTGCACCCGTGATTTTATCTAGCAGCCGTTCGCAGATTAGCAGTTCGGTATAAATTGCATGGCGCAGGTGCGGCAGATAAAGTCCGCCGAAAATACCATGCCAGTAGGCGCAGTTACAGGTACTACGCCAGAGATGCAGACGGGCTTGCCCCAATTCAACTTGCTGAGGCTTTGTTAGGCTCGTCGGATCAATATCGGCAAAGCGTTCCGAAAGGTGCAACATTTTCTTCTGCATCCAGTTGCTTTCGTCGTATTTATAGAGAAAGTTGCGCCAGATGCCACCTTTGATAAAAGGTCGGACTTCCTCAATACGTTTCTTGCTTTCGAATTCGTGGACTAAATCGGCAAATTTTTCGCCAGCCTCCCACGGCAGAGCCCACTCACTCATTTCAAAGTAGGAAGCCGTTGGTAGATAAATGCGGCCTTTGGGCGGATGATTTTCGTACCATTCGGCAAAGGTCAAAGTCTTGAGCCACTCGCTATTTTTCAGCAAAGCCGCGAAAAAATTCCTCAGCCAGCCCTTGGTAAAAACTTGCTCGTGAGTTCCAGGCCAGACGCCGAATTTTTCGCCGTCATCCGCCATAACAATGACATTTTCACCGTCGTCAGTGGCGAATTTAGCCAAATGATCAATAGTTGCCTGCGGATCCTGGAATGGAATAGTATAGCGCAACCGCTGACTGATTGGGAAAATACCGAGGGTCTTGCCTTGTTCCTCAGTCAGAAAATGGCCAGTCAGTTCGCTTTCCTGTTTACCATTGCTTAAAAAATGATAATCGTCAACGGTGATGTATTTTATTCCAGCTTCGGCAATTGGTTTGGCAAGATGAGGTTCCCAGACTCGTTCCGTTAGCCACAGTCCTTTAGCCGTATAATTAAAACGCTGTTGAATATAATCATTCATCATTTTAATTTGACCGACTTTATCGGCGTCGGGAATCATAGCCAGCACCGGTTCGAAAAATCCACCGGAGATAATTTCGACGTTTCCGCGTTTAACCAGGGCGGCAATGCGCTCGAGGTAATCCGGATGATGCGCCTCGATCCATTCCAAAAGACAACCGCTGAAGTGAAAGGTGATATGGATCGAGCTGAATTCTTCGACGATTTCGATAAATGGCAAGTAACTTTGCCGGTAGGCAGATTCCATCACGAAATCGAAGTTACCTACCGGCTGATGGTTATGAATGCCGAAGATAAAATTTACGGTTTTCAAATGTATGCTATTGAGACAGTTTTATTTTAAAAGGCCCATTTTTACAATTAATTCGGCCACCCGACAGCTGTAACCCCATTCGTTATCATACCAGGAAATGATTTTAGCGAAATTGCCGTCAAGAACTTTGGTCATTCCGGCGTCGAAAATCGAAGAGTGGGGATTACCGACAATGTCAATGCTAACGATAGGATCTTCAGTATATTCGAGAATGCCTTTCATTGGACCTTCAGCGGCGGCTTTCATTGCGGCGTTGATTTCTTCTTTGGTGGCTGGTTTTTCCAGTTCGCAAGTCAAATCAACAACGGAACCATCGGGAGTCGGCACGCGCATAGCGAAGCCGTCCATCTTTTTGTCAAGAGCCGGAATAACGAGGCCGATAGCTTTGGCCGCGCCGGTTTTGGTCGGGATAATTGACACCGCTGCGGCGCGCGCCCGACGCAGGTCTTTATGCGGAAAATCAAGAATGACCTGATCATTCGTGTAAGAATGAATTGTATTCATTAAACCGCGCTTGATGCCGAAATTGTCATTCAGAACTTTAGCAACCGGGGCGAGGCAATTAGTCGTGCAAGAAGCATTCGAGACGAATATTGAATTTTTCGTCAGCATTTCGTCATTGACACCTGGAACGATAGTTACGTCCACATCTTCCTTGGAGTCAGCGGGAACAGTCAGGATCACTTTCTTGGCGCCGGCCGTGATGTGTTTTTGCATGCCTTCACGATTGCGGAATTTGCCGGTGGCTTCGACAACAATGTCCACACCCAATTTGCCCCACGGCAATAAAGCGGGATCTTTCTGTGCGAAAACCTCAATCTTTTTTCCGTTAATAACTAAATAATTGCCGTCAACGCTGACGGTACCATCGAATTTGCCATGAACGCTGTCGTATTTTAGCAAATGGGCTAATGTCTTTGCATCGGTCAAATCATTGATTGCGACGATATCAACCTGAGGATTCTTGTAGGAAGCCTTTAAGACGAGACGTCCAATGCGGCCAAATCCGTTGATTGCTACTTTAATTGCCATAATTATACTCCTTTTGTTTTATTTTTCAATTTGTTCGGGTGATTTTTAAAAATGATTATTAATTTTCAAAAAGCCGACCTGAAATTTAATTTTCCAGCAATTTACTTCCAAAAAAATTGTGGGAAATGGACTTTAATTCTTTAGAAATTCCGCCAATTCTCGGGAAATCACTAATACCCCAACCTATTTTTCCATTTCCTCATCAATATTTTTTTGCCAATAACTTGTTTTCTGATTTATTACTTTTCAAAAAGCGCCCTATTTTCATTTTATAGAACTGTCAATCGAATCATTTAGCCGTCAAAATTTAAAAACAGGAGAAATGACCGAAAATTATGTCAATCCAATCTGGAAAACAGCTGATAAAATTCATTCAAAGTCAAGGTCGGAATGCCCTCAGTTTCAGCCTGGCGGATTTGTTCCTGATTCGTATATCCCCAACCGGCTACAAACAGGCGAATTTTCAGTTGTTTTAGTTTTATTAAAGTATCAACCTGATCGTCAACGAAACAAAAATTGCCTGGCGATAAACCGATTTTTTGTAAAAGATCGGCAATTATTTCTGGTTTACCTTTTTGGCTATTAGCCGCGAATAAATTTTTCCGTTGAAGAGGAATGCCGGCCGTGTCTAAAATTACCTGAACATATTCGAGTTTCTTGGTAGTAATTATGTATAAATGTTCCGGCGGTGAGAAATTTTTGAGGAAATCCGCCATTCCGTCATAGAACGGATTAAGAGCCAGCCAGCGCAGTGGTTCCTCGCGCAGAAAGCGAGCGCGTTCGAGGTAAAACTGCGTTCTGAATTTTTCTTTGACATCAATATTTTTTTCGAGATAGTCATCGAAATCATTCTGATTATGAATGGAAAAGTCATCCGCAATTGCTTTAAATATATAGACATAATCCTCACCGTGCCGAATAAAATTGCGTAAGCGGCGACTCTCTTGTTGAATTTCGTTCGGCAATTGACTTAAATCGTTAATCTTTTCCGAACGGCCGATGGCACTTTGGAAGGCATTGTGTCCGACGACTAAACATTCCGCGATGCTATCAACGATGACGCCGTCGAAATCCAGCGCCAGAATATCATAAGCTGGATTAAAAAGAGATTTAGCGTTGGAAATTTGTGACATTTTTTAGTTACTTTGGTTCAATTATAATTTCATATTCTTTTTAGAAACCCAGGCTACTGCGGCGCCCACCGCGCTCTTCATATTTGATATCGCGGAGGGTTGGTGATTTAATGTTGATTAGGAGAAGGTATTGTTTACCATAACCGGACGGTGTCCAGCTAAAAGCCAACTGCCAGCAGTGCAGATCACGAGTTACCGAGACGCTCTGACTGACGATTTTTTTATCTATTAGATTCATACTGTTTTGATAGACTACTTTCCATTTAGAGGTCAAATTCAGAGTGAGATTAGTAGTCATAAAGAGAGTTTCGGTGCGTTTATGTGGATTAGTCTGGCTCAAAGAGTAACGCAAATTGAAATTGGCGGTCCAGAGCTCACTTCCCAGCCTGGGCGCACTTTCTTGCAATTTATTGATATCCGTTTCACCGTAAGATGGGGTAATTATATTTATGTCAGTTGTATCCGATGAAATGTCGGAAGTGGGTATTGTTTCATTTTGCTGAGGACTTCCAAAACGTTTACCGGAAAGTGAAAAGCCGGTCGAAGCGCTGACAGTCGTCAAACGCGGTATTGGAATGCCATTCCGGGTCTTATTCCATTCATTGACGCGACGGTTGTTTTGGTAAGCATAGAGGTCGTGGGTTGCGTTCAGGTTGAGAGCTATTTTCTTGGTAACCTGAGTTCGGAAGGAGCTCGAAATCACTGACCAGTTTAGACTATCGGCGGCAAAATTATAGCCGGTCGAAGCATTCAGAGTAAAAAGATCGAGCTTGCGAGTTTTTTCGCCTTGTCCCAGTTTAGCTTGGAAAAGATTACTGAGACTCATAGACATTGTGCGGGTTTCATAAGAAGACAAGGCGCCCAGCATAGTATTAGTCAGTGGGTCGAAAGTCCGGACAGTGCCGGTTGTATCAATTCCGCGAATGATATAGCCCGGATTCCACCCAAAAATTTCTCGGCTGAAGTCAGGCCTAAATGTCATACTGACCGATGGTGTAACAACATGGCGAATAGCCTGCAAACCGGCAATCCTGACGGGAAACAGGCCATAAGCTTTGGTTTGGGCACTGATTGTGGCGCTACCGGTATGGCGGGCTTTAAACCCCTCTACGGTTTCGGTTTTTATTTTACCGTTTTCTAGCTGAAAGCGATGGGCTTCATCATAAAGTGGCATATCGTACTTGAAAACCCAACCTTCATCGAGGTTGACCGTTTGATTGGTAGTTAAAAAGCCGAAAATTTTCTGGGAACTGGTGAATGAAAAGTTATACGTAACGGCATTTTTTGCGATGTTCTGCTCCTGCCATTCCAGTGAATCGGTAGCAGGATTATAAATGCTCTGGTAAAAAATATTCTGGTTATTTTTCAGATAGGAGCTGGCGCTGAAATAAATATTATTATACCATTTAGATCGAGAAACATCCTGATGCGGCTTGAGGGGAATCAAAGGCTTACTGCTTCGGGTGAAAGAAATATTCGGCAATGAACGACTAATGTGCGCAATGGTCAAGTTGGAATCGGTCGGTTCGATTTGACTGAGAGCATTGGCTTGCAGGTTAGTGGTTTGATTGAAATTAACTGACAATGAATATGGTTTCCCCGTCCATGATTTGGAGAGTGTGGCATTGCTAATCAATTGCTGGTCGAGGCGGTCTTCCAGATCATAGCTGTATTTTTTATATAGACTTTCATTGCTGACAAATTTGCCGTTGACTGTTAGGCGAGTTGTCGGATCGATCGTTTGATTGTGAGTAATATTAAAAGTCCATTGCTTCTCAGGATAGTTGCTGAAAAAGTCATTGGTGTATTTACCGCTGATGGTGCCATTCAGTTTATAACGCCAGGCATAGCGTAGGCGATAGTCGAGAATAACGCCCTGTTTATCGTAAAAATCACCAGTCAGACGGAAATCGTAATAATCGTTCGGCGCCCAAAAATAGCCCAGTCCTCTGATGAATCCACCGCCGATTCGGCTTTCGCCATAGGAGGGCATAATCCAGCCAGAATGACGCTTGCCGCTCTGATCCGGAATAATAATAAACGGCAATCCCAAAAGCGGTATATCATGAATATAAAAAATTACCGGCCGAGCGATCACTTTATCTTTAAAGATAATTTTTAGTTGTTTACTGCGAAAATAATAATGTGGCTTATCCGGAATATCACAAGTCGTGTAAACGCAATCATTGACGTAAAAGACTTTTTTATCTACTTTACTAATTTTATCGCCGTAATAATAACCGTCCTGTTCCTTGGTTTTGCCTTTGACGATGCGACCACGCTGAGTTTTTAAATTATAGACCATACTTTCGCCGACAAATGGTTCTCGCCCGCGCTGGTTTAGGACCGGCAAATCAACGCTGGTGGAATCGTAAGGCGGGGGACTAAGTGGATATGCATACAATAAATTTTCATTCCAATTGATATTAATCTTGCCGGCGGTCAATTCGATATCGGCATACTGAATTCTGGCGTTTAGATAAAGATCGGTCAGTTTGCGATCAACAAAATAGTCTATCCGCTCGGCGCTATAGATAACGGTGGTATCCAAGTCGGTGTTGGTTTCGTGCGGAATAAAGCGTCCCTGCGTGCCGCCGACAACGGTGATTGTATTGATTTTCTGGTCAATGAATTTTAACCGGATTGTGTCGCCGCTGACTTCATTAATACCCAGAATGATACTGTCCTCCAGCATGTTATACAGGCTGGTCGCCATAACGGCAACCACGATCGAATCGGCTTGATCATCTCGAAAATAAATTTCCATAAACTTGCCAGTGATTTCGTCATAAGTTTTAATGGAATCGCCATGAGCGAGACTATCGGACTCGGCTGGCAAATAAGCCTTGCCCACGGCATTGGCACGTGCATCTTCGTCAATATACAATGCTGAAATTTTTTCATTCTCAAAGTGTAAGCGCATAACTTTACCGGTCAATTCCTGACCGTCGCTCAACACCCGTGGATTATCGGTCAGCGTGGCAACTTCTAGTGAATCAATGTACGTCAGAGTTTGAGAATAAGCGGTAAAGTCCTTACTCTGAATGCGCACGTTGCCAATTGCCTGAAAATTACCTTCTTTTTCAACCAAGCGAATGGTATCGGCATAAATTCGGAATGACTCGGTGCCAGTCGTATCAAAACGAGTCAATATCGGTCGGTTCAAAGCAAAAATATTACCAGTTTTATTGAAATAAATCAAACTGTCAGAAGCTAGCTCCATGTGTCGCTTGGCATCGTATAAAACAGCCTGTCCAATGGCAACTGATTTCTTCTCTTTAGAATAATAGTGAATCAGGTTGGAACGAACGCTCCGACTGCTATCCTTAAGAAGAACATTACCTTCGGCGTGAGCGATTTCGTCTTTGACTAAATATATCAAGCGACGGGCTGTTATTGACAAAGTGCTGTCATATAGAACCGGGTGGCCACGAGCGACGATCGAATCACTTTCGCTGAAATAAACTAGCGAATCAGCCTTCAGGACTTTATTATCACTGGTCGCGATGACGTTGCGATAGAAATCAGCGCGCTGATCCCTTTCGAACCAATAAGCCAGATCGCAAGCCAATTGCAATCCGCCCTTTTGGAAAAGAACATCACCAGTTAGCCTTTTAATTGGCACATCGAAGCGGTAAAACTGCTCGAGTTTATCGGCATGAATAAGACGCAAAGGTTCATATTTTTCGGCGGCGCCGACAAGATTAGGAAACGCCAAGCTAATTAGCATAATTAGGGTACTAATTATCAAATCCGGTCGGATAATTTTCAAGAGAGGTAGCTGGCAATTAATCCAAAATCTATTACGATAGTTACCATTTATTTGAAAATACATCAATGTTAAATATAAAAATTCTTTTCCTTTGTTCTTAGGTTTAATTAGTTTTTTTACCTTGTTTTTATGCCTTTACAATTGAAAATTAAGGGCAAATGACGAGTAATTCCAGGATAAATGATATGAAACTTTCCGCCCTTGCCCAATTTGCCATCTTCTTTCTTTTGATCTTAGTCTTCCTCTCCGGGTGTTCAACGGAAGCCCAGAGACATTACGAATTAGGCAAATGGTATTATGAAAAAGGCTTGATTAATGAAGCCATTCTCGAATTCAAAGCCGCCACTCAGAAGGATCCCGATTTCTATCAGGCACATCAGAGCCTGGCGATCGCCTACGCCAAAAAAGCTGGTACGACTACGCTCTCAAAGAAGCCGAAATATCCTTTGATTTACATCCATCGGATGAAACCTACAATTTTATCCAGATCATCCGACATAAGCAAATTCTCGAACCGGCTTACGAGTCAGCCTTAACTGATACTCTTCAATAGTAGATTAAAACCACGACTATTTACTACCGGGCGAGGAGCAATTGCTTCCGGTCGTTAAATTTGCGTCATTTTGAAAGGGAGGATTTTTAAAATTTTATTTCGTATTCTTTGCGATCTTTGCGGTAATTTATACCGATGAAGCATATTCTCTCTGTCAGTCGCCGAAGTGATATCCCGGCTTTTTATGGGGAGTGGTTTCTACAAAAAGTCCGCGATGGCAATGTTACCTTGTCCAGCCCATTTTCCAACCGAATCCAGTCGGTTTCTCTATGCCCCGAAGATGTCAGTGCGATTGTATTCTGGTCGAAAAATTACCAGCCATTTTTACCGATTCTTAAGCAGATTAAGCCGCTTTATAATGGTCGTTTTCTGTTTCACTTGACGATGAATGGTTTCAGCGGCCTAGCAAAAATCCTGCTGGAACCCGGTGCGCCTGATACTGAAAAGGCTTTGAAAACAGCTCATTTATTGTGTGATGAATATGGTTCGGGAAAAATTTTATGGCGTTTCGATCCCATCATTTTTTCGAATCTAACACCGCCGGAAGAACGTCTGGAGGCTTTCAGTAAATTAGCCGAGCAGTTACGGGGGCTGACTCAGCGTTGTTACGTGAGTTTCGTTGATCTCTATGGCAAAGTCAAACGCCGTTTTGACGCCGCAGAAGCTTCCGGCAAAATCCAGTTTGATAAGCCGGAACTGCCTGAGCAAGTTGACTTTCTGGAAAATTTGAAACCAATCGCTACCACAACCGGAATCCAGTTATTCACTTGCTGTGAAGATGAGATTGGTGCGGCGGCTGGTTTGCCGAAAGGCCATTGTATCGACGCCGAATTACTGAAGCGCCTTTTTCCCGATGAGGAATTTCC
>ENA-UPXM01004904-UPXM01004904.1-activated-sludge-metagenome-genome-assembly--contig:-NODE-4904-length-13374-cov-3.408739_pt1 | contig 13374 bp, 8 predicted proteins | sample MGYA00238178_ERZ772708 | MGnify/ENA primary metagenome ERZ772708 (study PRJEB29002, sample SAMN05720212) | activated sludge metagenome | isolation source: anaerobic digester from wastewater... | reverse complement strand
AAAACTATCAAAAATCTCTCAAAACCCATGGATTTCAGCAATTCAAGAATCGTTTCAAATCATTATGCCGTTTATCTTACTCGGTTCTGCAATGTCTTTAATCAATGTATTAAAAGGTTTTGAATTTCTTTCCTGGTTACCATACAGTAGTTTAATTAGCGATTACTCGTTTGGTTTAACGGGATTATTTATTGTTTACTTATTTCCGTTTTTATTACTACGTAAAAAAGGCTTTGAAGCACAGTCAGCAATTGGAGGACTCACTGCTTTAGCCACTTATCTTATTGTCTGTATGCCGACATTAACAGAAGAATGGCATGTTAAATTCGCAGGTTCTTTCAGTGCCAGCGGACTACTAGTATCTTTTGTGATTGGTATTGTTACATCAGTTGTGTTCCTCCCTTTTCTTAAAAATAAATTAATAAAGGAAGATGGACTGATTCCACTTTTTGTTGCCAACTGGTTTAATACCCTGATTCCGGTAGCGATTGTAATTATTTTAGGAACAGTCACAGTAGAATTATTTCACATTGATCTGTTTAACGTTTTAAACGAATTATTATCACCGCTATTAAATATCGGGCAGTCTTACATAGGATTTGTTCTATCGTATTTTATTATGATTTTCTTATTTGCTTTTGGTGTAAATGCTTGGGCAGTAGGTCCAGTATTAATGCCAATTTGGGCTATGGGAATTCAAGGTAATATTGATGCTGTTGCAGCAGGAAATATAGCCATGAATATTAACACTACCGAAGTCGTTTTCAGTTGTTTTTTAGCAATTGGGGGATTAGGATGTACGTTGCCTTTAGTTTTCTTTGCTTTGAGATCAAAATCAAAACGTATAAGACAAATTGGAAAAGCAATTGTAATTCCTGCTTTATTCAATATCAATGAACCAACAGTCTATGGTTTGCCAATTGCCTGGAATCCTATCTTAATTATCCCATTTTTGTTGAACGGATTAATTTTGCCAACATTAGTTTATCTTATCTTTTCGCTTGGTCTTTGCAACATTCCTGCAAGTGTATATCAGGTAGATTTTCCAACAGGATTGAGTGCTTATTTTGCTACCAATGATATTAAAGCATTCTTTTGGTGGGCAGTTGTTTTCGTGACAGCCTCTTTAATCTACTATCCATTCTTTAAAACATATGAAAAAATGGAATTAGAAAAAGAGAAAAAAGATAACTAAGTAATAATTAATGAGCCTTGTCAGCACGAGAGTAGAATTGTTTGTTTTCAAGTTAATTTAAATGTAAAATAATGTATACGATTTACTATCACAACATTTTAGACAAAGTCGTTTATACATTGTCTATAATTTAGTACAAAAACATTCTTTAAAATCTGAAAAAGCATTTAAAAAAATAATACTTGATAATCTACTTCAAGATGATAAAAACCAATTATAGAAAGGATTAAGGTATGCAGGACAATGATTGATAAAAAATTAATAAATATCGCCATGAAAATTATACTACACGCAGGAGATGCCAGGACATTTGCAAAAGAGGCCTTTGATGCTGCCATGAATGATGATTTTGATTTAGCTGATAAAAAACTGATAGAAAGCTGTAAATCAATAGAGGAAGCTCATAAAATACAAACAGAAGTTGTTCAGCAGGAAGTCAACGGTACTACATGCCAGTTTTCCATACTCTTCACTCACGCACAGGATACTCTGATGACAATTTATACCGAACTTCATCTTACCGAAAATATGATTCAAATGTATAAGAAACTAAAAAAATAAAATGGGTTTCATCATGCAAAGAAAAGACTATAATCTATTGAAGTATTTATCCGAAAACAATGAATGGATAACATCAAAAATGTTATCCGTTCATTTTGACATGTCAATAAGAGCAATACGCTATTCCATAAAGAGATTAAACAGTAAGGAAACACTGATTCTTTCCTCTAATAAAGGATATAAAATAAACAATACAAAAGAAAAAATAATCAAACAGGTCATTAATAGATATTTAACAGATAAAAAAATAGAAATCAGCGCAAAAGAAAGACAGCAGCAGATTTTAAGGTCACTTTTGATTTCTTCCAAGGGCGTTCACATTGATGACTTGTGTGAAAAGTTTTATATCAGTGATGCAACATTAAGAGCTGATTTACAGAAAATAAAGCCAATATTAGAAAACAATTTGCTTTTATTGAGTTATAATAATGATTCTTATTCTATCGTTGGCAAAGAACAAGGGAAAAGAACAATTATTAACAGAATAATTTCAGATGAAGTAAGTGATATATATGATCTTCGTAATAAGATAAGATATGTTCTTTCTAAAGATCGATTTGATGATGTTTATGAAATTGTTCATTACGTTTTTAAAAAGTATTCTTATTATGTAAATGACTATGCGCTGTACAATCTTATAATGCATTTGCTAATTGTTATTGATCGTATTAATAACCACTGTTTTTTAAATAATGTAAAAGATGCTAAAGAAAATATAAATGATATAAACTATTTAATTTCAGAAGAAATTTTTAAAAGGTTGGAAGAGAAACTAAATGTGTCATTTGTTACTCAGGAAGTACTGGATTTTTCTGTTTTAATAAGGAGTCAAACCATTCCTGCCAATCATCTAGATTTCGCAGATATGGAAAAGCTGAATGAATTTATGGGAGAAGATCTAACAAGCATAATCACTTATATTCTTAACAGTATCAACCTTACATTTTATACCGATATAAACTCCCATTCCTTTTATCTAAAGTTTTCTTTGCATATTAAAAACCTTTTGGCGCGGGCTAAAATGGGGCGCTTCAGCAAAAATCCTTATGCCGAGCAAATAAAAATGTCTTTTCCTATGGTTTATGAAATTGCATCATTTATTGCCTATTTAATATTAGAAAAAACAGGTTATAAAATTAATGAGGATGAAATTTCGTATTTAGCTATGCATATTGCCTGTATTTTTGGAGAATCAAAAAATGAATTGCTAAATAAGGCACTATTAATCTGTCCTAACTATCACGACTTGACAGAAAAATTAGTCACCGATATAAACAAGAAATTTTACAACAAACTTCAAATTACAAACGTTTTTAATAAAGAAAAAGATATAAAAGATATTTCTAATACTGATTTTATTATTACGACTTTTAAATTAGAAAACAGGTACGAAAAACCAGTAATTAACATTAACCCCATATTAAGTAAAAGTGATTTAGATAAAATTCAAAACTGTCTTGAAAAAAATAAAAGAGAACAAAATAAGACTCAGATTGAAAATCTCATTTTACCACTTTTTTATGAACAACTCTTTTTCAAAAACATCAACTTTAAAAATGAAGAACAGGCAATACAGTTTTTGGCCAAAAAATGTCTGAGCTTTGTTTTGTTAATGAAGAATATAATAATAAGGTTATGGAAAGAGAAAGAATATCTTCTACTGCCTTTGGAAATATTGCAATTCCACATTCCCTAAAACCCTTATCAAAGAAAAGTTATATATTTTTACCTTTATAAAATAAACCAGTTAATTGGAATGAAAAAAGTATCGATTTTTTTATTAATTGCTATTAATAAGGCTGACCAATTACTTTTCAATGAAATATTTAGTAAATTAACAGAAATGTTATTTGATTAGTCAACGTTAAATCACATTTAAAAATGCAAAGATTTTAATGATTTCATAAAAGTCATTTCTTCTATTGTATAAATCACTAATCAATCAACATTTGATTCGTTGTTATATATTCAATAAAAACAAGACAAACAATATAATCATGTATTATTCCAAGCATTAATATTGATGCTATCAATAATTTTGTGTAAACTCAACTTTATTCATTAGTCAAGTTCAGTTTAATTTCCTGGATAGAGTTTGAATGAGATGATTTCCTTAAATCCTTCAGGTGTTATCCCCAGCCAGAATGTGTAAAGCCTCTTTATTGACACTGTCACGTCGTACATTCAGATAAGTTAAATCACAATTATATGACGGCATATCTCTTGTTTAAAGTTCTATTATGAAACTACTGGACATTATTGAGCTAGTCTGGTCATATTGGAGATAGTTTCCAGGGTATAGGTATGACCATACATCTTCTCTATCAGATTAACTATTTCAGCAGTTGTGATACCTTTTGAATATAACTGTAAAACTGTTGCTTCCTGATTGCTGGTTTGACGTTTGGTGATATTATTTGCTGGCTGAATTCTCCGTTACGGTCTCTTGGGATTTCAACCTGAATCTCACCATATAAGGTTTTCAGGTTTCTGTTATAGTGGCTGTTTCTTTAATTGCAATAATTGTAACCCATTGGGCTATATTTCTAGTAGTTAAGAAATACAGTCAGTTCACTTTTTAAAAGGTCGCTTATAACCATTTCTAGCTCTTATAAAACAACTCACCAGTATTTTGTCCTATTGCTATCGTGTCAAGCAGTCTTGTTTTTAAATCAGACATTCGAATCTCTAATTTGCAGGTAATTTTTCTCAAACTAACTTTACAAAGTTTAGCTTCCTTTTTCTATAGAAAGATATAAGGATGCTTACACAAAATATTTTATGCTGTCTTAATTTTAGACAACATAAGTAATAATAATTTTAAAAGTATATTAATTTACATGAATTACTAATATTACGAAAAACTTGACAAAAGTATATTTAAATATTGATTGGTTCATAATTGTTGTTTGTATCAGCAACTACATTTTATTTAGACTTTCAATCAGAATAAATGCGTCTTATAAAATACGACTGTGTTTCTACAAGCCATACATCTTTTTTCATTACATTTATTGCAGGATTTTGTATAATTTCGGGAAAATAATCAGGATCGTCTATTCTATTTAATTCAACTAAGTATAGATAATATGAATTTCCTTTAAGTCTAGAAATCTCATATTCTTTTTTTGACCAATAAAAACAATTTCCTGACAAAGCCTTAACTTCAATAAAACGGTCAAGTTCTTGGGATTGTTTATTTTCAAAAGAAACAATATCATATCCAGCTGTAACATCTATTTCAGATATGCGTTTTATATGTGAACATAATGGTTGGCCAATTCTCTTCTTTTCAAATGACAATGCAAATAATTCAGCTTTTTCACCGGCAATATCATTTTTCTCTAATTGCAGTTTTAACCTTTCTAAAGAAAGTTTTTGACGACTTGTCTTACAATGTTTGGCAACAATAATTTCATATTTTGGAGAAACATATAATCTAGTCCCCTTATCATATCTCAGGGAAATAAAAAAACCTTGACTAATTAATACATTTCTAATAACTGATAATGAAAGTGGAAAAAACTCATTTTTAAACATGTAGCAAGACTGAAATGAGTCATAAACAAACATATCTGAATTCAATATATTATTATCAAATAATTTATTTATTGTAGAAATAATTAGGGTATCGTTTAGCTTTTCTTTATCACTTATTGAATCAAGAATAGTTGGTGCAACAGAAATTACATCATCTGACAATTGAATCCAATCAAAAAATTGGCAATATTTAATAAGTTCTTTAGCAGATAGATAAGCTTTACCAGGTGTACGCAAGCATATTACTTCGGTATCTCGAACTTTTATTTTGTCACGACCTATAATTTCGCAGACAAAATATAACAATCCATCTTTGCCGCCACGGTACTTAAGTTTTTCTAGTTCTTCTAACATAATCTTTTATCAACGCCTTTATATCTTCATCACCTAAATCTTCGGAAATATTATCAAATAGAGGGATTGGCATACTCTCCATGATTTCTATCATGCGTCTTTCTTTCTCTGCCAATCTAGTATCAATTGTCTCATCAATGCTATTTCGGGACAATATGTAGTAGTAGTTTGTAATAGTGTCTGGTTTAAGACCATATCGATGAATACGATCTTTAGATTGTACAAAATGAGCAGCGTTAAAAGATCTTTCAACATAAATTGCATTATGACAAGCTTTATGCAATGAAATAGATTCAGAAACAGCAAATGGATTCGCTATGATAACCTTAAATGAAGAGTTTGGCTTTTGAAATTCTTTTATAATTTTTTCTCTTGTAAGTAAATATTCGTCATCAACACCTTCTTGTTCAATAGGAGTTGCCCCATATAGTTCTTGACACATAATACCTTTACTTTCAAGATATTGTTTCAGACCATTAATCGTATATATAAAAGTTGCCCAGATAACAACTTTTCCATTATCAGAAAGTATTTTTTCTACCAATCTTTTTACTTCTATATATTTAGATGGAATCTCATTTGATTCATAATCAACAATTAATTTCATAACATTTGAATCATCAATTGCTTGAAATGCTTCAGCTGTTAATCCCTCATCATTAATAAATTCTCTTAGTGGCAGTGCTAGCATAGCTGGATTAGTGGCAGCTTGCATTAGACGAATAGTTCGAGCTTGAGCTAAAGAAGACTTAAAACTTGAAGACATATCTATATCAGCATCAGATATAAGGTCACTCATATATTTCTTTTCAATAAAATCATATATATTTCTTTGTATCGGACCCATATCAACAATAACAGGAGGATTAACAGTAGCTGGTGGTATGTTCAAATCACTTTTTCGAATACGGATAAAATACGGAGAGATATTTTCAATAAGACGTTTAATCATTATTTCATTTCCGGTAACAGTCATATCGCGAAGTTGATTTATCTCAAAACCCATTATATTTTTGTTAGGCCAGATGAATTTAAACATATTATAAATATCCTCGTAACCATTGGAAGCTGGAGTTCCTGTTAGAACAATACGCGATTTACTATATTTTGACATTTCAAGAACAGCTTGAGCAATAACTCCTCCAGATAAGTTTTTTGCTTTATGTGCCTCATCAAGGACAACCATAACCCTGTTTGTTCTCAGAAAAAAACCAATTTCCTTTTGTAATGTTATTAGCGACGAATAAGAAACAAGAGTCAACTCTGCTGGATATTTAGATATAAGATAATCTTTCTTATCATTTTTATTTATTCCTCCAGATAATCTTTTAGATTTTGGGGTTCGACCAAAACATTCAAAATATTCTGATTCCCAAGGACCAAACGAACTCAATGGTCCAACAATGAGTAATTGATTAACATATTTTGGGTTTTCTTTAGGAAGACTGTTTAAATAGGCATACGCACCATAAACTATACTGGTTTTTCCTGCTCCAGGTACCGAAAAATTACATGCATTTTGAGAAAAAGCCATATGATATGACGAGAGAAGTTGAAGTGGATAAAGAGATCGAGCGGATAATTGTTTTGCTACAGCATCTGTAAATTCTGAAAATTCATTTGCTTCACAATCATTATTTTTAATATTTAGCGCTTTAAAAGAGAATTCTTTGAATCGCCTTTCTTCTTCATAGTAATCAATCACCATTTGTTCCGTACTTTCACTTTTAGCTTCAATAAATCCATATTTTTTTAACATAGAGCTAACATTATTCATTACGTTAAACGGTTCATTATCTCCAACAGGAATTACAATATGGTTATCTTTTACCGTTGGAAACAAGTAATCCAAGGCATATCTCCATGCATACCTATGTTTTTGCAAATCAAATATATCTCCGAGAAGATGTATTTCATTATTTGAGGAATCGAAATCTATAGAAATTTTTGCTTTCATAATTATTTCCCCTTCAAAATTTTTTTCATCTCATAAGTTATTCGATTAATTTCCCATACCATTTCTTTTATGCTTAGATTTTTCGTAAAACTGTCTTGTTTACAATCCACTAATTTTAGAGCATTAAGTGCACGTTCAATGATCTCAGCTGGCTTATTGTCATCGCGTTTATCTTCTAAACGTCTTGGAAAACGATTTAAATTACCTTTAAGATGACCTTTAGCTTTTTCAATCCAGGCATTGTCACGTTGTTTAAGTAATATACTAAGCTCTTCATTAGGTCTTTTTTGTCGCAACTCTTCTACAGTTTCGTCGTCAGGAGGTATGTTATTTCTATGTAGTTCAAAAAAATCCTTCCACAAATCTTCGTAAAAGAAAATGCTTCCTTCTTTTCCTGTTTTTCCAATATCACGGAATTCCTTACCTTCATAACGTCCTCTAATGTAATCAAAACTGACAAGTTTTAAATCTGAAATATCAGAATCTTCATATTTCCAGTCCACATTTCTGACATTTGTATTATGATTTTCATAAGAATTTAAATAATTTCTTAAATCTACAAAAGGACCCTCTGTTTTTTCAAGACGAGTATATATTCCATCATAATCATATTCTTTCAGATAATCTTCCATTAATTTTAAAATATCAAGCCACTCTTTAATCTTACTAGGCTTTTCATTCATGAATTCTGCAATTTGAGATTCATCGAATCCAAGTCTTTTTAATTCCTTGCATTTCAAATATTTTTCAATTGGATTGTAATCCAATTTGTCATCTTCTCCCATTTGATAAATGGTTTCAAGTTGTTGGATATCTCTCTCATCTGCGTCATCAGGAAGAATCATTGCATAAAAATATTGGCATTTATCAACTTGGGTATACGAGAACCCAAGTTCTTTGTGCTCACTGTATAATTTGTTCAACAACATAGCTCGACGGTTTCCATCTATAATAATACCGTCAGATGTTACAATTCCTGGCCTTATTTGACCATTCTTTAATATATCTAACATCGTAGCCTTGTTACGGTCTTCTTTTGATTCATAAAAAATCTTTCTATAATATTGCGATCACAATCTAATTCTGCATTCAATGGACCATTTTGTTTTCGTATGAAAGAACCTCGGAGCCTATTCTTCCATTATACTTATTATAAACAAGATATTTCAATGGTATGCGCCAAACATTTTCTTTTCTTCCTACTCCTTTATAACGCAAGGGAATACCAGTCATAACAATGTTGGAATTATTATTTTTTATTTTTTCCAACTCATTTTTTCTATTAGTAGCATCCATAGTTTTATCCTCCCATATAGTTAATAATAGTTGATAGAATATAATAACCAACAACGATTCCAGCAGATAATCGGTGTGGTTCTTCTCCAATATAGATTACGGTTTTTTGCTCTTCATCCGACAAAATAACATCAATAAATTCTCTGACAATTGATAATAATTCAAAAGGACCTAACCAAGGCAGTTTTCTGCGTTCTTCAGACACAATGCAATAAATTTTCTGAAATTTATTCATGTTAGGAATTTTTTTATAAATATTGACTAAAAAGGTATTAATATCAGCATGCCAACTTTCTGGAATATCTTTAATTTCTATTCTTGGCATATAAATTTTTGCTCTTTTTTTCCCTTGACTGTAGTGTATCTCAACATCCCATATAAAATTTTTATTTTCAAAATCAGAATGATAGTTTGTTAGCTCAACACGATAAGCGTCAATAATTAAGTATGGTATATGATACTTAAATTTTGCAACATCTCTTCTTTGTTTTTCCTTTTTAATTTCAAATTTAACACCGTTTAAATTAACAAAATCAATACTTTCATCGTGCCTTATTTGGAGATAAGTACCAGGCAAGTTATGATTTTCTGCTTCTGCAATAGCTCTTGCAATTGCGTAAGACATCTTTGGAGGAACTGCATTTCCAACGAGTGTATGTTTGATTCCTTTTGATTTACCATAAAACTTATAATCAATAGGAAAACTCATAACACTAGCAATTTCTCTCACAGTAGGTAAACGATATCTATTTTTCTTATAGCTAAGCACCATTGACTCACGTGCACTTGATGTCATTGTAGCCATAACAGTTCTGGCAGGTCTATCTAAATTTTCAGGAAATGACATTTTACCCATGTAACCTTTGTCTTGCTTAAGTCTTCTAGCTGTTTCAAATTCAAAATCAGCTAATTCGTAAATGTAATGTAAATCGGTTACCTTTCGACATTCTAAAACATTGCCTGGATAATTTATGTCTGTTATAATTTCACAATCTGTTCTTAGAGGTTCTCCTAAGGAATCAAGAACCATTCTTAAAGTAATTAAATTGTCATCGTTATTTGTGGGGACAGGAGCTGGAAATTCTCCACAAAAATAACGAAGCCTATTTGTGGGAGCTCCAAAGTATTTTGAATTGTAATTGCCAGAAGCGCCTTCGTGAGGCTTCAAGATAAAATTACCCTCAAGTCCAAGATCCTTAGCTGTGTATTCTTCTTTAATATATTTTTTGACTGCAGGTACATTTTCCAAAACCCAATATTTCAAAATTGATTCTGGCTTAAATTTTTTTCTGGCGACAATTCTTAGATAAGCTTCAACTAACTGGACACCTATTGTCTTATCTGAATTGCCAGATTTGTTCGAATTAGAAAAAGATTTACAAGGAGGTAAACCAATGATTATTTCTGTGTCGGGAACCAGTGCTTCAAATTCATCATCTGAAAGTTTTGAAATTCTGATAACATCATCTTGTATAATATTTACCTCTAAATTGTTACCTTTATAAGTTTTTACAGCTGGTTCCCAGTTATCAACAGCAAAAACTAACTCAAACCCAGCTTGACGAAACCCTTCTGAAAATCCTCCTCCACCGCAAAAAAAATCTGCTACTCTCATAATAAACCTTTCTAATCTCCATTTACTTCTTTACTATCTTATTATAGATTGTTTTTTAAATATATACAAAGAGATAATAATGTTATGACAAATTCAATCGTTAACATTTATTGCAATAATGTTATCATATGTAATTTTTACAATCAAGCAAGATGTTTATTGACAAAAGTAAGATTGTCATAAAATCTTTTTTCTAATTGTGACACTAAAAACCAAGATATAGCAAGCTAACCAGGATATGTATTATTAACAGTTTAAACACTATCTTATCATTAACTAATTCTTTTTTTATTATCCTTTGATATAATTTAATTGTTATTCTATTTTGTTAAAACAAAATGTTTGAAAAATTTATATGAGGTAAGCTTTATGAGAGAATGTTCTATCTATGTAAACTTTAAAAGCAAAGATGGCTATTTTGATGCGAAAAGAGTTGATCAGTATAGTGAACTGATTAAAAAACTGAACATCAAATACATCAACACCAAATGGAATGATGACCTGTTTTTCTGGCCCAACGGACATGATGTCATGGCTGTTAAAAAGATAAGAAATTTTTGCCAGGAAAATAACGTTACCATCACCTCTTTTCATTACTATGGTCCAGTTTTTCTTAATGAGGATTCTGACCAGGACTTCTGTCGTAAACAGATGAAGCAAAGCATTGATCTTTATCACATCCTGAAACCTCAGGCTATGGTAGTTCATCCAGGCAATTTTTCACTGGGAAGATCTCGTGAACATAAAAAGGCCTACAACGATGCTTTAGAAACCTATACTGCTGAAGAGATTCATCAGCTGGTGGTCGAAAACCTGCGCTATTTTGGCGATATTGCCCAGGAAAAAGGAATTAAAATTGCGGTTGAAAACATTTTTGGCGGCCGATTCTATAGTAAGATTGATGATTTAGTCAGATTGATAAATGATGTCAATCATCCCAATGTCGGTTACTGCTTTGACTGTGGTCATGGTAATATTGACAAAGTAGATCATGCAGAGGTTATTAAAACCATGGGTGAAAAACTGTTTGAGCTCCATTTACATGATAATGATGGTACTAAAGACAGTCATCTGCCGATTGGTTTTGGAACTAATGACTATCTCAAAATAGTTAAAGCCCTTAATGACATTGGCTATCAGAATCCTGCCACCTTTGAATTCTATCGCTGGCCAATGGAAAATCGCATTGAAGGGGTAAAGAAGGCCATTGATTTTTACCAAACATTAGAAAAGATAGCAGAAACAGAATACATTAACAGCCAATGGAAGTAAGCTGTTTATTTGATTTAAAAGTATAAATAATTAAAAGAATTGTAGTTTAAAAGCATCCAATTTTGAGGTGCTTTTATTATGGCAATTCTTTTAATGTTATCTAAAGAAGAATTCTTTTTAACCATTTTTATCAATCTAAAAAAAGTTTTTCTACTACTACCTTTATAGCATTTTGTAACAATCTTATTGCACAATTTAGTGTGCAAATCTATATTTGCTGATGAATTTTCAGCATGCTATATTAAAACCAAGAGGTGAAGTGCATCTATATAGTTAATAATAAGATGAAAACACATAATTGATTCAAGATTTATCTTTGTTGAATCTTTATTGCTTGTTTATGTGAAGTATAAACTTTAGGAGGTACAATACAATGAGACAGTTTCCAAAAGACTTTCTATGGGGAGGAGCAGTTTCAGCGAGTCAAACAGAAGGTGCCTGGCAATTGGACGGAAAAGGTCCAAATGTAAGTGATATCTATAAATTGCCAGATGAAATTGATTATAAAGAGTTAATGGGGTTTAGTTATACCAACGAAGAGATTAAAAAAGCAATTGACGATAAGAAAGGTTATTATCCTAAACGTTATGGAATTAATTTTTACCATACTTATAAAGATGATATTGACTTATTGAGTGAAATGGGTATCAAATGCTTTAGAACTTCAATATGCTGGTCAAGAATCTTCCCTAAAGGTGACGAAAGTGCTCCCAATGAAAAAGGGTTAGAATTTTATGATAATCTAATCAACTATTTAATTAACAAAAAAATTGAACCTATCATAACTTTATCACACTATGAAATGCCAACTCATCTGGTTGTTGAGTATGGTGGATGGCACAATCCTGAAACAATTGATTTTTTTATGAACTATTGTAACGTTCTATTAAAACGTTATAAAAATAAAGTAAAATACTGGATTGTTTTTAATCAAATTAACTGTGCAAGAGATTGGGGTGAATTTCTATCACTAGGGCTTTCAAAAAACATCCTTGAAAAAAATCATTTAAATGTTGTTTATCAGGCTGTTCATCATCAGTTTTTAGCTTCTGCCAGAGTAAAGGAACTTGCTAAAAAAATAAGTCCTATAATTAAGATCGGCATGATGAATAGTGAGGAATGCGTTTGTCCAGCAACAACTAAACCTGAAGATTGTTTTGCAGCAACCTGGTACAACCAGATGTTCAGTTACTTCTTTGCCGATGTTCTTGCCAGGGGCGAATATCCAGGTTATGCATTAAGGTATTTTAAAGATAATAATATTCAATTAATAATTAATGATAAAGAAAAAGCGTTGTTAAAAGAAAACACTGTGGACTTTATATCTATATCTTATTACTTTAGTAAAGTTGTTAGCGCAGAAAACAGAGAAAAACTACTGCCGAATTTAAATCTTCCGCTTAATAAATGGGGGTGGACTTATGATCCTGTTGGGTTAAGAAACAGTTTGAATTTATACTGGGATCGATACAGACTGCCAATATTTATAGCGGAAAATGGAATGGGATTTGAAGAAAAAATAAATGAAGATGGTAAAATTCATGATATTTACAGAATCAATTGTATGAGCGAAAACATCAAACA
>ENA-UPXM01004903-UPXM01004903.1-activated-sludge-metagenome-genome-assembly--contig:-NODE-4903-length-13374-cov-4.482769_pt1 | contig 13374 bp, 15 predicted proteins | sample MGYA00238178_ERZ772708 | MGnify/ENA primary metagenome ERZ772708 (study PRJEB29002, sample SAMN05720212) | activated sludge metagenome | isolation source: anaerobic digester from wastewater... | reverse complement strand
GTCTTTTCCCGTGAGACACCGGTACGCTGGTACTGCCGGAACTGTGGTGCGGTCTTTGAGGGGAAGCAAGCCCCTGAGAAATGCCCGGTCTGCGACCACCCGATAGCCCACTTCGAGCTCTTCTCCGATAACTATTGAAAGAGGGCTTCCCTTCTTTTTGATCCTTCTCTCCTCTCTCAATGGAATTGCCTGATGAGAGATCTGGTTGAGAGAAAGGGTGGTTTGGGAACTGGCTCTCATGAGAAAATGGGAACGGAAGCGATTTTTCCCCATCCCAGGTATTCTCCCTCACAAGACAACCAGCTGAACGGCAACGACCGTTTGCATCCCGCAGTTCCGACATCGGAGGGTGCTGATCCAGAACGGGGAAGGGATGTAATTCCCATACCGGTATTCATGCAGTATAATAGGAGAATCGGGTTCAAATCGCTGTTCCGGGCTCGTCAGGAGCCAGTCCCGGGCAAAGGTATAGATCGGTTCGGCACTGCCGCGTAAAGGTCCCCGACACCCCTTGCAACGGACCGACAGGTCTTCCCGGATGGATTGTACCCGTGTCCCCTCCACACTGACAAGGATCCGGCCCGTGCTGACAAGCTCCACTGCAGATTGCATGATCGCTGCATCACTTTTTGCCGGTTTTCCCTGTCCCAGCCCTGTATCTTCCTGCTCATCCGCTGGCGCCATGCGTGATTATTATCCGGCACTCTTTTATCATTTTTGCCTTCCTGAATCAGATGACCCGTGAATAGGGTGAGAAGGATTCATATATCACCCCGAAAGACGCTTGTTTCTGAAGGTGAGGGGAAAAGTGAAAAGAGAATTCTGGAAGAGATCCCCCGGCATCCCTTCCGGTTCATTTAAATATAACGGTGGAATCACCGTACCGGCACCAGGATCTCCGTGAGGATCTCTTCGGGTTTCACTTCCCGGGGATCGTTGGGGTAGATCTCGCGGATAGGCCCGGAGATCTGGAGCCGTTGTTTCTCAATCCAGGCGAAGAGGGCAAGGTAGGTGGGCTCGCAGGTCTCGTACGGTCCCCGGTGCACGGTCCGGACCATCTTCCCCCCGGGGAGGGTATACACCCTGATATCCCCGGTGCCTGAGACCTTGCCCGCAACAGGCCAGACGACCTCTACGGTAGCGGTCCCTTTGTCGTTTGCCTCTTTTACACATTCCGGGCTGGTCTCATGGCAGAGGAATGTCGGCATACCGGCAAAGGTATACTTCTTTTCCATAATATACCCGACAAGCCGCATGAGGAGTTGTGGGATCAGCGTGTAACTCCCTTTTTTTGTGATCCCGAGTACCTGCTTGTCAGGCACTTCCACAATGGCAATCTCTTCCATATGAGTCAATAACCGATCAGATGCCAGGATAATAAAGATATGACCCGGGAGAGTGAACGTGTCCGTGTTCGTCATTTTGCGGGGACAATCGAGGTTATGCTGAATGGTATTTCCCGACAAGAAACCTGAATGGTTCTCATTTTTTTGTCTCAGTCCTCAAGCCAGAGTCCCCGTCAGGTTTTTTCAGCACACCAGGTGCAAGTGGCAATATCGGACCGATACTGTATGGCACCGTTTCTCACCAGGTATGAGAGCATGAGAGAGGCACATCCCCTGTAATTCGAAGAATGGATCATGGACGATTATCTTCGTGCGATTACAAAGATATCCCTCCACTCAAGTTCGGTTTGATTCCCTTATTTTATGAGGTTTTTTGCACCTTCTACAATGGAATCCAGGTAGCTCATCTCATTTTCCAGGTGAAGGAGTTTGGTATAGATAGACGAGGTACATCTCTGGGGAATATTGCCCATATGATGCTTCTTTAACACTTTTTGGAAGTCTTCAGACTGGACTGTTTCCAGTGTCTTTCTGTACCGTTCGATGAGTTTCAGGGACTCCTCGATCTCGATCATGGTAGCATATCCTTGACTCTTCTGATACGAATTCTTCAGTCAGAATATAAAAAGGATGTGTCGAGTTCACGGAATCGATCGTTTTCCACATCATTGACCGCCCATCCCTCCTTCAACTCGGCCAGATACACTTCGAGAATCCGGATCAGGATCTCCCGCTCCGGTTCATTGTCCGGGTATTCGGTATTCCAGCGCCGCCAGGAGGGCCGCTTGTGGGCAACCTTGTACTTGACCCCCTGCATGAACGTCTCGTAGGTATCCTGATCAAGCTTCCGGACTTTCTGGTGGGCAAGGATGAACCAGTGATACTGGGTCCCGGGGAGGGCTCCTGATCCTTCCGGGGCTTTCCGGGCTCTCTTCTTCTCGGACCGGAAGGAGAAGACCCAGCGGTCCGGGGCCACCTTCTGCTCCTGCCACAGGCCATGGGCGTACTCCCAGAGGTGACTGTCACCGATGGACATCCCGGAATAGACCTTCCCCTGGAAGGTCTTCGTATCATCAAATGCCACACGAGACCCTCTATTTCATATATCAATTTCTTTGTGGGAACGGAGGGTGAAAGTGAATGATTCATCCCCTGGGGCGTAATCTAAACAGGTTAAAGGAATACAGCGAATTCAATCGTCTGAAGCTATTGATTATTGCAAAAAACGGAATACTACGGTTTCGTTTGAGAAACGAGTCAGGTATCAGGAACGGTAATTCCCTCCCGGGTCTATTGAAACTCGGGAATGTCTATCCTGATTGGACCTGTGCCGATGAAAACGGTTCCGCCCTTTTTACCTTTTATTCCCGACCTGATGGCGGTCAGAAGAGGTTGTAGGAAAGTGCCCCTGGCACTTTCATTCGGTATCCCTGTTTTTACCTGAATCAGGTGACGTCAGATTGTTTGTGATTCCTCACGTGAAAACACCTAAAATCCCCATCGTCAGGGTATAGATCACACCGCCCCCGATAATCACCGCAATAAACAGAAGAAGGAGGGGCACCACGACTGCCATTGCTGCCTCGCCCATGGACATGTCCTGCATCTCGGCGAGTCCGATGATAAGGAGCACCAGGTACCAGATGACGCCTATAGCGGCGATATACGGAATCCACCCCAGAAGGAAGAAGGGGGTGGAGGCGTACATCGTGGTCTTGATGGTCTGCGAAAATTCCTTTTTAGCCCCGAAGAGAAGGGCGAAGATGTGCCAGATGAAGGCAGAGAAGAATATGCCTACGAGCGACAGGAGGAAGAATACATATACCGTAAACAGTTGGAAGGTTGAGACGAACGCTCCGAAGTGGGTGAGCGCCTCTGCTACCTGGCTGCCGAAAAACCCCATGTTCCCGATACGGATGATAATGTCCTGGAACGCGAAATATCCCATCACCAGCCAGACAATGGCGGCAAGGATGGTCCAGATCACCAGCAATATGGTGTAATACCGAAATGCACTCCCTAGGGAATCGCCCTTGCTTGCCCGGAACGTCTCAGCGGGAGCCATGAGAAATCCTTTCACTTTATTCATGTCAAGCATACAACCGCTGATCCAATCTCTTTGTATATAAAGATATGGTAAGGATATTCGATGGTGAACAGGAGGGAATCCAGGTTTTCGAGAATATCCTCTCACGAATTCAGAGCACCAGTTTTGGAAAAAACCGCTGATGATGGGCAGAATCCCAGTCCTTGAACGAAGTCTATGACGGATTTAATATGCTCTATATTCTATTCTCGATGTATTCCAAATTGTCGCACTACAGGGTCTAAAAACGAGATAGATAAAGGCTAAAAGTAGGTTAATAAGTAGGTTCATATTGTGTTGATTCCAGCCTTCAATCTCACCAAGCGTCAGGAACTGACCTGAATATTGCTCAGTCGCGTTTTACCGCACGATAGGTTCCATTCCTTTTCTCCACAAAAAGCACCACTTTACCCGAAACGGGGCAGGGTTTCACCGACTTTCCCTCCTGGACCTGAATCATGCCGGTGGTGACCGACATCCCCTCCAGGGTGAGGATCAGGTCGATTCCTGCGTCGAGCAGTGTTTCTGCGGTGGCAGGCCCTGTGATCTCGCGGATTCTTCCTTTCTGGATGAACCTGCCATCATTACCAGTTGCAGCAAGTCCGATCCCCGCAAGGGCACCGATCACCCCGTCTTCGGTTCCTCCGAGTCCTTCCAGGCGGATCGAACTCCGTTTCGCAAGAATCCGCGCCTGCTCCTGGGTGAGCACCCTCTGTTTGGCATCCTGGCCGAAAGCTATCACTTCAGGGGTCACTGCTGCCAGTTCAGCGATGGCGATCCCGGGATCACTTCCTTTGACGAAGTCGTCCCGCATATGCCTGCAGGCCAGGGAGAATATCCGCTCTTCATGGCCTCCGGCATCAGGACCGATGTGAATTACTGCACAGCTGTTGTGAGAGGTATACGGGATATCCTCGTGCACATAGAGCTGGTGTCGCGTCACTCCAAGGACCAGGTATTCCTGTCCGAGCAGGTCTGCTATGGCTCGGGCGAGGCGACCGGTGCCTCGTGAAGATAGAGTATCGGTATCATCAATGGCGAGGAGGAATGTCATTCTACAATTCTTCTTTCAGGTTCACACGGTGAACGTAATACCCTTTTCATTTTCCTTTGTTAAGGGGATTTTATGAGTGTACGGCTGAAAACCGGCATGAAACGATCATTTATCTTGTCGGTATCATTTGTCAAGAACCGATAAATGGGATATCTGCACTATTCATTCGTATGGCAGCGTGGCCGAAGATCGTACTCATCCCAATCGGTCACGAAGATCCGATGGTCGTCACCTGGCTGAAGGAAGATCTCCAAAAGATCCTATCAGCCTCCGTGAAAGAAGGTCCCCCTCGCACGCTCTCCCCTCATCACTTCCGGAAAGAACGGAACCAGTATAATGCAGATGGAATGTTATCCGATCTTTCCTCTCCTGGACAGAACGGGGACATCCTTACCCTGGGCATCACTGAAAAGGATCTCTTCTCCCCAGGACTGAACTTTGTCTTCGGCATTGCCACCATGGGAAGGGCACTTATCTCAACCTTTCGGCTCCGGCCCGAACTCTATGGGATACCTCACAACCAGAAGCTGTTCAGGTGGCGGATCCTCACCGAGGCGGTCCATGAGCTGGGACATGCCCTGGGTCTCCCCCACTGCGAGTATCCTGGCTGTGTCATGAACTTCTCCAACTGGATCGGCGATACGGACCGGAAAGGTCCGGAGTTCTGTTACCGGTGCAGGAGAAGGATTGGGTAGGGTGGGAAAAGGGAGAGGAAACGGATTCTTCTGAAGGGAAATTTGAAAGAATCTGATCTCTGAAAGGAGGTTTGGACTTTTGTAAAACTCTGAGAATTGTTTTTTTAATACGTTAGAAAATCCAATGATTCGTGAAGACTAGATGTAAGATAATACAATTGTAAAAGTAAGGGATCAAACGATCATCGTCTTCTTGTATGGAAAGAGTGAGCATAATAAGAAACGTCAAACAGGTGTGAATTAAACTAAATCGATAGAGAAAAAGGCTGAAATTTATTGTGAATCTCCCTGATTTTGTTGCGGATTTTGCGAGTCCGTGTTTATTTCTGGTTCTTCAGCAGGTGCGAATATTGCCTCAGCTACCTTTTTTATTTTCGCCAAAAATTCTCTAGTTGATAGACCTGCAATAAAAGCAATACCCATGTAAAACAAAATAGTTTGTGCGATGAATTCTTGAATCTGGGTATTATTTTCTTGACCTGATAAGACTAGTACACCACCTGCAACTAATACATAAGAAAAAGCGCCAAAAAATATTGAAACAATTGGGTATAAGCTGTACCAGATAAACCAATTTTCGTCGGGAGTATTTGTTCCAAATGTGTATATGTTGTAAATTGTTCCACCAATTCCTCCTGCGCAAGCAGTGTATATCATTAATTGAAGATGAACTGTAATGAGTTCATTATTAAGATAGGTATATACCCCTAGAATTGTAAAGACCGCTAGAAGAATGATACTGTAAATCGCTAACTCTTTTTGAACTTTTTTCTCATAGGGGGTCACTATATCAGCGGGTTGGGAAGAGACGGGCATAATAATCGATTAAGAATAATAATATTTAAATTTTTTTTTATCTTAGAATTTCTGCCAAAATCAGTCTGAATATCTTAAAAATCGCCGATAATGCCACTGCAATGCCATTCTATCAGGCAATGCCTTCAATTTCATAATACCCTCCTCCACGAGTTCCAACTCTTCCCTTGAAGGTCCGTTCTCCCTTGTTACGATCTCATATGATCCGGGATGGATGGTGAAGTAGCATTTTTCAAACGCTGCATGGTGATTCTGGCACAATGGAATGCCATTTCTTGGGTCATCGGTTCCGTTCTCGCTGGCTGGTTTGATATGAGCGGCTATCAGCAGACCCTCGACGTGCATCGGACAGACCGCACAACAATGGCCATACCGCTTGAACACATCGAAGGAGAACCGTGGATTACTCCCACTTCTGTATGAGAGACTCCGCTTTCTCTTCCGGTTGAGGCTGAAGGGGATCTCTTCCGAGAAGACCCCGTCCTTGGTATAGTCAGGGATTTTGCCGAATTCGATCAGGAAGGTCTGATGCACCTCATCCCAGTCCCGGACGAATCCTTTCTTCACATCTCTTCTCGTGGGGTCCAGTTTTGAGGGCGTGATGACAAACACCGGGATGTTGAACCTCTTCGCATTTTTTGTTGCCGTTACCTCATATGCATCCTGCATTCCCCGCCGGTTTGTCACCGGGTACGGGTAGCGAAGTGCGGTATCGGAAGGGTCATCGGGGTACTGCGTCCCTTTATGGAACACGGAGATGGCAATCCCTGCATCATCGTTCGAGATCTTTGAGGTCCGTTCCTTGTCCACCCAGATCCCGCTGGTACCACTGTATATCCTGTGGGTGTCTCTCAGGAGGTGAGCAGGGATGTTCTGGCCTTTGTACTTCGCCTGGATCTCCCTCCAGATCCGCTCCCGGTTCATGGTCTCGAAATCGAAACTGGTATGATCCCCCTCCGAGTGAGTCTTTTTCACGATCCGGAACCCGAACTTCCTGAGAAAATTGTTGGACTGTTCTCCCCCGGAATAAAAAGTGGGATCAAGGGGCTCCCCGTTCGCAAAGATATTGGCTGTCCGGATGACCCATACAGGGGGATATTTTCTCCCCTCATACACCAGGGAATATTTGATGGATTCGTGCTGCTTCGGATAGCCTTCCTTATCGATGACTGTCAGGGCTGTAAGGATATGGTCTTTCCTGATATTCCTGGGGATCCCGGGTACCATTGCTCTGTGAGATTGTTGGTTCATCTCATAAAGGATAACGGTTTTGCGAGCGTTGTGAAAGAGTGGGGAATATCAGAGCAGTTCGGATGAGGTGGTGAGCTGGTTGTCTCACCACTTCTCTTCACGGTATTGCATTTCCATTTTTTTCTCGTCAAAAATCATGGAAAAAGGAAGGTTCCCTTCAATGTTCCATATGGATGTTCAGGGTTGCACGTGAACCAGACGATACAGAGGTGACCTTGTCGGCATATCCCTTGATAAGGAATGCCCCCAGCTTGACCAGGCCAGAAGGATCGGTGAGGATCTCCTCCTCGCTGGGACGCTTGTCCGGGAGCGGGAGAGGACTGCCCTCGTATGAGATCCCGGCATCCAGGTTGAACTCATCGAACGACACCGTCACACTGACCGGTCCGGATGCCAGCTGGTGATCGGTGATCAGCTCGCATGCCTCGGTGAGGGCCATGGCCATCTGGTGGATCACCTCCTTTCGTGCTGCCCAGATTTCACCCTGGCGCTCCATGAAGAGGAAGATCTGGTCGGAGATCCGACTCACCGGATCGATCGTGGTGGTGACCTTCTTTTTGATCCCCAGCCGCATTACCAGGTTCAGAACGATGGCAATCACGGTTGCGAGCGAGAGGGCTGAATCAAACACCGGGCTGATAAATCCGGGGACGCCCTCGTACGCACCGGGGATAAGGTAGACGCTGAGCCCGAAGATGAACGAGATGCCGATCACAAAGATCTTCCGTGAATCGAGCATCCTCGTGGTGATCATCTGGATGCCGCCGACGATGATGAACCCCGCAACATAGATCAGGCTCCCGCCGATCACCGGGCCCGGCATCAGGAGGAACACGATGGCGAGGGCCGGGAGAAATGCAAGACCGATCAGGATCCCGCCGGTCACAAACCCGATATACCGGCTCGTCGCACGCGTGGCGATGGAGAGGCCGATGTTGGACGAGGACCCGGTCTGCCCCATTCCCCCGATAAGGCCGCCGATGGTTGATGCGATGCCGTCGGCAAAGAGCCCGGCCCGGATATTCATCATGTCCGGCCGCTTCCACTCGGTGTCATTGATCCGCTGGCAGATGGAGAATTCCCCGATGCTTTTGACAAAGGTCACAAGGCCTGCAACGCAGAACGGGATGATAAGTGCCGTCTGGAAGGAGACCCCGAAGTACTGAGGGTCGGGGAATGCGACAAGGGGTGCTGCCCTGATTTGGCCAAGCGGGTCTGCCCCGGCAAGTCCTGCCACGATACAGAGCACGTACCCGACGGTCATGCCGATGATGAGCGGAAAGAGCTTCAGATGGCCCCTGCCCCAAACGGTTACTCCAACGATAACAGCGAGCGTGATGCAAGAGATAAGCGTTGCGAGTCCGGAGGGAGTGGGATCTGTTGTAGTTATCCCGAAGAAGTTCGGTAACGCATACGGGACAACAGCAACCCCGAGCATCATGATCACAAGACCGGTCACTTCAACCGGGAAGAGGACGCGGAGGCGGTGGGCAATGCGGGAGAGGGCGACCTGGAATGCCCCGGAGACCGCGGTCATCCCGTAGAGCAGGGAGAGGCCTCCTGACTGGACGGCAAGGATGGAGGCGGAGACAAAATTCGGCCCGCAGACCCGGGGGATGAGGTATCCGGACCCGAATTCCCTGTGCTTTACCGATTGGAATATCGTGGAGATGCCGTTGGCGAGCATCGACATGGAGACGAAGAATGCTGCTGCCCCTGCCTCCAGGCCGGCAGCCTTGGCGACAAGGACGGGAAAAATAAAGGCGGTTGCGACAATCCCGGTGTGCTGGAGACCGAGCAGGAACAGGGTGGGGCCTTTGGGCCGGTCATCAGCAGCATATTCGAGATCCGGTGGCCGCATGCACACGAACAAAGGCTCCAGGACTTTGATAAAGGTTATGATTTTACCCCGGTGGGCAGGAGGCCCCCATTCGTATTCCTGACGAAGCAGTCCCCGATGACCATCCCCGGCAACGGCAGGTCTTGGAAGGAAAAAAAGTCTGTTCTCAAGAGTCGCCTGGGAGATCCTAAGCTGTCTCTGAAAATAAGCTGTCTCAAAAAAACTACATGATTCCTTCGAAGGACACATGCATACGAGATGAAAATGCCGGAGGCATTTTCATATAAAAAATCAGAGAGGGGTGGTGGAGAACCCGGCAAGCGTGTCGGGATGGTCCATAAATACCCAGTATCCCTTGTAGGGGAGGAGATCCCGGGAGGCCCCGCCCCGAACATACGACCAGCTTGGCTGGTGCAGGCCCGGGCTGACGACGATGCGATAATCCCCTTCGATCGTGATCAACGAATCCTCGACCGGTTTTGGTGAAAATCCTCCATCCTCATAGGCCGGTGCAGGACCGATCAGGTTCCATCCGGTCACGAGTGCCCGGGCCGGGGGACTCGATATACTGGTGGATGGCACAATCGTCGCATGTGCCACCTCCCCCTCCTTTACATTGATATAAAATGCATACAGGGGGGTCATTTCATCGTTTGCCTGGGCGGCATACCAGAGGGATCCATCCCATCCCAGTGCCTGGACGATCTTCTCCTGGTCCCCGGCTGAAAAGATCTGGGAGAACTGGGAATGGCCCGGTGCCAACAGGATCGGTGTCGAGACCACATTCCATCCGCTTTCCAGGGTGACGGTGAAGGATGACGGGTCCTGATAGGGAGCGGTGGTTGCCGTATGGTTGACCCAGGTTTCATTGATCAGTCCTGTTGTTCCTGTCGTCCTTGTGCCAAGGGTATGCATCGTTGCAGGACTGAGATTGGCAGCAGTGAAAGTCCCGGATCCCTTCGTCACGTTGGCCTGGAACACCCCGTCGAGATAGATCATCACCTGATCAAAGGTTTCTGATGAGGGGTCGGTCCAGTTCCAAGTGATCAGGGTCTCCTGGTAGGTCGTGTTGTGAAGGTTCGTGATACTGTCAGGGGGATGTGTTGGTTCCGTAGTGCTGACCGTAATTGCTTCTGCGGTTGCGCTTGACCCGGCACTATTGTTCACCGTCAGTGTCACGGTATAGGTCGCTTGAGTGTCCGTGACAAAGGTATGAACCGGGGCTGACGAGGTCTCATTCGGGCTTCCGTCCCCGAAGTTCCACTCTAAGGAGAACGGTTCAGTCCCGCTCGAGTTGTCAGCGAACTGCACCGTGAGTGGTGAAGTTCCTGACGAAATGTTCACCGTGAAGTCCGCGGTCGGTGCGATGACGGCCGGGCTGTGAACGATGAACGTGCCCGGGAGCGTAGTTGCCGGTATCGCAGTCCCGTTGCTATCGTCCAGGGCGTTCACGGTCAGGGTGATCCCGGTTGTGCCTTCGAGAACTCCCACGAGAGTAATGGACCCAAGGTCAACATTGGTGAGGGTGCCCGTGAGGGTCTCCTGCAGATCCATTTCATTCATCCAGACACTCTTTTCCGGGAGCGAGGAATTGTCCTGGACGGAGGCCCAGGCCGGGAAGTTCACCCCGGTAATGGTCGCGACAGCAGGGTTGTCCAGTGCAATGCTGATATTGCAGCCGGAGAGGCCGTTTTCGGTCTGGTTCAGGACCAGTCCAAGCGTCGTACTCTCACCCACCGCAGCAACCTCGCCAGGTTCAATGCTCACCGTACTGGCAGCCGTTACCGGTACAGCCAGCAGGATGAGAAAGAAGATACTATACAATAGCCATGAGTAGTTCATGATGCCACCACCTTTTTATAGTACAAATCTTGACAGAAAGGGTATAAAAAGCTATGGGCTGGTTTTCCGGTTCTGTTCGACGTTTATTACCATTCTCGTGAAAAAAACACACCAATAACGGGATGCTGGTCTCATGTCTCCTATGGATGCAGGGCTGTAAATAACCCTCATCAGCACGATGCAATAAAAAAGGGATACTGCTATCGTTTCTCCCTAGACGAGATCAGGGGAAACGGGAATAGCAGTAAAATTGCCTTCTTCTACCGGGGAGGTCCAGATCGTCCAGCCGAGAGTATCCTCATCATAGGGGAGGATGTCATCCATCCTCCATGCCCCGTTGACGACCCTGAACGTGGCATTTGCCGCATCCCAGCATTCCCCATGTTTGTACCAGAATGTGTAGTTCCCGGTTTGAATCGTCGAGCAGGTATACTGGTCATGTCCCCGCACATAGAAGCTCACCACTTTATTCCCGGATGCATAGGGATCCGCCTCGATGCGCAGGGATACCACGGCATCATCTTCATTCTGGTTGTCGATTGTCAGATTCCGTGATCCCTGCATGGATTCCGACAAGAGGGAGGTGCCGGTCGGCAGGCTGATACAGGGGGAGGTGTTCTCCCCGACGAGAATGTGCAGTTCAAAGGTCTGTTCGGTGCCGGTCACATTCATCCAGGGCTGCTTGTATATCGCTGAAAACCTCTGGACTCCTTCCGAGGTTCCGGAGAGGGTCCATACCCTGGTCCCCCCTGCGCCGGGAACACCGAGGGTCTGTGCATTGGGAATAAACCGGTCATCAACGATGGTGAGGCCCGAGGTCACGGTTGCCTCCCAGTGATACCCGGTCGAAGGATTCTCAGGGAGCGTGATGACAAGACCCCCTTCTCCGAGGGGAATCTGCACGGTGGAACCGTTGGCAGCCGGGTCATATCGGTCCATGCCGTCCCAGGGAAGCGGCACTCCCACCTCCTTGAAGAGCCTCACAATATCGTTATAGTCGATTCTTCGATTCCCGTTGAAGTCAAAACAGGCAACCGGTTCATTGTCAGCAATCCACGTCATGTTCTTGAAGAAGACCACGACATCATTGTAGTCAATCCGGTCATTGGCGTTCAGATCTTCATACAAGCCATCAAAATCGGGATCGGTGGGTGTGCTGGTAAAACCCGGTACAGGGATAGGCGTAAGTGCCAATGCCGGAAGAGCCAGCACTGCACACCCTACAATAAGGGAGAAGAGCCACCTTGATTGAATGATAAACCACCTTGAATAAGAATACAAATAACTCGTTATATAAAAAGGTTGGGGGGAGAAAGATACCCGGGGTCACCACTCAAACCGGGCACCATATCCTCCAATGGTGAATGTTTTTGTCGTTGCTGCCCCGTTCCCGATAACAAGCTGGATATTCATACCACGGTCGAAGCGATAGTAATCACCAAGGTCGATGACCTGGTCTGAAAAGATCCCGTTGTTCGAGTACGAGCAATCAAAGGAGCAGACCGGTGCATGGCCATTGAATATATGGATATTCTCGATTTTAGGCCACAGACTCCCATCGGAATCGGATGCATAGTGGAGAGCAATATACTTGACCTTCGGCTGCACTCCCCCGGTTTTATCATAATACCCGGGCATCGGGCAGTTGATGACGGTGTAACCATGCGAGAGCAGGTTGGTCTCATGTCCGGATCCGGTATCATAGACGGAGAGGACATCTCCATCGGGCAGATAGCCGACCGCACTTGTCCCATGGACGAAGAGGGTGTCACGATTGGCATATGCACCACCGGCAAGGACCGGGTTTTGGATTGGCGTACTTTTCGACCCGCTGGAACCAGCAAGAACCGGTTGGGTACATGCAGGTATTTGGAGAGGGATCGATGGTTCTGCATCTTCTCCCCGCGGAAATGAGTCTGCACTGGTATCCAACGATTTTTCCTCTGACATTGCAGGGATCGCCAGGAGCATGAGCATCAGTATCCCGACGAGCACTACCGTACTGTGTTTCATCGTCAAACCTCTTTCCAGATACAAAACCAAAGAAGAGGCGGTGTCATGGGAACAGGAGGAACGGAGTTCAGCACTCCATTTCCGGACGATACCCTCCTCATCCCACCGCAGAGAGGGTATGACCAGGCAGAACCCCTCTCTCTATGCTTGTATCATAGTAGCCCATCTGGAAGGTTCTCAAATAATAAGTTTTGTGAGTCCCCGCTGTTTGTCCGAACAGGAAAATTGGGGCTCGATGCTGCTGCCATTAGGGCACCCCTCCTCGGGGATCCTCCTCAATCCATTCGGGCTCTACGGGTGTTTTACGATTGCATGGCGTTTGACAGGGACCGTCAAGGGAGTATATTCGTCAGTCTGCGAGGGAACACCGATGGTGTGGCAGGAGGCGGAGCCCCTCTTCTCCCCCTAGTGAGGGCGGGCGATTACCGGAC
>ENA-UPXM01004883-UPXM01004883.1-activated-sludge-metagenome-genome-assembly--contig:-NODE-4883-length-13422-cov-5.702850_pt1 | contig 13422 bp, 10 predicted proteins | sample MGYA00238178_ERZ772708 | MGnify/ENA primary metagenome ERZ772708 (study PRJEB29002, sample SAMN05720212) | activated sludge metagenome | isolation source: anaerobic digester from wastewater... | reverse complement strand
TTCTTCACTCCCGGCATTCGTCACGGACGGATGCCAACAGCATCAACGAGACCTGTTTGCGACGGACATCACCTCCTTCGGAAAGCTGTCCTTTCAATCCATCCGGGAAAGGCGATCCGCTCAGCATCGGGGAAAGCGTTCACCGTCAAGTCAGCCTTCACATGGACACGGCAACAACATAACACTATTTTTATCAAAATCCAAAATAGATATGCAAACCCGCATCCTTAGAGAGCGGGATGGACTCCCGCTGCGGAGGCTGTGTCGTAATGTCATTCTGAGCCGCCAGGCGAAGAATCTCGTCTTTTTAACATTCTGTTATGATTCAATTCTTCACGGGGTTTATCCTTGAGCGAAGCAAAGGATTCAGAATGACCTCAAACGTCAATCGGGTATTACGCACAGTCTCGCGGACGGGGGATCAGGATTTTGCATCCCCAGGATGTCATGATCCGGGCATGGATTTCCATACCGGACGATTCATTACTCTCCCGGTGATGGGAACGAATTCGTGAAAAATCACCTCTCCGGCCTCCGGTATGATTTAAGGGGTGTGCCGTTTCACTGCCCCACCGGCAGTTTGCCAGGACCGGGATCTGAGAATAACCGCGTATTTTCCCATGTACGGCCGTACGTATTCAGGGGTCAATCCGGAAGGAACAGAAGCGGGCCATTTCCGGAAGTAGGCCAGGACACGCCCCTCGGGATGTTTCTTAAGCCATGTCGGCGCTTCATGGATGTAGTCCGTTTCATCGAGCGGTTTTTCAAGCCGTCCCATAAAGTGGTATTGACCGTAATATGTGTTGACATGGACAAGAGGGTGACCCTTTTTTTCCATGTCCTTCAGCAGCAAAGCAATGGGATGAATATCATAATAGGGTCGGGCCTGAGAAAAAACAGCCGCATGGATCATGCAAACCGTAAAAATCATGCATAAAGTACTGCCCCATACAACAGTCCCGGCTGTCCGGACAGGCAACCATCCGGCGAAAAGACCGGCAAGAATCAAGATAAGGCCGTATATCGGGCTTACCTTCGCAACCCAGGGAGGAAGGGAGATCCCGCAATGAACGGCAGGTATGACCATCAACAGCACCCCCACCGTCACAAGGAACACCGCCAGGGGCATCAAATCGAACCGGCCTGCCGAACTGCCCGTCGTGAAACGCGCGGCAAGCAATGCAAAGGCCGGAAAAAGAAATAATAGATAGTAAACCTGCTTCCCGCTGATTATGGAAAAAACGATCAGGGAGGGAATCAGCCAGCTCAGACAGAATCGAATCCCCGAATCAGATAAATCAAGCTTCCGGATATTCCGCCAGAACAGGGGACTGACCGTCCAGGGGAACAAGATTACTGGAATCATCGGGACATACCACCACCATGGACGTCCATGGGCAAAAGATTCCGCGAAACGTCCTGCCGTCTGACCCCACAGAATCGCCGCCGCATATCCGGATCCGCCGCTCTGCGCCGCCGGCAGGGCCCAAGCCAAAGAAATCGCCGCCGCCAGAATCAGGGAGAGGATCACCCCTCCGACAAATTGGACGTGATCCTTTCCAGAGGCGTTCTTTCTCCACCAGGGAACGGAAACTGCGGCCATGACATAAGGAATCAGTGTGACGGGACCTTTCGACAGGATACCCAGCCCCAAAGAAGCGCCTGCGGCAAGCCAGAGCCAATAGCGGCTTCTTCGCCCGGCGGCGTTGTACAGGCATAGGAGGCTGATAAGGACAAAAAATACGACCAGCATGTCGTACATGACCACGGTGGTAAATAATGTCCACAGAACACATCCCAGGAGAATATGCGGTGCCCTCGATGCGATATCAGGCTTGTCCGGCCAGAGATTGCGGGCCAGAAGGGAGGTCAGGAAAAGGCATCCCAGGCCGAACAGGGGGGGAAGCAAACGCGGCCACCACTCGTTAACACCGAACAATTTCCACCCGGAGAGAATCAGCCAGCATAAAAGCGGGGGTTTATGGCTGTATGGAATTCCATTGAGATGGGGAACCAGGAAGTTCCCGCTTTGCCACATTTCCCAGGCAACGGAGACACAACGGGTTTCATCGATGGGGAGCAGCGGACGGGTAAGCGTCACGCAACCCCAGAGGATCAACCAGAGACAGATCAGCGAGATGCCTGTTATTGGCGGCATCTGATCGATGGAACGGATTTTCATGACACCTCGGACTTATTCTTTCGATCCGTATCTTCCGATATTATGATTCAATTCTTCGCGGAGTTTATCCTTGAGCGAAGCGATCGAGAAACGCCCCTGTTCACCGGATCATCCATGACGTTTCAGGACGGCGGATGACACAATCTCCCTGCCTTGTTGATATAGAGCTCTTCATGCCGGGACGTGTACCGGGATATCTTTTCCGCAAGGCAGATATCCGTCCCCTTGAGATCGGGTTGCTGATTTTCCATGGCCAGTAATAGGAAAGATTCCCCCTTTCCTATCTTTTTCTTCACTTCTTCGTCGGTGACAACCGGAATCGGCCGGCCGTAGTAATAGACCAGTTGGATCGATACCTTCTCGAGAAAATAAACCGGGTTGTCATCGCGGAGACGATCGATTCTTGCCGCAAGGGGTTTGAGAGCATCAAACCGATAAGACATGACGTGAGGCTGTATGAAAAGATAGAAAACGACCAGCAGAGCGATCACCGATCCGCTGAAAGCGGTCAGCACGGCCGGCAAAGGTTTCCACCGTTGCTTCGCCTCCTCGAACCAGTACCCCAGGGCCAATCCCATCCAGACCGCCAATGCGGGATAGAGGGGGAGAATGTATTTCTCGCTTTTGGAATCGAAGAGCGAAAAAATGATCAGGGGAACGAGGGCCGTCAAACCGAAGTACCGCCCGGCAACGGTCGTGAACAATTTCTTGAAGAGTGTCCGGGGGCGCCGGAAAAAAACCAGGAACCAGGGGGCAACGCCTCCGGCCAGATGGCGCAGATAAAAATAAAAGGGATCTCCTTCTTTCTGCACCACCTTATCGGAAATCTGGCGTTCGAACGTTTCCCAAAGCGGCGTACCCTGCAGATGAGTATCCATATAGAGAAACCATGGGAGCGCAATGATCATAAACAACAGCCATCCGCGCCAGTCGAGCAGGCCGTACAATGCCCGCCTGCTGCGAAACAGCAATCCATAAAGGAGAATAGGGGGAAAGAAGAACAGCAGCGTCACCGGCCCCTTGGTCATAAAAGCAAGGCCCAAAAGAGAATAAGAGGCGTACAGGAAACGGGGAAGACCTTTTTCCAGATAATCATAATAAAAAAGAACGGCGGCGAAAGTGCAGAAGGTCAGGAGCATGTCGAGCTCACCCACCCTCGCCATCTGGGTGAAAAAATAGGAAGTGGTCAGAATCAAAACCGCGAAAAGCGACGGCCACCGTCCTATCGGTTTTCTTAACCGGGCAAAAAGGAGCCAGGCCGCCCCAAAGGCGCTCAGTCCCGAGGGAAGGCGCATGACCCATTCCGCACTGCTGTGGCACAGCAAACCCAGTGTCGCCCCGATCCAATAAAACAGGGGTGGTTTTTCCAGATAGATTTGACCGTTCATGGTGGGAATAAGCCAGTTTCCTCCGGCAAGCATTTCCTGCAGAACAACCAGGCGGCGTCCCTCGTTATGTGTCAGCACCGGGATGGATCCAATCCCTGCGAAGAAGACAAAAAGGGATCCGGCAAGCAGAAGCCAGAAAAAAATCCGGAACAGGCGGTCTTCACCCTGCTCATTGAAGGAAGTAATGTCTTGACGTCCTTTCATAGAATGATCTGACATATGGAGGTCTACGGCTCCTGCATAGCCGGAATGAATCGCTCCGAGGCAAGTTTTTTCCGGTTTCAAGCGGAAACCGGCGCCGAGTTTTGTTTAAGCGGGTACTTTATTTCTCTTCTGCCTTTGAATGAGCATCAGGTTGCGAACGTAGATCAAAAGGCCGGTGGACTGTCCGACGATAAACACGATATCCTTGCGAACGAGGGCGTAGATCAGCAGCAACAGGCTTCCGCCGATGCTGAAATACCAGAATATCTCCGGAACGATGCTTTGCTTGTGCTTCTCGGAATGAATCCACTGGATGAAAAAACGCATGAAGAACAGGAACTGACCTGCGAAACCGAGAACAAGAATAAACGTTTCCGTACTAAACATGACGTTCACCGATCTCGATCTTAAGACGCCGCCGGATCATCCAGCGGACCACCATCACATCGTATAATCCCTGAATGCCGCGTTTCAGGTTCCCGTATTTTGACGTCCCCCGCATACGGGGCCTGTGATGAACCGGAACTTCTATGACCTTCGCCCCTTCCAGCCGCATCAGGGTCGGCAGGAACCGGTGAAAGCCCTGATACATCCGGATCCGCGAAAGCATGTCGGCCCGCATCACCTTGAGGGAGCACCCCGTATCGTTGATCGTTTCCCAGGTCAGGCGATTACGGACATAATTGCCGATCCGGCTGCCGATTTTTTTCCAGGCGGTATCCCGGCGATCGGTACGCCAGCCGTTGACCAGGTCATATTCCCCGTAGAATTGCAGCAGTTTCGGGATATCGGCGGGGTCGTTCTGCAGATCGGCATCCATGGTGATGATCACGTCGCCCTTTGCATGTTGAAACCCGGCATAAAGGGCGGCTGACTGGCCGGAATTGCGGACAAATGAAAGATAATGCACTTTGTTGTCGGCGGCGGCCATTTTTTTTATGACATCCAGGCTCCGGTCACTGCTTCCATCGTCAATCAACACTATTTCATAATTGTAGCCCTGGCTGTCGGCAACCCGTTTCAATTCGATTAGTAATGGACCAAGATTCTCTTCCTCGTTATACACCGGGATGACAAAAGATATTTTGTCCGTAAGCGCTATCCTTTCCTCATCGGAAATCCGGATTTCCGGCCGCTGGAATTAAAATGAACACCTGGTTCAACAGAGCTGTGAATCATCCGCATGGCACGATGAAACTGAAACCGATCCGGCCCGTTCAATTCCTCAGGTTTTTTTCCCGTGGGTCCCCCTTCATTGTTTCAATTCCCCAGATGACTGAGAGCAGTTTTTCCTAACGGATACACATTGAATCCGATTTCAAAACACCTCCGGTGATCGAGGATATTCCTGCCGTCGAAAATAAAGGCGGGCTTGACCATGGAATCATGGATTTTCTGATAGTCCAGATGCCTGTAAAGATCCCATTCCGTGATGACGGCAATCGCATGGGCACCGGCGGCAGCCTCGTAGGGATCTTCGACAAAATGGACTTTCCCGGGATCGGCATCCTGCAAATCGATCCGGGCATTTTGCAGGGCTTTGGGGTCCGTGATCACGATCTCGGCATTTTCTTCCAACAGCCCCCGGGCAATCGTCATCGCCGGAGACTCACGCGTATCTCCCGTGTTGGCCTTGAACGCAAACCCGAAAAGGCATATCCTCTTGTTGGACAGGGTGTTGAACATGGCATGGATCATGTTCCGAAGAAAGCGATCCTTCTGGTGTTCATTGATCCTGACGATCCCCTCCAGATAATCGGCTTCTTCGTTTAAGTGATAGAAACGGCAAAGGTAAACCAGATTGAGGATGTCTTTCTTGAAACAGGAGCCGCCGAAACCGACACTGGCGTTGAGAAACCTGGAACCGATCCGGCTGTCCATACCCACGGCAAGAGCCACCTCTTCCACATCTGCGTCCGTTTTTTCACACAAACGCGAAATCGCATTGATGGAAGAAATCCGCTGTGCCAGAAAGGCATTCGAAACCAGCTTGGAAAGCTCACAGCTCCAGATGTTGGAAGTCAGGATGCGCTCACGGGGCACCCAGTTCGCAAAAATGTCCACGAGGACATCCCGCGCCCTGCGCCCTGAATCGGTTTCCATGGAGCCGACGAGAACCCGGTCGGGTTCCTCCAGATCCCTGATCGCCGTCCCCTCGGCGAGAAATTCCGGATTGGAAAGGACCTCGAATCGGCACCCGTTCTTACCCGTGCTGAGAATCCGCTGCATGGCCAGGGCCGTCTTGACGGGGAAAGTGCTCTTTTCAACGATAATTTTTGACGAGTCCGAATATTCCAGAATCTGACGGGCCGTTTTTTCCCAATATTGAAGATCGGCAGCCATTCCGGCACCGATTCCAAAGTTTTTAGTCGGCGTGTTGACACTGACAAAGATGATCTCGCTGTCTTTTATGCCCCCGGGGATGTCGTTGCTGAAGAAAAGATTTTTTCCCCGGCAGGCGGCAACCACCTCATCGAGGCCCGGTTCGTAGATGGGAAGGGTTCCCGAATTCCACCGGGCAATCCGTTCCTCGCTGATATCGACCACGGTTACTTTGTACCGGGGGCAATTCTTGGCAATTACCGCCATTGTCGGGCCGCCGACATAACCTGCCCCGATACAGAGAATGTGCTTGTCAAATTGCTCGGTATACATAAACGTACCCCATGCCTTTCCTGAAATTTGAATGGATCCCTGTCTTCCCAAACAGCCTCATCTGCCGATAACCCACGTTAATTCATCAACAATGGAACAAGACTATCTTGTTCATGCGTCACCGGAATGATGGTAGATCTCATCCTTAACCAATATCCGTTCTTCGCTTGAAAGCCATCCTGGTCAATTCAGCATTCTACTGACTGCCGGTAAATGGTCGACTGTTTACAGATGATGGCATCTCTATTTAAAATATGCGCGTCATCTCGTCAACACGAACCGGTCTCCTGTTGTCCCGTCTGCACGGATCATGGTCACGTCACAACGGGTTCCCTCTATTCTCACTTTGCAGAAGTGGTGCGATCGATCGCTTGCGGCCACCCATTCCGCTTTTGCCGCGGAATAAAGGGGAGAACCTCCCCCGCCCGTCACAATGTATGTGACCCCTTTTATCCTTTCCGTGCGCTCATAAATATGATCGTGCCCTGAAAAAACCAGAGAAACACCGCCTTGTTCGAACAGGGGACTCAAAATCATGCGCTCATCGAGATTGCTTCCATGTTTCCCGGTGCTGTAGAGGGGCTCATGCAGAAAGACAATTTTCCATTTGCTGTGGGCCGATTTCTTCAGGTCTTCGGCAAGCCACTCGTATTGGGGCGAACCGGGATCGAAGGGCAGGTAACTGTTCAGAGAAATAAAATGGGCGCCGCCGATATCGAATGAATAGTACGCTTCATCACGATAAAAATCATTGACTGGAAGAACAAAATACCTGAAGTAGAGGGCATCGTTCCCGTGCTCTATGCCGTCATGGTTGCCGACCGTGGAATAAATCGGGATGATTTCGGCGGCCCCGGTCTTGTCGCAGATGACGGACAAGTAATCCTGCCAGCAGGTTTCCTTGTCATCTTCGGTCAAATCCCCGGTATTCAGGATAAAAAGAGGTCGTGTTTTCAGGATTTGTCTCAGAACCCCGACGTGATTTTCATCATTTGGACGGGTATCGCCGTAAACGGCGAATGTAAACGGTTCTCCGGGCCTGACCGCCGTGCGAAACGGATAATCCTGCGTCGGCTTCCCGGAGAGAACCCGATAATGATACTCCGTTGACGGTTTGAGACCCGTAAGGGTTACACTGTGAAACCGCGTCTGTTTATCGGTCCTTACGGAAAATCCGTAAGCTTTCGTTTCCCCATATTCGACGATAGTCGACGTTGGAACGGAAGTATGCCAACTGACGACGATCGAATTTTCCGTCACCTGGGAAAGGTAAGGCCGGGTGGACAGGCTGTGAGAGGCATCCGTGCAGGAAAATACCAGGAAGCAAAGCAGCAGGAATTTGATTTTCTTGATCTTATTCGTCATTTGCCGTCACTTTCTTCTTCAAGGTAAGCGGAAAACTTGACGATGGGCAATGCCTTTCCGAACATGCGGCCTTTATTTACTGAAGCGGGTGATTTCTTTCATAACCTGGAGAAGCACCGGTTTATGACTCTGGTAAAAACCCTCCGGATCCTCAATCTTCTCGTCGTTCCTGGTCGTTACTTCCTGCCTTGCGGAAAGGCCGTTGTACCTGAAAGTCGCCTTGTATTCACCGTCCACGTAGGCAAGCGTATGCCAGTCGCCCAGAACCGTAAAATCATGGGCTGCCGGCCCCAGGAGATTGAAACCCAGACCGTAGGATTCCGCAGGCGACATCACGCCCAGAAGCGGCAGCAACGTCGCCGGAATGTCCAGATGGCTGGTCAGGGTATCCACCTTGCGCGGATCCATACCCGGCACCCAGAGCACGAGCGGCGTGCGGGTCTGTTCTTCGACAAAGCTCGAATTGTGTCCCCAATGACCATTTTCCATGAATTCCTCCCCATGGTCTCCGGTCAGGATCACGATCGTGGAATCCAGCAGTCCATGTTCTTCGAGATACTTGAGAACCCGTCCGTACTGGCTGTCCAGATGGTGGCAGGAATTGATATAGCGGTTCCTGATCAGCTCGATGTCCCGCCCGGGATCCATTGTGGCATAATTGAACTCTTCCAGGTAGGGAGTACGAATCACGCTTTCGGGCGGGAAATAATATCGTGCATGGGGCGATTCAAAAAACATGAAGGTCATGAAAGGACGGCCCGGTTCCCGTCTCTCAATGAAATCGAGCATGCGCGTCACGTTTTCCCGGTCATGCTGCCACCCCAATCCCGGAGGAAGATCGTTTACATCGTGAAGAAGTTCCCGGGGTACCCGTACAAAGAGGGTCTGATCGAATTCCGGGTAGCTGAACCTTGCGCTGCTGAACATCTGCATCTGGTATCCTTCCCGGAGAAGAACATCCATGATGACGGGTCCCTTCCGCTCGTTCAGGAAACTGAACCAGTAGTTTCCGTAGAGGCCGTAGAACATGGAAAACAGGCTCTGACGGGTTCCGTTACTGCTGCCGTAATGATTTTCAAAGCGGATCGCCTTCTCCGAGAAAGCCCAGGATTCCGGCATGATCTCCGGGGTCAGCATATCGGCACGCAGAGATTCCGCCACCAGCCAGACGATATTGTATCGTTTGTGCTCCTTCTGTTCCTTGACAGGGGCAAGGGGATAGCGAACATGGATACTTTTCGTATCCATCCGGAGACCAGTCGTTTTCTCCGGTTCAACCCCGATGGATTTGGCCAGCTTGTTGAATGTCAGGGGCATATACAGGGGAAAGACATCGGTTGCGGTCATGACGGGGGCATAGGCGTAGAGCTTGCTGACACCGTAGGTGAAGCTCTGGAGGATCATCAGAACCAGGAGCATCACCACGGAAGGAACAAGCCGTCGGCGATTGAAGAGGCGCAGACAGAAACGGCGGATCGGCTTGAGGTAGATCAGGATCAACAACAAAATGATTTGCAGGATCAGGAATCCGAAAATAATGCCGCCGAAGGTTGCAAAAGACGCCATGTCTCCACCCATGGATTCAATCCCCCCGGGTGTGAAGACCAGATTCCACACAAAACCGTTTATGTGAAAACTGTAGAAGCGGAAAATAAAGCCGTCGGCAAAGATCAACACCTGAAGGATCCAGGTCAGAATGACCGCCGGGCCGTACAGAAGCCATGGGGAACGGACATGGATCTTATTCAGGAAACGTTTCATTGCCGGCAGAGACAGGGTTGTTTTCAAACCTGCCAGAAGCAGGATAACGGGCAGAAGGTAGAGGAAGCTATAGCTCAGATAAACCGCTGCTGAAAAAAACAGGGGAATGACATCGACACGCCCGATCTGGCTCAGGAAGGCCGATGTATTCAGAAGCAGGAGCAGGTAAGAAAGCCCCAGGTATGGGTACAGCAATTCCGAATCGATGGCTTGGTTTCGCATATCCGTATGAAAAGTTGATTTAGCCCGGTGTGCACCGAAGCACTTTTACGTTCCCCAACTAGCATACGGATGATTATGGGAAGATTATGTAATGATTATGATTTAGTAATGTGTCCCCCCTTCGGGAAACATCATGATTCAAAATAGCTGCATAACAGATCGTCATTCCGGAACAAGGATTTCCGCATGATGAATTATACATAGCCGTCCGGTGACATGATTCGGGACGAGGCACCCGAAAGCAATCGCTACCGGGAAAGGATTACGGTGAAGGTACTGCCCTTGCCAGGCCGGCTGACCACCGTAATATCGCCTCCATGAGCATGGGCGACGGCAAGGGCCAGGCTCAGGCCCAGTCCGAACCCCTGTTGAGAACGGCTTCGGTCGCAACGGTATAACCGTTTGAATATATGAGGGATATCTTCCTCGGCAATTCCGATCCCGGTATCACTGAAGGCGATTTTAATCCGGCCGTTTTCAACGAAAGACGAAACGGTTACCATTCCTCCGGCAGGGGTATATTTAATGGCGTTTTCCAATAGATTAATGATCATTCTCTGAAGACCGGCGGCGTCTCCCATCGTCTCCAACCTGTCGGGAACATGATTCAGAAGACGAACCCCTTTCTCCTCGGCGAGGGGAGAAAAAAGTTCAAAAGCGTCTCGAATGATCTGCGACAGATCGACCTTTTTTTCCCCTCTTCCGGAAATGCCGGATTCTTCTTTTGAAATCATCAGCATGGTGTCGATCATCTGAAGAAGGTTGTCGCATTCTTCGATCATACCGGCGGCCAGTTCCTGGCTGTCATCACCGTTCTTCGCCTTGCCGAGTTGCGTTTCGGCGGCCACCCTCATCCGGGTGATCGGGGTTTTAAGATCGTGGGCGATATTATCCGTCACTTCCTTCAGGCCTCTCATCAGGTCATTGATATGATCCAGCATGCGGTTGAAGGTTTTGGCAAGCAGCTCGATTTCGTCACTCTTGGATTGGATATGAACCCTCCGGTTAAACGCTCCCGCCGATATATCCAACGCGGTCTTCGTCACCTCCTCGACGCCCGATAGGGCGCGGTTTGCCATAAACCATCCGATCACCGCGGAAAAAAGAACAAAGAGAATCATGATCGGCGTCATAAGCGCTTCGAATGCATTAATAACCCGGTTTTCCTGTTCCGCGGATATCCCCATCTGCAGAATTCTCCCGGGCTTGACGATTCCGTACACGACGCGTATTTTATCAGGCCTTCCAGGGATGACGAGCGTCTCAAATACATGAGGAACTTCCCGGTCAATTTGATTCAAAGCGCTCTTGTTTATGCCGACATTCTTCCAGTATTTCATATCCGACGTGGCAATCACCTTTCCCGCCGGATCAAGAAGGCGCAGGAATATTCTGTCTATCCCGTCCGATTCCGCTTCTATCTGGAGAGCTTTCCGGGGAGAATCCGTTCCCACCAATGCCAGGGTGGCGGCAACCTCGTACAAGTCATCCAAAAGGCTCTGGTCAATGTGTTTCTTTATGTCATTGGTGATCGTGATATAGAAAATCAATAACATGCCGAGCAGAGAAGCCGTAAAAACCAGAGTGTACCAGAGGGTGAGTCTGAAGGCCAATTTGTGCCGGAGTTTATGAATGATCCTTGAGAACATATCCTGCTCCACGAATGGTGTGGATGAGTTTGGGATCGAAATCCTTATCGATCTTCTCCCGTAAGATACATATTCGGGATTCAACCACATTGGTCATGGGAACGAAATCGTAGTTCCAGACATGCTCCATGATCATGGTCTTCGAAACGACCCGGCCGGCGTTGCGCATCAGATATTCAAGAAGCGATATCTCCCTGGGCTGCAACTCGATCCTCTTTCCCCCCCGCATGACCTCTTTTTTGATCAGATCCAAAGACAGATCTCCCACCTCGAGCCGTGTGGTTTCCTTTGCCCCCGTCGCACGTCTGATCAGGGCATAAACCCGGGCTAAGAGTTCGGAAAAGGCGAATGGCTTCGTCAGGTAATCATCGCCCCCGCTTTCAAGTCCCTTTATCCGGTCTTCCACGGACCGTCTTGCGCTCAATATGATCACCGGGGTATTGACTCTCTGCCGGCGCAACCTGCTGATGAGCGTAAGGCCATCGAGCTTGGGGAGCATGCAATCGATGATGGCGGCATCGTAGGGTTCGTGAAGGGCCATATGAAGTCCGTCCTCTCCGTCCTGCGCATGGTCAACGGCAAAACCGGCCTCTTTGAGGCCGTTGGTAATGAAAAAAGCAATCTTCAGATCATCTTCGACTAGTAATAATCGCATATGCTCAGCTCCCGGCGTTATTTTCAATGCTATCGAATATACGCTCGTTTTCGTCAAAGCGTCAGGCAGCTCGTCTGCGATGAACACATCGTACATACACGGAACACCTGGATTCACTTTAATGCATCAGCAACCGCAGTCAAGGAATAAAAGCCCGGCGGCTGCAAGCCGGCGGGCTCACCGTTTCCGGATTGTGCGGAAATTTCGCTGAGTTATGAAGAATTCAAACCGCTATCTGAGGGGATCTTACGGTACCTGTGCTTCACACCGTTCGTTCCCAACCCTTCTTTCATGCAGAGAGCGAACTCCGTGGCCGTCAAAGCACGGTATAATCCATGCCGGAAAAGATAGCTCGCCACCTGGTAATAGCTGATGGTCTCTTCCCGGAATTCCCTTTCCAGGGGAACGGATATCATAGACTTGGCATCAAAATCGTCATGGTACGTCACGTTCTGCCGCACCGGCTTCAGAATGACGAATTCATCTCAGAATATCCATTCCGCCCCCAGGTCGAAGAGAAGGAGAAAGATCACGGCGAATACGAGGGCATGCATGCCCCAGCGTCCCCACCGGCGGCCGAAGAACCCGCTGGGCAAAAGGGTCAGAACGATAATCAACGGTATCGAGAACCAGACGGCAGCACGATTCCCTCTAAACCGAATTTCCGAAATGACGGCGGCAATCGGGGAAAAGACTTGCAGTCCCTTCGAGACAGTGAGAAACGCAGGAAAGCCTCCTTAACAAAAGGAGGAAGGGGGAGGCCATGATCCTCCCCCTTTTGGAGAGGGTGGAGGGCCTTTCACCCTCCTGGTTTTGAATCGTCGATTGGCCCAACATGCCACGTTCTTCCACCTGATTTCTAATTTCCGCGCCTTTGCATGCATGTACAATGCCATTCAATTGGATATTGTTAACATGCTGATATCCCTATTTAAATGTTTATCCAGGGATGCCCGTTACTGACATAATTTGTCGAACAAATTTCAGGATGATGAAATTTCTATTGTTATACCATCGAGTTGCAATAAAAAACCCCGGCGTCGATGGATTCGACAAAATTGTCGAATCCATCGAGTTCATCTGGCGACGCCGCAAATCGACGATCAAATCCGGCGATACGCGTGCCTTTTTGGTGAGAGCGTGCTTGTAATGCCGAAGATTAAAACATGGGAGGTGTTCGCAGGATAACACGAAGGAGCATGGACGCTCAGTATCCATGTTTGTTTTCGATCCCGGATAAAATCGGTGAACCGCAGATCAACGCTCCTCTGAGATGGAGGCGCGCGCACATTGGACTCATCTTTCGACCGCCTGATGATGATCCGAAACAGATTCAAGGGG
>ENA-UPXM01004876-UPXM01004876.1-activated-sludge-metagenome-genome-assembly--contig:-NODE-4876-length-13437-cov-5.348229_pt1 | contig 13437 bp, 11 predicted proteins | sample MGYA00238178_ERZ772708 | MGnify/ENA primary metagenome ERZ772708 (study PRJEB29002, sample SAMN05720212) | activated sludge metagenome | isolation source: anaerobic digester from wastewater... | reverse complement strand
ATTCTTTCTTATCCATTAAAATCCCTCCAGAGCCATAACACTTCCATCAGGGAAAGTTATAGCGGTAACTTGCTCGTCAGCAGTACCTTTATTCTCAAAAGAAAGCGTATATACATGCTCTTCTTGTGTCATGTCATTGAGTTTCCATGTCTCCGTGATAGTCCCGTCATCATCGTTATATATAACCTTGTCGGGGTGATTGTTTGCATAATCGGTAATAACTTCGGCATATTTATCCTTGTAGCTGTGATTTGGTAGAAACAGGCGTACACGCTGACCTGTATCGGTAATGTTGCACCTTTCGGGTTTTATTTTATATGCTGCACCCTCGACCTGTATTATCCAATAATAAGAGCCATTTTCATTCTCGACCTTCTCGGAAACAAAGCCAATGAGGGTTTTATCGAAATCAGATTTCTTAATCATTGCTTTGGCATTATCATTTATTCCAGTAGCTATATTACTTTTAAAATTATCAAGTATTTTGATACCCTCTTTATTCATATACACTCTCCTTTCTGTTTTGGTATCTCTTTTACCTCGTGCGGCATTTGAGATATATTAGCCCGTCATATTTCAGACGGGCGTTTTTTATTTACTATAGCGAGATTTAATCAGTGTAGATTGCATTGTGTTATTCAGATATTGGAAATAACTGTTAATTTCCTCAGTGGCAACTTCTCTTGCTGCATTTTTAAGTTTATTAACAGTGTTGTCAGTAGCATCACCGTCTATATTAAATGTTTGATTAATTACAGGGGCATTATTGATATTGCTGTTGGTATAATCAGGCGTTTTTGTAATATCCTTACCAATCCTACTATTGATATTACTGTTCATAATACTGTTTGCTGTAGATGTTGAAATAGTATATTCACCTGTCATTATAGCATTAAGCAAGCCCTTCATAGTGTCATATCCAGCAAACTTGCCAACGTTCTTGAAAGTCTTGTTGTCCTTTTCCCACTCAGACTTAGTAACAGGCTTAACCTTTTGACCTAATCCCTCTACAACTTTACCATTAATTGTAACAGGTTTCTTAGTCAAATTACCATATTCATCAGCAACAAGATTAAATCCACCTGCTGTAATGGTACTGTCTGTTGCCTTTTCTGTTTTAGGAACAAACTGATTTAAGACATCTGTAACACCATTTAGCGCACTTGTATTGTCCTTGACTGCTTCTGAATTGCTGTCTAAAATGCTGTAGTCGATAGCATAATTACCATTGCTGTCAGTGGTAAGCAAACCGCTTGTAATGGCTTGCTTCATTTCAGTAGGAGTAAGACCTTGTACTGCCTTATTGATATCGCCATTAGTAGTGAGTTTTGCAATAAGACTTTCATTGAGGGAAGTCTGCTTTTTGTCACCGCCAAGCTGTTCATAGATATCTACGAGAATATCGTACTGCTTTTCACGAGCTGATTTCTGTTCTTCTAAATCAGTAACTACCTTGTCATAGTATTCCTTGCTGTTGTCCTTTTGAGTTTCAAGAAGTTCCTTTTGCTCTTCAAGTTTTGCAATTTGTTCATTTTGATAAGCTTTTTCAAGGTCTTCCTGTGCTTCTTTAACCGCTTCTTTATCCTCACGGGCTTCCCAACCATAATTTCCAAGTACAATGCGGTTTTTGATTTTTGCTTCTCTTAATTTCTTTTGTGCTTCAAGGATAGATTTCTGTCTCTCTTCTGCTTCGTTGACTTTCTCAATAGCATCTATCTGCTCGTCAATAGCAGAAATACGATTTTCATAAGATTTTTCGATTTCCTTAGAGAGTTTCTTCTGCTGGTCGATTTGCTCGTCCATAAGGTCAGAATACTCGTCCTTGAGAGTTTGAATATATTCCTTCTGAGACTCTATTTCTTGTTTGTTGATATCGTCAAGGGTGTCATAAAGTCCCTCAAGGTCTGATGTCAATTCCTCAATCTCGTCCTCAAACCCTGTTTTCAGAGACAGTTCATTGATACGATTTTGAGTTTCTGTAATTGCAGAATTTATCTGAGAACGGGCATAATCGAAACTTGCGTTTACTGTTAGTTCATTGCCGTTACCGTCAACATATTTATCAAGGGCGTTATCGGAGAGTTTCTTGTAGTTCTCAATCTTTTTATCAAAAAGGTCTTGTTCTTGTTCTTGCCTCCACTTGTAAACCTGTTCCTCATACTTCCAAAGGTCTTCCTCATAATCAGCAAGATTACCATATACACGCTTACTCTCACTGTCAAGCCATTCATAGTAGTCTTGTTCTGATATCTGATTTGTATTCAGAAGATGTTCTTTTTTTGCAAGTGCTTTCTTGAATTGAGTTACTGATTCGGGTTCTTCTGATGTACTACTACCCTCATCAGGCTTTGCGTTAGCAATCTCTTCCATAAGCTGTATGTAAACAGCGTTTTCTTTCATAAGAGATTCAATTTGAGCCTGAATATCAGAGAAATCCTGTCCGTGAGCTGCGAGACTTGCTGCTTTTAATTCAAGTTCAGATATAGCAAGAGAGTTAGCAGATTTAGCAGTTGCAAGTTGTTGAATTTCAAGGTCTTTGAGTTTATCTACGTTAAGTTTTAACTTCCCATTCTCCCATTCAAGACAATCAGTAAAGTTTCCACCTAACTTAGCCAATTCAGCATATGTTTCCGATGTAATATAACCTGTATCAGCCATATCCTCCATAGCTGATGTGATGGCTTTAATTTTATTAGTCTGTCCTTCAAGTGCCTTATCAATAGTTATTTTTACTTCTGTTTTAATGGAGTTTTGCTTTTTCCACGCTTCAATTTTCTTAGTAGCACCTTCAAGACCGTCTGCGAAAAGGTCGGGGATTTGTGTTGCAATTTCAAGGTCTTCGTCTGAGAGACCATTGATAAATGCCTTTTTCATACCTTCGTTGGCATTATTGATAACGTCATCAATACCAAACATATTATAGGCTTTATCAAGATTATTAAAATACTTTGTAAGGTCGGGGAATTGATTTGCAATTAGTTCTTCAAGATTTCTCTTTTGTTCTGCATTTTCAGCCTGATTTAATAAACCCTCAGTCCACGCCTTGAAAGTGTCTTTACCTACATTTTCAGCAGAATTAACCGCAACATAATTCAAAAAGTCAACATAAGCCTGTGCTTTTGCTGCTTCTTTATATATATCTAACTCACCATTTTGATTTTTATCATTTACTTCATCAATTTTTTGCTTTACAGTATCAAATATCAGTTTTTCATCTTCCGTTAAATCATAGCCATTAAATTGTCTCTTAGACCGTAAATCAAGAAGATATTCATATATTTTAGTGAGTTCATTTAATTGGTCAATGCTATCGTCAAAACTAATTGTTGCAATATTTTCCATACCCATAAAGAATTGAGATTCTTGAAGGGTGATATCGTCAAACATTTCTTGAAGTTTTTCGTCAACACCATACCAATATTCTTGACCTTCTTCATTATCATCCGTACTTAGCTGAGAACCAAGTTTTATCTGTAATGTATATTCTTGTCCGAATTTTTCATTAGCATCTTCTATCTGCGTTTGATTTTCATCAAGATATTTATTATATTTATTCTTTTTAGATTCATCAATCTCATTTTTTAATAACTCTATACCTTTTTCACGTTCAAGATTGATTTCTTCTAACTTTTCTTTTTCAAGGTCATAAGTCTTTACAAGTTCTCGTTTCCACTCGTTAAGTTCTTCCGTCTTCTCTGCTTCTGATTTTTCACTATCAATAATTGCTTCGTATTCAGAAACAAGTTTATCCATCTCACTTATTTGAGAACTTGTCTTATTAGCCATATCTTTTGCGTTCTTAATGGCTTCTTCTTGCTTTTTATTGTAAGCGTTTACTCCTAAAACTACTCCTGCAATAGCCACGCCAGCCATCGTTGCCCAACCAGCAGGGTTTGAAATTAACCAAACACCAATAGCTTTTATATTAGCCCAAATTGATTTTGTCAATAATCCAAATGAAACGGTTGCTGTTGCATTAGCAGTTGACATTCCAAGAGTTGACATAATCTGTTCTGCTTGAGCACCAGTCACCCCGTGTAACGCAAGTTGTTCTTCTAACTGTGCTTTTGTACAAGCTTTTCTTGCAATTGGTTCAAGAGTAGTAGCATTTATCAGTTCCAATTCCAATAAAATTGCTTTTTGCTTTTCGGCACTTAATCCTGATTGTGCTAATGTTGTTTGCAATAACTCAGATTGAATTTTATCCTCGGAAGCAACAAGTCCCAATTCAACCATTATCTGCTGTTTCTGTTCAGCAGTTAAAAGTTTTGTAGAAAGAGCAAGTTCTACTTGTTGTGCTGACAATCCTCTTAACTGATTAGCATATTGTGTAACCACAGCAGTATCAACAAATTGATTTGTGCCACCGTTAGCCCACGTGCTTAATGTCGATATGCCATTTATAGCCATTTGCACTTCTTTAAGTTCATATAACCAAGTTTTAATATTACCAACGTTTTTAAGACCAATTCCAGCAATAAGAAGGGGAATACCGCCTATTGTATCTGCAAGTTTTGTTACAAATTCAAGTAAAGTAGCAAATTGTTCAAGAATAAAACTGATGGATGGTGATAAATCGTCAAAAACATTAAGTATTCTTGTACCGCTATCAACCATTGATTTTAAAAAGGTTTGAGAAAATGAACCCTGTGCAATACCTACGAGAGTTTCTTTGAAGGTGTTGGTCTTATACGAAATGGAGTCCATAATGACTTCCATTTCTGCCATAGCTCCACCATCGGCATTTTCCATAGTTTCTATTGCTTTGCGTGCTTGCTCAAAGTTAGAAATAATAGCACTACCAATATTCGCACGATGTTTACCAAACAAAGTTTCTGTCAATGTGGCGTGTTCTTTATCGGTCAAACTATCCCATACTTTGCTAATATCATCAAGAATAGTATATATATCTTTATATGTATTAGCATCTTGCATTATTGATACTTGACCGTGAGTTAATTCATAAATATCTCCACTAATAGTTTGTAATGTATCATCAAATTCTCCCGTTTCTTCGTCCATAGCACGTATGCGCATAGAAATTGTTTTTAACGCATTACCAACCGAAGAAGCATCTTGTACAATCTCGTTCAATAAATTCTTCTATAAACTCGTCACGTTTATATATTATTAGTAAGATGTAATTCAGAAGATAAAATCGTATTTGAATAGAATACTCACTGTCAAATTTTTTCATTTCAAACCTTCTCTTACTAATAAATACTTATGCTTTCACATAAGGTTGAGACTATTTCTTAATCACGTTTTATAAAAAAAATAAAACAGCAATCACACCGTTTCGGACACCATTATTGACGATTGTGTCCTACATTAAGGCTTTCGCCCCTCTGACATAGAGGTAGTCGTTGGACTCTATTCCTATTCGGAATTTGGCAACCAAACAGCCATTTTATAACTGTACTTAGGCTTTTGACCTTATACAATCCTTATCGTTGTTTCGTTTTCACTAACCATCATAAAAGCTTATTTCATCTCTTATTGTGGTGATAAGGCTCTTAGGCATTACTGGTTTTAGGTGTGTTCTTTATGCACATTTCTGTACATACAGGCAACGAAATTTACCTGCCGTAATAAGTGCGATGGTATGTTCTAAATCCGTGTTCGCACTTGCCATAGAAGCTGATGACCTTTGAAGGGCTTCGGCAATATCTGAGTTTGATACTGCAAAGTTGTTACCTACAGCATTTACTTTACTTGCGATTCCATCTAACGCATCTTCAGCTTTTAATCCATATTTTTCATAAGCTTTTAATACACTAACAAGCGTATTTGTTGCAGCATCAACGTCCATTTCAGGAGAAATAGCTGCAAAAATTGATGATGTCTGAGATAATGATTCAATCTGTGATTTTGTGTTGTAACCTAAACGGCTCCAAGCTGAGGCTTGGGTAATTACTTCCTTTGTAGTGACACCCAATTGCTTGGCAATGTCATTTGAAGAACGATAAAATTCCTTTAAGTCCTCATTAGTACCCTTAAAAGTTTTCTTCAAGTCTATCAGGGCTGTATCAAGTTCTACAACATCAGTAACCATACCACGAATAGTACGAGTAACTAACGACACGGCATATGTCATAGACATCCAGCCTGTAAACTTACCGAGTTTTTCCTTGAAGGTCTGCCACAGATTCTTACCAGCAACATTCGCAGCATTGATTTTCTGTCGCATTATTTGGAACTGCTTGTTTAGAGCATTATAAGTATTAAGGTCAATATTAGGATTAGCAAGCTGTGATAGCATACTATCATACTGACTACCAAACGTCTTTTCAGACTTAGAGTTGGCTTGCCTATATGCTTTAATTCTTGATGTCAGCAAAGCAACTTTTTGTGCTAACTGTTCAGCCCTATTATCAAATCGTTTAGCAGTATTTGTAGCATCGTTAAAACGTGCATTTAATTGAGTTAATTCCGTTCTTACAGTTTCAAGCCCAGCAGGAGTGATATTACCCTGTAACTTAGTCGCAAGATTCTGATATGCAGTTATCAGAGAATTAATATCTTGCTTTGCCCGAGTTACCGTTAGATTAGAAGCATTATTTTTAAAAACAGCAGAGTTTGCAATACCTTGTAATTTAGTTATTGCATTAGTAATTGTAGTCTGATACTGCTTAACTCCTGTATTAGTTGCACTAAGTAATTTATCTCTTGATTTTACCGTCTGTTCAGTAATATACTGTTCCTGTTGTTCAAGAGATACTAAATTAGAATAAACATTAGATTGCATTTGCAGATTAGATAATGTTTTCTGTTCTGCACTAAGTTTTTCATTCAGCCTTGCAATTTCAGCACTATCTTTAGTGGGATTGAGTTTTGCAATCTGAGCCTGAATTTCATAAATCTTATTATGGGTGGCAACCTGTGAATCAAGATTTGTTTTAAGTTGATTTGCCTTTTGATTTATGTCGTTCCACTCTTGCACCCACTCATTAAACTTTTCAGGCTTTTTAATATTAGGTAAAGACCTTGCAAGAGATGTTACTTTTGCTTGAATTTCACCAACATAAATACCTTGTGACTTCCATTCATCACGAGTTGCAGTAAGATTATTTTTGTATATAGCAATCTTAGTTGCCATATCATTTATCTTGTTTATCTGCTCTGAATTAACGAAAAGCCAATCAGCGTTACCAAATCCCTTAAATAATTCTTTGAGTGATTGAAATTTTGTCTTTGCATTATCAAGTGTATTCAGAATGTTAGTTAAAGCTGCTGATTTACTTGCTTGGTCTTGAATAGTATCAAGCTGTGCAAAATCACTCGTAAGTTTATTGATTTCAGTTTGCATAGATTGAATAGGAACTTTTGAATTATTTATACTGTTTATAAACTTATCAATATTGTTTCCTGTATCAATTTTAACAGTTTCAAAACCTTTAGCACGAAGCTGTGTGGCAACCTTTTCAGCGTTATGATACTGAATTACCATCTGATTAAGTTTATCTATTTGAACATCAGCATTGGCTTTCATTGAAGCAAGTGTTGTATCATCAGCATTACGCAATTCACGAATTGCTTGTGTGACTTTTATGTATTGCTGTTTAAGTCTTTCAATGTTTTCATCTGACTTAACAGATTTACCGCCATTAACATCTTGCCAAGCACTACGGATAGATTTTAATTCAGCAGTAAGATTTGTTCTTAGTGCTTTAACTTTATCCTGTGCTTTCTGCATAGACTGTATGAGTTTTTCAACACCGCTATCTGTGCCAACAGAACCAGTCCAATCAAATCTTTGAGTACCTTCATTAAGAGCATAATGAAATCTTTCAACTGCACCAGTCGCATCAGTAATTTTAGCCGTTATAGCCGTTACCTCTCCTGCTGAATCTTTTAACCAAGATAAATCGACCTTGCCAAATTTAGATAAAGCATTTCGGGCGTTTTCTATAGTTTTCTCTAAATTAAATATTCCGTCTTTATCTACGCCCATTTTAAATGATGTAGATTTAACAGATGTAGTATCAAGTTTAATTAATTCAGATTTAACATTATTGACAGCACTCGCTGTCTGTTGTGCCTGTGTCTGAACATTCTTTAAACCATTAGTGATATTCTGTGTAGCACCCTGTACAGAGTTAAGACCACTTGTATCAATACCTACCTTAATTGTAGGTGCTTTAGCCTGATTTGCAAGCGTATTAAGTTGTGACTGAATTAAATTCTTAGACTTTGCAATATCTAACCCAGCAACAATCTTAACTCTTGTGTTCTTATCAGATTGGAGCTGAGATTCAAGTTTAGGCAGTTCCTTTGCAATCTGATTTTTGCTACTTGTTGTATCTTTCAAACTCAATATCGCTTGGACGAGAATACCTAAATTATCCATTTACTATTTTACCTCCAATCCTTGTTTCTTCAAACTTCTTTTCATCGCTTCTGTATGATAATGATTTTGTTCCAAATCATCGTGTGTGTTTTGAACATAAGGTCTTGGAAAAGCTTCGTCCCAAGCATCATATCCAATGCCACTTTCAATTATAGGTGTAATAAATTCATTTGCATTTCCCGATGGTACATATCCTTGTGCGTGTTTACTATAAAATGTTTTACTACCTAAAGTGATATTTTGCACAAATAATTCACCATCACTACCAATAGTAGCGTTAAGATTTTCAGGGTCAGCTAAACCACCGTCAGAACCTCTGCGAGAATAATATTTAGGTTTGTGTTTATTATAAACATCATCTCTGATGTGGTCAGCCATAACTTCCTTGACAGTATCAGCTACTTCTGTATCAAGTGCTATATTTATGCGTTTATATAATTCCTTTTCCAGTTCTTTTAAGTTTTTACATATCATATAATCACCTCACAGACTGGAATTACAGAATTACTTATCTGCACTCTCAGCCTTTTTAGTCTGCTTAATATTCTTTCTTCTTGTTTCTCTATTAGGCTTTGTCAACATTCCCTTATCAAGCATAGTATCAACAAGACTTTCAGCAAAGTTACCGTCCTGCGTTGCATTAACAGCCTTAATCATAGTATCCATATTTTCCTTAGTCAGCATTGATGTGTCAATATTCTCTACCTTTTTGGTAAGAGTTTCTACAAGCGTAGAAAGTGCAATATCTGTCATTGACATAGAACCCGATGTAAGGAGTTTGATACGATACTCAATATTATCCCAAATTGCTCTTTTAATAGACTGCTTAATTCCACTTAATTCTGTAGAAATATAGTCTATAATTTCATCAGCTTCATCACTCATTACTCTTTCCCAAAGAGCATTATTATCATCACAACCACTAAGGTCATAGTCAGGGGCAAAAGCACAAAGTAATGCTGTTCTCAAAGACAGGTCATAATTAGCAGGGGAGTATGTACCGTCAGGGAAACAATCGTTTACTACCTTGTCAATAATTGCGTTATATTCATCAAATGAAATAGCAGTTTTAATCTCAACCATAACTTTTAATCCTCTTTCTTGTTTTTCTTGTCAGCTTTACGCCTTTTTTCAAGTTCCTCATAGATAATCCAATTATCTCCGTCAGAATATTTAATACTCCGACAGTACCAATAAAATGGAATGTCTCTAAACTTATATTCAAATAGTTTTTTCTTTAATTTTGCCGTAGCATCAGGGAGTCCTTTTACATCTACTACAATTTGTTTTCCGTTTGAAAAAGTAATAACATAATCAGCAATATACTTTATAGGCAGGATTTTCTTACCTTCAAAATTAGTAAACCCTTCTTGTAATACATAGGGTACTTGCATTTCATAAGATAAGATTTCGCCTATCTTAATTTTAGGCTCAATCCATTCAATTAAAAACCTCATTTCTGTTTCGCTATCAAATACTATACCTTTATATGTACGCTTCTTTTTACCTTTTTCGGATAGGTCAACATTAAATTTTGATTTCTTTCTCGCCATCAGTTATCACTCTTTCCAAAGAAACCACTTATCTTACTTGTATCAAAATTAGAACAAATATCGCTAATATCTCTAACAAGTTCATTACCACAATCACAGTAATGACCCTTATCTGTATATTCTGACATTCTCATTTCTATTTCCTTAATGGTTTCACATTTAAGACATTTAAATTTGTAATTCATCATTACCTCTTATCGAAAAAATAGGGCGGTATGTCTGTTATTTAACGTCAATACCGCCCTTTCTTTTTATTATTATTCAGTTACACTAATATCATCACTAATATCAGGAACAACATCATCATTAAGCATTTTAGTATGCTTTTTAAATTTCTTATCTTCGGCAAGTATTTCATTAGCCAAGCCTGCGATATTATCCGCAAATGTTATATTGCCATATTCATTGATTGCTTTTTCAAGCTGTTTCTTGGCTTCATTTTTAGAAATTTCGTGCCTATTATATTCAATAATCGGTAAAAGGTAATCGTGATGTTCTCTGCAACACGTTACCTTTTTCCAATTATATATATCATTAGCACCACTTACGCAAGTATTACAAGGCTTAAATTCCTTACCGCAAACAAGACAATTCTTGATTGCCATTATATCACCTCAAATTATGCAGATGCTTCGTCTGTATAAATAATAAGGTCAAAGAGGTCAGCACCATCACCAACAGGGTTACAAAGGTCAGTCATACCGTCAAACGAGAAGTTATGAACTGTCTGGTCGCCACCGATAGCAAGAGAGAACTCACCAGAGAAATCAGCACGGGCAATACGAATTGCAGCATAATACTCATTATCACAAGCATCAGTACCGAAGCAATGAATCCATACTTCTCTAACCTCAGAGAAGTTATCAGAGGGGTTAGTTACCTTTGTGCCTTCAACTTCACGCTCATAAGCATAGAGTACCTTTGTACCGTCAGCAATTACAGGGTGGTCACTGCTGTCAACAGGAAGTATAATGGTCTTATTTGTAGGATTATATGCAAAGTGAGTAGCATCGGCAGATACACCCTGCTCATATGTAGTAGAAACAGAACCATTGGGAGCAAGTACTTTGAGATAAGCAATCTCTGCACCTTCAACACCAACAGCCTTTGCATCGATTACAAGTGTAGCACCAGAAACTACCTTGAGTTCAGACTTCTTAACCTTATATTTACCGTTAGTAATTTCACCACCAGTCTGTGTCTTCATAAGACCAGCAGAAATCATACCGTAAGTACCTTCACCAGAAATCTTCTTGTTCTGCTTCTTATAACCGATTGTACGACCATTCTTACCTGTAAGCTCAGTCTTATCCTGAGTAGCATTAAGAGTAAAGTTCTGAAGTTCTGTAAGACGGAAATCAAGCATACCTGTATCTCTGAGATAAGCCTCAAAGTCAACAAACTCAGTAATGGTAAAGTCATTAATCTGATTAATTGCCATAATTTATCTTTCCTTTCATAATTTGTTTATAAAATAAACCGACTTAGTTGCTCACGAGGAATCTTGGTTAAATCATTACCAACAAGCCTTGATTGCATGATGTCGGTTACTTCTATATCTTTATCAATTTGTTTTAACGAATAAATTAAATCATAAATAGTCACGTCTTGTATTGTTTCAAAATTGTAAGGGAAATTAGCATTACATACCAATCGTAGAATAATCTTGTCAAGAAAATTCGATTGTTCCTTTTTACTATTTCTCGCTTTTTCTTTTTGCCTGTAATCTTGTTCAATACGTTTCTTTTTCGCAAATGCGTTACCAAATTTCTTTTTGGGAGTTCTCTTATGTCCTGTAAATGTAGATATGATTTGAGCAATATCATTATAAACAGTTTCGTCTATAATAGTTGTGCCACTACTGTCAACAAAAACTGTCTTACCTTCTATATCGGTTATTTCTAAATCCCAAAGTGATATATTTTTAAACAGAATACTGTCGTGTTTATTATCCGTTTTCTTTCTCATAAAGAATAATAAGATAAACAATTCATAATCCGATACCTGTTCAAAGTCTATCCCCATAGAATCTAACTCTGAAATCATATCACTTGGAGTTTGTACAAATAAGTTGATGTCGCTCCAAAACATGGATTCTTCGCTATCATTCTCGCCACGCACTTGTCTTAAAGTGGGAATATTTATGATTATATTATTGTTATATTTGTACGTCTTGCGACTGATAAGACTAAGGTTTTCTATACTCATTTATCCAACCTCACCTTATCAGACCAATCTGTAATCTTAAATGTAAGCAAACGCCCCATATATTTGTAATTAGGAGTGTTATAAATGCTGTTATGAATTAGGTGATTTTTGGCAATACCAAGCCCACCTGTTTCATTAAACATAGCCTTTAATTCTCTTGATAGAATATCGTTGCGAAGCCTACCTTTATATTTAGGCATATCCTTGTGTGTCAACACCCATATATATAGAGTGAGTTCCGTATATACGCCTTTAGTGCTATTTCTTGGATATACAACAGTTTCATCTAAGTCATATAGAATATAAGACCCTGTTTCTGTAATAGTATCAGGTATATACTGTTGTGGCACAAGATGAGTCCATAACAATGATTCACAAGCACTATCAAAATCAAATTCATCATCATTTTGATTTTCATCATTATTAGAAAGAACTCTAACAATAGTTTCATTAGAGAGAATAGTATTTGTAATTACAGAACGGTAGTCTTCTATGAGATTATCATTTATTCCCATATCATAAACCTCCTGTAATCGTCAATACACATTCACCAACATCACTACCAACAGTGGCTTTAACTGTAATAGTCTTGTCCACAAGCGATATATCATTAGGGCATTTTACCTTGACAGAGTTTCCGTCAGGTATAATAGTAGCACCCACATCACTATCCACAGACCAAGTTACTGTTTCAGTAATATCTGCGTTTAAGGTCTTAGTACCACCCACACGAATCGTAGGATTACCTGAATATGTAATAGTTACTGTTGAAACTTTAAAATAATCACATAACCAATTTTCAATGGAATCTGTTTTGGGATTGTATTGGTCTTCGGTAACGGTTAATTTAACTATACCTCTATCATAATTAACAGCAGTAGTATCGTTTTGGGTTAGTTTAAACACGGTTGGGTCAACAGTATTTCTATCCCAAAAGAAACGATGTCCGTGGTTTAACGCAATAGTATTTTCATCTGCAACAATAGTAAGAAGATGCTGTGAACTACCTAAAGTCATAGTCTTATCGCCAAACTCGCCACTATTATATTGTGTAGAATTTATATCAAAGACAGGGTATTCAAAGATATGTTTATTTTCGTCTTGCCACTTTAGAATATTATTACAACGAGTAAGTTTACCGTCATAATATAAACCACTCTTACACATTACTTCGGTACAAATCCAATATAAACCTTCGTCTTCATTATAAAATGTATCTCCGTGCTGTACAGGTGCAGTTATCAAACTTGTAAATTCTTTTTGATAACCCGATACTTCACTCTTGGTTTGTCTATTGATGTTCAAATCAATAGTTTCACCAGTAAG
>ENA-UPXM01004872-UPXM01004872.1-activated-sludge-metagenome-genome-assembly--contig:-NODE-4872-length-13450-cov-3.692945_pt1 | contig 13450 bp, 8 predicted proteins | sample MGYA00238178_ERZ772708 | MGnify/ENA primary metagenome ERZ772708 (study PRJEB29002, sample SAMN05720212) | activated sludge metagenome | isolation source: anaerobic digester from wastewater... | reverse complement strand
ATTCACTGTTTTTATCAAATAAAGTTTTTATGTTTACAAAATTTATAAAGATTCTAATTTATCTCTTTTATATAGATAATCAGTGTTTTTGTAAGTTTAAATAAAATGTTGTTGATTTAAAAGAAGAGGTTAGCAACATTATGTATCTGAGTATTGATTAGTTTTGTATTGTTAATAGTTTAACAAAAAAATAATTATTTTATGAACACAATTGATAATTTATTCAGGAAAGATGCCCTATCTTATCATGCAGAAGGACGTCCTGGCAAGCTTGAGGTTATTCCTTCAAAGCCTTATAACACTAAGCGTGATTTATCGTTAGCCTATACTCCGGGGGTTGCCGATCCTTGTCTTAAAATCAAGGATAATCCGGATGACATTTACAAATACACTATGAAAGGCAACCTTGTGGCGGTTATCTCGAATGGCACTGCAGTATTGGGGTTAGGAGATATCGGAACGTTGGCAAGTAAGCCCGTAATGGAGGGTAAAGGTTTTCTATTTAAGATCTTTGCCGATATTGATGTTTTTGATATCGAAATTGATCTAAAAGATCCTCAAAAATTTGTTGATACCGTTGTAGCCATTGCACCGACATTTGGCGGTATTAACCTCGAAGATATCAAAGCTCCCGAGTGTTTTGAGATTGAAGAAAAAATACAGGCTGCTGTAGATATACCCGTTATGCATGATGATCAACACGGAACTGCCATTATAACTGCAGCCGGCCTGCTCAATGCTGTCAAGCTTACGGGCAAAAAAATTGAAGACCTCAAAATTGTAGTCAACGGGGCCGGCGCTTCAGCCATCTCATGTACAAGGCTTTATATTAAACTTGGCGTTAGGCCGGAAAACATTGTGATGATAGACAGTAAAGGTGTACTACGTAAAGATCGTACCGACCTGAATTATGTTAAACAGCAAAATACTACTGATAGAGATATTTATACACTTGAAGAGGCAATCGAAGGTGCCGATATGTTTCTTGGCCTTTCGGCAGCAGGCGCGTTAAAAAAAGAATATTTAAAAAAGATGGCGCCTAATCCTATTGTATTCGCCCTTGCTAATCCGGTACCTGAAATTATGTATGACGAAGCAATGGCTGTACGCGACGATCTGATAATGGCTACTGGCCGTTCCGATTATCCTAATCAGATTAATAATGTCTTGGGATTTCCTTTTATTTTTCGAGGAGCTTTAGATGTCAGAGCTACATGTATTAACGATGAAATGAAATTGGCCGCTGCTTACGCTCTTGCCGAACTTGCTACCGAGCCTGTACCGGATGAGGTTAACGTTGCATATCATGCAACCAATTTTGCTTTCGGAAAAGATTATATCATCCCTAAACCTTTCGATCCAAGGATGATTACAAGAGTTTCATCGGCTGTAGCCAAAGCAGCTATGGATTCTGGAGTAGCAAGAAAACCCATCACTGACTGGGAAGCCTACAATGAGTTTCTGCTGAAGAAAATGGGAACCACCAATCCTATTACTCGTCAAATCAGACATCGGGCTTTAGCAAATCCAAAACGAGTCGTTTTTGCCGATGCCGAAAACTATAAAATGCTGAAAGCTGCTGAGTTTGTGCTGAATCAAAAATCTGCATATCCTGTTTTGTTAGGAGATGAGAAAATAATAAAGGCTCTTATTCAACAACATGAGTTGGACATCCCTAACCCTGAAATAATTGATCCTCGATCTCCAGCCGAGGATGATCGCAGAAAGCAATTTGCTAAACTACTTTTTGAAAAACAAAACCGAAAAGGGATTACTAATTATACCGCTCTCGACAAGATGTTACACCGCAACTATTTTGCCCCAATGCTTGTAGAGACTGGTTTTGCCGATGCAATGGTTTCTGGCCTAACCAACAATTACCCCGATGCTATAAAACCAGCAATAGAAGTAATCGGAATAAAACAACAAGCAAATCTTGTGTCGGGAATGTATATTATCAATACCAAATCAGGTCCTTTATTTTTTGCCGATTGCACCGTTAACAAAGAACCGACTTCCGAGCAGCTTGTGGAAATCACGCTACAAACTGCATTTGCTGTAACACAGTTCAATGTTATTCCTCGTGTTGCCATGGTTACCTATTCTAACTTCGGTTCAAATAAAGGCAGAATACCTGATAAAGTTGCCGAGGCAGTAAGAATCTTACATCGGGAGTATCCCAAGCTAATTGTGGATGGTGAAATACAAGCTGACGTAGCGTTGAATTCCGAAATGTTAAATGAGAACTTCCCATTTTCAAAACTTCAAGGCAATCCTGCAAACACACTTATCTTCCCATATCTTACCGCGGGAAACATTGCTTACAAATTGCTTCGGGAAATTGGAAAATTTGATGTAATAGGCCCTATTCTTACCGGAATGAATAAATCAGTACATGTTCTGCATTTTGGTAACAGCGTTCAGGAAATTATAAATATGGTAATGGTGGCTGCGTTAGATGCCCAATGCGTGCAAAATAGGGAATTGAATAAATGTAAGGACGATTTTAAGGAAATATTCAGATAGCAAATAAAATAAACCCAGGTTATGTGTTGCCAAATGCTTAATCTGGGTTTAAAATGTTACGAGGAAACAATATCTTTACGTGGTTTCAGTTTTTTTTTAATCTCTTCTAAAGCTTTAAATTGGCGGAGTTTAGCTAAATTTAGAAAGCAAAAAAAAAACCGTTCAGGGGTGCTAAACGGCTTTTATAAAGTAAAGTAATGATGCATCATTATCTTGATATTACAAGACGTTTCGTGTCAATCACTTCATTATTTACCACAATCGAATAAAAATAGAAACCTTCGTTTAGATCACATACATCCAAAATAAGTTTTCCTGAAAAATAATCAAGGCGTGTTTCTTTAACAACCGTTCCTAATAAATTGTGAACACGAATATAGGCGTTAATTGTTTGATCCGATAGGGTATAGTCAAACGATACCTGATTGCTTGCGGGGTTAGGATAAGCCAATGAAAATGAGTTTTTAGTGTTTTTTGTCAGATCATCAATACCAACTGGGCCAGCATTAAAGTTAACGAAAAAGTGAGTGGAGTCATTTGGATTATCATCATCAAAGAAGGTGTATCTGATAATGGTAACTCCGACATTATTGAATGGCATATAATCACCTGAGAACTCATCGTTAGTAACGCCGGGGTCAATAGTTATACCTGCAGGCGATACGAATATTGTGTTTGCCCAACACACTACCCAGCAAAATGTGTTCATTGAACCTGGTACAACCTGAACCTCTTCTTTCTTTACTTTAACAAGTTTGGCAGCATTAGAAATGTTTTTTATACTGATGTGCGCTTGCATTAAAGAGGCTGATGCCTCGTCAACTACGTATATAGTCCCTCCAAACGGAAAGATTTCATTTTCATAGTAAAGCTCAAAGCTTTGACTAAAAGCAAATGGAATGATAAGAAGGGAAGCGATTAAGGAAAATATAAGTTTTTTCATTGTTTTAAAGATTTTAAGTTTCGAAAAAAAATATCAAAAACCGTGCAAAACAATCTAAGTTTATTTCAAATATTATGAGAACAAAAGTAGTTATATAATTTAAACCAATGGTGTTTTTTTTTAATATGATATTTTACTATTTTTGACATTCCATTGATTGGTTCTTTTTTTTTGATTTTTTTACATTATAAAAATGGTTTTTTCTACAGTAATACAGGATGGCAAAATCTGATCATACAAATTATCAACTTTTTGATGACCCGATTCGTTTTTACAACGTCATCCTTGATGATATTGCATCGGCGAAAAAGTATGTTTTTATTCAAATGTTCAAGTTCAGTCATCAGGCAATGGGCATGAAGTTTAGGGATTCACTCACTGCAGTAGCATTAAGAGGTGTAGAGGTCAAATTATTGATAGATTCATGGGGTGGCAGCTCCTTTCCTTACAATTTCTTCGACGAGTTGGTATCAGCAGGTGGAGAGGTGAGATTTTTTGAAAAGATTAAAATCAACATTGACATTTTCACGCGGAGCCACCGTCGCAACCATCGAAAACTAATAATTATTGATGACATAATTTCATATATTGGTTCTTCCAACATTTCTGATTATAACTTGATTTGGAGGGAGAGCATGCTTAGAATTTACGGATCCATAGCCGTTAAGTTTAAAAAAGTTTTTAATCAGGACTTTAGCGCTTATAAAAAATATTTTCGTTACAAAGAGAGTTTCACGAGAATTATCAGGCATGGCGATATGGAAATTTTACGGGATTCGCCCTCAGTAACCCGCCAGAAAATAAAAAAAAGGTATGAGGAGGTTATAAAAAATGCTTTAAAAGAGGTGATTATTGTTACACCCTATTTCCTGCCTGGTTTTAATCTTCGAAAAGTATTGATGGACGCAGCCAACAGGGGGGTAGAGGTAAAAGTGATTATTCCTAAGCGGTCAGATATTCGTATGGTTGATATCTTGCACGGTCGTTATCTTGAAATTTTAAATAACAGTAACGTAAAGTTTCTCTATTTCACAAAGCATAATCTTCATGCAAAGCTGCTATTGGTTGATAATGAAAAATTTTCGATAGGCTCACCTAATTTTGATTATCGTAGCTTTAGATATATGCACGAGATAGTACTCTTTGGTACAACCCCGTCTATTATAAAATTGATAAGGGAATTCATAATTGATACACAGCAATATTGCGAGCCTTTTGACTATGAAGCGTGGCAGCGCCGGCCGGCAATCCAGAAATTCTTTGAATGGGTGCTCTTACCCTTTCGGCATCTCCTTTAACTATTTTATTGTATAATTTTGCCGGCTCCTTTAAGATAACTGATATGGCAACTCAAAAAGAGATAAAAACCAAATCGAAAAGCAGGAAAAAAGAGATATTACCTTTAGATAATGAAGGTGAACCCACAAAAATTTTTGTGCTCGATACTTCAGTGATTTTATATAATCACAATTCTATTAACAGCTTCAAAGAACACAACGTTGCTATTCCAATTACAGTTCTCGAAGAACTTGATCAATTTAAAAAGGGAAACGATACTATAAATTTTGAAGCCAGGGAGTTTATCAGGATTATGGACAAACTATCGGCCAATGCTTCTTTGCAAAATTGGATATCATTAAAGAAAAAGGGATTAGGCAAGTTTAAAGTAATAATGAATAACAGCGCTAAATCCATGGATGCTAATGAGGTTTTTGGAGAATCGAAATGTGATCACCGTATCCTGAATGCAGCACTTGCATTGCAGCATGAACATCCCGAACGAAAAGTGATTATGGTTACCAAAGATGTAAACCTCAGGATTAAAGCAAAAGCTGTTGGATTAACAGCAGAAGATTTCTTGACTGGAAGGATTGAAAATATTGACTCTCTTTATTCGGGAATATCACGATTGGAAAATGTGGATAAGAGAGGGATTGACAGGCTTTATGAAGAAGGATTGTGCGAAGTAGAAGATCTGAATATTGAAAATCCCAAGCCAAATCAATATTTCATTTTGCAAACAGATGGAGCATCGGCGCTTGGGTATTATAATCCTCGTAACCAGCTTATCGAAAGAGTGGATAAACATACTGTTTCGAAAATAAATCCCCGTAACGCCGAACAGGTTTTTGCTTTACATGCTGTTACCAATCCGAATATAAGACTTGTTACTTTACAAGGGATTGCCGGAACGGGTAAAACACTACTTGCCCTTGCCGGAGCATGGAGCCAACGAAGAAACTACAAACAGTTGTTTCTTGCCCGGCCAATAGTGCCTCTTAGTAATAAGGATATAGGTTTTTTACCGGGAGATGCTAAACTTAAGATCGAACCTTACATGCAGCCGTTGTACGATAATTTGAGATTTATTCAAAATCAATTCGGCGAGCATGATAAAGAGTTTCAGAATATTACGGCAGCCATGCAAAATGAAAAATTGGTGATACAACCATTAGCATACATTAGAGGCAGAAGCATCTCCAATGTCTTTTTTATTGTAGATGAAGCTCAAAATCTTACCCCACATGAGGTGAAAACAATAATAACCCGAGCCGGCGAGGGGACTAAGATCATCTTTACAGGTGATATTTATCAAATTGACACTCCATACCTCGACTCGCAAAGTAACGGATTGTCTTATCTTATTGATAGGGTAAAGCATCATAACTTATATGCACATGTTCGCCTCGAAAAAGGAGAACGTTCCGATTTGGCAAATCTGGCTAATGAGATGCTGTAGATTTTTGTGCCACAATAAAGCCGTTTCATTAATGAACTTTTTATAACCCTTTGAAAACGACATTTAAAACCACATCGCCAACCATTTTTAAAGTGTTGGTGTCAATATGATCCATGTTGTCGTTTATTGTATGCCAGTGTTCGAAAAATGAACCGTTGGAGGATGATTGATCTAAATGAATAATATTTATTGTTGGGATACGTGCAATTCGATTTATAAAATAATGATCATCGGTAATATAACCGCCATTGTCGAATACAAAGCGATCGCCGTATCCAAGCCTACCGGCAATTTCCCAAACTTTTTTACCAATGTCGGGAGCATAATACATTGAAAACCCTTCTAATGGGAACTGTGCATCAGGAGCTCCTACCATGTCAAGTAAAATTCCAAAATTGGCCGAATAGTGTGTTGTGTGAGGATTCCTTGACCAAAATTGCGAACCTAATCCCCAGAAGTCAGTAGATTCATACGCTTGCCTATCCTGTGGCGGCCCATAATCTTCAATGTCAAAAAGGACTATGTCAACTCCAGCGGATGGACTGTTTAAGCTCAGTTGTCTGGCCACTTCCATCAATACGCCAGTACCACTTGCACCGTCATTGGCACCATCAATAGGTTTTTGATGATTGGCCGGATCAGGGTCATGATCTGCATAAGGCCTCGAATCCCAATGAGCGCAAAGCAAGTACCTTGGTTGTTTGTTGGGATTAAAAACGGCGATAATATTTTTTCCATTCAATATTTGATTGTTGTAAGCCCTTGCTTTAAATTCCTGCAAGCTGACATGCGAACAAAATCTTTGTAAATTTTCTTTTATCCACTCAGCACAATTGCTATGGGCTTCGCTCTCCGGAACCCTGGGGCCAAAAGAAATTTGTTTTTCAATAAAAAAATAGGCTGAGTCAGCATTAAACTCCGGTACTTGAATAGAAACGTTAGTGGGAGTGGGATCAGAAGATTTTTTTGTTTTTTTGCCAGCTTTGTTGTTGTTACAAGATAGCATAAGTAAAAGCAAAAGTAAAATGGAGAGTAAGCGAATGTTTTTTAACTTCATTGTCTTTAAAATTAATAAAAAAGCCACTGATTAACCTAACGATAATTTCATTCCAAATTTTCCGGAGAAAAGGAAGTCGTTCTGATTTTTTCGTGTACGTTCTTTCAGTTCAAGTTCTTTAAGATTAGGGTGTAATTCGTTATAGTCGCCAATGTAACCTATTGTGAATACACTAATTGGCACCTGATCATCAGGTATTTCAAAATCATTTATCAATACTTCGGCATCGAAACCGCCTATCTGATGTACAAATAGTCCTTCGTGCATAGCCTGTATTGATAGATGAGCAACAGCCTGCCCCACATCATAGGAATACCAACGGTTCTGTTTGCCAGATTTTTTAGAAATTTTTTGCCCGATCGAAACAACCAATATAGGTGCAAATTTTACCCATAATTGATTGAATTCAACAAGTGAGCTGAAAATTTTTTGATACGTTTCATCATTGTCAATACCAACGATAAAAGACCAAGGTTGATCATTATTGGCAGAAGGCGCCCACCGTGCAGCCTCAAAGATACGTTGAAGCTGGTGAGTATCAACAGGCTTCAAGCTAAAAGCACGCGGGCTCCAGCGACGGGTCAACAAAGACTGGATGGGAACTTTAGTAATTGCGGGTTTTTCCATACAACTAAATTTTTAAATAAATGCAGTGATTTTTTAAGTTAATAAATGAATTTAGATTCTACTTAGAATCGTTTGCAAACTTATAGAAATTAAGTAAATAAATATTCAAATTAAAACAGAGATTAAGCCGTAATTTAAAAAGTTTGAAAGAAAAAATTTGGTCGCTAAAATGAAGTTGACAAGTTTTTGTTTCTTTTCAAGAAAACAGTTCAAATATTGAATTTGAAACTGATTTTGTCGATTAATTAACTTATTATTTCTGAAAGGTTTCAAAACTTTAAATTTGCAAATAAATATCTGTAAATATGAGATTAGCAATAATTGGCTCAACCGGAATGGTAGGTCGTAAAATGCTGCAAGTACTTGAGGAGCGCAATTTCGTCATTGACAGTTTGATTCTTGCAGCGTCTGATAAATCGGTTGGAAATAAAATTATTTTTCAAAGCAAACCGTTTGAGGTTGTTTCGATGCAGGAGGCTTTTGCTCAGAAACCACATATTGCATTGTTTTCGGCTGGTTCTACGGTTTCTCAAGCGTGGGCAAAGCGCTTTGTCGAGCAAGGTACTTTTGTTATTGACAACTCATCGGCCTGGCGTTTGCACAATGATGTTCCCTTAATTGTACCAGAAGTTAATATAGATGCGTTGCAACCTAATAAGCCACTGATCGCCAATCCCAATTGTTCCACTATTCAGTTAGTCGTTGCTTTAGCGCCACTGCATAGAGCCTTTAAAATTAAAAGAGTTGTAATATCTACTTATCAGTCGGTAACCGGTTCGGGAGTATATGGCAGCAATCAATTGAGATGTGAACGCGCTAATTTACCAACAATTCCATTCTATCCTCATCAGATTGACTTAAACCTGATTCCACAAGGAGGTAGTTTTAATTCTGACGGTTATACTACCGAGGAGCAGAAACTTATAGATGAAGTAAGGAAAATTTTGTCGGATACCTCTTTACAAATTACCGCTACTGTGGTAAGAGTTCCGGTTTATGGCGGTCATTCGGAATCAGTTAACATTGAGTTTTATACAAAATTCGAATTGGATGAAGTTAAAAGGCTTTTAAAAATGATGCCGGGCATAGTTATTCAAGATGAACCTGAAAAATCTATTTATCCAATGCCTTTTTATGCGCAAGAAAAAGATGACGTTTTTGTGGGTCGAATAAGGAGAGATTTTAGTGTCGAAAATGGTCTGAATATTTGGGTTGTTAGTGATAATCTGCGAAAAGGAGCTGCAACTAACGCCGTTCAAATAGCTGAATATATCGTAAGAAAAGGATGGATTAAAGGATAATATTAAAATTCGTTGTTGTTGTTTTATTAGTTTACAAAAAACTTTTTCACGTAAACATCATTATTCAAATAAATCCTGGCAATGAATATTCCTTTAAAAGGATACATATCTATTGAATATTTATTTGCTCCGGCCAACTGGCGTGTTTTAATTAGTCTTCCAGCTACATCATAAATATCTATGGCAGCGTATGTTCTTTCGGGGAAAGAAATGTAAATGTTATTGTTATATGAATAAAGGTGAATGTAGGCGAAATTAAGCTTAGGAACATATGTGATATCTGCGATGTTGATATCATCTAATCTGATCCTATGGCTTTTGCCATAATTGCCCGAAAAGTAATAAAATTTCCAGAGCAATTGTACATATTGTTTATTAAGGATATAGTCAGGCAACGGAATATCCAAGAAGTTCATTAGTGAGCCATGCATTTCAGGATTGTATTCCAAAACTTTATTTTTTATTATTAATTCCCTGAAAGGTTCTGTAACATCAAAGCGATAAAACAATCTGATAGCATATTTTTTTTGGTTTTGCTCTAATAATTCTGCAGTCCAGTTGATAAAACCGAAATTTACTTCACGTGTATCCAGTGCAATGAGGAACCCACCGAGGTCTCTTTCGGCATTTGTATTAACTATGGCTATCCCTTTATTGTCAAGTCCGTTGATTCGGGTACGATAATTATTTTTATATGGAAATCCGATATTTTGCTCATCTTCAGGGGCATAAACATTGTGTGGAATAAAATATGCAAAGAGCAATTCATCATATAGATCCGGGTCATTTTTATTACTTTGTAAAAAGATCATGTGTTCAGGGAATGAATTTTCGGGTTGGTTTTCATCCCATTTATTAAAAGATATCTTGTTTTTACGTAATTCGAATGCTTTAGGATAAACAGTAATAATAAAACTTGAAGCGACTGGTTCTGTGAAACAATCGCTTACAAGGATGATGATATTACATGCACCTCTTTGGATTGGCAAAATAGTAAGTATCGAACCATTTAGGTCTGTTTGTGCAACCTGCGGATGCATATTGATAAAAGAATAATAGATAGCATCGCCTTCAGGATCCATCACATATTTATCCAAATTAATAAGAATTGCCTCTTCGTTCCCTTCTATACATTGTTGTAAAGGTATTTGAGCTATAAATACCGGAGGTGAATTATCGGGTGTTATGACTATTCCATCGAGGCTAATATTATTAAAAGTTACACGGTTCCCGTCATCAGCGCTCATATTATCGCCGTCAAACCGAATTCTGATTCCAAAATCAGGATTGTCGTTCGTTGCTTCAATGTTTTTAAAATCAAATTCAAAAAGTTGATATTCACCAGATAGCAAGGGTGTTGGATTTGATAATCCTTCTGATGTCCAATTTTCCGGTTCAGTATCAATGGTATATTCAATGATAAGGTTGTCGGCAGCTCCCTCATCTTTAGCAGCAAACCTGAAAACTACATCTCTGATTCCTGTAGTTGGCAGTTGGAAGTTCATTATGTTTTCGCCTCCATCGCCAATGAATGGCTGCCTTACCTGTATTCCCTTAGTGTTACTTAAATTGTATGGGATATTATTGTTTCCTTCGGGCCGGTAGTTAATGTTTGTTGGCTCATTGCGTCTTTCCATCGAAGCCTTCCGCCAATTGGGATGACCGGCATAAAATGGATATCCGTCTATGGAAGAGTGAAACGTTAACGTTGCATCATTTAAAAGCGAATAAGAGGCTTCTATTACTTCAAGCGGAGTATTATTGGGAAGCGAAGTGTCAAAAAACCAATAATTTACAAGCGTTGGAGCATTATTTTTTTTGAAATGAGCTTTAAGATATAAGTTTTTAGCAGGAAGTAAATTTAATATTGGATCTGTTGTAGTGGTGTCGCCTGACCAATGTGTAAATACATAACCCGGCAGCGCTATAGCCTCTACCTCTATAGGAATACCAAGGTAATAATTCCCTGACCATGGATAGGCGCTCTCATTGATGCCAGGCGTATCATCAGTAATTTCGATACTGTTTATTCTTACTTTACCAAACCAATGGTTTGACACGTCAACTTCCAATGAATACTGGCCTGACAAATCAAAAAAATCAATTATATGCTGATTCTGGTAGGCAGGGCGTTGTTCAGCAAAATGATACATTACCTCCATTTGCTCCAGCCAAAGTTGATAGCTTGAAATGTTTTTCCATCTTGTGATATGTTCGCTAACTTCAATGTCTATCTTATTTTCAGCTTCCAATATTTTGTTTTGCATGACGGAGGGTAAAAAGGTAGTATTTAAAAGGTCTGCAAAACGATTTATAAAGCTTATCTTAAATTCTTCGTTTTCCAAAAATTTACGTAGCAAGAAGGTAGCCCAGTCAGGATTTGGATATTCTAATCCTCCAGCAGCAGTTGCAAATTGCAGCATGTTATGTTGTAAAGCCTCTTCTAAGCCAAAAAGACCAAATCCAAAATCAAGATCTTTTACAAACCAACGCCAACGTCCATCTTGCCCGGTAGGCGCATTTGGGTTATACTGTGATGTTCTCATTCTCCAATATTCCAAATTGTTACCCGGCCAATCATGATTATCAGCAAAAATATTTATGATCTGGTAATCTCTGAAATTATCAACATCAATACGGGTTTGTATATATTCATAATGCTCTTTTTCCGCAAGACCATGCTGTTTAATATATTCTTTTGTTTCGTTGTAATGAACCGTATCGCCTTCTCTTACCTCATTGTAGTTTACGATAAAATCAATATTTCCGGCATCAATATCATACACTCTTTTAAGGTAATCCTTATCAAATCTCTCTCGTAAATTATGTATTCCCCAATACTCGCCATTTATGAATAAGATGGCGGGCATTACCTCCTGTATGTCGGGTATTAAATCTTTAACCATTTGTTGAATTGCAGCATCTCGTAACATGGTCTGAAAATAATCCTGACCGGAATTTCTTAGGATCAAGGTTTTAAACTGGTCATCTTTAAGATTTTTAAAAAATTTATAATTAAAATTAGGTTGACCATACTCGCTACGTGAATACAGCCGTATTGATTTTAAAGGACGGCGTCGGCTTTCGTACCCATTAATACGAAATCCTATTTCATGCGAAAAAGCAGAAAAATTGTCATTTACGTCAAAAAACTCAAGGTTAGATCTCTTTTCTGATTCAATACCAATTCTATGGAAATTGGCTTTTGTCTGCCAGTCAATAGGACTTTCGGGATTAGCCATTCGCCACTCGTCAAAATCCTGTCCAGCAGTATAAATGCCGATATTATAATCAAACAAGTCATTTTTTCCAACGCTTAACGAAAAAATAGGCAAGCTGTAACGTTCTCTTCCAAAACTAGTAACAAAATAAGTATGTGTAATAGTTGGGCTTTTTATCCATCCTTCTTTAAATGCCATCGCCCTAACTAATGTTCCTTTAAATACTGGATTTTCAGGGAAGTAACAAAGATTATTATCAAAGGTTGTGGAGATATGGGTAATACTGTCGGGTCTTGCGCAAATATTTTCAATATGCAGAGAATCGTTGAATTGATATGTTTGAAACGTTGATGTGAGGAATTTGCCAAAAGGATCTCTCGGATTAAATGGATATTTATCTTTATAAATAAATGTAAAAACGTTCATATTTGCTGGATTCGGCTCTGATCCGTCCAGGGTATAATAAATAATTACTTCGGGGTCAATATGGGAGATGGCGAGCCAAAAATCGTCGGTATAAAAACCGCCTTGATGCGAAAACTGCGGATGATCCAGGATACCAGGATAGGCTTGTGTTTGGTTTGGAGCATTTGGTGTTGGCTCAATAAAGAAAAACCATTTGTCATTACCATCAGGCTGTCTGCCGTAAGAAATGTCAGAAGGTAAAGTTATCGGCGATACTTCGCAAATTGTTGTGCCATAGGGATTGGTTAAAATCAATGGTTCATCGGAAACTTTAATACTGAAATTGGTATGCAATGGCATACCGGGTATTGTTTTATCCTTGCCTGACGCCCAAACTAAAATATACTGATCGGGTAAAATTGTAATAGCAGGAAATTTCCAACGAAATGGATTGGAATCATCATCAGAAAGGCCAAATCCAAAAAGATTTATAGTTTCCGTTCCATAGTTATATAGCTCAATCCAATCAGAATAGTCGCCGTCTTCATCGGTGATGAAGTAACTATTGGCCGACATGAATTCATTGATAGTAATGGATTGTGGATAGAGCCGCAGCCCAATTATCGGAAG
>ENA-UPXM01004859-UPXM01004859.1-activated-sludge-metagenome-genome-assembly--contig:-NODE-4859-length-13484-cov-5.426689_pt1 | contig 13484 bp, 13 predicted proteins | sample MGYA00238178_ERZ772708 | MGnify/ENA primary metagenome ERZ772708 (study PRJEB29002, sample SAMN05720212) | activated sludge metagenome | isolation source: anaerobic digester from wastewater... | reverse complement strand
AGATTGGACGGTTTGAAGGGTTGGTGGATGGTGGAGATGTTTTTAGCCGGCGGGGGACAGCCCCCTGCCGTGCTTCCGGCGGCGAGCTACGAGCTTTAGCCTTCAGCCTTTAGCCTTTAGCCTTTTACCTGTAGCCTGAACAGCTATTTTCACACCGGAGAGACAACATGAATGAATCTTTTCAGGACGATCGCTTCTATCTGGCGCGCAAGAAAAATGCCCTGGTCCTGCGCGCCGGTTTGTACGCCTCTGTCCGCCGTTTTTTTCAAGAACACGGCTTTCTGGAAGTGGAAACGCCCGTGCGCGTGCCCTCGCCTGCGCCGGAAGAGCATATCGAGGCGATTGCCTCCGCCGGATGGTTTTTGCAGACCTCTCCCGAGCTGTGCATGAAGAGGCTTCTGGCCGCCGGCTATTCCCGCATTTTTCAAATCTGCAAATGTTTTCGGGCAGATGAACGCGGCAACCTGCATTTGCCCGAATTCACCATGCTGGAGTGGTACGAGGCAAACATTGATTATCTGCAGCTGATGGAGCAATGCGAGGCCCTGCTTTGCGCCATATTTCAGGATGCGGGCCACCGGACGGCACTCGCAAGGCAAAAGCGCCTCATTGCGCTGGAGCCCCCCTGGCCGCGCATAACGGTTGCACAGGCATTTGACAGGTACGCGCCGGTAAGTGCCAACGAGGCTCTGCGCGACGGCAGGTTCGAGGAAATCCTGACTGAATTTGTAGAGCCGCACCTGGGGATCGGCAGGCCCGCCTTTCTTTATGACTATCCGGCCCCTCTGGCTGCGCTGGCCGAAATTAAAAATGACGACCCGTCCGTGGCAAAGCGCTTCGAGCTGTACATTGACGGCATGGAGCTGGCCAACGGCTTTTCAGAACTTACCTGTGCCGTCGAACAGAGACGGCGTTTCCAAGAGGCGCAAAAGGCGCGGGCTGCGAAAAATTTTTCGCGCTACGTCATGCCGGAGCGCTTTCTTTCGGCCATGGAAAATATGCCGCCCGCCGCCGGCATCGCCGTGGGACTCGACCGCGTGGTCATGCTTCTGGCGGATACAGCGTCAATAGACGATGTGGTGGCCTTCCCTCCCGAGTCGCTTTGAGCCTGCGGGGAAAAGATTTATTGACAAGCATTTTTTTTTACTTTACGTTACACGTCAAATTTCAAATCACGGAGATTATAAAGTGAAAAATATCGGGTCTTTGGACATTGGAAGCAATTTTCACGGCTCTGTTTTGGGCATGGTTCTCGACGCGGGTCTGGTAGTTCAGTTCGTTTTGCTGATTTTGCTTATTCTCTCCATTGTTTCCTGGACAATCATTTTCATCAAATTCCGATATTACGGAAAAATAAAGAAAGAAAATGAACTTTTTGATTCCGACTACCGCCGCAGCAGCAAACTTTCGGACGTTCTGCCCGCGTCAAAAAAATATTCCTTTTCCACAACGGCCGAGGTTTTCCGCACCGGCTATGCGGAGCTAACCAGAATAAGCAGGCCACAAAAAGAAGCGGCGCGCGGCGATGAAATCAGCCTCACTTCGCTGGACAATGTGCAGCGGGCGCTAAACCGCGCTTCGAGTACGGAAATGACGAAACTGGAGTCAACCTTGGGCTTTCTGGCCACAACCGGGTCGGCCAGCCCGTTTATCGGTCTGTTCGGCACGGTCTGGGGAATAATGGAAACCTTTCAGTCCATCGGGGCGCGAGGCTCCGCGACGCTGGCGGTGGTAGCTCCCGGCATTTCCGAAGCTCTCATCGCCACGGCTGCCGGACTGGCCGCGGCCATTCCTGCGGTTATTTTTTACAACTATTTTTTAAACAAATCCAAAGCCATGGTTCAGGAAATGGACAACTTCGCGGACGAGTTTTTAAACATCGTGGAACGCTATCTGACCGGCAGGTAAATCTCAGAAACGGGGCGCCATGCGGCAGACAAGAAAAAGACGCCATGAAAAAACCTCCATGTCGGAGATCAACGTCACTCCGCTGGTCGATGTGATGCTGGTGCTGCTCATCATTTTCATGGTGACCGCCCCGATGCTGTCGATGGGCATCGACGTCAACCTGCCACGCGTGAAAACCAAAAGCATCGACATCGCCGAAGAAAAGCTGGTGCTGACCATCAACGAAAACAAGGAAATTTTCCTGAACAAAACAGGCGTGGCGCTTTCCGACCTGAAAGCCAAACTCACGGCGATTTATACCGGGCGTGTGGACCGGGAAATCTTTCTGCGCGCCGACAAGAGCGTTTCCTACGGCTTCGTCGTCGAAGTGATGTCCGAAATCCGCAAGGCGGGAATCGACAAGCTCGGCATGATCACCGAACCGCCCGAGGCAGTCAAATGACTTCCCGGGAGTTCCAGAAAAGCTCCTCCGGCAGCAACGGCACCTCCTGCAACATGTTTTTTGCGTCACTGGCCCTTCACCTGATCGTCTTTGCCGCTATCGTCATCACCGTTCCGGGCACATCAAAGCAGCTCACTTTCGTCGCTCCTTATTCCGTGGCGCTGGTCGGCCCCGAAATACTGCGGCCGCAGCGCGAAACAGGCACGGCGCGCAAGGTTGACGCCTCCGTCACGGGCGGCCCCGTCATTTTGAAGCGCAGCACGGTGACGGCCGACAAAACTACGCAGGCACTCCGGAAACAAGAGGAGGACAGATCTCAAATTGAAAAGGCGATTGAGGCCATACGTGAAAAAGAGCAATCCCGTGTGCAGGCTGGAAGCCCGGCAGGCGCCCCCTCCGGAGACATGTCGCGGCTGGATGAATACAGCCGTTTTGTCTGGCTGAAAATCAAACAGAACTGGACTCTGCCCGCCTCACTCATGCCGGGGGAAAGCATCACCACCGTCATCGAGGCGCGCATCGGTCAAAGCGGCGCCCTGGAACACGCGGGCTTTGAAAAACGATCGGGAAACCGCTATTTTGATGACTCCGCGCTGCGGGCCGTACAGAAATCCGCCCCCTTCCCGCCTCTTAAGGGCTGGACGGACAGGCGCGTCATTGAAATCGGCATCCGCTTTCATTCCGACGAATTTCGCTAAACAGACAGAAAGGATTACAGGCTTTCGTGAACTCAAGACTTTTTTCCGCAACGGCCATTGTCTTTATATTTTTATGCATCGTCTGGCAGCAGACGGCAACGGCCAAAGTCTACATCGACATCAACGAGCCGGGCTTCAGACAGTTTCCGATTGCCGTTTGCGATTTCGAAAACAAAAGTATGTTGATCACTGCCGGCGACGGCGTGAACGAGCAAATCGCCGCAGATGTCAGATTCTACCTCGGCCTGACCGGCATCTTTGAACTTCTCGATAAAAACAGTTTTCTCGACGGGACGGAGCCGGGCCGGCCGGAGATAATCCGCTTCCCCGACTGGTCGCTCATCGGCGCGGATTTCCTGCTGCGCGGGGACGCGGCAATCGCAGACGGACGCCTCACGGCACAGGCGCGTCTGTACGATATCGCGCGCGCGCGGGTTATTTTTCAGAAAAAATACAATGGGCACTCAGGCGATGTGAGACAAATTGCCCGCGCAATCTCGTCTGACATTCTGCTTGCGCTCACCGGCGACGAAGGCGACTTCAACACGAAAATCGCGCTGGTGATAAAAAAGAAAAACGCCTCCGACATCTTCAGTATAAATTACGACGCCACAGGTCTTAAGCCTGTAACCTCCCATCAGAGCATTGTCACCTCGCCGCGCTGGTCACCCGACGGCCGCTACCTGGCTTTCACCTCATACAAAGAAGGCCGTCCGGCGGTCTATCTGCGCCATCTGCCGACGGGAAGGGAAAGGAAGGTGGCGGCCTTCCCCGGTCTGAATATGTGCGGCTCATTCTCACCGGACAGCAAAAAGCTTCTTTTGACGCTGAGCAAAGACGGCAATGAAGAAATTTATGCACTCGATGTGGAAAGCATGAAGCTCACCCGCCTGACAAACAACTATGCCATCGACGTGTCTCCCGCCTGGTCGCCCGACGGGAGAAAGATTGCTTTCGTTTCCAACCGTTCGGGCACGCCACAGATATTTGTCATGGACGCCGGCGGCGACAATGTAAACAGGCTCACTTATGAAGGCAACTACAACACGTCTCCTTCCTGGTCCCCCCGGGGGGACAAAATCGCCTACGAAGGGCTCATCAACCGGAAATATCAGATTTTTACCGTGGACATGCAGGGCAACAACCCGGTGCAACTTACTTTCGATGAAACGGACAACGAATACCCGTCTTGGTCCCCCTCCGGCCGCCAGATAGTTTACAGCTCCCACCGCGGCGCGAAAACCCGCATCTGCATCATGAACGCCAACGGCCAGAACACACGCATCCTGTTCGAAGGAAAAGACCATCTCGCCATGCCGTCGTGGTCGGGTCGGCCTGACACCGTCGATTAGTGAGTGGCGAAAAGCTTGCAACTTTGAGGTGATTGGAGCTTTAGCAGAACAACATACTGTATTTATTTATATTTTGTATATTTATGTTGACGCTGGCAGGTAAATTGTGCTTATCTGTACCGAGTGTTCTAAACAAATCGTTCATTAACGAAAGGAGGAAGTCATGAGAAGGTATTTCACACCTGCAGTAATCGTCATGGTGTTGGCATTGAGTCTGATAATTTTTGGCGGTTGCGCGGAAAAACAGGCGGTGGTCAAAGATGAATCAGTTCAGTCACAGCCGGCTGCACCCCCGGCGCCGGCTCCGGCCCCGGCAACCGACGATGAGGCCGCACGCAAGGCACAGGCGGCAAGAGAGGCGGCGGCAAAACGCAACGCGGCAGCCCTTGCGGCGCTCAACATTCAGAATATCTACTTTGACTTCGACAAATCAAATATCCGTCTCGACGCCCGCGAGATACTCAAAACCAACAGTGAAATCTTCCTGAAAAACAGCGGCTCCAAAATCATCATCGAAGGCCACTGTGACGAGCGCGGCACGGCCGAATACAACATGGCCCTGGGCGAAAGACGCGCCGAGGAAGCCAGACAGTATCTGATCAACCTCGGTATCGATGCCTCCCGCATGCAGACCATCAGCTATGGCGAAGAGCGGCCGCTCGATCCCAGCAGAACAGAGGAGGCCTGGGCGATAAACAGGCGCGCCGAATTCATCCTCGAATAGGAAGGTAAGGACGGGGCATTGAAGATAACCTCAAAGCTAGTTCTTCTGGCGGCTGTTTTCGCGGTTTGCGGATGTGCCACGTCATCCGACATCAGAGCCTTGCGTGCGGAGCTCAATCAGCGTATGGACGAGAAAGTGTACGCCGTTGACGCCCGCATGGAGGCGCGGGCCGCCAAACTTCAGCGGGAACATGAAGATCAAGTGACGGCGCTCGCTGCCATCCGCAAGGGTCACGCCAACACCAGTGCGGATTTTGCCGAAATCCGCGACCAGCTCCAGCAATTGCGCGGCCAGATAGAAACGCTGAAAAAGGAAGCAGTCGCGGAGACACCTAAAGATGACGAGTTGAAGTCCAGAATCGATGCGCTGGCAATGAAAATCAGTTTCATCGAGAATTTTCTGGAAATCGGCAAGAAGGACACCCCCAACGATTTCAACGAACCTGCGGCCACCAAAGACCCGGGTGGGTCCGACAAGGCAAGCGCCTACGCGGCCGCATATCAGACCTTTAAAAACGGCAATTACAGCAAGGCCAGAGAGGCTTTTCAGGAATTCCTGGCTGCCTACCCCTCAGGAGAGTATGCCGACAATGCCCAGTACTGGATCGGTGAGTGCTACTTTTTTGAAAAGCACTACGAAAAGGCGATTCTGGAATACGAAAAGGTTACCAAAAAATTCCCCAGCAGCAACAAGGTGCCTTATGCCCTTGTAAAGCAGGCGCTTTCCTTTCAAAACCTGGGCGACAAGGCCAGCGCCAAACTGCTTTTGCAGCAGGTCATCAAGGACTATCCTGACACAAGCCAGGCACGTGTCGCCCGCTCCAAACTTCAGGAACTGCGCTGAAGCACATGATTCTTGAAAGGGGCTCCATCCGGAGCCCCTTTTTTTGACCTGCCCCCCGCTTCCCCCTTCCTGAACCAAAGTTATCCGCCGGACTAAAGAACCCTTTACCGCGTTGCGTCCCCTTCCAACCCGCCTGTTCCTCCATCTATCAGCTGCCCATCGCCCGGCATCGTGCGCACAAAAATCTTTTTATCAGGCCGTCAAGAATTGACTTGACAAAAAAACCTTCATGCATCTACAGTTCGGTGCGTTTCGTGAAGAAATTTCACGCAAACGCAACTAACCCCTTACAAATAATATACGCTGTCAACGGCTTTTTGCCCGCCGGGCAAAAAGTGTCCGTGTATCAACCATACGGCAAAGAAAGGAGTATATCGTTTTGGAATTAAAAATGTTTGAAGGAAAAATCGCGCTGGTTACCGGTGCCACGGCAGGCATGGGAAGAGCAACGGCGATCGCTTTTGCCCGGGAGGGGGCCAAAGTAATCATGGCGGCCCGACGCACCGAACGCGGGCAGGAAGTTGTGGAGCAGATCACCGGATTCGGGGGCGAATCCATGTTCGTGAAAACGGACGTCCGCAATCCCGCGGATGTCGATAACCTCTTTAAGACCATCATGGACAAGTACGGCCGGCTTGACTTCGCCTTCAACAACGCCGGCGTATCCTCGCCTCATAACCCGACGGTCATCAAATACGAAGATGACGAATGGGACCGGATAATGGAAACCAACCTGCGCGGTGTCTGGCTGTGCATGAAACATGAAATCGACATCATGAAAAAACAAGGAGGTGGCGTGATTATCAACACCGCCTCCATTCTGGGCGTCGTAGGCGACTGGGGACTTAGCCATTATTGTGCCTCCAAGCACGGCAGCCTGGGGCTGGCCAAGACTGCCGCACTGGAGTACTGCAAAGACAATATCCGCATCAATACGATCTGCCCCGGTCCCATTCTGACGGAAATGCTCGAATTCGCGCTTCCCTTCATGCCGAAAATGCTCGATGTAATGGCCGCCAAGACGGCACTGCGCCGCATCGGCCAGCCGGAAGAAATCGCGGGCGCCGCCCTGTGGCTTTGCACGGACGAGGCGGCATTCATGATGGGCAAGGAAATCGCCATCGACGGTGGCTATATCACCTACTAATGCACAAAGGAGACACACATTGAATACGAAAAGATATCAGGACAAAGTTGTACTTGTTACCGGAGGCAATTCCGGCATCGGCCGGGCAACTGCTTTTGCCTTCGCCCGTGAAGGGGCCCGTGTGATCATCGCCGCGCGCCGCGAAAAAGAAGGAGACCAGACGGCAGAGGAAATAAAATCCATGGGGGGCAGCGCCCTTTTTGTAAAAACGGACCTGCGCGAGGCGTCTCAAATAAACGCTTTGTTTGCCGCAATTAAAGAAAAATACGGCAGGCTGGATTGCGCCTTCAACAACGCGGGCGCCTGGCCCGCCATGAAACGGGCCGGCAATTACACGCTCGAGGAATTCGACGAAATCATGAACATCAACGTCAAGGCCGTCTGGCGCTGCATGAAGCACGAAATCTCCATGATGATCGACGCAGGCGGCGGCTCTATCGTCAACACATCATCCACCGCCGGCTGGGGAGGCCGGGAAGGCACATCCCTTTACACTTCCAGCAAACATGCGGTAATCGGCCTTACACGCGCTGCAGCAGTGGAATTCGGCCGCAAGAATATACGCATCAACGCCGTGTGCCCGGGCATCACGCAAACGCCGATGCTGGAGCGGCAACTGGCCCAAGGAGGCGAGACGCTCAAAAAGGCGATGCTTGATATGACGCCGTTGGGTCGCTTTGCCCAACCGGAGGAAATCGCCGGGGCGGTGTTGTTTTTGTGCTCACAGGCCGCATCCTATATCACCGCAAAAAGCATTGTCATCGGCGGCGGCCAGGGAATCAGAACCTGAGATAAAGGAGGGCGGATAAAGACGTCTCCCCTCTTCAGTCCGGCGAATGCCGGATTAAACCTAAAAACGGCAGTTGCTCGATTAAATTGGTGCCGCCAACAGTGGAGGGCTGCCGGATTTGGCTAGAAGATTGTGAAAAGCCTTCTTGACGATGAGCCTCATCCGTTGAGCGACTTGCAACTGCTCCGCATTTATTTTCAGATATTTTAAAAACCTGTTTAATTCTTGTAAAACAGCAATAACTGCTGAAGATTTTGCATGGTTGTTGGTGATCGTTAATGTCGTCTGTCCTGCATGTTTGGTTTGACGGACGACTCCATAGAGAAGCAGCGGACGACTGGTTATCGCTTCGTGATGCTTGCCGGCGGCAAGACGGATAAAAAGAGACCACCAGTTATAGACCAGAGCAACCATCCGGCTAATCAACCGGCAGCGTTTAAGGTCTTGTGTCGTATAGCCTCCCCATCCCCACTGATTCTTCAATTCATCAAAACAGTTTTCCGCATCGGCACGGTCACGATAAAGCTGAGCTATCGTATAAACTTCATAGGGCAGATCGGTGACCAGGACAGCATATTCATACCGCCTTGCGGTTTGATCTGTGTCGATAAAAGCGAGGTTCAACTGTTTGTCGTCCGCCAAAATAATATTGTCCTTGATCAGACGGCGGGTGACGACTACCCGGCGTGAACGCGTCCAGCCGTCCAGCTTCAGCTCTGACTCGGCCCCCTCATACCCGTGTCCGGCATCAAACCATGTGGCACTGAAAAATAGCCTTTCAATCAGCTTCTTCACATTGACCGTTAATCTCAGCTTCGTCAAATAATGCGCCGAACGAGATTCCGCTGCAGCAAGGAAACCTTCATTGCCGAGAAAAATGTCCCCACGAATCAATGCCGGCCTTCTTTCAGATGGAAGCGAATCGTAGTAGTTCCATAAGGATGGCATCACGTGGTGAGCCGTATGCTCATTGCCCTGGTTCACCTCGATACAAAGGGCCATGCGGGTGTGTGCCATGAAACAAGAATGGTAATTATGCGATGGGCGCCCTCGCTTGGTCGGATTGTAACTGACAACCGCGCCTTCCTGTTTACCGTAAAGACATTTTACGGTCGTGTCCGTATCCAGAATCCAGGAGCCTGCGGCAATGGCTGCTTCGGTGGATAATCGCAATTGAGCATCCAACCAGGAAACACCGGCATCTTCTTCTATTGCCTTCATTGCACGTCTTGCCGCATCCTCGCTCACAACTTTCTCCATCCCCAGCAGCCCTGGATTCACACCATCGAATCGTATGCCGCTGATATGCGCATAACGATTATGTCCAGCCAAAATAGACAGCAAAAGAGTCCCCAGTACATCCCGTATGTTGGGGGCGTTCGGACTTGAATATTGTAAGGGACAGGCTTTTATGAAATTATCGTATAGTCCACTGACTTTAAGAAACTCTATGAAAAACGGCAACTGACCCATAGGACTCACTGCACCCTGAGGATCCCATGACACATGAACTTTACCGCCAAATGTATCCAGGGTAACAGGCTCTTCATTACGACGTACATCCCTCTCGATTATCTCACCCATTGGGTGAATACCTCCTCGAATGTCTTTTCAAGACTTTTAACATTATTTCAATTATTTATCCGTTTGACAAGTATCTTAACTGCTTTTTTTAGGTTAAATCATTCCCTGCAAGCTCATGGCTCGCAGCTCATAGTTTGAAGATTGGACGGTGGCAGGTTGGAGCCGTCCTCCGCCGGCGGGAGGACAGCTCCATGTCGCTCTTTCCGCTACGGGCTGCGAATTTAGAGCTTTATCCCATCGCCTTTTGCCTTCAGCCCTTTGTCAGTCCAGGTCAATGACTGTTGCGCCGTCGGGCGCGGTGAGTTCAAAAACTTTCATGTCCCCCGCGCTTTCCACCTTCAGGTCCGTATAGCGCAAGATTGCGCAGGCCGAGCCGTTCGTAAGGCGAAAGACAATCCTGCCGGGCGCGGCCGGCCCCGTCCGGTAGTCGTCAAACAAGACGCGATACACTTCTTTTTGCGCCTCATCATAGCGAATAAGCTCCCTGATGAGTCCCGCTTGCCGGCCCGCCGGCGCGGGGCCGTCCGAAGGTGGTTTTGTATTGCCGCCTGCCTGATTTTCATCTTCAAGATACCGGCAGGAAAGATGGCCCTTTTCAGGCACAAAGCACTCACCCGACAAAATCGCCACCATCTCTTCTACACTCACCGCCCAGGGAAGGAAGCGGGCCAGGTTTTCAGCGGACGGTTTCCCGGAGTAAAACTCCGCCCGCGACGGTATGAAAACACTCATGCGACCGGGCGACGCCGCCAGGTATAAGTCGGGGGGGCCGATCAAGGGCAGCAACTCCAGGCGCAGCCAGGAAGGGCTTTGCACAATCAGTGCGGCGCGCAGCGGATAATTCCCTTTTTCGGTCGCCAGGTCAATTTGCGCCACGGCAACAAGTCTGCCGGCCGGCTGCTGCATTGTGTCTGTGGGAAAGCGCCAGGCGCAACCGCAGATAAAAATGAAAACAAGCGCGCATGTCATGCCATAGCGCAAAGACGACACACAGCAAACCATATCGGACACACTTTCCGCCGCCGGTGGGCGGCACGCTCCTTGTGTGCTCAGGGAGCTTTGTCGAGGTTGTCGATTTTCTTTTTCAGTATGAGACTGTCCGGAGATATTTTTATGGCTCTGCGATAAAATTCCAACGCCCGGCGGGGGCTGTCTGTTTTCAGATAGACATCGCCCAGATGCTCGAGGATATTGGGATCATCCGGCAGAAGCTCCAGCGCTCTTTTAAGATGCTTTAGCGCGCTTTCAAATTTGTTCTGCCTGAAATGAACCCAGCCCAGCGAATCGATGATATACCCATTGTCCGGCTTGAGTTCCATCGCCTGCAAAATGAACCGCTCCGCCTCATCCAGATTTATCCCCCTGTCCGCATAAGTGTAACCGATGAAGTTGAGCGCGTCCGCGTTTTTCGGGTCAATTTCGAGCACTTTTTCCATCTGCCTGATGCTTTCTTCAAAGCGGTTCGTCTTTTCCAGAAGGGTTCCGAAAACATAATGGAGATCTGTGTTGCGCGGAACCAGCGCGATACCCGTCACGATTGTTTTTTCCGCCGCGGCCATGTCTCTTATCTCCTCATACAGTGAGGACAGATAAAGATAAAGCACGGCCTGGTCGTTTTTTTGCTCCAACGCCCGCACCATGACCGAGACCGCCTCGTTCGGCCGCCCGAACTTCTTGAGAATCATCGCCGCCTGAATCTGCGCGTTGGCGTATAATTCAAACGAGGGAGAAATTTTCTGATAATGAAGGCCGGCTCCGTCGTGGTCGCCCTTCTGGTCCAGCGTGTTGGCGAGCATATAACGCAATTTGTCGTCACCGGGCGCCCCTTCCAGAAGACGGGAAAATTCGTCGGCCGCTCGTTCAAAATTGCGTAGATCATAATACAGAAGCCCCAGCGTCGTGCGCACCTCGCGGTTGTCCGGCGTAATTTTCAGTATCTCCTGAAGCTCTTTTTCGGCTTCGTCCGGCCGACCTGCCTTTTTGTGCAGCTCGGAGATTTTCGCACGGTAATTGATCCGCGCGGGGTTTGCCTCCAGATAGCGCCGATACACGCCGATAGCCTCGTCATATTGTTTTCTGGTTTCATAAAGACCGGCGAGGCTCTGCCAGGCCGCCTCGAAGGCCGGCCTCAGCGCCGTCGCCTTTTGCAAAAGCGCCTCCGCTTCGGCCCAGCGCTGCATCTGCATGAGGGTCTTGGCGTAATAATACATCCCGATGATGTTTTCCGAATCCATCGCCAGCAGCTTCCGATAGGCGCTTTCGGCCAGATCATATTTCTTTTCCTGCGCGTGAATCGTCGCCAGGTAGAGGTAGGCGACAAGATTATGCGGGTCATGAGCGATGATCGTTTCGTATTCACGGGCCGCCTTGTCATAATCGCGCACGGAAAAATACAGGCCGCCCATGATGGAGCGCAGCTCCATATTTTTCGGGTCTCCGGCCAGCGACGCCTCGCCCAGCGACATGGCTGTTTCCGTATCGTTGTTCTCCACATGAAGGGAGACAAGCTCTGTAGCCAGGTAGGAGGATTCGGGGTCATGGACAAGCGCCTGCTTCAGCTCGCCGATGGCGCCCGGCAGGTCGCCGCCGCGCCTGAGAAGCACGGACAGTGAATAATGATAGGCGGCCTGCGCGGAAAACTCTCCGGCAGCAACAGGAGCCTGCGCCGGCTTACGCTGCGGCGACGAGGCACACCCGGCAAGACCCGCGGCAAGAAGCAGGCAGGCGATGACGAAGCTGATGGTTTTTTTCGCCATGAATTTTCCTTGTCTGTCCATGAGGTTTTTAATGTGCCCGTGTGCCCGCCTATGAAACAGCCGGGCCGAGCAGCTTCGACACGGGAACGATCTCGACGCCCTTTTGACGTAAAACCCCGCTTGCGTCACGGAGGACCCGGATCGTCTCCGGATAGGGGTGCCCGATAATGATCATCGGCGTACGGCTAGCATCCCCTTCGGCTGCGTTCATCAGGATTTGATATATTTTAGCGTAATCTCGTTCATTATCCAGAAATATTCTACGCGAGGCAATCTTGAGCCGGACCTTGCCGGAGGCGACATCCGCTTTCGATTTTCCCGTCGTGCGCGAATCGATGAAAAACAAATCGCGTTTTTTCAGCTGCCGGAAAATCACCGTCAGCTTGTCTTCATCGGCCATGAACCTGGAGCCCATGTGGTTGTTGACGCCGGAAATATAAGGCACGCAATCGAGATTTTTGTTCAGCTGCTCGATCAACTCCTCATGGCTCATGTCTGTAAACAAAGCGCCGTCGCCCGGCTTTTCCTTCGGATAGGAAAGAGGCTCCATGGGCAGATGAAGCAAAGTTTCCCGCCCCGCCTTATGCAGTGTCTCCGCCGCCTGGCGGGAATGAGCCACAAACGGCAAAATGGCGAAAGTGATCTCCTCGTTAATACTCAAAAGGTCATGCACCAGCTTCATATCGTGGCCGATATCGTCGATGATGATGGCTATCTGTTTTTGCACCATGCCCGGAGGAATAATTTTGGCAACGACTGTTTTTCCCTTTGTCTTCTCCCCCGCCACATCTTTTGCCCCGGCCGCTTCCGGTTTTTTCCCTTCCCGGGCGTCAGAGACCGCCGGTCCGGACGGAGCTTGTGCACCCGCTTTTTCCGCAGCGGCGCCGGGCCTTATCTCTTCACGCCCCGCCGTAATCATTTTTCTGCCGGCGGGAATTTCCTTTTCCGCGAACTGAACGACATAAACAATGGCGGCGACAGACAAGACGATCAAAACGGTTAGAATCGCCGGCAAAATTTTTTTTCTGTTTTTCTTTTTCATGACACTTATGGAGGCTTTCCTGAACCGCGCATCACCGGTTCAGATTGTTTTGCATGATCTGCCAGCTTTTCAAAATATCGATCGCTGTCTTGAGCTGGCTGTCGCGGGCGATATCGGTCGCCTCTTTAACGGCTTTTGAGTTGTTCTCTTCGAGCTTCGTGCCATCCTCTCCAGCCGGACTGATGTGGCCCTCCAGGT
>ENA-UPXM01004842-UPXM01004842.1-activated-sludge-metagenome-genome-assembly--contig:-NODE-4842-length-13516-cov-55.601515_pt1 | contig 13516 bp, 8 predicted proteins | sample MGYA00238178_ERZ772708 | MGnify/ENA primary metagenome ERZ772708 (study PRJEB29002, sample SAMN05720212) | activated sludge metagenome | isolation source: anaerobic digester from wastewater... | reverse complement strand
AGGGAGGTCACCCTCTCCTGGTCCCGGCAGCGCACCATGTACGGCCGCGAGGTGTTCCAGGTGCCTTCGGGATTTCTCTCCGAACTCGTTTCAGGCTAGCTCCACAGAAAAAAAGTCTGAAGAGTGCATCCAAAATTTGACCTTTGGGGGTATAGCTGCTCTGCCTCGGTGCCGGAGATGACCTCCTCCTTGTTCAGGGGAGGGGTTCGGCTCATCTGTACGATGGCGAGCATGGCGCGCAAAAGCGGGAAAAACCCCGGATAGGCGTCATGATCAATGGAGCGCTCAGCCCCTTCCTGCTGTAACGCCTGCTGAGAGGCGCCAGCATGTCGAGGGTCTGCGGGGTGATTTCCGTGAGCACGAGCACAGGGTTTACATCCGACTTGCCGGGCAGATAGTCGCCGGTGACACAGCCTCCGGCCAGGGACACGGATAGGATCTTTTCCGGGAAAGAGGCCAGGATATCCTGCAGAAAGGATCGGAAGTTCTCCTGCACCCGTGGGGAGAGGCCAGGCAGATTAGCGCTGTTTGTCTGTTCACTCATTGATCGTGACAATGCATGGGCTTTTTCTAAAAGAACCCAATTGCCTCTTTTTTATATTGCCCATCTCGCAGCAACGGTCAAGAATATTTCGGGGCATAGAGAAATATAATCAATATAATCATAATAATAAAAGGCCTGTATGGTGTTTTCTAATGCTGTGCGAAAAGCGGGCAAAAAAAAAGCCAGAAGAAGTTAGGTGTGAGGACAAAGCACGAGAGGACTTGTCCCCTCTTCTGGCGTAAAGGAGGTCAGAACAACACTTGTTGTACATAGCCTATACAATAATATTGTATGACAGTAAATCGGAAATGTTCCATCCGGGGCGTGGTGAAACAGCTTATTTTTATGTAGGACAATGCCTACATACCTTCGCCGGTACGTTTCCTCCCCCCTATATCCATGTGAGGGGAGGGCCGACGAAAAAGGCGCAAGGGGTTTTCTTCTTTTTAGTCGATCAGTTTGTTCTGTACTGCATACAGAACGATTTCCGCATTGTTCTTCATATTCATCTTTTCCAGGACCCGCGATCGGTAGGTGCTTACGGTTTTGACACTCAGGGCGAGTTCAAGCGCGATATCCTTTACCGACTTGCCGGTAGAGAGCATGTGCATCACCTGGTATTCACGATCCGAGAGGATCTCGTGCAGGGGTTTGCTTGCATCCCGGTCGAGCTCATAGGTCAGCCGCTCGGCCAGTGTGGAGCTGATATACTTCCTCCCTGAGGCCACCTTGCGGATGGCGGTGATCAATTCGTCGGGAGCGCTCGCCTTGGTGAGATACCCGGACGCCCCTCCCCTGAGCACCCGGACCGCATAGTGTTCTTCCGGGTACATGCTCAGGATGAGCACCGGAAGCTTCGGCTTGAGCTGTTTCAGCTCGCGTAAAACCTCCAGACCGTCCCTCCCGGGCATGGATATATCCAGGAGGACGACGTCAAAGTTGGTCTTGGCGGTACAGTCGAGCACTGCCTGGCCGGAGTCCGCCTCATCCACCACAAGGATATCTTCAGTGTCTGAAAGAATCTGCTTCAAGCCTTCTCGCACAATGGGGTGATCGTCAACCACAAGCACTCGTATCATCGTGAATCCTCACATCGTCAACAGGTATGGAGATCACCACCGTGGTCCCCTTCCCCTTCTTGCCGGAAATACCGGCCTTTCCTCCGCAGAAGTATGCTCGTTCCTTGATTCCCATGAGACCGTATGATTTTGCACTCTGTATTTGCTCTTCCGTAATTCCGATTCCGTTATCCCCCACCGTCATCTCGAAGATGCTCCCCTTCGTGATCAAAGAGGTCCTGACTTTGGTGGCCTGCGCATGCCGGGCAACGTTTGTCAGGGCCTCCTGAAAAATGCGGAATACCGACGTGGCCTGATCCGGTCTGAGGATAATGTCATCCGGTTCGACCGTGAGACTGCATCTGATCCCGGTTCGATTCTGAAATTCACCGGCCTGCCATTCCATGGCGGCGACCAGGCCGAGGTGGTCCAGAAGCCCAGGCCTAAGGTCCATGGTGATACGTTTCACCGACTGGATGGTCATATCCACGAACGTAAGCATATGATCCACCTTTGTGCTCAGGGATGCGGGATCGGGGGGCAGTTTCTTGGCAAGATATGACAGGTCCATCTTCAGGGCCGTGAGCACCTGCCCGAGTTCGTCGTGGATCTCTCTGGCTATGCGGGTGCGCTCACGTTCGCGGACATCCTGGGAATGCTTATGAAGGTTGCGAAGCTGCTCCTGAGAAATCTTGAGCTCTTCCGAGGTCTTTTTCGTCTCGGTGATATCCAGAAGCGAGATGAGACTCTTTCTGGTTCCGGGCAGCAAAGTGGCGGTGACGTACAGATCCCTCAACCTGCCGTGTCTGTCCCTGAAGCAAAAGTCATAGTTCCTCGGGGCTGTTCCGCCATGCATCCTTCTGAGAACATGGTACTTCATGATGCGATAGATATCCTCCTGCAAGGCGAATTCCGTCCAAGACCTCTTTCCCTCGATATCCTCCCGGGAATAGCCCGAGAGATGCTCGAATTCACTATTGGCAAGGGATATGGTGGTGTCTTCTTCGATAATGACCATGGCGGTGCCGGTGCTTTTGAAAATGGCGCGGTAGGTTTCTTCGCTCTGCCTGATGGCATCCTCCGCTCCCTTTCTCTCGGTGATGTCGCGTGTCATCCCCACATAGCCCGCAGGCTGTCCCCAGGAGTCCTGGATAAGGGTGCCCGTGATCTCCACCCAGATGTGAGACCCGTCCTTGCATATCATTTCGAGCTCAAGGGTTTGTGAGATCCCGCCGGAATCAGGCCCTTTCCGATCATGGGTGTCAGAGAGCCAGGCAAGGGCTTTCTTCAGTTCACGGTAAGAGCCGTGTGTGAAGACCTTCTCCATGGGAAGGCTCATGGCCTCTTCCACCGTGTATCCCCTGGCCTTTTCCACAGAAGGGCTGATATAGGTATAGCGCAAGTCCATGTCAAGCGCCCAGATCACGTCGCGCATATTTTCCGCCAGAAGACGGTAGCGTTCATCGCTGGCGCGCAGATACTCCTCTGCCTGGTGCTCTGCCGTGATGCCGTGTACGATTCCCTGGAGATTATTATGCGCGAACGATCGACAGCGCTCCTCACTGAGTCTCGGCGCACGTCCTGTCTGTTTCTGGGCAGTGATATCGATGCCGGCTCCACAGATGAAATCCACGGTCCCGTCCTCGCAATAGGAAACCGTGCCTTTCCATTGCACAATACATTCTTCACCGGTTTTTGTTATGATATGCGAGATACGCGGCCGCGACTTCCCGCTCTGCACGAAATCGGTCAGCTCCCGGGTGATCGCCTCGTGCTCCCGGGCGGGAAAGAACAGGGAGAGCGAGTCTTGGCCCACCACCTCATCAAGGGTGCGGCCTGTTTTGTTCAGCAGTGCGTTGTTTGCCGCTATGATGGTCCCATCGGGGTTTATCGCCAGGAAATAGGTGGGAGACTCACGGAAAAGGATGCTTGAAAAGACCTTCTGTCGTTCTTGGGGCCTTTTTTCTCTTGAGCGCTCGATGAGGGCGCCGTGAGCAGACATCCACACGACCAGCGCCGCCGTAAGGATGAAAAGGGTTTCCACAACGGCATCAGGCCAGTCGCCGGGTATGCCGAAGAGCAGGTACGGGATGTCGAGCAGCTCGCTGAGCCAGACGAGCACAATAAGAAGGGCAAAACAACCGGGTATGACGTATTTGTGCAGCCGGCGGCTGCGCTGCGGGCGATGAGACCGGACATCTTCCCTTCCGGCGTTGTCCTGCAGCACAGCGTGTTCTCCGGTGCCGCTGTGACTGTCCATATTCTTCCTGATGAATGGTTCTGTCTGCATCCGCTTTTGCTCCGGCTGTAAGAACTCCTCGAATCCGCCTTTATTCCCCGCTTTCGGTGAGAGGATTGTGCCGCAGCACCCCGCCTGATCACGGCGGGCCTGGGGCTGTAATACCCCCGGTTTCATAGCATGCCTGATCCGGACAGATAAATAACAAATAACTACAATCCCCTGATCCTTACACAAGGATCAAGGGAACGAAAATTCATTAATGAACAGGCCCAAGCCTCAGAAAAGGCAGGTGTCAGAATATTCCTCTGAACATGCCGCAATGCAAGAATACATCAAGATAAGGGCCGAGCGATTTTTCCGCCGTTCCTCTCTTCGGGCACAACCCCTCCAATAGCTGCTTTTTCCTTGCTTCGCAACCGTTTTTATAAAAAAGGACCTCCCCCGTCTGTGTGAGGCAGGGGTAAAGACGTGCGCTGACTGAGGGTAAGTGCTCGATAACTCATCTGCATTCATGAACACGTGTTTCCTGTGAGACGCCTCTGCCTCGGGTCTTCCTCTATGTGTCGATGGTTTTTCCCTTCAGGCGAAGCGCATTGCTGATAACGGATACCGAGCTCAGGCTCATGGCGGCTGCGGCGATCATGGGGGAGAGAATGATCCCGAAGAACGGATAGAGCGCTCCTGCTGCAATGGGCACGCTCAATGCGTTATAGACAAAGGCGAAAAAGAGGTTCTGCTTGATATTGCGCATGGTGGCCCGGCTCAGCAGGATTGCAGACACGAGACCCTTGAGGTCCCCTTTGACCAGGGTAACCTGGGCGCTCTCCATGGCGATATCCGACCCATCACCCATGGCGATGCCGACCTGTGCGCGCGCCAGGGACGGGGCGTCGTTGATGCCGTCGCCGGCCATGGCCACGATCCTGCCTTCCTCCTGAAGGCGCCTGACTATGGACTCCTTGTCGGCGGGCAGGACATCCGCTACCACTTCGTCTATCCCGAGCTCGCCTGCCACGGCCCGGGCGGTCGCCTCGTGGTCGCCCGTGAGCATGACGATTCTGATGCCCAGGTGGTGCAGGGTCCGGATGGCCTCGAACGAGGTTTCCTTTATGGGATCGGATACACCCAGAAAACCTGCGGGCCTGCCGTCCACAGCCACGAACATGGTGGTCTGTCCCTTTTTCCGTACGGCCACGGCCTCTTCTGCTAACTCGCTGACGGAAACCTCCTGGTCATCAAAGAGCGCACGGTTTCCCAGGATCACCCGGTGTCCCGATACAGCGCCGACCACCCCTTTGCCCGGGACATTGGTGAAATCCTGAATCCCTCCGATCGGAGCCCCCCGGTCGAGTGCCCCTGTCACTACGGCCTGGGCGAGAGGATGCCCGCTCGCCTTTTCGATGCTTGCCGCATACCCGAGAAGGGATTTCTCATCCAGCCCGCCGGCGGCTCTCACATGGGTCAGCGCGGGCTTGCCGCGGGTGAGCGTTCCGGTCTTGTCCACCACCAGGGTATCGATTTTGCCCAGGGTCTCGATGGCCTCCGCATTCCGGAAGAGCAGCCCCATGGTGGCGCCCTTGCCCGTGGCGACCATGATGGACACCGGTGTGGCGAGCCCCAGCGCGCAGGGGCATGCCACGATGAGCACAGATACCGCGGCAATGATTGCATAGGCGAACTGCGGCTCGGGCCCGATCCAGACCCACAGGCCAAAGGTGAGAAGCGCGACAAGAACGATGACCGGGACAAAGTATGCCGACACCGCATCCGCCAGCCGTTGGATGGGGGCTCGAGATCTCTGGGCCTGCGCAGTGAGCGCAACGATCTGGGCGAGCAGGGTATCGGTCCCCACCCGGGTCGCCTCCATCACCAGCGAGCCGTTTCCATTGATCGTCCCTCCCACCACCGGGTCACCAAAGAGCTTCTGCACGGGCACGGGTTCACCGGTGATCATGGACTCATCCACATTGCTGCTCCCTTCGAGCACCGTACCGTCAGTGGGCACCTTTTCGCCCGGAAGCACCCTGAGGCGGTCTCCGGGGTGGACCATATCGAGCGGGATGTCCTCTTCACGGCCCTGAGCATCGATCCGCCTGGCTTTCTTTGGTGCGAGGTTCAAGAGCGAGCGGATGGCCTCGCCGGTCTTGCTGCGCGCCTTGAGCTCCAGGACCTGGCCCAGCAGGACCAAGGTGGTGATGACGGCCGCAGCCTCGAAATAGACCCCGATGGTCCCGTCCGCGCCTCTGAACGACTCGGGAAATATGCCCGGGAAAAGGGCGGCTACGAGGCTGTAGCCATAGCTCACGGCAACCCCCAGCCCGATGAGGGTGAACATGTTCAGGCTCTTGAAGACCAGGGACTGCCAGGCCCGCACGAAGAACGGCCAGCCGCCCCACAGAACTACCGGTGTCGCCAGCAGGAGCTCGATCCACAGGAAGGCGCCGGCCGGGGCCAGGGCATCGAGGAAGGACCCGCCCGGAATCATGGTCCGCATGGAGATGAGCGCGACCGGGAGGGTCAGCACGGCGCTCACCACGAAGCGGGTTTTCATATCGCGGTATTCCGCGTTTTCCTCCTCGCCTGCCTCGGACGGGGAGACGGGTTCCAGCGCCATTCCGCACAAGGGGCAACTGCCCGGTTCATCGCGGACGATCTCGGGGTGCATGGGGCAGGTCCACTGTCTCGGACCGGGAAAAGTCCCGGGGATGACGGGTTCCAGCGCCATTCCACATTTTGTGCAGCTCGCCGGCACCGGACTGAGCACCTCGGGATGCATGGGACAGCAGTAGCCCTGGGCCCGGTCTGCCGTCCCGGCTGCAAGGGCTGCGCGATCCTCTGCAGGATGGAGATATTTTTCAGGATTTTGCCTGAACTTCTTCCGGCAGTGTTCGCTGCAAAAGTAGTAGGTCTTGCCTCGGTATTCCAGGGGGAGATACGCATTCGCGTCGGTGGTGACCATGCCGCAGACCGGGTCTCGGTATTCCCGGGGTTCGCCGGCCCCGCAACACGATTTCGTCGGTCCGGAGTCGTTCATTTCTTCAAATGTCCTTTCTTGCCCCGTGTGGCGATCAAAATGCGGAAGCATTCTTCTTTATTAGGGTTGACCAAAACAATATCAAGAGCGCCTGCGATCAAGGCTCGTGCAAAACGAACAGCAAAACATCAGCTGCTCGGGGTATAGAGCGTATCAACCTTGGTGATCTCCCATGCGGCCAGGCGGCTTCCGGAAAAGGCATCGAGGATGACCAGAGGCGAGATCGTCCTTCCCTCCCGCACGAGGATGGTCATGCTGGTATCGTCGTGATAGACCAGGTAATCGTCCACCATGAGCGTCTTCCCGCCCTTTTCGATGGTCGAGCCGGGCTTCAGATTCAGGGAGAACGATCTGTCCGCGCGGTATACAAAGGCATAGGGCAGGCCCAGCTTCGCCTTTCTGCATGACATGACCCGGGTCTCTTCGGGCAGGGCGCGATTGATCATGTCCGGGATCGCCCCGGGATCGACCTCTTCTCTGAGCTCGAACTGGAGAAACTCGCTCACCGAGGCGATGCCGAAGGACGGGGGCGGGGACATGCTCAGTTTCATGGCAGGGCTGAAGCCTTTTGTATATACCGCATTCAGCCCCGACCGGCGGATCGCCCGCTTGAGCATCTCCAGATAGTCCCGGGGCGAGATGAACCGCAGAGAGCCTTGCTTGGAGAGCTGCACCACATACGGGACAATCACGCCTTCGGGCGAGGCCTCAAAGAGCGGAGCAGGGGCCGATTCCTCATGGATGATGTTGGAGACATCCCCGGCGCAGACGCCGCACCCCGTGCACCCGTCGAACCTGCAGTCCGGGGTGGATGCCCCCTGGTACGCACGCTCCTCTTCCTTAAGGAGAAAAGACCGTGAGATCCGTGCGTCGACAAACTCCCAGGGCAGGGGCTTTTCTCTGCTGCGGGCCTTGAGATACTGCCCGGGGTCTATGCCGGTCTTTTCGAACGCCCTCTCCCACGCCCGTGCATCGAAGGCGTCACCCCACCCGTCGAGATAGGCGCCGGCTTCCTCGGCTTCTTCGATGACACGGGAGAGGCTCTCGTCTCCTCTGGCGAACACGCCTTCCAGGAAGGTGAGGGCAGGGTCCTGCCACCGGAGCGAGAGATTTTTTCCCCGCAGGTCTTTTTGCAGATGCCGCACCACCTCCTTATGGGCATTGGGCGTGATCTGCTCCTGCCACTGGAACGGGGTGAAGGGCTTGGGAATGAACCCGGATACGCTGATGGTCAGACCCCCTTTGAAGCGCGAGGCGATCGCGCGCGAGAGGGCGCAGATGGCCTCGATATCCTCGTGTCGCTCCGTGGGCAGACCCACCATGAAGTAGAGTTTCAGGGTCTTCCAGCCCAGTTCCCGGATGATGGAGACGCTCCTGATGAGATCTTCTTCGGTGTTGCCCTTGTTGATCACCTCTCTGAGCCTGGTGGTGGCGGCCTCGGGCGCCATGGTGAAGCCGGGCTTCCTGACCGAGGAGACGAACTCCGCCACCTGCCGGGTAATGCCTTCGACTCTTAGCGACGGGATGCCGATTGACACCTCCCGGGAGGGGCAGGAGAGCGACTCCATGATCGTATTGATATAGCTCAGGTCGGTGATGGAGAGCGCGAGCATGGCGATGGTGTCGTACCCGGTGGCGGCAAGGGATGTCCGGAGGGTGTCCATGACCGAGGGAAACGATCGCTCCCGGTAGGGGCGGTAGATCATCCCAGCCTGGCAGAACCTGCATCCGCGGGTGCACCCGCGGGCCACCTCGACCCCGATGCGGTCGTGCACGATGGAGGTATGGGGAAGGACAACGCGAGAGGGAAAGGGGTGCTCGTCGAGATCCGCCAGGATCCTGCGCCTGGGCCTCGACTGGGATCCTGGGCAGTGTACGCCCTCGATCCGGGCCATGGCTGCAATGCGCTCGCTGCGGTCTTTGGTCTCGATGCATACCCGGGCCATTTCCTCGACGATCTCTTCCCCATCTCCGATCACGACGAGATCGAAGAAGTCCTGGATCGGCGCCGGATTGACGGTGCAGATGCCGCCCGCGATCACGATCGGATCGCCTGCTTTGCGCTCGGATGCGCGCAGAGGAACCCTGGCCAGCTTCAGCATCCGGATAACCGTGGTGTAGGAGAGCTCGTAGAGGAGAGAGAACCCCACCACGTCGAAAAGGCGCACCGGGCGTTTCTCCTCAAGGCTGAAGAGCTCGGCTCTGTTTTTCAGGAGCGCATCTGCCATATCGTGCCAGGGAGCGAATATCCGCTGCGCCCAGATGCCGGGGATCGAGTTGAGAATCTGATAGAGAACCTTGATCCCGGCATGAGACATTCCGATCTCATAGGTATCGGGAAAGGCTAGCGCAAACCGTGCCCTGACCTCGCTGTCGGGCTTGACGACCTGGTTCACCTCTCCGCCGATGTATCGGGCGGGCTTGGATACTGACTGCAAGGTGCTGTAGTCGACCGGTTTCATGCGCATCATCTGTCCTGTGGAGAAAAAGGGCGGCAAAAACAGGCCTTTTTTCAGGATAGTCCTTTCATCTGATCACGATTTTCGTTCACGACAGACTAACCTCATATGAAAAGAATAGTCAAACAGATGTGAGTACTCTGACCTTGCAATGGAAAGTAACGGCTCAGTTTCGAAGACGAAAGAGGCCCCGAAGATGAGGGGAGTAGAGCCGGGGGCTCATCCGCCACATCCGGAGACTGAACGGTCAACCGGCCAAGAAGCAGGAACGCTTGAAAGGCTCCGGTTCCTGGCCCTGCATATGGTTGTCTCAAGCAGCGGCGCAGATACAGCCTCATGGTAGGAAAAGACAGGAATCAGGCGATATCGACAAGCTCGATATCAAAGACAAGGGTTTTCCCTGCAAGGGGATGATTGGCGTCCAGGCGCACGGAGTCATCGCGGACCTCGCTCACCACCACCGGGAGCTCCTCGCCGCCGTTATCGACAATGATCAGTCTCATGCCGGCCTCGGGCTCGATGTCTTCAGGGAAATACTCTTTGGGCATATCCACCACGAGGTTTTCGTTATATGAGCCATATGCCTGTTCGGGCTTGATGGAAACCGTCTTTGACTCGCCGATGTTCATGCCTTCGGCAGCTTCCTCGAAGCCGGCGATCACCTCATGAGAGCCGAGCGTGAATTCGAGAGGTTCGGCATCGACGGAAGAATCAAAGATAACCCCGTCTTCGAAACGGCCCGTGTAATGCACCTTTACGGTGTCTCCATGTTTTACCGGTGTATCCATAATCAGACCTCCTGCTGTCGGGTCATTCATATATGAATAACAGATAGGCATCAGAAACACAAAAGGAATGCCCTCGTTCTGTTCTTTGTGAAACGATCGGAAACATGGTATGAAAATATTACAATAAGAGTTCATATGAGGAGGGACCATGGCAGAGAAAGAGTATGTCCTGGCGGTTGACTCGGGCACGCAGAGCATCCGTGCGGTGCTTTTCGATGCCCGGGGAAATGAGCTGGCAATAGAGCAAGCCCCGTACGATCCTTATTTTTCGATGCAGCCCGGGTGGGCGGAGCAGCGCACGGAAGACTACTGGTCGAAATTCTGCCAAGTCACCAAAGGGCTCATGGCCAAGGTCTCCATCGATCCCGAGGCGATAGCCGGACTCGGCGTGACCACCCAGCGCAATACCGTGATTCCCATGGACAAGGAGGGCAACGCCCTGAGGCCGGCCATTATCTGGCTCGATCAGCGCGTGGTTTCCCGGCTCCCTCCTCTGGGTCTTGCCGGCAAGGCGCTCTTTGGCGCGGCCGGCCTGCTCGACGCCATCCGATATGCGCAGAAACACTCCAAGTTCCTGTGGATCCAGCAGAACGAGCCCTGGATTTACGAGAAGACGCACAAGTTCGTCCAGGCGTCCGGGTTTTTCGCCAGGAAGCTCACCGGCGAATTTCACGACTCCACGGGCATGGTTACCGGGATCTGGCCCTTTGACTACAAGAAGCTGAAATGGTATCCCATCAGCATTGCCTACAGCCCGCTGGGAATCACCCAGGACCAGTGCGTCAGGCTGTTTTCTCCGGACGAGGTCCTGGGGCGGGTCACCAGGCAGGCGGCGCAGGAGACCGGGCTGCCGGAAGGGCTGCCTGTGGTGGTGGGCGCAGGCGACAAGCAGAGCGAGCTCCTGGGAGCGGGTGCGCTCGATCCTCAGGTCGCGGAGATCAGCTTCGGGACCGCCACGGCAATGCATGTCATGACCCGGAAATATATCAAGGAAAAAGACATGAAGTTCTTCACCTGGCCCGCGGCCATCCCCAACACCTGGGACATCGAGATGTTCATATTCCGGGGCTTCTGGATGGTCACCTGGTTCAAGCAGGAGTTCGGTCACCGGGAGGCCCTCGAGGCCAAGGAGCGCGGCATCGCACCCGAGGTGATCTTCGACGAAGTGGTGAGGAATATTCCTGCGGGGTCCATGGGGCTCATGCTCCAGCCCTACTGGTCTCCCATGGTCTACAACAAATATGCAAAGGGCTCCATCATCGGATTCAGCGACGTGCATACCCGGGCCCACATCTACCGCGCCATCCTCGAAGGGATCGGCTTCGAGCTGAGGAGGCTCTCGGAGATCGTCCAGCACAAGACCGGGATTCCCTTCCGCGAAATCAGAGTCGGCGGCGGCGGTTCCAAGAGCGACGTGGCGGTCCAGGTGGCGGCCGACATGTTCAACCTTCCGGTGTCGCGCATGGCCACCTCGGAGATCTCGGCCTTGGGTGCCGCCATTGATACGGCTGTGGCCATCGGGATGCACGCGAACTTCGAAGACGCGGTCAAGGCAATGGTGAAGAAGGGCAGAACCTTTGAGCCGCACGAGCCCAACTGCAGAATCTACAGCGACCTGTATCACGACGTGTACCTGAAGACCTACACGGCCATCGAACCGCTGAACCGCAGGATCGCGCAGATCATCGGATATCCGGCGGAGGAATAAAGTGCCGTGCAGGAATATTCCTGCACGGCATTCTTGCGGAAATCGCGCGTTCTCCCTGGCGGGGCATCATTATTGCTCTGGGCGAGAGAACAACTGCAAGCAAGGGAACCCGAGGCGCCGGCTCATCTCCGGACAAAGGGAGAGGGCTGCGGTCGACGGAATATGTCCGGCCCGGAATTCGCCCTGTCTGCTCAAGCCCTGTTCCCTGTAGCATTTCCCTTATTTTCCCCCGGATCACTTCAGTGAGCCGGACTCAATTTTTTCAGGTCTTTTTCCGAAAGATCTGAAAATATGACAGATTATACTCAAAAGAGCCATTTATCACTTGACATAATGAGATTTTTCCAGCACAAGGGAAAAAACTTACGGTGTTATTCTAATCTTATAATGAGAAGGCCTATTGGGGCGTTAATTACTATACTGGTGCTGTATATCTTCTGTATCCCGGGGCATCTATGCGCCGCGACCCTGGAGATCTCCTGGAATCACAACACGGAAAGCGATCTGAAGGGCTATCGGGTGTATTACGGAATCCTCCCGGGCAGCTATCAGTGCGCCCTCGATGTCGGCAACACCAACCACGTGATCATTGGCGGTTTTCTCGAAGAGCAGGTCTATTATATCGCAGTCACTGCCTATGATTATGCGGGCAATGAAAGTTCCTTCTCACGCGAGGTATGTGTTCCCATTCCGCTGAATCGGGGTGGCGGTGTCCTCACCCCCCTCATGGACCGGCTCTTCGGCATTATCGGGCAGGCAGGCAGCAATCAGGGAATATCCCAATACGATATTCTCGATTTTTCGGCAGCAAGCCCTGCGGATATTGCCGGCTCTGTGGTAACCGTCCGGCTCGGCACCCTCACAAGCTCCGGGCCGGGGAGCGATTACGATGCCGGGATGGATGATCCGGCAGGCTATGAGATCCGGGATGTCATCGCCGAGGTGGGCCGGCAGGTGGACTTGTTTTCTCTCTATCCGAGAGGGATCTACTATTTTCTTCCCCTCACCGAAAATACTGCGGTTATCGAGAACGGATATCTCTCCTGCCAGGAGACGGGTGTGTACCTCTATCTGGTGGCGGACGACTCCGGTGACCTGGTCCACCTGCTGCGGGTTTCGGCGTTTGACGTTCTCACCCTCTCTTCCGAGTATGTGGACGACGGGAGCCTGCTGTTCGAGGACCCGGAGCTTGGCATAACCCTCGAGCTGTCTTCCCTTGCCACGGAAAAAGGGTTTCCCATCGGCATCGGACGGAGCACCACCGGGGTCAGCGGCTCTGGCTTCGTGTTCATCGACACCACGCATCTCGTGGAATTTGCCATCGCCCCCTTCGGGCTCGTCCTTTCAGAGCCGGCAGAGGTGAGGGTGCTCTATGACGGGCCAGGGGATGCTGTTGTGGAGTATTTCGACGAGGGCGGGAAGCAGTGGGTGCCTGTCGAAGACGCCCGGGTTGAGGACGGAATGGTGGTCTTCTCGGCCCAGTCTCTGGGGCGCTTCAAGGTCTATCCCGAGTCGGACGCGGCGTTGGAGGGCGATTCCTCCTTGTCTTCATCGGGGGGATGCTTTATTTCCGTCTGCGCTCCATGATCGCATGCAATGCTTGCAAACCACACAGAGCTCTGATATTGGAAAAACCACTGCCGGAGTGGTGGAACTGGTAGACGCGTCGGACTCAAAATCCGA
>ENA-UPXM01004828-UPXM01004828.1-activated-sludge-metagenome-genome-assembly--contig:-NODE-4828-length-13544-cov-5.797316_pt1 | contig 13544 bp, 12 predicted proteins | sample MGYA00238178_ERZ772708 | MGnify/ENA primary metagenome ERZ772708 (study PRJEB29002, sample SAMN05720212) | activated sludge metagenome | isolation source: anaerobic digester from wastewater... | reverse complement strand
ATCCCAGAATGGTTGACAAATCTGCTTTCGATCGCGGGATTTATAAATTCTAAATACTGCGCATCGACTTCACTTAAAAATCTCGAAGGTTCCGCATCTGTAATTTTCCCCCACTGAAATCTTTGAATGGCATAGGTGAAAAATGCCTGTTTTTCGGCTCTCGTTAAAGCCACGTAAAACAACCGCCGTTCCTCCTCTACTTCTTCTCTGGTTGAAGAACTCATAAAACTTGGAAACAAATTTTCTTCTAAACCCACCAAATGTACGATCGGAAATTCCAAACCTTTTGAAAGGTGAATCGTCATTAATGAAACTTGGTCGCCGTCTTCATTTTTGTCGGTTTGTGTATCTGCAGAAAGCGCAATATTTTCTAAAAAATTAGAAAGAGAGGCGTCGCCATCTTCCAACTGAATTTGTTCTTCCAAAAATCCCTGCATGGAATTCATCAATTCCTGCACATTTTCCAGGCGCGAAATACCTTCCGGTGTTTGGTCATCTTTCAGAAACTTGATGAGACCACTTCTTTTGGCAACTTCCATCGTCACGCTATACACGTTTTCGGTTTTCAGCATCACCTGAAATGCTTTGATCATGCCCCAAAAATCAGAAAGTTTGGTAATGATTCCGTTGTTTAAACTCATTCTTGGTGCATAAAATCCAAGGTTATCTAAAACCTGAGTAACGGGAATATTTTGAGAATCTGCAAAAACGATGAGTTTATTTTGAGTCGTTTCACCAATTCCACGTGCGGGATAATTGATAATTCTCGTTAAAGCTTCGCTATCATTCTCATTCACCAAAAGCCGAAGATATGCGATAAGATCTTTTACTTCTTTCCTTTGATAAAAAGACAATCCGCCGAAAACCCGATAAGGAATATTTTTTCTTCTTAATGCATCCTCAAAGGCTCTGGTTTGCGAATTGGTTCGGTATAAAATGGCAAAATCGGTGAATTTCCGCTGTGCAGAATTGTGCATTTCCCAAATATTGGAGGCGACGAAATTTGCTTCATCGGCATCAGAAAGAGATCGATAGACTTTTATTTTTTCGCCTTCTTCATTTTCACTAAAAACATTTTTCTTAAACTGCTGTACGTTTTTAGAAATCACCACATTTGATGCATTCACAATATTCTGCGTGGATCGGTAGTTCTGTTCCAGGGAAACCGTTTTAGCGTCGGCATAATCTTTTTTAAAGTTGAGAATATTCAAAATATTCGCACCCCGAAAAGAGTAAATCGATTGGGCATCATCACCTACAACACAGATGTTTTCAAATTTGGAAGCCAAAGCTTTTACAATTAAATACTGGGAATGGTTTGTATCTTGGTACTCATCTACCAAAATATAGCGGAACCGATCCTGATATTTCGCCAAAACTTCGGGAAAACGCGTTAATAATTCGTTGGTTTTTAAGAGTAAATCATCAAAATCCATTGCACCGTTTCGGAAACAAACCTCCACATATTTCTGGTAGATTACACCGATTTGCTTCATGTTTGCTCGTTCATCCGCTTCGATTAATTCGGGATTATTGAAGTATGCTTTTACGGTGATCAGATTATTTTTATAATTCGAAATTCTTGCCTGAACTTTTTTAGGCTTGTACAAATCAGCATCAATATTGAGTTCCTTCAATACTTTTCTGATGACATTTAAAGAATCCTGAGAATCATAAATTGTAAAATTGGACGGAAATCCCAGATAATGCGCTTCGCTTCTTAAGATTCTTGCAAAAACTGAGTGAAAAGTTCCCATCCAAAGACTTCTGGCTTCACTGTCACCTACTACTTTTGCAATCCGAACTTTCATTTCTTTTGCAGCTTTATTGGTAAACGTAAGTGCCAAAATATTGAAAGGATCAACAAGATTGGTAATTAAATGTGCGATGCGCATGGTGAGAACGCGCGTTTTTCCGGAACCGGCTCCTGCAAGAACCATGAGTGGTCCTTCTAATGTAGTTACGGCTTCAAACTGTGCTTCATTTAATCCTTTTAAGTAATCCATTCGTATCTTTAATTGAGGCTCAAATTTACGGAAAAATTTAAAGAAAAGGCGAGCAAAATAAGTATTGAAGAATAGTCATCATTAAAGAAAATAAATAACAGAACCGAAAAAAGAAGGCACAATTCTTGTAAATATCTCAACAATTACAAAAAAATCAAGAAACCATGTCTGAAAATATACTCACCATAGAAGATCTAAAATTTTTAGAAATTCTTCACTCGCAATTCGGCTTAAATTGTTTAAGGTTCGATGAAAATGGAATTAAAACCAATGAAAATTCTAAAATCGCAACCGAAATGGAAAATAATTCCTTCAACGATATTGATCAACTCACCGAAATAACGAAGAAATTAAAATTCAGGTTGGATTCTAATTTCCAACTCCATTTTTCAAACGGTTTTAATTTTGAGGTGAAACGCATTTAAAATTTTAAGAAAAAAAAAGACAAACTGAGGAGCTTGTCTTTTTTGTTTTTAGGCGATGAGTTGATGCAGTTTATTCACCACATCATCTATTTCAAAGGGTTTTGCAATAAAAGCATTGGCTCCAGATTGCAAAGCTGTATTTTCTAATCCACGACTTGCAGACATGATGATTACGGGAATATTTTTCGTGCGTTCGTTTGATTTTAATTGTTTGCAGATATCTCTTCCATCTTCTCCACACAACCACATATCTAGAAGAATAAGATTCGGTTTGTTTTCTGTTTCGATTAACCGGAAAATTTCTGAACCACGCATGAAGGTATTCACTTCAAAACCTTCAAAATCCAGCATTGTTCCTAAAGAATCTAGAATTGCAACATCATCATCAACGATGACTATTTTCTTTGAATTCATTTTTTTTTACTTTTTACTATTCAACAGCAGGTAAGGTGAAACAAAAGGTAGATCCTTTTCCCAAAATACTGTTTACCCATATTTTTCCGTGCGATCTTTCTACAATTTGGGAAGAAATAAATAATCCCAAACCTAATCCAGGAAAAGTGGTCTGTTCATCGCCACTCACGCGATAATATTGTTCAAATACCTTATCTTTTTTGTCTTCAGGCATTCCAATTCCGAAATCTTGAACTGAAAACTGAACATTCTCTTCAACCCTTTCAACTCTTACAATAATCTTGTCTGTATTCGGTGAATACTTGATTGCATTAGAAATAAAATTGGTAATAACCTGACTTACACGATCCCTATCTGCAAAAACCATACCTACTTTTTGCGAGTGGATTTCAATTTCAAAAACAGTGGACATTTGTTGCTCTTCAACAGTTTCTAGGACTAATTTTTCAAAATCAAAAGAAACTTCATTCAAATAAATTTTTCCGGCATTAATTTTCGTCACATCCAATAAATCACCAATCAGCGATGTTAGTTTGATGATTTGCACATCCATTTTTTTTGCAAATTCGGCATTTTTTTCGTCGCCGGTTTTACGCAACATCCGTTCTAAAACCTGCGCGTATAATTTTAGCGAAGTGAGTGGTGTCTTCAATTCATGACTTGCAATTCCGAGAAACGTATCTTTTTGTGCCGCCAAAGTTTTAAATTCATCAATATTGGTGCTTGTTCCAATCCATTGTTTAATGTTCCCATCATCATCCAAAACAGGAGTTGCTCTGTTGAGAAACCACATGTATCTATCATTTACGGCATCGTAAAATCTAAATTCTAATTCAAAAAACACTTTATCTAAGGCTGATTTATTCCACACTCTTTTTAAAGTGGCAAAATCATCGGGATGAATAATTTTAGAAAAATCGAAATTGGTAATATCATTTTTAGCAACATTCAAAAATTTCAACATATTTTCGTTGAAGTATTGTATCTGATTATCTTTATCTGTCGTCCAAACAATTTGTGGCATTGCTTCTGCAAGAGCGCGGTATTCCTTTACGCTATTTTGTGCTTTTAAGCGCTCATTAACCAATTCTGTAACATTCACTGCTACATTTAAAATTGCATAAATCTCGCCATTCACGTCGCGGATTGGTCGATAAGAAAAACTGTAGTAAAAAGTTTGGAGTTCCCCATCTACAACTAAATCTACTTTGTCTTCTTTTGCGAAATAAGGTTCTCCGGTTCGAAAAATATCTTGAAGGATCTGAATAAAAGGTTGTCCTTGTAATTCGGGGATTGCTTTTTCTAATGTTTGACCAATAACTGATCTGGATTTCCCCCAAGATTTGAGCATTTGATCATTTGCAAACTCGATAACCAAATCTTCTCCTCTATAAATAGCGGTTGAATAATCTGAAATTTCTGTAAGACCCTTAAAACGCAGCTCATTTTCCTGCAATTTCTGCTCGCTCAAAACTTGGTCTGTAACATTAATTGCAACTACCGAAACTCCCACAATTTCCTGATCTGCGCGAACGGCAGCATAAATAAAATCAAAATAGTAGGTTATCAAGACCCCATCTTTTTCTAACAAAGCTTTCACTTTATTTCCTTTAATGGTTTTTCCGGTTTCAAAAACTTCTTTTAAAAACGCGGGAAATTCTTGATCTGCAATCTCTGGCAAAGCCTCTAAAACAGGCATTCCTATAACATGATCACCTTTTCCCCAATATTCCAAGACCTGCGTATTTGCATTGGCGATGATGTGGGTTTCTCCCATTAAAATTGCAAGTCCGACCGGTGCCTGACTAAAAAGTGAAGTAAGCAGTTCCAAACTTATGTTGGTCTCCAAAAATTTTTTCATAAGCACGAATTTAAAAAAAATTATGTTAAATAGGACATAAAATTTATCCCTCACCCACTCAAATAAAATATTAATAAATTTAAAGAAAAGATTTAGAACATTATTCAAATATTCTTCGTCGATGCTCACATAAGTTATAAATATTTAAAAATAATGATTATATTTGCACTTCGAAAACTTTGAAATAAAAAATGAACACAATATTTACCTTATTCATGATCCTTATCATGATTGCGAGTATCTTACTCATCATTATTGTAATGGCACAAAACCCAAAAGGTGGCGGTCTTTCAGGAACTTTTGGTGGAACTTCTTCGGCGCAGTTTGGTGTGCAAAGAACGAATGATTTTATGGAGAAAGCAACCTGGATTTTAGGTGCAAGTATCATCGTTCTCATTTTATTAAGTGTAATTTTGACTGCAAAACCTAGTTCACGCTTGCAACAAGCTCCAGCGAAAAAAGAAGCTCCGGCTCCGCAAACCGCTCCTGGAACTAACAGTACAACTACAGCTCCTATTAAAGCTCCACTTCCAGCAGGAAACTAAGAGGATTTTAAAAATAAAAATTATAAACGGTTTGGAAATTTTCTAAGCCGTTTTTTTATGTCTTTAAATGAACTTTTTTTCGGCAATATTCCAATAATCTTCTTGATGTTTAACAAACAAACAAGAAATGAAACTATCCAGAGACATTTTTTCAAGAATATCTGCATCTATGATTTGAAAAGGAGTCTGAAAAAACGCTTCATTAATAAAAAGATTATTGCGGTCTAAAATATGAATGTTTTCTGAACTATAGAAAGGATAATTCTGAATATCTGAATTGGTGGTCAATATTTTTTTTCCGGCTGCCAAAGCTTCAAAAGTCCTCATACTAATCCCCTTCTGAAAAGGTTTATTGATATCTAAGACTGCAAAAGAATTTTTGTATATCTCGGCGATTTCCGCGTGACTCAATTTTTGAAAACTCAGTTTCTTGTGATCAAATTCCTGCAGATTTTTATCGAAAATTTTCTTTAAAAAAAAAGTAAGTTTGCTCGGTGCATAATAATAAAAATAGGATTTCAGTTTTAATTGATCGCACAATTCACGAATCTTCTGACCGATCAAATACCTGTCTGTATGAGCACTTCCAATGAAAACTACCTCATATTTTCTACGATCTAAATGATCAGAGGAATCAGCGTACTCATTTAAAAAAAATAGCGGTCGAAAGTAGAGCTTATATTGCAGCGCATCTGCAGGTTCAAAAGTGAAATTTGAATCAAAATAGGGATACAATTGAAGAAATCTCGGATATTCTTGAACGCTATCGTAGGAATAAAAAATCATTTTTGCGCTTGGATTTCTTTCCCTAAAATCCTCCAAAAAAAAGAACGGGATTGTTTCCCCTTTGATAAGTAAAAGAAAATCGTATTTTTTGTTAATTATATCCTCGGATATTTTCCGGTAATAACGGTTGATTTTTTTTTGGTAAAACTTTCTTCTTACACGGATAATTCCTTTCGTAAAAATAGAATCCGACGGTCTTTCGTTGTAAAAATCTACTTCGGCTCCCAATTCCAAAAGCTTTTGGGTGATCGCTTTTTCGTAACCAAAAAAATTGGCAGAAAGGAACAGTATTTTTTTACCGACTAAATTCATGATTTCAAAAAACCTTTTTGCTTCAATTCCTCAAGAGATTCGTCAAAATTATTTTCCTGAATCGGTTGTTGTAAAACCCACTTCGCAAACGCTTCTATTCCCTTATTTAAACTGATTTTCGGTTCAAATTGCAAATATTTTTTCATGTTTGAAAGATCAGCAAAGTTATGGCGAATATCTCCTATTCGAAAATCTCCGGAAACATTGATCTGAGTATCCTTTTCATATTTTTTCTTCAAAAGCTCGGCAACAGACAAAACCGAAGTCGCAATTCCCGTACCGACATTGATTATTTTGTTATTTGCGGTATCCAATTCCAAGGATCTGATCGTGGCTTCAACGGTATCTTCAATATTGATGAAATCTCTACTCGGCAAACCATCTTCAAAAACATTAATATTTTTTTCACTTACAATTTGAGTGGAGAAAATAGACAATATTCCAGTATAGGGATTCAAAAGCGATTGTCCCACTCCGTAAACATTCTGATAACGCAATATTACAAAATCAAGAGGAATGGATTTGCAGACGTGTTTTACCACTTCTTCTTGTTGCAGTTTTGTGATGCCGTAAAAAGATGTGGGATGAAGTTGTGAATTTTCATCGGTCGGAAGTGGTTTTAGAAACGCTCCTTTTTCATCGGTCATTTCAAAAGTTCCCTTCTGCATTAATTCAACATTCCGCTCTTTTGGATAAGCAATTTCTGACAGGATATTTTCATATTTCCCTTCGCCATACACTGCACGGGAAGACGCCAATACCAATTTTTTTACGGAATTTTTTTTATTGACCAAAATATCCAAAAGCAGAGAAGTGCCGTAAACATTCACATGGTTGTACTTCTCTATTTCGTACATGGATTGTCCGGTTCCGGTTTCTGCTGCTAAATGAATGATCGCATCTTGACCTTCAATCGCTTTTTCGACCTCATTTCTATTTGTAATGTCGCCTTTAATAAAATGGACTTTACTTTTGATGCTCAAAAATAAGGACGAATGATTCTCTGGATTTTTGCCATGAATTTGTTCCGAAAGATTATCGAGAACGGTCACAGAATATCCCTTATCAACAAGCTTCAAAGCTAAATTGCTTCCGATAAAACCGGCGCCTCCTGTGATTAATATATTTTTCAATTTCGCTCTTTTATTTTTTCCCAAACGTGCGTTTCGGGATTATATTTTTTTACAATTTTTGCGGGAGACCCGACGATGACGCAATAATCGGGAAAATTTCCGCGGACTACAGAATTTGCACCAACGACACATTGCTTTCCTAAAATAGTTCCTGCCATGATTGCAGCTCCCATTCCGATAAAACAGTTTTCCCCAATTCGGGTCTCTTTAACCGTAATTTTTTGTTTAACCACATGAACCCCAATTTCACTATAACCGTGATCAATATTGGTAATGAAAACGTTGGCTAAAATGAGAGAACTTTTTCCGATAATTAAGTTTCCTGCCGAAGTAAGATGTACATTTTGTGAAATTACAACGTCATCTTGAATATGAATTGTTCCTCCATCTTGTGTTTCCATCCGCAGATTTGGTAGAATTCGAACTTTATTGCCAATGAATACATTGCGAATTCCCTTCAGAAAAATAGGTTTTCCTAAATAAGAAGGCATTCCAAATTTTCCAAAAAATGGCGCATATAAAAGTGCTCTCAATCCCCAAAATATTTTTTCGATCATAATTTTGCTCTTAATGGCCGTATTGCAAATTTGAGTTTTGAAATTACAAAATAAAAAAGATATTCTGGGAAGTTAATCCTTTTAGTTTGATACATTTCCCAAATATTTTTCTGAATTCCTTTTTCCATTTCTTTTAAATTGGCAGAAAGACCAGAAAAACCAAAAGATTTTTTACCGTTTCCTGCAATAACCAACTTCTCTGGCAAAATATACATTTGATTTTTTTCAGAAATTCTCATCCAGTAATTTGCATCTTCGGAATAATTCTGATTTTCATCAAAGAAACCTGTATTTTCAAATATTTTCCTTTTAAAAATCGCCGTTGATGTTTGCCCTGTAATTTTAAACAATAATTTTTTTAAAGTGATTTTGACCAGTTTATTTGGTGGGTGCAGTTTGTAAGGAAAGGTTATGTTTTCGTTATTCCAAAGAGAAGTGATAAAATCGATATTTTGATTTTCTAAAAATTTCATTTGCTTTTCCGTTTTTTCCGGAAGCCATTCATCATCGGAATCCAGAAGCGCAATATAATCACCTTGCGCTATTTTCATCGCCGCATTTCTCGCTTTGGAGACTCCTCTGTTTTCTTGATTAATTAAAATAATATTTTGATCTTGATGATTTTGCTGATAATTTTCTATAATCGTTTTGCTGCGATCTGAAGAACCATCGTTCACCAAAATAATTTCAAAAACACCTTCCCAAGTTTGATTTTTGATGGAAATTAAAGATTTCTCAATGCTCTTTTCGGCATTATAAACTGGAATTATTACAGAAATCACGTGTTTTAAATCTTTATATTTTTAACCAATTGCTAAAATAGGAAATTCGTTTTACAATTAATCTTTTTCGTTATAAGGTAATCTGTTCTGAATAGAGCGTCCGAGAGAAATTTCATCGGCATATTCTAGTTCATCACCAACCGAAATTCCGCGTGCGATGGTGGAGAAATTAACTTCAAAATTTTTGAATTTCCGATAAATATAATAAGCAGTTGTATCACCTTCCATAGTCGCACTGAGCGCAAAAATCAGTTCTTTTATTTCTTTATTTTCCAATTTTTTCTCAATGGAAGAAATATTCAACTGGTTCGGACCAATTCCTTCCATGGGTGATATTTTACCTCCTAAAACCAAATATTTGCCACGGAATTTTTCTGTATTTTCGATGGCCATCACGTCGCGAACATCTTCTACGACGCACAAAATTTCATCATTCCTTTTTGGATTTGCACAGATTTCGCAAATTTCAGAATCTGAAAAATTGTAACATTCTTTGCAATATTTAATATCGGTGACGAGTTTTTTCAAAGAATCACCCAAAGCAATTGCCTGACTTTGGGGCTGCTTCAAGAGATGCAATGCGAGTCGCAATGCTGACTTCTTGCCAATCCCGGGAAGACCAGAAATTTCTTCTACTGCTTTGCCTAAAACTTTACTCGGGTAATCCATTAAGCAAAGATAGAGTTCGAGAAGTAATATTCAAAATTTTTTGCTGGATGAGTAAAGTTTCATTGAAATTACTTTGTGGGAATTCGATCAAAATTAATAGAATAAATTTCCTTGCCGAGCTTCTTTCAAAATAATATCTTTGAAAAAAGTAAAAACATGATTTTAAAAAACCTCAATTATCCGCTTGATTTTAAATTTAAAATCACAACATTCTCCAGCGACTTTAATATTACCGACAAAAACGGAAATTATGTAGCCTATGTGAGACAAAAAATATTCAAACTAAAAGATGACGTCATTGTTTTCAATGATGAAAGCAAATCGCAGGAATTATTTCGGATTAAAGCCAATCAATGGATCGATTTTAATGCCTCTTATTCCATCACCGATTTGGTACAGGAGAAAAATTTTGGCAGACTTGCCAGAAAAGGAATGCGCTCATTGTGGAAATCACAATACAATATTTTAGATGAAAACGACCAACCAAAATATCAAATCAATGAAGACAATGCGTGGACCAAAGTTCTGGACGGTTTTGTGAGCGAAATTCCACTAGTGGGAATGTTTACAGGTTATTTCCTGAATCCATCCTACACCGTTGTTGACAATTCTGGAAAGGAAATTTTCAGATTAAAGAAAATGCCTTCTTTGATTGGAAGAAGATTTCAACTCGACCGATTGTACGACCTTGCCGATGAAGACGAATCCTTGATTGTTTTGAGTTTTTTAATGATGGTACTTTTGGAAAGAGCAAGAGGTTAGTAACACTTATCGACAATCAAAAAAGGATATTGAATGTCTATCTTCGAAATTAAAAATGGTGAAATACAATTTCCCCCGAAATAAATAAGGAGAACAATCCAATAAAAAAATGAATTAGCGCTCAAGAATTTTTCGAGAGCGTTTTTTTATTTGTAAATTTGAAATAAATATATCAAAAAATGGAATTATCACAATTGAAACCTCAATTGATTTGGAAGAATTTCTCCGCATTAAATTCAGTTCCAAGACCTTCAAAAAAAGAAGAAAAAGTAATTGAATTTATCAAAAAATTTGGCGAAAATCTCGGTTTAGAAACCACCGTTGACGAAGTTGGAAATGTCATCATCAAAAAACCGGCAACCAAGGGAATGGAAGACCGAAAAGCGGTTGTTTTGCAATCTCACCTCGATATGGTTTGTCAGAAAAACAGCGATATTGAATTTGATTTCGAAACGCAGGGAATTCAAATGGAAGTTGACGGCGATTGGGTAAAAGCCAAGGGAACCACTTTGGGAGCAGACAACGGAATTGGCGTGGCTTCGATTATGAGTGTTTTAGAAAGCAATGACATTGCACATCCGGCTCTAGAAGCACTTTTCACCATCGATGAAGAAACCGGAATGACCGGTGCATTGGGTTTAAAACCTGGGCAACTTCACGGTAAAATTTTATTGAATCTTGACACCGAAGAAGATGACGAAATCGATATCGGTTGTGCAGGAGGAATTGATGTAACCGCTTCTCAAACCTATAATGTAGAAAGTGCTAAAGGACAAACGATAAAAATTACAGTAAAAGGTTTACAAGGTGGCCATTCTGGAATGGATATTCACAAAGGTTTCGGAAATGCGAACGTAATTCTCGGCAGACTTCTCTATCATGGGATTGAAAACCAAAACATTCAGCTGATCTCAATTGATGGTGGTGGTTTAAGAAATGCGATTCCGAGAGAAGGAAACGCTGTTGTATCTGTTCGGAATTCAGTTGAATTTATCGAGGCAGCCAACAGTTTGAAAGCTTCAATTTTGGAAGAATTTGCGAGTGTTGAAAAGGATTTACATATTAATATTGAAACTTTCAGCCCACCGGAAATGGCGATTTCTACTGAAGATTCCAAAAAAATAATTTTAGCATTAAAAGCTGCTCATAATGGTGTTTACAGAATGTCACCCGATGTTGCAGATCTGGTTGAAACCTCAAACAATATAGCACGCGTTTTATTACAAAACGGTGAATTAACATTAATGAATCTCGCGCGATCTTCCGTAGATTCTACAAAAAATGCGGTTGCAGAACAGCTAAAATCTGTTTTTGAATTGGCAGGATTGAAAGTTGAATTTAGCGGATCTTATCCAGGTTGGAAACCGAAACCCGGTTCGGAAATCGTGCAATTAATGGAGAAAATCTATGAAAAAGATTTCGGGGAAAAACCTATGGTTGTTGCTTGCCACGCTGGCTTGGAATGCGGAATCATTGGTGCCAATTACCCCGAGATGGAAATGGTAAGTTTTGGTCCTACTATTCGAGGCGCTCATTCTCCGGATGAAAAGGCGAATATTCCTTCTGTTCAGAAATTCTGGGGATTTTTGAAAGAAATTCTGGCGAATATTCCGGCGAAGTAATCTTTAATTAGAAAATAAATATCCAAAAAGCAAATTTGTTTTTTGGATATTTTTTTATGATGAATGGAGAAAATTATTAGCGATCGAAAACGCTTATTTATCAATTTTCTTTTTACTTTTTTTCTTTGATGAAGCGGTGCATAAAAATCCGAGTCCAACTCCTAAAACCATCATCATTACTGTTTGGGTTTTTTTCGAAGGAACAGGAATTGCTAATTCACCATATATTCTCATTGGAGATTCTGAAGGATATTTCACGTTTCCATCGGTATCGGTTTCAGCATTTGGTTTCATTGCTAATCTCATTGCAGCAGAAGCGGTGTTGATAATCGTTCTTGGGAACAATCCGTACAATACTTTCATAACGCGCGCATAACCATCAGTAATGATGCTTTTTTTCGGATTTTTTGCGGCTTCAACCATTTGCGCGGCTAATTCTTGCGGATCTGAGGAGAAAGGCGGAATTTTAAAATCGAGTCCTGAATATTTTGCAGAATGCATATTTCCTGTAGAACGCTGAATTCCAGGATACAACCCTACAATATGAATATTGGGTTCATCGGAAACTTCGCCCTGTAATCCTTCAACCATTCCTCTAATTCCGAATTTTGTACTCGAATACACGGTAGAATACGGAGCAGGCATCCAACCACCGATCGAAACATTATTGATTAGAACACCTTCTTTTTGTCTTTTAAAAATGGGAAGAACTGCATACGAACCATGGAGAAATCCTAAAAGATTTGTTTTTACAACCTGATCTAAAGTTTCTACGGGAATATCTTCAAATTTTCCACTGGCCATTACACCCGCATTATTCACCCAAATATCAATTCTTCCATTAAATTGTAAGGCAAGTTCCGCGAGATTTTTCACTTCTTCCATATTGGAAACATCAGTAGAAACACCCAATGCCACTGCACCTAAATCGTGGCAAAGAGAAACGGTTTCATCAAGCCCTTTTTGTCCTCTTGCGCCGATTACTACATTGCAACCTTCTAAAGCAAAAGCTGCGGCAGCTGCTCTTCCGACGCCACTTGTTCCGCCGGTGATGACTACTGTTTTTCCGGTGAGTACTCTGAAAGTTTTTTCTTGTTGCTGTATCGTATTCATTTTACTTATTTTTATTCCAGTAAGTAGTATCAATTATTATGCAATTATCTTTTTGAGTAAGATTTTGTACTTCACATCAACCTGCTGTAATAAAAAACTTTAATTTTAGCGCATCAAATTTTGAATAAAATAAAATTAGTAACAATGGATTCAAAAGATAATTACGACAATCTTCTTCACCTATTAAAAGAACGTTTCAAAACCTATATGCACCGACATGAAGGGTTGAAATGGGAAGAAATTCAAAAAAAATTAAAGGAAAATAAGAAAAAATTAGAATCAGTACAACAAATGGAAGAAAGTGGCGGTGAACCAGATGTGGTTGGATTTGATGAAAACTCTGGCGAATATCTTTTCTATGACTGCGCAGCGGAAAGTCCCAAAGGTCGCCGTAGTTTTTGCTATGATCAAGCGGCACTCGATAAAAGAAAAGAGAATAAACCTAAGAATAATGCGGTTCAAGCCGCTCAATCAATGGGAATAGAAATTTTAATGGAAGAAGAATACCGATATTTACAAACGCTCGGAAATTTTGATACGAAAACGTCAAGTTGGTT
>ENA-UPXM01004809-UPXM01004809.1-activated-sludge-metagenome-genome-assembly--contig:-NODE-4809-length-13585-cov-5.808721_pt1 | contig 13585 bp, 9 predicted proteins | sample MGYA00238178_ERZ772708 | MGnify/ENA primary metagenome ERZ772708 (study PRJEB29002, sample SAMN05720212) | activated sludge metagenome | isolation source: anaerobic digester from wastewater... | reverse complement strand
CTGCGCTTGGGCACGCTACGCAGTCGTTCCTCGCTATTGTGTCACTGCGAGCTTGTGAAGCAGTCTCATATTTTCGGGATGAGATTGCTTACCCTTCGCTGCGCTTGGGCACGCTACGCAGTCGTTCCTCGCAATGACAGATGCTGCTGGCGAGAGAGCTTCAGCGCCCGGAGAATGGCGATAGTGTAGGGTGGTTCATAGCTGAAAGGGGTTGCTGGCTGGTAGCTGGTAGTTAGTAGTGGGTAGTTGAAAGCTGAAAGCTCAAGGCTGAAAGGTAAAACATTGTTAACTATCCGCTATTATGCCTGATTCGCTTTTCACCTCTCCCGCTTCCTGCTTCCTGATTCCTGATTCCTGATTCCTATTCACTACTCACCATTCACCGTTTCCTTAATCCCAAACAACGCCAGGGTTGAAATCAGGAACAGCAGCCCGAAGATGCCCATCAGGGCGGTGAAGCCAATCCCATCTCCAATGGGACCGCCAATGTACGCGCCAATGGCGCCGGCACCCGCCCCGGCCAGGTTGTGAATGCCGAGGTAACGCCCAGCTTCTTGTTTGGGGACCAATCCCGTCCCCAGCGCCCAACTGGCGGAATAAAACAGTCCTGTCGCCAGGCCGATCAACCCGCCGCCGATGTACAGCATGGTACTGGAGGGTGAAACGATGATGATAATTGTGCCCAGCAAAGCCAGCGCGCCGGAAATCGCGCACACGGGTTTCTTGCCGATCTTATCGCTCAGCCAACCCGCCGGGATGCTGGAGACAAAAATCGCCAGCCCGACAAACAGCATCAACTGCCCAAACATGCCCTCAATCGAAGCGCCCTGAAGGGAGGCAAAGCGTTCCTGTAGGTAAAAAACCGCAAACACCGAAAGATTCGTGGTGCCGACCAGGAAGGACAGGCGATTAATCACCCACCAGGTAAAGGATTTATCCACCTGTGAGTTCTGCTTGCCCAGGCTGATGCGCACGCTGCCCCACACACCGAGCACCACCGCAAGGACCATGCCGAGCACAGCAATTGTTGCGGTTGCGATCAACGCTGATGTCTCTGCCAATCGCGCGGCCAGCCGGTTGACCGCGTTCACCAATGCGCCCGAGCCGAGGATGACAAGCGTAAAGGCGCCCGTCATGGCTGCCAGGCGCACGACAGGCTCCCAATTCATTTTTGAAACCGGTTGTTTAACCGGTTTTTCCGGCGCAAACATGGTCAGCGCGGCGCATGCCAGCACCACAGCGCTGAGGGTGATGAGCGCAGGCCAGTAATTTCCATTACCGACCTGTTTGGTGATCACAAAGGACACAAAAATCATCGGCGCCGGCAGCTCAAACACCGCCTTTACCCCGGAGAAGATGCCGTGCTTTTCCTCGGGAACGATATCCGGGATCAAGCCCTGCAAAGCGCCGTGCCCGGTATTGGCAGACAGCATCGACAGGATATAAGCAGCAAATAAAAGCCAGTAGCCCGTCATCCCTTCCATGGTGGCGGCAATTACACCGATGAGAACAAACACCAGCACTTCGGTTATTGCGCCAATCAAGATAAACGGCCGCCGCCGCCCGAAGCGAGACGTGCTGTGGTCAGAAATCATGCCGATCAGCGCCTGGATCAGCACCGCAGTCATCAGCCCCCACAGGCGAATATTCCCCAGGGCAGCGCCTTTAACGGATTCATCGACAAACTTGACCAAAATTAGCGGAACGATCAACGCCAGCGTCTGCGAGCGCGCGGTCAAAGCAAAATAATAGATATTGATGGTGATATAGTCATACCAGCGAATTTTTCGATCCATCAGACAACCTCCACATCAGAACAAAGCAACCCGGTGATTTTGTATATGAATTTTTCAATCAAGGCTTCAGCATTATGGCTGATTAAACGGCTCTGATTTCAATTTTTTACCAAAAGACCAGTCTTCCAGCTAAAGGTCACGCAGCATACTGTTGTTTAGATCGCGATCAATTTCCCAGGGATAAACAATAAAGGCATCCGTGGTGGCAGCATAGAAATCGGGCCGATTGGTGCCAAACAGGTTGCGGTAAGGGTTGAAATGCAATACACAGGTGTAAGGGAAACCGCCGGCAGCAGACACCCGATTTTTTACCGAGGTGATCGTGCGACCGGACCCCCAAACATCATCTACAATCAGGATGCGTTCGCCAACCAGCAGTTCGTCTTCTGGAAACATCAGGAATTTTGGCCAAGCCAGTAAACGTGAGCGGCGCAATTCCTCAAGTTCGAGGGGGAAATCCACCGATGCGATATAAATTTTTTGAACATCCATCGCCTCTGCCAGCAATCCGCCCGGGATAATACCTCCTCGAGAGATGAGGATCATCGCCTGAAAGGTGATCGTAAATTGGGGCACCAGGTGATCAATCAATTGATCAACATCATTCCAGGTATACAATTCCTTTCTTTGCGGCATGATTATTTTTCCTTCGGGTTTGGCCTTCTCGTTTTCATCACCTGGCTTAAAATCTCTGGCGGTGGGCTGTGGCTAGGATCACCCATCATACGAGCATTTTCCACACTCAAAATCCATTGATAGAGCGTGGTGTAATAACAGGCTCGATTAAAACTGCTAAAGCTCGTCCCCAATAAGGTTAGAACGCCGGCGATCAAAGTTCCAACTGCAACCGCAATTAATCGGCTAAGAAGCCGGGCTGTTTTAAAATCAGCGATCTTTAACCCAACCCATAAGCCAACTCCTGCGCCCAGCAGGATAAACAAGCCCTGCACCACCGTCGACAGCGGACGAACGGCAACCAGGTCATGGCGAAAACGGATTAAGCGATTCGCGACCAGTTGTTTGATGCGGTCAATCGCTTCCCTCAATCTGAAGGATTCCAGGGTCATTATCGGCAGCATCAGGTATGCGGCTGACAGCCAGTCTGATTTTTCTACGTGTTGGGGACGGAAAGCCTGGTTAAACAGACGAATAATCCAAAAGCCCGGCTGGAGAAAGACCCAGAAGAGGACCTCGTACCAGCGAGCATAGTCCTGTTTCCCTTGCGAAGAACCCGGTAATCCCTGATCCATCCAGGTCAAATCGTCAAAGATCAGGCAAGTCTCTAATGCGGTGATCTCTCCCCAGGCCAGTAAACAAAATAAAAGCAAGCTGATCAACACGCCAATCAACACCAATCCAAGCGGTCGGGTGCCGAAAAACGCAACTACGATCAACAACGCAACCAACCACAGGATGATCAGTGCCATCCCGCCCATCCATAGGTGGAAAAGTGGACTTCGCAGCCGACGATGTTTCAGCGTCAGTGCAAAACAAGCATTAATGAAACGAAATGCATACTTCAGATGCTGCACAAGCATGCTCCTGAAAAGGACTCATAAAATCAATTCTATTATAACGTGAGGTCGCCAATGCTGTCACCTGATTTCTTGCCGATTGCGACTTTACAACAAACTGGGCGGGTCGACCTCAATGATCCAATCCGCAGGCAGCCGGTTGCGCAAGAGCTCCTTAGGGTCAGGGCCGCGCAGGATGATCTGCCAGCGGTAGCGTCCATGCAGCCGCGTGAAGAAACAGGGCACCGGTCCGATCAGCGACACAGGCTGCCCGCCTTCGGCAATCCAGCCCTGCAGTTTCCCCGCCAGCGACAGGGCGGCTTCTTCTGCGATATGGGGGTCCTGGTGGCGGTATTCCAATCTGACCAGGCGTGTAAACGGTGGGTAGCGTAACTGGCGCCTGTAGTCAATTTCCTGCTGATAGAATGCGGCGTAATCATGTTTTGCCGCGGTTTGTATGGCGTAATGCTCTGGCTGATAGGTCTGGATAATCACCCGCCCACCCAAAGGGCTGCGCCCGGCGCGCCCGGCGACCTGGGTCAGAAGCTGAAAGGTGCGTTCAGTGGAACGGTAATCGGGTAAGTTTAGCCCCACCTCAGCCAAAATGACCCCAACCAGGGTGACCAGGGGTAAATCCAGTCCCTTCGCCAGCATCTGTGTGCCGATGAGGATATCCGCCTTTTGATGGGTAAACTGTGACAGAATACGCTCATGGGCGCCCTTCGTTTGGGTGGTTTCAGCATCCCAGCGCAGGGTGCGGGCGCCAGGAAAGAATTCTTTCACCTGCTGTTCAACCTTTTCAGTCCCTGTGCCCAGTTGCCGAATCTGTCGGCTGCCGCAGACTGGGCAGCGTTTGGGTACCTGGCGCTGATATCCACAGGTATGGCACAGCAGTCCATCTAAGGAGCGATGGTACGTTAACGGCTTATCATCCCTGGGGCAGCTAACCACATAGCCACATTCGCGGCAGAACACATAGGAGGCGGAGCCGCGCCGATTGAGAAATAAAATCGCCTGCTGATGTGAAGCAAGCACATCCTGAATAGCGCCTTGCAAATCCCGGCTAAAAATGGTGCGATTTCCGTCCTTGAGCTCTGTGCGCATGTCCACAATGGTCACTCGCGGCAGACCCAAATCCGCTGTTTGGCCCTCTCCTGCCGTCAATGTGAGATCGATCCCAAGGCGGCGGACATGGCGCTCGATGGATTCACGATGCGCCAGGATCCGTTTTGGCAATTCGATATATTTCCAGTTACCGTGAACCGCCTGGTAAAACTGGGTGATCTGTGGCGTTGCTGATCCCAGGATGATCGGCGCACCCGACAGCCGTGCACAGGCTACTGCCGTAGGAACCCCGCGATAATAGGGGGATCGATCCTGCTGGTCGTAGGAATCCTGATCACATTCGTCAACCACAATTAACCCGATATTTGGCATAGGAACGAACAAGGCGCTGCGCGGACCAATAATTACCGGCAGTTCACCCATGCGCACACGCAGCCAGGTGTCATAGCGCTCACCAGCAGAAAGCTGAGAGTGAATCACCCCGACTTTGCCCGGAAAGCGCGCTGAAAACCGCTGCACGGTCTGGGGCGTAAGGGAAATTTCAGGGACGAGGATGATGGCGCCTTTGCCCGCTGCCAGGGTTTCACGGACCGCGCGCAGGTAGATTTCGGTTTTTCCCGAGCCTGTTACGCCGTGCAGAAGGAAGGGCTGCGGCGTTCGCCCCTGGCGGGCTTGATCCAGCCCAGAGCGAATGATTTCCCAGGCTGCATCCTGGTCATGGGTCAGTTCCGGCAGCAAAGCAGGAATAAAGGGCAGATCTTCCAATGGGTCACGCCAGACCTGGTCTTCAACGAATTCGATCCAACCCATGCGCTCCAGAGTTTTAAGGTCCGCGTTGTTCGCCCCGGTTTGGGCATAGACCTGTTTGGATTCCACCAGTTTGGCTTCAGACGCAAGAAAACGTAGCACAGCCTCTCGACGGGCGTGCACCTGTGCAAATCGACTGAAGGACTGCCCCGCCTGGTCGATGTCAGCGGGGTCCCTGGTCAACATGACCTTCCGTACGGTTTTGGGGCGGATGCGCGGTTCGGGCAGAATGGCGCGCATCGATAGCACCCCTTTGCGCACCAGCCTTCGGGCTACCCCGCGCCATTCAATCTTGGGGATGAAAGCGTCGATTTGCCGGCCGCGCAAGTCGCCGCGCTTTTGCAGTAAACGAATCAGCCGCTTTTCAAGCGGTGAAAAAGCCGCGAGATCGATTTCTCCTGCTGAGATCAAGCGCACCAGGGTATCCGCGCGCTGAGTTAAACCAGGCGGCAGCATCAGCTCAATACAAGCCCCAAGGGGCGCCAGGGTCTCATCCGCCAGCCAGTATGCCAGTGCAAGCTGTGTGGATGTTAACGGCGGCAGACCTTCCACCAGGTCTTCGACCGGGCGGGTTTCAGCCACTTCGGGGACGTCAATATGCTTTACAATAATCCCTTGAACCCGTTGTGGTCCAAAGGGCACGATCACCAGTGACCCGGGCTTAACTGAACCCACCAAATCAGGGGGTAAGTGATAATGGTATGTGCCAGAGATCTTGGGGAGGTTGATCAACACCTCAACATAGGATTGCATACCCCAATTTTACCCTGAATGATGATCCCATTGAGGCTTGATATCGGAGGGTGGTGGTCGGATCGTCTGGTCAAACATCGCTTCTAACCAGGGCTTAATCAATATGAGCGCTTACAATTCAAACTCAATCCGGGTAAAATATTCATTGAATGCGCTTATCCAGCACGCCGCTTTTTCCCGCTGGATGGGCGAAAGCCGGCTAAACGCCGAAAATAAGTCCGGCAATACTATGAGGAGAGAAGACCCACACGCGTTGGGTTGGGAAGTGTTCAGTTGAGGTTTAAGACGATGCCAGTCCCTATCAAGGCTGGTACGGTATTACACGACCGCTATCAGATTAAACAGATCATCGGCCAGGGCGGAATGGGGTGTATCTACCTGGCTGAAGATCAGCGTCTGGAAGGCCGCCTGTGTGCCGTTAAAGAGGTTGAATACGACCTGGCTTTTCCCGAGGAGATGCTCAACGAAGCACGCGATCAATTTCAGCGCGAAGCAACGGTTTTGGCACGTCTGGATCACCCCAACCTGCCGAAGGTCTCGGATTTCTTTTCGATTGGCGAGCGCGATTACCTGGTGATGGATTATGTTCCGGGCAAAGACCTGCGCCAGTTGATGATTGAAGCCCGCCAAAAACAGACCTTTTTACCCGAAGAAGACGTTCTCGACTGGGCCAGCCAAATCGCTGATGCGCTCAAATACCTGCACACCCAGGACCCACCGATTGTGCACCGCGACATCAAACCCAGCAATCTCAAACTCACTCCCAACGGGCTGCTCAAACTGGTGGATTTTGGCCTGGTGAAGATGTTGGCGCCCGGCGAGGTAACCATCACCATCCTCCAGGGACAGGGCACTGCCCTGTACACACCCCTGGAACAATACGGCGGCGATTCAGGACACACCGACGCTCGCAGCGATATTTTTGCCTTTGGCGGGACGCTTTACCACTTGCTGACCAACGAACCTCCCCTTAACGTTCGCGAGCGGTTTCTGAACCCGGACGCCCTGCCGCGCGCCAGGACGATCAACTCCAATATCAGTGTCCGCACCGAACGGGCCATTCATTGGGCGCTGCAATTGCACCCGGAGGATCGTCCAAATGATATTGATGCCTTTGTCAAAGCCCTGTTTGTGGAAGATGCCCCCGCGTCCAAAACCTATCGTCGTGATCGCCTGCAACCCAAACTGGTACAAAAACCGGAAATGGCTCTGCTTTACCTGGCGGGAAGTTTAATGGTGATCAGTTTATTGCTCACCTTGATCCGGAATTTTTAACGTCAAAGTCCCCCCTACCGCAACAATAAAAGAAGCTCATCATGCCAGGGTTTAGCGGCGATTTCGCTTTGGATAGCGCCCTTCAGTCCCCATCCACCAGATCAAAGCCGCAATCCATCCGATTAATAGCCCCGCAACCACAATCTCAATCACATACAGGGTCCCGGATTGCTGGATCCAATCCTTAACGCCACTGATGCCCAGGTTGAGATAGGTATAAGCGCCCAGACCACCGATCAGCGCACATAAAGCAGAACGCAAGCCCCACCGTGATGAACCCCACCACAACAAGCCGATCATAAATGTCAGGGCGCTGCCAATCCCCATCACCAGAACACCAAAAGCCCAATCGCCCAGGGAGGGATAGCTGGCGGGAAGGGGTTCGGGGGTGCTGGTGGGCGTGGGCTGTAGGGTAGGCGTGATCGTTGCCGTTGGCGTGGGCTCTGGTGTTGGGGAAACCAATGGCGTCGGCGTAAACGCAAAAAATGACATGACCCCTTCGGGAGAAATGTTGATTTGCAATGTCTCTGACCGGGTCGCCAAACCACTTGAAGCGATAACATCCATGCCCCCAGCAGATTCAATCCGGTAATTAAAAAACGCCACACCACCCTGGGTAGTGGATTCGAACTGCTGGGTGATATCAGGCTCACCTGAGATGCGAAAGTCGAAACGTACCCGGGTGCCATCAGGCACAATGTTTTGATTGTGGTCCAGAATTGGTGAGGTGCGAATGGTGATCAAATCGCCCACCTTAAAGCTCGGCAGCGGCGTCGGCGCGGGCGTCGGGGTTATATCAAAGATAATATCCCCTTCTACTCCTGGTTCACCGACATCCTCTTCCGCTTCAACGCTGGTGGCAGGCGCTTGCTCTGCTTCCACGGGCATGACCAGCTCCAGGCGGATCACCTGGTTTGGATTGGGCGCTGTGACGATGCTCAGATCATAACCGACTGCATTCAATGATATGGGCAGGGCTCCTGACGGGGCGTACTCCTGCATCAAGACTCGTGCTGCCACATCCAAAAAAGCAGGCGCCTTGCTAAACAGGCCATAATAAGCCGTGACCTTGGAAATCTCAGTGGCATCCAGATAGATCGGTGAATCCAGGGCAAAAACGATCACTTTTTTCTCTGATAATAACTCGGGGCGTTCAGCCAGGATACGCCGCAACGCAGCCGAGGATGGAATATTCTCCGATACATTAAGGGTGTTGAAAATCAGCCAGTCCGCAGATTTAAGATTTGATTCGATCAGCTCTGCCATGTCCGTTTCAAGGTTATCCAAAAACTCGGTCAGTTGCGTGAAAGAATATGAGTTGATCCGGTTTTGAAGGATTTGCCCGCCTGCCTGAGGTCCATAAAGATTAACCAGGGCGTTAGCCAGCGCATGGGTGCCAATCGCCGTCGTTGAAGGACAACCATCACAGCAGGAAATCGTGCGAACGTCGGTAAAAATCATCATGCGTTCGTACCATAACGGCGGATCAGGGAGAAGTGTGTCCAGTTCTTGTGCGCTGGGACTGAGCAAGGTTACTGCTGCCTGTGCGACATCAAAAGTGGTCTCCTGGGCTGCGCTGTATGCTTCAACAACTTCATTTGACACGCGGGGAAAGGCAAAGTTTGGATAAATTTTGCTTTTGGCTTCCAAAATACGTAACACCGAGATATCCACCCTCCTGGCAAAGGCTGAGTCTTCGCGGTATTTCTGGACAAAAGAATCAATCGTCGAAATAAGGGTTGTATATGGGTCGGGGTCACCTGTGGAAATGAGATTGTTTATGTAAAGGACGTCATTACCCGCCAGGAAAGCATTGCGCGCCACCTGCCGAGCATCAAAATTCACATCGTTTGGATCAAAGAAACGCCTGATGGCACCGCTGCCGAGGTTTTCGCTGATGAGCAACCCGCCAGCTTCACGCCAGGAGGCAAATTCAGGCAAGGAAAAGACCTGTTGAATCGCATTTGAATCAAAACTGATCGGTCGGGTGCTCGCCCGGATGTTCCCCTGGAAGCCCTGATAGCGGTTGTGCGAAATCATCATGGCGTCCACGCATCCAGGAGACCCGAATGATGGCGTCGTAACGGAGAAATACGGCACCAGTTCCACCTGTGTCAACTGGCCCAGTGATTTTCGAACGGTCGATACTTCCCGGTCCGGAGATCGATCTGAATTCCCCGTACCCGGAAAATTCTGAGCCACAACCAGCATGCGGTTATTACTGCCCGTATGCAAACCGCTGACGAAGGCTTTTCCCATTTCTCCCACCCAAAAGGGGTTCCCGCCAAAGGCATTGACCCCCAGCGAGCTGGCTGCCTCGTTATTAACCGTTTCAATCACATCTAAATTGGGACCCAAATATAAATTGATCCCCAACGAACTCAACTGGTTGCCCAGAATTTCACCAACCTGGTTTGCCAGGCTCAGGTCCCAACTGGCGCCAATTGCCAGGTGTGAGGGCAGTTGCTCCACGCCGAATAAAATCTGATCGCCCGGGTATCCATTGCCCAACTGTTGAACCCCGATCAATAATGGAACATAAGTGAAGCCCTGTGTGTGCCCCGTATCTTCGATATTGACCACCTGTGAGGAGGCTTCCCACACAATTTCCTGTAAACTTCGCGTTAATTCTCGCAGTGAGGCGGTCGTCTCTTCTTCTGAGAAATTGTTTTTGTCCGCGCGCAAAACCACGCCGCCAATTTGATACTTCGAAAGCAACTGAAATATCTTAGAATCCTCGTCAACCTGATTGCCTTCAAAGGTGACCAGGAAAATCTGGCTGACTTTTTCCTCTGCGCTCATGGTTTGAAGTAATGCTTCTGCTTTTGAGGTTTCCCGTGCATGCGCGAACATAACTCCCGGCGTAGCCAGGAGATAAAATAAAACCATCAAACAGCGAAATGAGCGCCAGAGTCTTGTCACTCAGCAGTCTCCAAGGCGGCGCGAGCTTCTAGTGGCAGGTTGGTGATAATGCTGTCGACACCCAAGGCAGCCAGTCGGCGAATATCGTCGGGATCGTCCACGGTGTAGGTGCTGATCTGTCGATTGTGCGCCTTTTCTGCTGCCACCAGGTCAGCATCAATGTCCTCAAAATAAGGATGAAGGGCGTCATATTGAAATAAACGCCAAAGCTTCGACTTTGCATGTCGGGGCAGGGTCAGTAATCCCAGTTTTACATTCGGGCAATGCCGGCGGATTCGGGCGAATTTGAGAGGCATGAAGGAAGAGAGGACCACCGAATCCGTTAATCCCATACGTTTGACCATCTCGGCGACCACGACCGGCAGCCTGTCAAAGGGTGCAATGTGGTTCTTTAATTCGACATTGATCACCCATTGATCCCCGAAGGTTTCCAAAACCTCTTCCAGGGTCGGGATGTGTTCGCCATTTCCAGCATCCAGCGTTTGCAGTTCTGCAAGGGTCAGCGCGCTGACTCTGCCAGTACCATTCGTGGTGCGGTTAACCGTGGCATCATGAATAACCACAACATGACCATCCTTGGATAGCATCACGTCGAGTTCAATGCCGTCCGCATGTTGTTCCATCGCTAACCGAAAGGCTACCATCGTGTTTTCAGGTGCATGCCCGCTTGCTCCCCGATGGGCTATGATTTTAGGTTTATTCATTTTCTTCTCCTTTCTACTAATTGTAACACGCAGAATAAAGCCTGTAACCCTGCGGTGTTCCTTCTCACATCAATATAATAATAACCCGAGTTCGCGTTGAAGGACAGACTGAAAGAACGTGCTTTTATCGAAATAACCTGCTCTTTAGGGTCAGATTTTCCGTTGAAGCCAACCGTCTGCACAATCGATAACCCTTTGTGGGATAACGTGGATTATAATCATCGGTGATTTTGACCCTGAGGAGAAAAACATGTCTGAAACCTTGATTTACCCCGTCGAAGCCCTGAAAGATTATGTTTCCCGGTTTTTTATTGCACTGAATGTGCCGGAAATCGATGCTCGCATTGCTGCGGATGTGCTCGTCTCTGCGGACCTGCGAGGGATCAACTCGCATGGCGTCATCAGATTGCACAGTTACTATGGCGACCGTCTGATGAAAGGCGCGATCGACCCGACCTCCTCGGTTCAGGTGATTCAGGAAAGCCCGGCAACCCTCGCGTTAGACGGCGGTAACGGGCTTGGCCAGGTGGTGGCATATCGAGCCATGTCACGCTGCATTGAACTGGCGGACCAGGCCGGACTGGCAATCACAACCGTGCGCAACAGCAACCACTACGGAATCGCCGCTTATTACGCCATGATGGCTCTGCCAGAAGATATGATTGGCATCAGCCTGACCAATTCCCAGCCACTGGTCGCGCCCACCTTTGGGCGAACCGCGGTCTTGGGTACCAACCCGATTGCAGTAGCCATCCCCGCAGGCGCAGAAATGCCCTATGTCCTGGATATGGCGACCAGCATCGTCAGCATTGGACGTATTACGGTGCACCAAAAATCGGGACAGCCCATTCCGGCTGGCTGGGGCATCAATGCACAAGGCGAGCTGACTCAAGCCCCTGAAGAAGTTCTACAGGGCGGGGCATTATTGCCGCTGGGCGGTCCGGCTGAATTGCGCGGGTACAAGGGATATGGACTGTCCCTGCTGGTGGATCTGCTTTCCGGGGTTTTATCCGGTGCTGCTTATGGCAATCACGTCGGTCATCCTGGGAAAAAAAGCACTGCGGATGTCGGTCACTTCTTTGCAGCGATAAAAATTGAGAACTTCCGACCGGTAGATGCATTCAAAGCCGACATGGATGACTATATCCGCATGTTAAAAGCGACACCCAAAATTCCTGGACAGGATCGCATTTACATTCACGGGGAAAAAGAATTCGAAAACGAGAAAAATTATCGGGAGCACGGCGTGCCGCTATTAAGTGAGATCGTGGAATCCCTTGTCTCAGCAGGGCAGGTCGTTGGTGTGCCGTTTGACCTTGAAGCCCTCTGATCCATAATCGTAGAACCGTCTTCCGCCCCCGGGGGGTGATATCAGGACTTTCTACCTGGTCCACACCAGTGGCAAACCGTATTAATGATTCAATCGTATTTTGCCACTGGTACGGACCAAAGCGGGATTAAAGTCAGTTTGGACCAACAACTTCGCTATTCCGGTCAAACCATTAATGCCCAAAAAACGTTCTTGAGTTTAATTTATCGAGCAGCTTAAGATTTTCCACAATTCCATAATTTACCCTTGACAAATAGAACATTTGTGCTATTCTATGAGATACTGATCGAACTCATGTTCTGTTATCGTAGAAAGCAGGTTTATGATGCGCCGTATTATCGTTTTCCCAGCCGTGATTTTCGGCTGTATGATCGTGATCTGGATCGGAACTGTAGCGACAGCACCGATGCCGCCCCAGACCCTCCTGGCGCCAACTCTGACTGCCTCAGCCGTGGCTCAGTCTGCAGGTAACGAAAGTGCGCTGCTTCATGAAGACCAGCCCTTGTCGGCACCTCAAGTCGATGAAATCCCCTGTTCTTTGCCAGACAGCTACCCTGACCGGCTCCTGCAATGGTGCCAGCTTATCGAAGTCAATGCCGATCTTACCGGGCTGCCTGCCGGGTTGATCGCAGCGGTCATGCTGCAGGAAAGTGGCGGTGACCACCTGGCCTATTCCAGCAGCGGCGCTGTGGGGTTAATGCAGGTCATGCCGCGCGACGGGCTGGCTGCCGAGTTCATGTGTATTAATGGGCCCTGTTTCGCCAGCCGTCCGACCATTACCGAATTACAGGACCCTGAATTCAACGTAGCTTATGGGTCGCAAATGCTGGCGAACCTGTACACGAAAACCGGTTCTTTGCGAGAAGCCCTGTTCCGCTACGGTCCCATTGATATGGGCTATGCGTATGCTGATAAAGTCATCGCGATTTGGGAGAACAACCCGTAAAAATTCTAACCATAGACAAAACCAGCATTGCTGCACGTGCAATCTCGATAAGCCCGACCCGGTGCTACCGGGGGCTGATTGTTGTTAATCGGCTTTGATGCGAAAATCGTAGATGCCGTCCTGATAAGGCCATAAGGCGCCACATGCATCACAAATCAGATCGTACCCCATGCCTGGGATAGCGGCGTGGCATAAAGGACATTTGAAAATCACTTCGCCCGCAGCGCCCTGGCATGCTGCATCTGAATGTGCGCGCACAAAAACGCTGGGAGTCACCTGCCACAGGCGCCCCGTTGGCTGCAAAAGTCCGTCCAGTCCCACCAGGATCCGCAGGGGAATTAATCGTTTGAGCGCGTTGACCCGAAAATGGGAGACCGTCAGGATTTTTTCAACGGTAAAACCGGCAGCCCGCAAATCACGCCAGATTGCTTTGGGGTGAAAATCAAAATTAAGCGCAGCAAATTCGATCGGGT
>ENA-UPXM01004802-UPXM01004802.1-activated-sludge-metagenome-genome-assembly--contig:-NODE-4802-length-13616-cov-61.405059_pt1 | contig 13616 bp, 9 predicted proteins | sample MGYA00238178_ERZ772708 | MGnify/ENA primary metagenome ERZ772708 (study PRJEB29002, sample SAMN05720212) | activated sludge metagenome | isolation source: anaerobic digester from wastewater... | reverse complement strand
ATTCAGGAGAGATCCGAGCTCCTCGGCCCGTGCGCGCACATCGGATACATCCTCCATGATCATCCTCAAGACCGGGATGTCGCGGTATCTTTCCTTTGCAAGGAGCAGAAGCGTCGCGCTCAAAGACGCGATCCCGAGCTTGTCGATGCGCATGGCCCGGTGCAGGGGGTTGGCCGCCATCTGCCCGATGAGACCGGACTTCCCCAGGATGATGCCTGCCTGCGGCCCGCCCAAGACCTTGTCGCCGCTGAAGGAGAGCACGTCGGAGAACTCCAGGCAGCCCGGTATGGTCCACTCCTCCGAGATGCCGTAGGGGGAAAGGTCGAAGGGGATGCCCGACCCCATGTCCACATAGAGCGGAATGCCAAACTCGCGGGCCAGACCCCAGAGCTCGCGGAGTTCCACCTCGTCGGTGAATCCCACGATGGAGAAGTTGCTCCGGTGCACCTTGACGATGAGCCCGGTGTTGTCGGTGATGGCCGAGCGATAGTCAGAGAGCCTGGTCTTGTTGGTGGCGCCCACCTCGCGCATCACGGCCCCGCTCATGCTCATGACCTCGGGCATGCGGAAAGAGCCCCCGATCTCCACCAGCTCGCCCCGGGACACGATGGCCTCCCTGCCCCGCGCAAGGGTGTTCAGGACCAGCAGCACGGCGGCGGCGTTGTTGTTCACCACCAGGGCGTCTTCGGCTCCGAAGCAGGACCGGGTGATGGGCCGGATGTGGTCCTGCCGCGATCCGCGCGACCCCTGCCCCAGATTGAACTCCAGGTCGGAATACCCCCGGGCGGCCGAAACCAGGGCGTCCACGGCCTCATCCGCCAGGGGCGCCCTGCCCAGGTTGGTGTAGACCACCACGCCCGCGGCATTGATCACCTCTGTGAGGCCAGACTCCATGACTGCGACGACCCCGCCTGCCACGTCTGCCGCGACCTGTGACGCATCAGGGCTCTGGCTGATCTCGCCCGATCCGATCGCCTCCCTGATCTCGTCAAGGGCGCTCTTGACCGCCCGTTTGATCAGTTCGGGCCCATAGGCCAGCCCCGCCAGCACGGGCTCCTTCAACACCACATCCACCTTGGGTATGCTCCGGTATGCATCGTTCACGCCGCATCTCCTTTCCCTTGGCTTATCAGGCTAAGTCATTTCCCGGGTTTGCGTCAAGCAATACTGCATATTGGTCCGTGTCCGGCCCGGCCGAACGGATCGCACAGGGAATGGTCTTTGAGTGAGGCGCATCCTGCTCCGGCAGGTCAAGCATCATCGATAACAAGCACACCTTCCAGAGAAGCCTCGGGCAGCGCTTTGATGAAAACCGGTTGCCCGCGCTTCTGATATTGTGTAAGTACAATTATCGTTTCAGTGCACGAGATGATATGTATGTATTGCAGGGGGGTTTTGGAAGGGCCATCGAGCATACGAGTTGAGCGGATCAGAGAGCGATGATCGCTGACAGAATCTCATGGAAGCAGTGGAGCGTCGGATGCCGAAACCGGAAATCATAGACCGCCACAAGTGCCGCGGAAAAGACAAGGAAGAGAAGTATAAGGACCACACCGCGCTGGACTACTGGTGGGGCCTTCGGGAGCTTGCAGCGGATTTTGACATCAACAACTACGAGACCTCCTCAGGCGAAAAACTCACCCGGCAGCAGGAGAATGAAGTGGCCTATATTCAGCTCCTGCACTACACGGTCGAGGTAAAGCTTTCCGGGGCCTACTACCAGATGGAGCATATGGAGCGCCTGTTCAGCTCCCCCTTGGGGAGCGGATCGAGCCTTGATCTGCGCGTGTTTGAGGCAAAAGAGGCCTTCGACGCGGTGAACGAAGACATGTACCAGGCGTCCTGCGCCATCGCAAACCAGATCTATATGCTGCTCAACAGGTCCGCGTACACCCCTATCAAGGTGGATCAGCGCCGGCCTGTGGCCATGAGCCCTTCCGACCTGCGCTACTGGCTCAAGCTCAACAGGCACCCCAGCTTCAAAACCATGAGCAATATGTTCAATGATTGCGAAAAGCAGCTCGACATCCGCCACCACGCCACCCATTACGGCGCGGTGCCCGTCTTCGCCGACAAGGATACGGGCATCCTCTACCTCCAGAAGGACTTCCGGATCGGAGAGTTGCTCACCAAGTACGACGTGTTCTACTACAAGAAGTCAGGCAAGCCCATGGCAAACCTGCTCGAGGTCTCCAGGCCCCGAGTGGCCGGCCTGTGCGCCTGCATGAACCGGATCTTCCGCCACATCTACCTGGGCGATATCTTCGAGAGCTATCTTCAGGACCGGGGGATAAGGCTCAAAAAAAGCTACCGGCCCTATTGGAAAAAAGACGGACAGTGAGCCCTGACCCCGGAATTTCGCTAGTTGACAGGCGCGATTTTTTGACTCCCTGATCCAAGTGTGTTCACCAGCTCGCGATAGCGTGCGGTGCTCCGGATGTTTTCCAGGTCCTGGTCGCTCTCCAGAAGCCCGCGGTCGGAAAAACCTTTTTCCACGGCGCCGGCAAGCCACTTCAGAGATCCGTTCATATCACCCTGCCTTGCATACAGACAGGCAAGATTATAATGAATGCCCGGATTTTCCGGGTCGCGCTTGAGCATTTCCTGCAGATAGTACAGGGCGCGGGGCAGATCGCCCCTCTGCGAATGGATGATTGCCAGCCGCTCCATGGCCTGGATACTGTCGGGCTGAAGAGAAAGCACGTGTTCATATGCATGTACGGCAAGCGTATATTCGAGGTTCTTTTCTGCCTGCTCGAAGTTGGGCTCCAGCCTCAGCGCCTCCCGATAATGCTCTGCCGCATCACCCGTTCTGCCTGATTCGCCAAGCACCACGGCCAGCTTGAAATGCGTCTGGGCGTTGTGCGGGTTGACAATCAGGGCTTTGTCGAACCACTCCAGGGCGCCGGGCAAATCTCCCTGTTTTGCCAGGGCGGTTCCCAGGCCGATAAGCAGGTTTTCATCATGGCCAAACTTCTCGGCGGCAATGCGGAGGTGTGATACCGCCTCGCTGTATCGCTCCATATCGAGCAGGGCCACGGCAAAGTTATGGTGGATATGAGAGTCGCGGGGATTCAACTCCAGTGCCTTGGTATAGTGGGCAAAGGCATGATCATACGATCCCTGCTGGAGATATATGTCGGCCAGATTGCCATAAGCCAGACTGTTGCGATCGTTCACTTCGATGGCGCGCGAGAACAGGGTGAAGTCGTCTTTCCAGAACCCTGCCTGGCGGAACGTGAGCAGGGCGAGAAGCACGACAACGGCAAGCGATGCATACCGGTACACCTGCCGGCCCGACTTCAGCCGCGAGAACAGATCGCGTCCTCCCCAGGAAACCATGATGAACAGCCCGACGCCAGGGACATACATCCATCTCTCGGCTATTGCCGGCCACAGGCCTGCCTGGATGATCCCGCTCACCGGCACCAGGGCGCCCAGGTACCAGAACCAGCCCACCGCCAGATAGGGATATCTGCGGAGCTTGGCCAGAACCGCGCCCGTGACCGCGATGATCACTGCTCCGGCCGACAGTACCTGTGCGAGCGGAATGCTCTGCGGATACGGGTAATAGATGGTCAGGTTCCATGGCCAGATCATCTTCCCCAGATAGTGCACATAGGACACCAGGGCGTTTTCCAGACGGAGCTTCATGCTCACCATGTCTGTTGTGATGACATCCATATGCCCGTGCACAGAGCTCATGGAAACATGGATCATGAGCAGGGCGATGAACAAGAAGGGAACCTTCTCGATCACGAGCTTGAGGGCAGCCCGCCGCTGATCCCGGGGCATTATGCCTTCCTTCTCTTCTTTTCCCGAAGACACGCCCAGATTCAGTCTGATCCTTCTCAGCGGCCAGTAGTCCAGGAGAAGCATGGCAAAGGGCAGGGTCACGATCATGGGCTTGGAGAGAAGCCCGGCAACAAAGAGACTCAATGCAGCAAGATAGCGGGCAAAGGTCTGTCTGTGTGCATACCAGGCGTATGCCAGGAGCGTGAGCAGGCAAAACAGGGTGCTCAGGAGATTTTTCCTCTGGGCGATCCAGGCAACCGTGTCTGCATTGACCGGATGCACAGCGAACAGCGCGGCCGCGAAAGCGCTCCTCCAGAACGTCCCGGTCATCAGATGAAGAGCAAGGAAGAGCAGGATGCTGTTGATGGTGTGATAGAGCAGGTTCGTGAGATGGTGCATCCCCGCGTTCAGCCCGAACAGCTCGCAGTCCATCATATGAGAAAGCCAGCTCAACGGGTGCCAGTAGGTCCGGTCGGTGAATCCAAAGGCCCAGGAAACCCCCTCGACACTGATTCCTCCCTGCACAGGGGAATTGTCGGTAACGTACAGGGCGTCGTCCAGATTAATGAAACCGTGTCCGGTCACCTGCACGTATGCCACAGACGCCAGCACTGTCAGGAGCGCGATTACGAGAGCGATACGGGCACGGCCGGTCTTCATGGGTTCACGCCGGCTTCATGCACCGGATGCTCAGGGAGCCGGCAAACTCCCTGACCAGGGGCGTGGCCTCCAGAAACCTGCCCATCGCCGATACCGCCTTGATGAACCGCTCCGGCGTGAGCGGGTGCAGCCAGTCGAAGGGAATAATGGATATACAATCAAAGCCGCATTCCTTGAGCTGCCTGCCAAGCGTGAACCTCGCAAACGCGGTCTCATCCGGAGAATCGCCCAGGCGCTCCTTGAGCCAGGGGATGTTTTTTTGCACCGCGATCTGGGGGTTGAGCATATTGGGCTCGGCAAAACTCATCCTTCCTCCTGGTTTGAGCAGGCTGAGTATCCTGGGCAAGGACGCGTCCAGATCCAGATGATGCAGGATCGAGGATCCGATCACGGCATCAAAGGGGCCATCGACATCGCACTCTTCAAACGGTTTTTCGACAAACTCCACCCTGGCGGACGGCAACCCTCGCTGACGAGCTTCTTTCAGAAGGTCGGGCGAGATGTCCACTGCCGTGATGTGCGCCCCGGTCTGCGCAAAGAGCTCAGTGAACAGGCCCGTGCCGCAGCCGATCTCCAAGGCCCGGATACCCTCTCCCAGGCCTGCGCCCCGGGCTATGAGCCCGGCACGCCTCTGCGCCCTCACTCTGCCCGCGGGAGTTCCCCAGCCCCATATCAGCTCAGCGCCGTACTGAGAGAGCTTTTTTCCGTGTTCGATTTCGCTTTGCGGTCTGCCCACCCCATGCCTCCTGAAAACCCGTGAAACGCTCCAATCACGAACATCGACCCGCTCCCGGCGCAAAACGGATCGCCAAGCCCATAAGACTTTATATCACCCGGCCTTATCCGGCTTCAACCCGAATGTCCTTTATCCGCAGCATCCAGGTGCGCCGCAGCCGGCACAGACCTCACGACGATCCGGGAGAACATGCCGATGGCCCTGTTGAGCGGCGAGAGCCACTGCTCCAGACAGGCCCAGAATCCATAGAGAATTCCCGGCATCAGAGAACGGAGCGAAACCCCGCCCGAGAGGAGATACCGAAAGGGCATCTCCACCACGATCTTCTCGATGGCAAGACCTGCAAACAGCCGCTCAAACTTCTGCCGGTCGCGGTGGAACACAATCCAGGGGAGCGCAATGTTGGCCCCGGAAAGAGGACCGGTTCTCAAAAACGCCCACTGAACCGCGTGCTGGTCCAGCGGCTCGTGATGCACGTGGCGGTAGATGACTCGCGACCACGGGGTGATCCACGGCTCCACCATGGTCACCTTCCCGCCCGGCTTCAAACATCTCTGCGCTTCGCCCAGAAAGGCCCGCACATCCGGCAGATGATGAAAGACGTCCACCATGACAATAGCCCCGAGGCTTGCCCGTTCAAACGGCAGCACGCAACCGTCGAGCACAATATCCACCCCGCTTATATGGAAGACCTCCGAGGTGATGAGCCCCGGCACGTACTCCTTGAGAAAACCTCCGCCCGATCCGATCTCCAGCACCGGGCCCCCGGCCCCGGTCAGCTCGCCCGCTATCCATTGATACCATTCCTGATAGACGCGTCTCAAAAACCGCTTTTCACGGATGATATGTTTCCGGAACACGGTTGAACGGGGATCGTTGAGATCCAGGTCACGGGTGAGCGGATGTCTGAGAAAAGAGAGTGCCATGGACCTGCGCTAGACGAGCTTGATCCGCTTCATGGCGAAAAGCGTCATCTTCAGGAGCAGCCACCCGTGCCGCCACCGATCGATATTGGTGGCGCCGTATTTCCTCTCGGCATAACGGATGGGCATCTCCGTGATCTTCAGGTTCAGCCGGGCGGCTCCGAAGAGCAGATCAAAGTCGCCGAATGGATCGAAGTCGCCAAAATACTGCCGGTTATGCGCGATCTTTTCATAGTTCTGCCGGGTAAGCACCTTGGTACCGCACAGGGTGTCCTTGATGGCCTGGCCAAGAAGCCAGGAAAAGGCCAGGGAGAAGAACTTGTTGCCCATCAGGTTCAGGTAGCGCATAGCCTGCTCTTCCATGGGATACACCAGACGCACCCCGTTGATGAACTCGCCCTTGCCGGAACGGATCGCCTCATAGAACCGGGGCAGGCTTTCCGGGGGAACGGTCATATCTGCATCGAGGATCATGAAGATCTCTCCCGAGGCCTGCTGAAAGCCCAGTCTCACTGCGTCTCCCTTTCCCGCGCCGGGCTGGCGGAAGAGCCTGCACCGCCTCTGAGGGTGAGCGGCCATGGCCTTCTCGATGGCTTCATAGGTGTTGTCCTGCGAGTTTCCCTCAACAAAGACCAGCTCGGTGCCGCCTCCCATTTCAGGGGTCCGCCGGATTATCTCCTCGATGTTGCCCGCCTCGTTCCGCGCAGGCACGATGACCGATACCACGGGCTCTTCATCTTGGAGAATTCCCGGCTTCCTGCGTGCGATGATGAAGTTTGTCATGGCCAAGCTCTTCAACGGCCACAGCTTCACCAGAACCCTGTTCATGAAACGGCTGAACCACCCCATCTTTACGGGCCAGAGCATCTCGGGCCAGTGCCGTATGGTCTCGAAGCCGGCCAGGTTCAGCAGGTTTGCGATATCTTCCACGGTCAGCCAGTTCTGGGGGAGATAGGGGGTGGTCATGTCGAGGGTCTGGGCCAGCCGGAACGGAAACTCCCATACCTGGCTGTGAAGGTTGATGATGATCTTCGTATCCGGTGCGCACAGGTTCTTCATCTGCCGGAGAAAGGCCTGCACGTCCCAGAGGTCGTTCAAGATGTCGGAAAGGATAATCACGTCGAACTGCTCCGGCAGATCAATTTCATGGGCATCGCATACGTGGAAGGACAGCCCGGGGTGCCTCTCGCGGGCACGACTTATCATCTCCCGGGAAAAATCTATCCCCACGCCGTTATCCGGGATCATGGCCGCGAGCAGGTCTCCCGTCCCGCAGCCCACTTCGAGCACGCGCTGCCCGGGAGCTACGAGATTCCGGTAAATCTCCGCGATCCTCTCGTGGTAATACGCTCCCCGTGACTTCCAGTGGTCCTTCTTTTTCGCCACGGAGTCCCAGTGAACCATCCGTGCCTTCTGATAATTCAGATACGCCTCATTGCTGCCGTGCAGCTGCAAACTCACGTCCATTTCGTCTCCTTGTCATGAAACACCATGGATTCGATACCAATCATATGTATTCTGTATCCCCTGCATGAGCGATGTCCGGGCCTTCCACCCCAGGGCATGGATCTTCGATACATCCAGCACCTTTCGCATCATGCCGTCAGGCTTTTCCGGATCCCACCGGACCTCGCCGTCATATCCCACGACCCCGGCCGTGATCCGGGCGAGCTCCCTGATGGAGAGATCCTCACCGGCGCCGATATTCACGAACTCTCCCAGGTCCTGCGCAGAATAGTTTCTCATGAGATGAACGCACGCCTCGGCCAGGTCGTCCGCGTACAGAAACTCGCGCATGGGCGTGCCCGAGCCCCAGAGCACCACAGAGGGTCTCTTGCCCACTTTTGCCTCGTGAAACCTGCGTATCAGCGCGGGCAGCACATGCGAGGACTCCAGGTCGAAATTGTCCCGCGGCCCGTAGAGGTTCGAGGGCATGACCGACAGAAAGTCGGCGCCATACTGCCGGTGATAAAACCTGCAGAGTTTGATGGCCGCTATCTTGGCCACGGCGTACGCCTCGTTGGTGGGCTCCAGCGGGCCTGTCAGCAGATACTCCTCTTTCAGGGGCTGCGGGGCCTGCCTGGGATAGATGCACGACGACCCCAGGTTCAGGAGTTTCTTCACGCCGTGGGCATGACTCGCATGAATGACGTTGCCTGCGATCATCATGTTCCCGTAGATGAACTCGGCCGGCCGGGTGCTGTTGGCGAGGATACCCCCCACCTTTGCGGCGCAGAGAAACACGTATTCCGGGCTTTCCCGGTCAAAGAAGTTCTCCACATCCGCCTGACGGGTCAGATCCAGCTCCCGGTGGCTCCTGAGCACCAGGTTGCGGAACCCTTCGTTCTCGAGTCTTTCCCTGATCGCCGAGCCCACCAGACCGGTGTGCCCTGCCACATAGATCCTTGCATCTCTGTTCATGCTGCCGCTCCACTTCACTGACTGCCGGGCAAAGGTGCGGCGGCCCTTGAGCCCTCCACGAGCTCCCAGTAGAACGCGGTCTCCCTTATGCCCTTGAGATCGGGATCTTTCCTGATCAAATCCATATCGTCAAGCCCCTTGTCAACGGCCTGCCGCAGCCAGAGCACCGCCTCGTCGATCTTGCCCTGCCGCGCATACAGGCACGCGATATTATAAGGGACCTCGGCGCTGTCGGGCTGAGACTCCCGCATGCCCTGCAGCAGTTCGATCGCCCTATCGTATTCCCGGCTGCCGGCGTAGGCGAGTATCAGCTCGTACATGATATCCACGGCCCCGGACCTCAGGGCCAGGGCTTTGCGGTATGCCGAGTATGCCCCCTGCACGTCCCCTGTCTGCAGTCTCAGCCTGGCAAGCTTTACGAAAAGTGCCGCGTCTCCGCCACCCGTCCCGATGGCGTTCTCGATTTTGCCGGCTTCGCGCTCCGCTCGGGAAAGAGCGCTGCTCGCCTCACGGTAGTTCCTCGCCGCATCGGGGAAACCGGGACTGATTTCAAGAGCCTGCTGAAAGCATTCCCGCGCCTTGTGGAAGCTGCCTTTCTTCATATGGGCGATGCCCAGGTTGTTGCAGGCCTGCGTGTGATACGGGATCATCCGCAGCGCCTCGGTGAACTGGTCAATGGCCTCGTCCAGCCGCCCCATACTCGTCAGGGCGTTGCCGTAGTTGACCCGCAGATCCGGGTTCCAGGGATAGATCTTCAGGGACTTTTCGTAGTACGCCACCGCCTCTTCCATTTCACCCGACAGCGCGTGGATGTTGCCGATGGAGAACAGGACCGCGGGGTTCACCGGCACCACGCTGATGGCCTGCTTGTAGTGGTAAAGGGCTGAAGCCTGGTTTCCCTGGTCCTGATAATGGATGCCCAGGCCGTAGTGGGCGAAATAGTTTCTCTGATCGATCTCCAGGCAGCGGTTGTAGAGCGTGCGATCGTCCTTCCAGTAGCCGAGCTGTATCCACGTGCGCACCGACAGGGCCACGAGCACGGCTGCGGCAACACAGGCCAGCGCCCTGCCCTTTCCCCTGAAAGACGGCACCATGCAGGGTATGCCCCACGCCACCGCCAGGTAGACCCCGATGGACGGCACATAGACCCACCGCTCGGCCATCTCGGGCCAGATGCCCCCCTGGACGATGCCGATCACCGGCACCAGCGTGCCGAGAAACCAGAGCCACCCCACGATGAGAGCGGGCACCCGCCGGCAGGTCAGCAGAGCGAGGTAGGTGATCAGGCCCAGGAGGCCCAGCGACGCGATAACCTTCCACAGGGGGATGGACGCGGGAAACATGTAGAATATGGCAAGATCCTCGGGCCATACCAGCTTGCCCAGATATTTTCCATAAGAAGTGAGAGCGTTCTGGATCTTCAGGGCCATGGGCACCGCCTGCGAGGTGAGGTTCTGCTTGGCGGCGGCAAGGGAGAGGCTGGTGACAGCCATGAACGTCAGGGAGATGACGAGCAGGGGGATCTTCTCATACACCAGCTTCATGTTCTCCCTGGTCCAGAATGCCTTGAAGATCCCGTTCTCCTCCTCTCGGAGCCGCACCCGCTGAAGCGGCCAGTAGTCCAGCAGCAGGAGCACGAACGGCACGGTTACCAGCATGGGCTTGCAGAGCAGGCCTGTAGCCAGCAGCGCGGCCACGGCCAGATATTTGAAGATGCCGGGTTTCCTGGCATAAAAATAATACGCCATCAGGGTGAGCAGCCAGAACATGGTGCTCAGCAGGTTTTTCCGCTCGGCAATCCACGCTACGGACTCCACGTTCACCGGGTGAAGGGCAAAGACCGCGGCCACGAACGCGCTCTTCCACACCGCCCCGGTCATGAATGCCAGCAGCAAAAACAGCAGCACGGCATTGGCTGCATGATACAGGACATTAATGACGTGGTGCTTTCCGGCATCCAACCCGAACAACTGGGTATCGATCATGTGGGAATACCAGGTGAGCGGGTGCCAGTACGACTGATCGCCCGCCTTGGAGAACCGAAACGCCCAGGCGAGCCCCTCGGACGATAACCCGCCATTCACATGCCGATTGTCCACCACGTAATAGGGATCGTCCAGGTTGAAAAACCCGTGATTCGACACCTGCCAGTAAACAGCGAACGTTGAAATGACAAGGAGAAGGGAGATGATGACGATTACGCCCTTTTCCCTACTCATGGCGGCTCATCACCTGAAACCCGCTATTGAGGCACAGGAGGTCTCTCCTGGCCTCGTCGAGGTCGTGCTCGACCATCTCCTCGATCATCTCCTCGAAAGATATCTTTGCCTCCCACCCGAGCTTCCGCTTCGCCTTGGCCGGGTTGCCCAGGAGCGTGTCCACCTCTGAAGGCCGGAAATACCTTGGATCGATCATCACCACTACATCACCCGGTTTCAGGACAAACCCGTCGTGAACACGTCTGAGCTTCGAGATGACGCCCTTTTCATCCACGCCCGTGCCGACCCACTCCACGTCGATGTCCGCCAGCGAGAACGCGAGCGAGCACAAGTCTCTCACCGAATGCTGCCTGCCGGTGGCGATGACATAGTCGTCCGGCTTGTCCTGCTGCAGGATAAGCCACTGGGCGACCACATAGTCGCGAGCATGGCCCCAGTCCCTCTTCGCATCCAGATTACCGATGTAGAGCCTGTCCTGGAGGCCCAGTGCGATCCGGCTCACCGCGCGGGTGACCTTGCGGGTGATGAACGTCTCTCCCCGGATGGGCGACTCGTGGTTGAAGAGGATGCCGTTGCAGGCGAACATGCCATAGGACTCGCGATAGTTGATCGTTGTCCAGTAGGCATAGAGCTTTGCCACACCGTAGGGGCTCCGGGGATAGAAGGGAGTGTCTTCATCCTGGGGGATCTTCTGCACCTTGCCAAACAGCTCGCTGGTGGATGCCTGGTAGAACCGCACCTTTTTGTCCATGCCCAGGATTCTCAGGGCCTCCAGGATACGCAGGGTTCCCACGGCGTCGGCCTGGGCGGTGTATTCCGGCGTCTCGAACGACACCTGCACATGGCTCTGGGCCCCGAGATTGTAGATCTCGTCGGGCTCCACGGCCTGGATGATGCGGATGATATTGGTGGAGTCGGTCAGGTCGCCGTAGTGCATACAAAAACGCACGCCCTCTTCATGCGGGTCCTGGTAGAGATGGTCCACCCGGTAGGTATTGAAGCTGGAAGACCGTCTCTTGATGCCGTGAACCTCATAGCCCTTATCCAGCAGAAACTCTGCCAGATAAGCGCCATCCTGCCCTGTGATGCCGGTTATCAGTGCTCTTTTCATGACATGAACCTCTGAAAAAATATCATTCACTCTCACGTCGTTCGGTGGATACGACGGATAATACCACTATACAGCTTGAATGTCATTTTTTACTTGGTGACATTCCTCCTGCTTTTCACAGGAAAACCCGCTCATTACAATATGGAACCTTTCCGGATTGACATTGCTGAAAAAACGTGTAACCGGAGCGTTAGGGAAATGATTTCGTTCTGCGCGATATCACCGTCATACAGATTATGGATTTACGAGGCACCTCCCGTTGCTTGCGAGCGATTGTGAAGGAAAAATGGAGTGTACTATTGATATGCCCTATGGACAAAAAAGTGCGTGCACATTCGCTCGGCGAGAGGCTGATTAATCTGAAGCCTTTCTTTGTGATACCTGCACACCTCCGTCGCGGGGTTACCCGATGATCAATCTGAACCGGAGGACCTACATATCCCTGGCCGTCGGCCTGCTCTTTTCAGCGATTGCCTTATATTTCACCTTTGTCAATATCCCCATCAGGGAACTCGTGGATTACCTGAAAAACATCAACTACTGGTGGGTGGCTCCTTCACTTGTTATGGCTTTTCTGAGCTATGTGCTCAGGGCGGTACGCTGGCAGCTCATCCTGCTTCCAGTGAAGAAAACCGGCTTTTGGAGTTCGTTTCATCCGGTGATGATCGGTTTTATGCTGAGCAGCGTCTTTCCGGGCCGTGTAGGAGAGATAGCCAGGCCTGCCATCTTCTACAAGAGGGAAAACGTCGAATTCTCCAAGGTGCTGGCCACTGCGGGCATAGACAGGATACTCGATGCAGTGACCCTGCTCGCGGTCTTCGTCTATATCCTGGCCACCGTGAGCATAGATCCGTCCCTTGATATCGTCTTCGGCGACTATCACCTCACTCCGGCGCTGCTCGACGACATTTGGACGGCCACCCTCAAATTCAGCATCGCGATCATCGGAATGATCGCACTCATAAGCTTCTCCACCACACGGGCAGTGTTCAACCGGATCATCCTGAAGACCCCGGACATACTGTTCTTTACGCAGCAGCCCTTTAAGGAAAAGCTGCGGGCGGGCCTGTGCACCAGCATCACCAGCCTTCTGGACAATCTCGCTGTCGGATTCGACATCCTGAAGACCCCGTTCAATCTCGTTTTGTGCCTGCTGCTCTCCTTTGCACTCTGGGCACTGCTGGGCTTTGCGCTGCTGCTAATGACCTTCGGCTTCCCGGGGGTGGAGATCACGTTTCTCCAGGCCTTTGCCGTGGAGATCATCATCTGCTTTTTCATCATGCTCCCCTCGGTGCCGGGATACTGGGGCCTGTGGGAGGCAGGGGGCGTGTTCGGGCTCATGATCTTCGGCATCCCGGCGACAGAGGCCGCAGGGCTTACCCTTGCCTATCACTTTTTCCACATGGTCCCGGTCATCATCGTGGGCATCGTGTCTGCCATGATCATCGGCGTGAAGCTGGTGAAGACGATCCCGCAGGAACCCCGGGGCTGAGGCCCACAAGGAGCCGTAAATACCGAAGAGTATCCCCGGAGCCTGCAACATGCAGCATGTTTCCAGGAATCCCAAGCCTTCGAAACACAGGACATATACAGAAGGAGCCCGGTTCCCCGCTTTCCCGCTGGGAACCGGGCTCCAATCTCTCTTCCAAACCGTCACCAGGCCGGTGTTCCGGCTGCCTTTTCTCCGGTCAGCTAGTTGATCTCCCCTTTGAGCTTCACGATGTTCATGCTCGCTTCGGTGGGGCTGAGCA
>ENA-UPXM01004801-UPXM01004801.1-activated-sludge-metagenome-genome-assembly--contig:-NODE-4801-length-13620-cov-6.937191_pt1 | contig 13620 bp, 14 predicted proteins | sample MGYA00238178_ERZ772708 | MGnify/ENA primary metagenome ERZ772708 (study PRJEB29002, sample SAMN05720212) | activated sludge metagenome | isolation source: anaerobic digester from wastewater... | reverse complement strand
TATGCCCTGCACTGCTTTGTAACCCACGTCGAAACCTGGTCAGCCCCAAATCAGTCTTGCTATGACTCACTCTAATTGAATTTAGTTGCATCAATTCGCGAATTATACGCGCTTTATGATGGGATTTGCAGATTGCGTGTATTTTGGACGCAGAAACTTAAGTAGTAAGACGTCGATTTCGATGTCAGAAATAGTCATTTATATAAAGCAAAAAAAAAGAATGAAATTTACACCTCTTCTTTTACACTGCTCTGGAAGCCTTTATTTACGAGGCTTCCAGAGCGGAGATTTTTTCTCGGGCGAATTTAAGCACGAATTTGAACCTTTTTTATTTATTATGCGCCCGCATAATTCTGCCTTTTTCACGCTCCCAATCGCGGGCTTTTTCAGTATCGCGCTTGTCGTGTTGTTTTTTGCCTTTAGCTAAGCCAATTTGCACTTTTACACGACCTTTTGAAAAGTGCATATCAAGCGGCACGATGGTGTAACCAGCGCGCTCAACTTTGGCAATGAGTTTGATGATTTCTTCATTATGCAACAATAACTTACGTGTACGAATCGCATCTGGGCGAATATGCGTAGAAGCTGCGCCCAAGGGCGTGATGTGGCAACCAATCAGGTAAATTTCACCACGCTGAATAATCACGTAGGCCTCTTTCAGGTTGATACGGTTATCGCGGATAGCTTTAACCTCCCAGCCCTCCAAGACGATACCAGCCTCAAATTTATCTTCAATAAAATAATCAAAAAAGGCTTTTTTATTTTGTGCAATGCTCATAAAGCGCTATATTTCTTGGCGAATGACTTAAAATAGCATTTTACTCTAGTTCATTACTTTAATTAATGACTTGATAATATTCGTAAGTTTTAACTTGATAAGGGTTGCATGGTGCAAGTTCAAAAAACCGTTCTGATTCATCATTCTGCCAGTCGCATGTTTGCGTTGGTGGATGACGTCAAAAAGTACCCCGAGTTTTTGCCGTGGTGCGGCGGCGTGGATTTAATCAAGCAAGATGACACCTCGACCATTGCGACCTTGCACATTGCTTATCATGGCTTGCACCAAAAATTTACCACTGAAAATCACAAAACCAGCCCTCATTTAATGGAAATACAACTCAAAGACGGGCCGTTTAAACATCTCGAAGGCATTTGGCGGTTTATCTCACTCAATGAAGAAGCGTGTAAAATCGAGTTTATGCTAAATTATGAGTTTGCAAATGGCTTTTTAGATAAACTTATCTCGCCGGTATTTAGCCACATTACCAATACGTTTGTGGATAGCTTTGTTGCCCGTGCGGATAAAGTGTATGAATCAAAATAAACGAAGTCACCTAATGAGAGATATCACATGAACGCCAACGAAATTTTAGTAGAAGTCGCTTATGCGCTACCGCATGAACAGTTGATTGTGCCAATCAAAGTGAGTCAAGGCATTACCGCTGAAGAGGCAATACGCACATCAGGCATCATGAATAAATTCCCTGAGATTGATTTAAGCGTGAATAAAATTGGTATTTTTGGCAAACTCGCTAAAACAGACACACCACTTCGCCATTTAGATCGTGTCGAGATTTATCGGCCACTCATTGCTGACCCGAAAGAAGCGCGCAAGCAACGTGCCGCAGATGGCAAAGTCTAAGCGCCTTACTCAAGCCAAACACACCAAAGCGTTACGCAACAATCAGTCCTACAACAACCTAAGGTGTACGATCTCGCCTAGTCAGTTAATTCCGCGTTACCCTAATTACAATGCGTATCAACATCGCTTTGCGCTTCAACTCTCGCTTTTGCAATATCGGCGTCACCCAAGAATACCTTTTGACCGTTTTCATCCGTCTTAGTGATTCTGCCGCCATTGGTATACGTTGCTAAACGTGACTTCGCATTTTTGCAGTTTTCTTGCTTAATTTCTAATTCAGCTTTCTTCTGTGCTTCCTGTTTTTTAGATTCTTCTGCTTCTTTTGCGCGCTTAGCGGCAGCCTCTTCTTTCGTTGGCGGCGCTTTTTTCAAGTCATCTGCTTTGGCTTTATCATCAGCTGCTTTTAGCTTATTGATCGCCACAGTCGCATCGCCCTCCACTTCAGCCAAAGGTGCTTGACCTGTCGGCTTTACTAATTTCTTACCGTGCATGGGCTCCTGCTTGATGTTTGATGGCGGAGGCACATCGCTATAGCGTATAACACCATTGGTATCACGCCATTTATAAATCTCGGCAGTTGCCAAGACAGGTAGCAACATTAGGCACAACAATAAAATACGCGACTTCATAAAACGCTCCTTGCTTTACTTTTTACAAACATTCATGTTTTTCTAGTTGTATAGTATTGCTTGCCCAATAATCAAGCAAGTAAATTTCATTTAAGCTTCGTTCATTTTATAGTGAAACTTTACATATTCACTATAATGCTACCTAAATTACATCTCACTATTAAAACAGCCTAACAATCATCACTGAAAATCTTGCACCATGACCAATCTGGATATACTCGGCCTCGCGGCCTCTTTTTTCACTACTTCATCTTTTATCCCTCAGGTCATTCGCACATGGAAAACGCGCGATGTCAGTGGAATATCGCTTTCAACTTACGTGATTATCACGATTGGCCTGCTGCTTTGGTTGACATACGGCATCATGAAAAACGATTTACCCTTAATTGTGGCCAATAGTACGATGGTGTTACTCACACTGGCAATTGCCGTGATGAAGATTGCTTTTGAGAAAAAATAACAAAATTACCACGCGCACGCTCGCGCCAAGCGGCCAAAATCTGTATAATTTCGTTTTGGGTACAAGGATTTATGATGCGATTACTGCAACAAGCTCTCACTTTTGATGATATTTTATTAGTACCAGCCCATTCAAATGTGCTACCGCGCGAAGTTTCACTCGCTACGCAACTCACACGCAATATTCAATTAAACATTCCACTGCTATCTGCCGCGATGGATACGGTAACCGAAGCACCACTCGCGATTGCCTTGGCGCAAGAAGGTGGTTTAGGGTTCATTCACAAAAACATGACGGCGATCAAACAGGCCGCGCATGTTGCCCGTGTAAAACGCTTCGAGTCAGGTATCGTAAACGACCCGATTACCATTCAAAGCCACCTCGCCGTGCGTGATGTTCTAGCCCTCACACGCTTGCATAAAATTTCCGGCATTCCAGTGGTGGATCATGGCAAAATTGTTGGTATCGTCACGAATCGCGATTTACGATTTGAAACCAACCTTGATCAGCCGATTAAAAACATCATGACACCGCGTAATAAGCTGGTGACTGTCAAAGAAGGTGCCTCTAAAGACGAAGTCATGCGCCTGCTTCACCAGTATCGCCTAGAGCGTTTATTGGTCATTGATGGTGACGATACGCTTAAAGGCTTAATCACAGTCAAAGATATTCAAAAATCCACTGACCACCCTAACGCCTGTAAGGATGCACAGGGTAGACTAAGAGTAGGTGCAGCAGTCGGAGTAGGTGAAGGCACAGAAGAACGCGTAGCAGCCTTGGCTGAAGCGGGCGTTGACGTGATTGTTGTAGACACTGCACATGGCCATTCGCAAGGTGTGTTAGACCGTGTGACTTGGGTGAAAAAACATTTTCCAAAAATCGACGTGATTGGCGGCAACATCGCCACAGGCGCAGCAGCCAGAGCTTTGGTGGATGCGGGTGCCGATGGCGTGAAGGTCGGCATTGGTCCTGGCTCAATCTGTACAACGCGTATCGTTGCAGGTGTTGGTGTGCCACAAATCAGTGCCATCGCAAACGTTGAAGAAGCGTTGCGCGGCACCGGCGTGCCTTTTATTGCCGATGGCGGCATTCGTTTCTCTGGTGACATCTCCAAAGCCATCGCGGCTGGTGCATATTCTGTAATGCTTGGCGGCATGTTTGCTGGTACGGAAGAGGCCCCTGGCGATATTGAACTATTCCAAGGCCGTTCATACAAATCCTACCGCGGCATGGGTTCAATAGGCGCAATGGAAAAAGGCTCGAGCGACCGCTACTTCCAAGACAACAATGGCAATGCCGACAAACTCGTCCCAGAAGGCATTGAAGGCCGCGTGCCTTATAAAGGCAGCGTGATTGCGGTAATTCACCAGCTGATGGGCGGATTACGTGCTTCTATGGGCTACGTAGGTTGCGCCACCATTGATGAAATGCGCAATAAAGCTGAGTTTGTGCAAATCACTAGTGCGGGCATGCGCGAATCTCACGTGCATGATGTGCAGATTACCAAAGAAGCGCCAAACTACCGCGTTGACTAGCTCAGTATAGCAGTGAAAAATTTAATGCTCTGTAAGCCTTGTATTTATTGGCTTGCAGAGCATGTGTTTTAATTATCATCTAAATTAACATGACCCACTCAAAAATCCTCATTCTCGATTTTGGCTCACAAGTCACCCAACTGATTGCCCGCCGCGTGCGTGAGGCAAATGTGTACTGTGAAATTCACCCATGTGATGTGTCGAACGAGTTTGTCAAAAACTTTGGCGCAGATGGCATTATTCTCTCAGGCAGTCATGCCAGCGTGTATGAAGAAGAGACCGATAAAGCACCACAAGCCGTGTTTGAGATGGGTGTGCCCGTATTGGGCATTTGTTATGGCATGCAAACGATGGCGCAACAATTAGGCGGCAAAGTAGAAGCTGGCCACAAACGTGAATTCGGCTATGCAGAAATCCGCGCACGTGGTCATTCTGCGTTATTTAAAGACATTCAAGACCGCACAAACGCTGAAGGCCACGGTCTGCTGGACGTGTGGATGAGTCACGGTGATAAAGTCACCGAATTACCACCCAATTTCAAAGTAATTGCTAGCAACGACACCACACCAATCGCCGCGTTTGCGGATGAAACGCGTAAATTTTACGGTGTACAGTTTCACCCTGAGGTTACGCATACCAAGCTTGGCCAAGCCATGTTAGAACGCTTTGTGCTGGAAATTTGCCAAGCCAAACCTGACTGGGTCATGAAAGACCATATTGCTGAAGCGGTAGAAAAAATTAAAGCCCAAGTGGGCGATGAAGAGGTGATTTTGGGATTGTCTGGTGGCGTAGATTCTAGCGTCGCCGCAGCACTGATTCATCGCGCCATTGGCGACCAGCTCACCTGCGTATTTGTCGATCACGGCCTACTGCGCCTGAATGAAGGCGACATGGTCATGGATATGTTTGTAGGTAAACTGCACGCAAAAGTCATTCGCGTGGATGCCTGTGATCAGTTTATGGGGCATTTAGCAGGAGTGAGCGACCCAGAAGCCAAACGTAAAATTATCGGCCGCGAATTTGTAGAAGTGTTCAAAGCCGAAGCTGCCAAACTCAAAGCGGGCAACAGCGGGCATAAAGGCGCAAAATGGCTTGCGCAAGGCACCATTTACCCCGATGTGATTGAATCTGGCGGCGCAAAATCTAAAAAAGCCGTCACCATCAAAAGCCATCACAATGTAGGTGGTTTGCCTGAAACTTTAGGCTTAAAACTACTAGAACCATTGCGCGATTTATTTAAAGATGAAGTACGTGAACTCGGCGTAGCGCTTGGTTTGCCGCACGATATGGTGTATCGCCACCCTTTCCCTGGGCCAGGTCTAGGCGTGCGTATTTTAGGTGAAGTCAAACGTGAATACGCCCTGCTCTTGCAACGTGCTGATGCCATTTTTATTGAAGAGCTACGCAATACGGTAGATGAAAAAACCAGTAAATCTTGGTATGACCTTACTAGCCAAGCATTTACGGTGTTCTTGCCCGTAAAATCGGTGGGCGTCATGGGTGATGGCCGCACGTATGATTACGTGGTGGCTTTACGCGCCGTCGTCACCAGTGACTTTATGACCGCACATTGGGCAGAGCTACCCTATAGCCTACTTGGTAAAGTATCAAATCGCATCATCAATGAAGTGCGCGGGATTAACCGCGTGGTGTATGATGTTTCAGGCAAACCACCTGCGACCATCGAGTGGGAATAGTTTTCTAGAACCAGTCATTTCTTCCTACTTAATATTTAAATGTCATCTCAGCTATCACACCCAAAATATCGCCCAGACATCGATGGTTTAAGAGCCGTCGCTGTTTTAGCTGTTGTAATATTTCACGCATTCCCGAGTTTGCTTAAAGGTGGTTTTATAGGTGTAGATGTTTTTTTCGTTATCTCAGGATATTTAATTTCAACGATTATTTTTGAGAACTTAGATAGAAGAACATTTAGCTTTACCGAGTTTTATATTCGACGCATCAAGCGCATTTTCCCTGCACTTGTTTTAGTATTAATTGTAAGCCTTACATTTGGTTGGTTTACACTATTAGATGATGAATACAGGCAACTAGGCTTGCATACAGCTACCGGAGCTGGATTTATCTCGAACTTTGTTTTGTGGAACGAATCGGGTTATTTTGATAATGCTTCTGATACTAAGCCGTTGTTACATTTATGGAGCTTGGGAATTGAAGAGCAATTTTATATTGTTTGGCCGTTATTACTTTGGCTCACTTGGAAATTTAAGTTTAATTTGGTAGCAATAACGATTTTCATAGCTACAGTGTCATTTATGCTTAACGTTAAGGGCGTAAAATCAGATATTGTTGCCACATTTTACTCTCCACAAACTCGATTTTGGGAGTTATTAACTGGCAGTCTATTGGCTTGGGTAACGCTATTCAAGAGAAATATTCTAACGGGCAGTTTTTTGGCTTCTATTCCACATCTAAAAACGCAAAATACTGACGGGGAAAACCTGCCTAATTTTTTATCATTCACTGGCTTGCTATTATTAGTTTTTGGTTTTTGGCGGATTAATAATGGGGCTAGCTTTCCAGGTTACTGGGCCCTTGTTCCCGTGTTAGGAGCCACATTAATCATTTCTGCCGGCTCTAAAGCTTGGTGTAACCACAAAGTTTTATCAAATAATGTTGCAGTTTGGTTTGGCTTAATAAGTTTTCCACTATACTTGTGGCACTGGCCATTGTTATCTTTTGCGAGGATTATTGAGGGCGAAACTCCAAATCTCAATATACGAATTTTGGCAATATTGCTTTCAATAACTCTTGCTTGGGCTACCTATGAACTACTTGAACGTCGAATAAGGTTTGGTGGCAAAGAAAGAATTAAAGTCATTTCACTTATTGTCCTTATGATTGTTGTTGGATTTGCTGGCTATGCCATATATAAACAAAATGGATTTCCCTCCAGACCATACAATCAAAAATTCACATCCTACAAGGATAGTATCAAAGTTCCCGCGAGAGCAAATGAATGCTTTGAAATACCTTACGCTTATAAAAGATTAGATAATTGGTACTGTAGCTTGGGTGAGACCAATGCCCCTGTTAAATATTTTGCATATGGTGACAGCCATGCTCTAAGTATGCTACCAGCATTTGAAAAATTTGCTTTTGAAAACAAGCTAGGTATTAACTTTACTGGTACTTCAGGTTGTCCATCACTTCTTGGTATTCAATCTTTGCGGGGTCAGGCTGGAATTGAAAAATACAATTGTCGTGAACTTAATGAAAGAATTTTTAATTATGTTAAGAATTCTGGAATTAAAAATGTAATTTTAATAAATCGATGGACGTATTACACGAACTCAATCAGTCGGCCATCAGAATTTAATCCTATTGCTAAAGTCACTAATATCCCTGTTGATAAAGTCAGCTCAACCAATGATTTAGTTTGGGCAATACAAAATACCGTTAAAAGATATACTGATATTGGTGTGAAAGTTATTTTCGTTGAAGATAATCCACAGCAACTTCATGAGCCAAAAGATGTGCTGAGAAAAGGGAGAGCAGTTCACGAGGAGTATATAAATTTATCAGTTAGCCGTGAAGAACATAGGAAGAATCAAAAATTTGTAAATGACATAATTCGTAGAACTGGCGCGCAAACTATTAACTTTGATGATATCTTGTGTACTGAAGAAATTTGTCCACTTGTAGATAACTTGAAGTTTTTATATTCCGATGATGATCATTTAAGTGTCGATGGATCCTTAAAGTTATATCAGGCTTTGTCTGATGCTCTTAAGTACTAAACTTGGATCTCTTTTTGTTTAAAAAAATCATTAAAACTTCTCAAGTGTTATTAACCTAACAACAAATTTATTTGGGGAAAATTTACATATGAGTCGGGGATTTGTGAAGGAAGATGACCTGGAGCTCGCAGGGACCGATTTACCGGAACGGCCCATTAGCGCACAGCCCAATTACGTAACGGTCAATGGCTACGCACAATTACAACAGCAGGCTGAAGCGCTTGAGGTGACACGACTGCAATTAAAAGCCAATAAAGATGATGCGAGTGCGCAACAAAAACTAGCGGTTGTGGAGCGTGACTTGCGCTATGTATCGGCACGCTTAGAAAACGCAATACTGACAACACCGAATAAAAGTGCAGAGCAAGTTTTATTTGGCGCCACGGTGGAAGTGGAAGATGAAGATGGCAAACTGCTGCAATTCACTATTGTGGGTGAAGATGAAGCCGACATCCATTTCAATAAAGTCAGTTGGGTTTCACCTCTGGCCAAAGCGCTGATTGGCAATAAAGTGGGCGATGTTGTGAATTGGCCACGCCCAGCTGGGAATACAACGCTTGAAATTATCAGCATTCATTACAGTTAAGGATTTAAAGCACACATGAACGTCACTGAAGCCATTATTCAACGCCGCGCAATAAAAGCGTACGACCCAAATCACAAAATGACGGATGAGGAAATCTCCAAGCTTATATCACTCGCGATGCTCTCGCCGACTGCATTTAACATTCAGAATTGGCGTTTTGTGCTGGTGATTGACCCCGCTTTGCGCCACGAAGTACGTAAGGCGAGCTGGGACCAAGCGCAGGTGACCGATGCTTCACTTTTAATTGTGCTCACCGCCGACTTGAAAGCTTGGGAAAAAGAGCCTCAACGCTATTGGAAAAATGCGCCGCAGGCCGCGCAAGATGTTTTAATCCCCATGATAGGGCAATATTACAACGGGCGCGAGCAAGTACAGCGCGACGAAGCCATGCGCTCATGCGGCATGGCAGCGCAAACCTTGATGCTAGCCGCCAAAGAAATGGGTTACGATACCTGCCCAATGGATGGTTTTGATTTTGATGCGGTAGCAAAGCTGCTCAACTTGCCTGAGGATCATATTCCCACCATGTTTGTGGTGGTCGGCAAAGCCCTACAAGAAGCCCCACCTCGTGGCGGGCAACTCAACATGGATGAGGTTGTCATTTACAACAAATTTTAAATAACCTGTTGGAGCGCAATTTATTGCGCGAAAATTATAAGTTAATCGCGCAATAAATTGCGCTCCTACAAAATACTCTTAAGGGTTCAATGTGTTAATCAGCAACAATATCACAGTACAATTTGGCGCTAAGCCGCTTTTTGAAAACGTCTCTGTTAAATTTGGCGACAACAACCGCTATGGGCTGATCGGCGCCAACGGCTGTGGCAAATCCACCTATATGAAAGTGCTCGCTGGCGTTTTAACACCCAGTGCCGGCAACGTTTCTATGGATAACCATGAGCGCATGGCATTTTTGAAACAAGACCAATTTGCCTACGAAGACCAACGTGTGCTCGATGTGGTGATGCAAGGCCATGAGCAAATGTGGAAAGCCATGCAAGAGCGCGATGCCATTTATGCCAACCTAGAAGCCACCGAAGATGACTACATGCGCGCTGCCGAACTGGAAGGCGTGTTTGCGGAATTTGACGGCTACACTGCAGAAGCACGCGCGGGTGAATTGCTATTGGGTGTGGGCATTCCCATTGAACAACATAATGGGCCCATGAGCGCGGTGGCCCCGGGCTGGAAATTGCGTGTGCTGCTGGTACAAGCCCTGTTTGCCAACCCGGATATTCTGCTGCTAGATGAACCGACCAACAACCTGGACATCAATACCATTCGCTGGCTGGAAGACGTGCTGAACAACCGCGATTGCACCATGATTATCATCTCGCATGATCGCCACTTTTTGAATCAGGTCTGTACGCACACTTGCGATATGGATTACGGCAAAATCACAGTGTATCCTGGTAATTATGATGATTACATGGAAGCAAGCACGCAGGCGCGCGCGCAGCAAGCCAAAGATAACGCAAAAGCCAAACAGCAAATTGCCGATTTGCAAGACTTTGTGCGCCGCTTCTCAGCCAACGCCTCTAAAGCCAAGCAAGCCACCAGCCGTGCCAAGCAAATTGATAAAATTAAAATCGAAGAATTCAAACCTTCAAGTCGTCAGTACCCGTTTATACGCTTTGAATTTGACGAGCGCGATAAACTGCACCGCAATGCAGTAGAACTGAAAAAACTTAGCCACGGCTTTGACAAACCGTTATTTAACGACGTAAATATGATGTTTGAAGCAGGCGAAAAAGTCGCCATTATCGGTGAAAACGGTATTGGTAAAACCACGTTTTTACGCTGCTTAGCGCGCGACTTACAGCCTAATCACGGTGAGGTAAAATGGGCAGAAAAAGCCAATATCGGTTACTTTGCACAAGACCACGAATACGAATTTGAAGATGGCGAAGACTTGTTTGAGTGGATGACCAAATTCAGGCAAACGGGCGATGACGACCAAGTGGTCCGCAGCATGTTAGGTCGCCTGCTGTTTAGTGGCGATGACACCAAAAAATCTGTCAAGGTACTTTCAGGTGGCGAAAAAGGCCGTATGCTGTACGGCAAACTGATGCTTGGTAAATACAACGTGCTGCTGATGGATGAGCCGACCAATCACATGGATATGGAATCCATCGAAGCACTCAATACCGCATTGGATAAATACAAAGGCACGCTGTTTTTTGTCAGTCATGACCGCGAATTTGTGAGCTCCATCGCCTCGCGCATCATTGAAATTAAAGCCGATGGCATTGTCGACTTTACTGGCAATTATGAAGACTACTTGGCAAGCCAAGGCGTAGAATAAGCCTTAACACCATGCTCAAAGCGCTTTGGGTGGCTTTTTTAGTGATTGTCTGGTTTTTCACTTTAGTGATGCATAGCATGGTGTTTCAGTATTACAGCTTTCGTGGTATTGCCTATTTACTTGGGCTTTTCTGGCTTATTTACTTAGCTGGCTTGTGGTTTGAGCAAAGCCGCATCACAGAAACCGCATGGGCCATGCTGCTGGGCTACGCTATTGGTATGATACGCCTGCTCGATTTGCTCCCCAATCAGCAACAATACGACCATTGGTTAAAGCTCGTGCCAAAGTTTATTGTGGGCGGCGCAGGTTTACTTTTTATCCTGATATTTGTCGGCCTGTTACCGCTCGTCGCCAAAAATATCATCGCATCGCATAAAGCTAAAAATCGCGTTTTAGGGCGCGATGCTTAATCCTTCGGTCTCAGTTTTTATAGATTGAATTCATACAATTCCACTGCTTATCCCACCCCCGGCAACATCGCAATACCCTGCAAAAAAGTAACTTTTCAATGGAATTTATCTTCAACCTTTTTTGATGCGCCAGAAGCCTTGTAAATAAAGGCTTGCAAGGCAGATAAATTTTCTCGGACGTTCTAATGTTGCTCTTCTTGCAACTTGGTAATGAATTTCGCGCGATTAGATTAAATTTTTTATGCGCGTAATTTGATGTTTATCAACACAAACCTGAGTCAGTCGGCGCATATTATGCACACAAAATACTGTTCGTCATTTTTAATAATTTTTGCTTGGAGGAGTTTTACCATGAGATTACTCACTGATTTATTTTCATCTGATTTTGGTCTGATGAGCGTGGCGGTTATCGGGATAGTGGTTTTAATGAGCGTTTGGTATTACCGTTTTTTTAAACGTCATATGGACGAAGATGCTAAAAACGCTGGGCAATAGCTTTCACTCATAGCCTCTCGCGTTAAGCAACTGAGGAATTGTTTGGTCATTGATAAGCCAAACGGCTGAGTTTGGCTTACGAAATAGTGGCTAAACATTTCAAATTTCACTTTTTATCAAACGGCTGATAAAACTAAACTTCTGTCTTAAGTGTTTTAAGCAAGTGCAATCAGCATTCAATCCACCGTATGTGAGCGTGCGTGCTAGAATGCACATAACGATGCCGAACTAACCACATCGCAACTTGTCACTTAGCTTGTGAGTTTTTCCATTTTGCACAACCACACATGCCAATAAAAATAAAATATCACTACAGGGCAAAACAGTTATTGAGTTTACGTCTGTTGTTGCTCAGTGTTGGTCTAATGCTATTGTGGCAATCCACCATCAGTAGCGCGGATGAATCCATTTGGTACCGCACGGGTGACCCACTCAATACGGAAGTACAACTGCCTCCCCCCATTCCTGAAGGTTATAGCGAGAGTACTGCTTGCAACGCGCGCAGTAATGACCAAGCACTCACATTGGCCGATGTTGCTGAAGCCGCTTTGTGCAACAACCCGCAAACCCGCAACGCGTATGCCAGTGCACGTGTGCAGGCGGCGCAACTCGGTATTGCAAAATCGGCCTATTTACCCACGGTCAATGACAATGTAGCGGCCAATTTAAATGTGGCCTTACCTGAACAAACCTTCCGCAATAATCCGTACAGCAACCTTAGCAATAATATTGTGGCGTCTTACCTGCTGTATGATTTTGGCAATCGCGATGCCAATCTTGAAAATGCGCGCCAATTATTATTAGCGGCCAGTGCTACACAAAATAGTGTGGTTCAAAATGTGTTGCTCAGTGCAATTCAAGCTTATTATCAAACACAAGCGAATGCGGCAGCACTCGAAGCCGCCATCGCATCAGAACGTGCCAGTGAAGATAGTTTTAAAGCGGCCGAAGCACGCTATAAAGCGGGCGTTTCAACCCCTGCCGATAAACTACAAGCACAAACGTTATGGGCGCAAAATACGCTTTCTAGAATTAGTGCTGAAGGTGCGTTGCAAACAGCCTATGGCACACTAGCCAATGTCATGGGCTTGGCGGCCAATCAACCGCTTAAATTAGCGGTGAGTAGCCCGATAAAACCCGTGCAAGATATTACCCAAGATATTAATGCGCTCATTGAACAAGCGCGAAATCGCCGCCCAGATTTATTGGCAAGTGAAGCGCAGTTAAAAGCAGCACAAGCCAGTATTGATGCCAGCCGTGCTGCCGCAAAACCAACGGTATCAGTTGCGGTATCAAACAATCTGCAAGATGGTAGCCAAGTGGCTTTTGGCAGCAATTCCTCACTGGGTGTCACCGTCTCAATCCCGGTTTTTGCTGGTTATGGGCCTACTTACAAAATTCGGTCCGCCGAAGCCAGCGCAGATTTACGCGCCGCACAGCGCGATCAGCTAAAACTACAAATATCCTTAGACGTGTGGCGGGCTTACCAGAATTTGCGCACTGCCAATCAATCAATTGTAGCAGCAACTGCGCTGGTAAACAGCGCAACGGAATCTTCACTTGTGGCGCAGGGGCGATATAAAGCAGGGGTTGGCAATATTATTGATTCAATCAATGCGCAAAGCGCTTTGGCAAGTGCGCGTCAGCAGCAGGTGCAAGCCACGCTAAACTGGAACATCGCACGCGCCACGCTTGCACAATCCATTGGCGGGCTTGACTATGCCATGATTCAATCTTTACCTGCGGGCGCATTACCCTCTTCTGCTGTGGAAAAATAAGGATGCAAAAAACAATTAA
>ENA-UPXM01004794-UPXM01004794.1-activated-sludge-metagenome-genome-assembly--contig:-NODE-4794-length-13632-cov-5.516462_pt1 | contig 13632 bp, 11 predicted proteins | sample MGYA00238178_ERZ772708 | MGnify/ENA primary metagenome ERZ772708 (study PRJEB29002, sample SAMN05720212) | activated sludge metagenome | isolation source: anaerobic digester from wastewater... | reverse complement strand
CCTGACAGCGTCAGATTGGCGTTCCACATCCCTGTCATCCCGGCTGGAGTCAAGCAGCGCCCCTCGCACCAACTGATTGGCAATACCGCGCAGTCGCGCCAGTTCCGCCCGCAGGGCGGAAATCGCCAGCACCGGGGTGGCGGTCAGTGTCATATCCAGATGCTGGGGCTGGCCGGACTGTTCCTCCACGCTGGTAAAGGCCCTTTCCAGCAGGCGGCTCAGACGACCGGCCAGGGGCAGCATGATCACAACCCCCATGGTATTGAACACGGTGTGAAACAGTGCCAGCACAGCTGCAGGGCTGCCCTCCAGCCGCAATATCCCGGCCAGCAGTTCCACTTCATGGGTCATAAATGGCAGCATGGACAGCGCCGCCAGTCCGGTGATCAGATTGAAGATAATGTGCCCCAGGGCCAGACGCCGGGCATTGGGGGTGGCATTCAGGGCAGCCACGGCCGCTGTGGAGGTGCTGCCCAGATTGGCGCCGATCACCGCTGCGGCAGCGGTTTCAACACCGATTATACCGCCGCTGGCCGCGGTCAGCACAATCGCCAGGGAGGCACTGGAGGACTGGGTCAGCACTGTAATAACAAAACCGATCAAAAGAAAACTGACGCTCCCGCCACTCTGCAATACTGCCGCAGTGGCCCCATGTGACAGGGCCACACTTTCTAAGGCATGTTTGAGAATGGCCAGCCCCAGAAAAAACAGTCCGAACCCGGCCAGGGCCTCTCCCAGGCCCCTGTAGCGCTTGCCGGAGCTGCCAACCCGCAAACCCACCCCCAGGGCCAATAGCGGCATGGCAAACGCCTCGATATTCAGTCCGAAACCGACCAGACTGACCAGCCAGCCGGTCATGGTTGTCCCCACATTTGAGCCGAACACCACCCCAAGCGCCTGACGCAGTGTCATCATGCCGGCATTGACAAAACCGATAATGGCCACAGTCACCGCGCCGGACGACTGCACCAGCCCGGTGACCAGAATACCGGCAAACACACCCTTGAGCGGGGTGGAGGTAAATTGGGACAAGAGCTTGCGCAGCCCGCTACCGGCAAACACCTTCAAGCCGTCGGTCATCATCATCATGGCCAGCAGAAACAGGGCCAGCCCGCCAATGGTATTCATTATTATCTGGGCATTCATGGGTTAAACATCATTCTCCATCTGGCTGTACAGCCGTTCCGCATCCTCACGCCGGCACAGTTCGGAACCGGGGGTCATCACAGCTGCCGCGCCGGAGGCGATGCCAAACCGGACCGCATCGCGCAATTCCTTGCCACGGGCCAGCGCCAGCACCGTACCAGCCACCATGCTGTCTCCGGCACCGACCTTGCTCTTGAAAGGCACTACCGGCGTGCGCATATGCTCGTGCCGGTCCGCCGTGACAAACAACACACCGCCGGCACCCATGGACATGGCCACCACCTGGCAGCGTCCGCTTCGGACGATACCGGCTGCCACCTGATGCGGATCCGCCTCGGCCGATCCGCTACCATTGGCCATCTCGACAAGTTCACGGATGTTGGGCTTGATCATGAACACGCCGGCATCCAGTGCCCTTCGCAGCGGATCTCCCGTAGTGTCAACGATCACCCTGGCGTCCAGACGTCTACCAATTTCAGCCACACGGGCGTAAAAGTCATCCGGCACACCTGGCGGCAGACTACCGCTAGCCACGATATAATCCGGCCTGTTTTCCAACGATGCAAGTCGATCCAGGCAGGCCTGCCATTCAGCAACTTCCATCGGAGCGCCCGGCATGCCGAAACGGAACTGGCTGCCGCTGTTTTCCTCCTGGATGACCAGATTTTCGCGGGTCCAGCCAGCAGAGGGTATGGTTTCAAAAACCAGACCCTCCCCCTGCAGCATCAGTTTAAGGTGTTCACCCGCAGGCCCGCCCAGAGGAAACATGGCCAGTGAATCACCGCCCAGCTTGCGGATGGCACGGGATACGTTTACACCGCCGCCGCCCGGCTCGAAACGTGGCGAATGGCAGTACAGCTTGCGGTCGCCAATCACCTGGGCCACATGGGCGCTCTTGTCAACCGAGGGGTTCATGGTAATGGTCACAATCTTCTTCATCAGAGGCCTCCCGGATTATCGGTCTTGTTACTGCCAGGGCTGCTATCGCTTTGAGCCATGCCTGCTGGCGGCTTCACAGCATCCTGGCAGGATTTAAGCTCTGATCTGAGCCGCCTGATCTCCAGTGTCTTGCGCAGCGTGGCCGGCCAAAGCATCAGCATGGCTGTAACCGCGCCGGCGCTGAAGGTTATCAGCAGGGTCATCACCAGCGGCGCCTCGAAATACCAGCCCAGAAAGCTGACCCGGGACACCTGGGAATTCTGCACCGCAAAAAATGCCGCCAGACCGGCCAGCGCCATTGAAGCCACAAAGGATAATTTCATTGTCCACCTCCGTTTGTTTTTTGATCCCCGGCAGCCGCATGAGCCCTACCTTCAAGCCGTTGCCCGCAGCAGGGGCAAACCTGCTCGCTTGCCAAGGGCTGGAGTGGCCGCATCATCTCGGATGTAACGATACCGGTCGGTACAGCAATGATGCCATAGCCGGTCACCATCAGCAGCGATGCCACCATCTGCCCCAAGGCGGTCTGGGGGGCTATGTCGCCGTAGCCAACCGTGGTCATGGTCACAATTGCCCAGTAGATGCTCTTGGGAATACTGGTAAATCCGCTTTTTTCACCTTCAATCAGGTACATCAGGCTGCCGACAAAGACTACAATGGTAATAATTGTGGTAATAAAGACCGTTATCTTGTGCCGACTGCGCACCAGGGCCTGCCAGAGATTACTGCCTTCACCGATGAACTGCACCAGTTTGAGGATGCGGAAGATGCGCAGTACCCGCACGATGCGGATGGTTGCCAGAAAATGCAGCCCCGGGAAAATGAGGCTGGCATAACCGGGCAGGATTGTCAGCAGATCCACCAAACCAAAAAAACTGAAGGCATAGCGCCCCGGACGACGGGCGCTGTATAAGCGCAGGATATACTCGATGGTAAACAGCACGGTAATCAGCATCTCCCCGGCGATCAGCCAATCGCCGATATCCTCATGAATACCGGGCACACTATCCAGCATCACCAGCACGACCGAAAGCAGGATCAAGAAAATCAGCACCAGGTCAAAAAACCTGCCGGCGACAGTATCGGCCTCGAAAATGATTGTATAGATGCGCTGCCTGAGGCTGCTGACAGAAGCGTTGCTCGTATCATTCGGGTGAGCGCTTGACATTTCGTCCCCTTTCCCCGGTTTCGGCAGGCCCCGTACAGAACCCGCCTGTCATCTGCCGTATATGGAATGTACAATAGATTCAGCCAACTGACAAACAGCAACCGCAGCTAAAACCCACATTGCAGACAATGCGGATATCCAGGCATAATTTTCCACAGCACCAATTGTGCTTTGAGGCTTTTTCTGATTAAATAGCCGGCAATCTCGCACAGGAAAGCTCCCCATGATTGATAATTTTCTCCTCGACATTGAAATCCTGTTCGGCATCGCCCTGGTTATGGTGATCCTCTTCCGTACCATCAAGATGCCATCAATCATCGGATTTCTGGCCAGCGGCATACTGGCCGGCCCCCACGCCCTGGGGCTGATCAGGGAGGCCCACCAGGTCGAGCAACTGGCGGAGCTGGGTGTCATCCTGCTGTTGTTCACCATCGGCATCGAACTCTCCATCGGCGAATTGATGCGCATCCGCAGCCTGGTGCTGATCGGCGGCGGTGCGCAGGTCGGCGTAACCATGCTGGTGGTCATGGCGGCGGTACTGCCCTTGGGCTTCTCCTGGAACCAGGGCATCTTCTTCGGCAGCCTGGTGGCCCTCTCAAGTACGGCAATCGTGATCAAGCTATTGATGGATGCAGGCCAGATCGACACGCCCCAGGGCAAGATCGCCCTGGGTATCCTGATCTTCCAGGACCTGTGCATCGTGCCGCTGATGCTGCTGACGCCCCTTCTGGCCGGCGCCGTGCAGGGCTGGCTGGATGTGCTATTTTTATGTGTCAAGGCGGTCGGTGTCGTGCTGGCGGTTTACTACGGCTGCCGCGTGCTGATGCCCTGGCTGTTCGGCCATGTGGTCGCCACCCGCAGCCGCGAGCTGTTCATCATGACCATCATCGTTATCGGCTTCGGCACCGCCTGGCTGACCTCCAAGGCCGGGCTGTCACTGGCCCTGGGCGCCTTCATCGCCGGACTGGCCATCTCCGAATCGGACTACAGCCACCAGGCCGTCAGCGACCTGATACCCTTCCGTGAAGCATTCATGAGCCTGTTTTTCATTTCGGTCGGCATGCTGCTGGATCCATCGATCTTCATCCGGCAACCACTGGTGATCATTGCCATCGTGGCCGCCATACTGGTAATCAAGCTGGCGGTCAGTTCCGCTGCCGTCGTCATGCTGGGCATACCGGGCAGGATCGCCATCATCTCCGCCCTGTCTCTGGCACAGATCGGTGAGTTTTCATTTGTACTCTCCATGACCGGCCTGCAATACAAGCTGCTGTCCCCGGAGCTGTACCAGCTCTTTCTGGCCGCCTCAATCGTGACCATGGGGCTGACACCACTTCTGATCAACATTTCACCCGCTCTGGCCGACCGGCTGGCGCCACTGCTGCCGAACCGGTTCATGCACGGCAAGGGTTCGCTGGCCCGCAGCGAGCGCAAGCGCAAACTGGAAGATCACGTCATCATTGTCGGCTACGGTCTGAATGGCCGCAATCTGTCCAAGGTACTCAAACACCACAAACTGCCCTATGTGGCCATCGAGACCAACCCCTTCACCGTAACCAGGGAAAAGAAACGGGGCGAAAAGATCATCTTCGGCGATGCCACCAATCAGGAGATCCTCTCCCACGCCTGTATCACAAACGCCCGGGTGATGGTGGTCGCGATCTCGGACGCCGTGGCCAGCAGGCGCGTAGTGGCCCAGGCGCGACGCATGAGCAAAACCATCCGTATCATCGTGCGCACCCGTTATGTTATGGAGGTGGAACCACTCTACAAGCTGGGGGTGGACGAGGTCATACCGGAGGAGTTTGAGACCTCGGTGGAAATCATGGCCAGAGTACTAAAGACCTTCCTGATACCACAAAACATGATCGAGGAATGCGTAAGCGATGTCCGGCGCGACGGCTACGAGATGCTGCGCAGTATCAGCAGGCGCCACAGTCACGCCATCGGCATCGGCAGCTATCTTTCCGGCGCCGAGATCGCCACCTTCCAGGTGGTGGGCGGGGCGCTGCTGCAAGGTCAAAGCTTGCGGGAAGGAACACTGCGCAGTCTGTCCGGTGCCACCATCCTGGCCATCAAACGCGGGGATGAGATGGTGCCCAACCCGGATCCGGTCTGGCAGCTCGCCACGGGCGATACCGTGCTGGTACTGGGCACACCCCAGCAGCTGCGGGTAGCCGCCACCCTGTTCGAGGCCCATGGCGAAGAAAAGACGTGAAACCTGCTTTCTTGGCCTAAAGCCAACATATTGTGCTGAATAGTATCACTGTTTTTCTCTAAAAAACTCCGTGTACACTGTGGTTAAATGCTTTGCATGTTTGCAGGCATAATTGCCGCAAGGAGGCTGTCATGCAATCTCCGCCAACCCTTCCGATCCGCATCGCCGTCAGCAGCTGTCTTCTGGGTGAACCTGTCCGTTATGACGGCGGTCACAAACTGGACCGCTACATCACCGATACCCTGGGAAATTACTTCCAGTTCGTGCCGATCTGCCCGGAGATAGGCTGTGGACTGCCGGTGCCGCGCGAAGCCATGCGGCTGGAGGGTGATCCGGCGGCACCGCGCCTGATGACCAACCGCACCCGGGTGGATCTGACCGGGCAGATGCTGGCCTTCTGCCATTCAAGAACCGCCGCCATGGAAACCGAAGATCTGTGCGGCTACATCTTCAAGAGCAAATCACCCAGTTCCGGACTGTACCGGGTCAAGGTCTACAACAGCGGCATGCCGGCCAAAACCGGGCGAGGCCTGTTCGCTGCCGCAGTGACGGAACGTTTCCCGCTGCTGCCGATGGAGGAGGAGGGGCGGCTGCACGATGCCGATATCCGCGAAAATTTTCTGGAGCGTGTTTTCAGCTACCGGCGCTGGAAGGATTTCCTGGCCGGTCGACCGGACCTGGGGGCGCTGGTGGAGTTCCACACCCGCCAGAAACTGCTGGTCATGTCACACAGTATCGAAGCATATCGGGAGTTGGGCAGACTGGTTGCCCATGGCAGGGAACAGGAACAGGAGGAGCTTTTGCGGCAGTACGAACAGCACTTCATGTCAGCCCTGGCGCTGCACGCTACGGTAAAAAAACAGACCAACGTGCTGATGCACATCATGGGATATTTCAAGATACAGTTGGACAGTAGCGAAAAGGCGGAACTGCTGGAGGTGATCGGCCAGTACCACGACCGGCTGGTGCCGCTGGTCGTGCCGCTGACCCTGGTCAGACACTATGTGCGCAAATACGCACAGCCATACCTTCAAAATCAGGTCTACCTGTCACCACACCCGGCGGAACTTATGCTGCGCAATCATGTTTGACGATTGAACGGTAACGCCATTATCAATTCTTGACCGTCATGGCCAGCCAGATGCCGCTCATGGCGAAGATCAGGTTGGCGCCCCAGGCGGCCACAAACGGTGGCAGTACCCCGCTGCGTCCGTACGACAGCAGCATGGCGTTGACCACAAAAAAGACAAAACCGATGGCGACGCTGGCGCCGATGCCCATGGCAATGCCGCCGGAACGGCTGTTGCGCAATGCGAATGGAATCCCCAGTATAACCATCACCAGGGCGCCGAACGGCGCGGAGAGTTTGTTGTGCATCATGGTCTGGTAACGGTAGGCCTTGTAGCCGCCTTTGCGCAGATTATCGGAGTACTCCCTCAGTTTGGCAAAGCTCAAGTTGTCCGCATTGTTGTCCAGCACACGCAGGTCATCGGCCTTGAGCCCGATGGGGATCGGCATGGCCGCCAGCCGCTGTGAGGCAAAACCGGCGCCCTGACTAAAATCCTTGACCAGTGCTTTCTGCAGTTCCCAGCCGCCTTCCCTGTGGACAGCGCTTTCCGCGTCGATGCGGCGGACGGGATTCATCCCCCCCTCCAGCACCCAGACCGTCACACCTTTTAGCAGTTTTTCCTGCGGTTCGAAGAGATGGGCCTGCAGGATCATGTTATCGGAACGAAACCAGATGTTGTTACGTCTGAAGACCGCATTGGCTCCCTGTTTGCGGATCCTGATCCGCTCCGTGTGCTCCATGCGTTCATAGCTGTGGGGCACCACCAGTTCGGTGTTGACCAGCAAAAGCAGACAGACCCCCAGGCTGAGCATGACCATCGGCATGGAGATATGCAACAGACTGACACCGCAACTGCGCATGGCTATGATCTCGCTGTTGCGCGACAAAAGCCCCAGGGTCAGCAGGGTGGTCATCAGGATGGAAAACGGCGCGGTCTGACCGATCATCTCCGGCATCTTGAAGACAAAGAACATGGCGATATCCCCCAGAGCGCCTCCGGCGCGCAGAAAGCGAGGGATCTTTTCCATCATATCCAGCACCAGGTAGACCGACACGAAACTACCCAGACAGAGCGCAAACAGGCGCAGCCAGCTCTGGGCTATGTAACGGCTGAGAATCCCCACGTCAGGCCCCTTTCCCGAACCGTCTGGTCAAGTCCTGCCATGACGGCAGTGAGAAGCTGCGTTCCTGCGAGGCCATGCGCAGCATGAACCACCCAAAAGCCAGAAAAACCGTGTTGGGTGCCCACATGCCGACCAACGGCGGCAGGGTGCCCTTTTCTACCAGGGTTTTCATCAGTGACATGAGAATATAGTAGGCCAGCAGGATGGCAATGCTCAGGGAGAAACCGACCGACTTGCCGGAACGCCTGTTCTGGATGCCGAGCGGCATTGCCAGCACGGCAAACACCAGCGAGGCGAACGGCAGTGCGAAGCGGCTGTGCAGTTCGGCCGCCATCTTGAGCCGCTGTGGCTTGGGCAGGGCCGGATTGGATATCTGCCGATTCAGTTCGCCGACCCCCATATCCAGCTCGTTCAGACCGATACCGCCGCCACCGGCTGGGCGGCTGATCATCATGATGTATTCATCGAAGTGCACCAGATGGTAATCATCCTTGGAGCCGCTCTTGTGGATGCTGCCGTCGTTCAGCACAATGCGCGTATCCTCGGTACCCTGAACCGTACCGATCCTGCCCTGCCTGGCAAAGATGGTCAGAGGCCTGGCACTGTCCCGGCCGTCATGGATCAGCACCCCCTTGAGCAGACGGTTGGCCTCGTCGTAATGGTCGGTGTAGAGCATGATGCCGGGCATATCATCCCAGAAGACCTTCTCGCGCACGGTGGCAGCCGCGTTCTGCTTGAGCAGCCGGTAGCTCATCTCCTTGAAGGCGCTGTTGCCCCAGGGAACGCCATACAGGCTGACCACCAGTGACAGGGCCGCGGTAACGATGGCGCAGGCCAGCACCGGTGGCATAAGCTGCAGCAGGCTGACGCCGCCGGCTTTGAGCACGGTGATCTCATTGTCGGAAGACAGGCGGCCAAAGGCGAGCAGTACCGCCAGCAGAAAGGCCATCGGCAGGGTAAACACGAGAAACGACGGCATCAGACAGGCGATCATCCTGGCCACGTCAGCAAACGGCACACCGCGGGAAACCACCATTTCAGTCAGTTTGATCAGGCGTCCCATCAGCAGGATCAAGGTAAAGACAACGATGCCAAGCAGGAACAGGGAGGCGATTTCGCGGATAATATATAGGTTGAGGATACGTTTCATTGCAGGGGATGATACATGAGCAGCGGCTGGGTGTAAACTATTTCAGCTCGCGGATGATCTCGGTCTGGCGCTGCATCAACAGTCGGCCGACTTGGTCTTCGGTGGTGTTGTCGTGTTCAAACATGAAGATGCACTGGGCACATCGCTCCAGCTGATCGACCCTGAGCAGCCGGGCCATGACCCGAGCCGTGTTTTTGCCCTTGAAGGTACTGAACGGCATCTCCATGTTCAGGTAGAAAAATGTAAAATTCTCCAACAGTTGCCGGTCGGATATTTCAACAGCACAGCCATGCAGCGACAACACGCGCAAACGGCCGCTGAAACGGTTCTTGCCGGCCTCGATCACCACCTGGAACAGCCCCTTCATGCGCACACGGATTGAAGCGCGCCGCTCCGGCAACACCTCCACATACGCAAAACCGGACAGCTCAAGCTCATTAGTTTCCTGATGGTAGAGCGCACGGGCATAGACCGGATGGCGTAAATCTTTAGCACGGATCAGTGTACTTTTGACGTCCTGAACCACGCGGGTCTGCGAATCAGACGTCCGACAGAACAGCGTGTCTCCAAAGGCATAAAGAATGGTCAGCGGGGCGCTGACCGGCACTTCCTGATAATAATTGAGCAGTTCCAGTGAGGTCTGAGGCTCGGCATTGATCAACCGCAGCAGATCACGGACAATCAGCGACTCGCTGACATCTTCAACAATGCGGATATGCGGTTCCGGGGAACCGACGGGGCTATTTTCCATTGATACTTAATCCATGCATCCGGGAGTGGCAAAACTGGTCGGGACTTCATACCATGAATATCAACAACTTGGAAGAAAAAAGGCCTGCGCTTTAACGCGCAGGCCTTGAAAGAATACGGCACTTTCGCAGAAGCTTATTTTGCGGACCACAGCCCGTGCAGGTTGCAGTACTCGCGGGCGCTCAGGGTTTCAGCCTTGATCCGGAAAAGCGCCTTGGGTTCTTCACCCGGTTTGAGGAACTGACGGTAAGCCTTGCCGTCGGCAATCAGCTCGATCCACTCGATGTAGTGCTTTTCCTCCATCGGATGGGCAACACTGCCAACCGACACCTGGACATAATCCTCACACACCTCGATCACCGGCACATGTTTTTCCTTGGCCGCATCCACGGTATTCTCCACCATCAGCTTCATCGGGTTGCCACAGCATACCAGCGGTGCAGGACCGGCATGGACAACTTCGACAATATTTCCGCAGTGTTCGCATTTGTAGATTTCAAGTAGTTTTGGCATCGTATTCTCCTCCTGAAGTGTGATCTGTTCCTGTTTGCATCTACTATCAGACACAAACAAGACCAATATTATCTTTTTTATACACTACATTTTCTGTTTTGCAAGCAGGAAAAATGCAAGCCAATAAAAAAGGGAACCCGAAGGCTCCCCTTTTCATTCATGTACCTTACTTCCTTCCGCCGGACTGCGCCCACTTTTCCAGCAGGTCCAGCGTAACCGACTTGGGCCTCTCCAGCGGATAGGACAGCGCCCGATCCCAGGTAATGTTGGCCATGGTGCCCATGGCTCGTCCCACTGCAAACAGCACGGTATAGAAGTCATACTCCCTGACACCGAAATAGGCCTGGATAATGCCGGACTGGGCATCCACATTCGGCCAGGGATTCTTGGTCCTGCCATGTTCGGTCAGCACACCGGGCGCGGTTTCGTAGAGGATCGAGGCCAGCTTGAACAGCGGGTCGTCCCGCAGGCCGGGGGTATTGAGACAGAACTCCCGCAAAGCCACATAGCGTGAATCAGTGACACGCAGCACGGCATGGCCATAACCGGGCACAACCTGGCCGGCATTCAAGGTATCCCAGAGCGCCCTGGAGACATTATCCTTGTTGGGTTCCTCGCCATTGAGCTTTTTCTGGAACCCCATGATCCAGCGCAGCACTTCCTGACTTGCCAGACCGTGCAGCGGCCCGGCCAGACCATTCAGGCCAGCAGAATATGCATAATACGCGTCGGAAAGCGCCGAGGCCACCAGGTGGGTGGTATGGGCCGAGACATTGCCGGATTCGTGGTCGGCATGAACGATGAAATACATGCGGGAGACATCGTCATAGGGCGGTGCGATACCCATCATATGGGCAAAGTTCGCCCCCAGATCCAGTTCCGGATTGGTGGTGATGATATCACAGTTCTTGTAATGGTAGCGATAGATGAAGGCGGCGATTTCCGGCAGCCTGGCCACCAGGTCGCTGCCATCTTCATACATGTATTCCCAGGCATCTGTCTTGTTGAAGCGGGGTGAATTGTAGTAACGGGCGAATTTGGAGTCGCGCTGCATGGCCAGCACGGCGCTGGAAAGCATCACCATCGGGTGTGTGCCCTTGGGCAGGGCCCTGATTACATCAAACACATAATAGGGCACATTGGCGCGTCCCTTGAAGTCATAGAGCACGTCCTGCACATTTTCCTCGCTTGGGATTTCCCCGGTCAGCAGGAAATACCAGAACGCCTCGACAGTCGGATAAACCGAACCGTGTGCCTTGGGCAGGGCCGCCATGGTTTCCGGGATGGTTTTGCCGCGAAAACGGATCCCCTCGTGCGGGTCAAGGTAGGAGATGTCGCTCACCAGACAGGGAATATCCCTGGCTCCCCCCAGGCTCTGTTCGATCGTGATATCGTCGATCTTGACAGTGCCGTACTCCTTGAGCAGTCTCTGCACCCTGGGGCGCGTTTCCTCAATCTTGGCTTTCAGCGTTCGTTTCAGGCTCATATGCACTCCCTCCTCCAAATCAAATAAAAATCAAGACATGGTAGAAAAAAACAGACCACCCTACCCGACCAGAATCACAAATTCCTCGCTGGAATAGGTCAGCTGCTTCAGGCCGTCGCGGCTGATATGGAAGGTGTTTTCAATACCAACCGCCCCCTCGTCAGGAAAAACCAGCTTCGGTTCAAAGGCAAACACCATCCCCTCTTCCAGCAGCATATTGTCAAAACCGCGGGCCAGGAAGGGATACTCATCGATCTCGATGCCGACACCATGTCCGATGAAAGACACCTGTGCGCCAGCCGCCCCCATGAAACTGTCAGCATAACCCAATTGCTGGGCCAGGGTAAGGCACTCACTGTAGACCTGCCCCCAGGGGGTGCCTGGCACGGCAACCTCCTGCATGCGCTGCTGCACCTTGAGCATGGCGTCATACCCCCTGCGGATCCGGTCGGACACCTGCCCGACTGCAAACATGCGGGTCTGGTCCACCATATAACCATGGGCGCTGCCGGAAAAATCCACCACAATCGGCTCGCCCCGTTTGATCACACTCTGGCCGGCCCCCTGACCAAAGGCAGGATTTAGCCCCTTGCCCCCCAGCGGGGTATCGGTGTAAGCCGGATAGGCGCTCTCCATGCCGGAAAAGGCATGGCCGAAGATCATCTCGCCGTTAAAGGCCCGCATACGCATATAACCGGCATGCCCCATGCGGCGGGCCACCAGCTCCAGCTCTGCCGTCAGCTCCAGCTCGGTCATGCCTGCGCGGATCACCTGGCGGGCACGCTGACAGATGGCCTCCACCTGGTCAGCGCCGTCCCTGAACAGATCGATCTCATAATCGGACTTGATCATCCGCACCATCCTGATCAGCGGCGTGGCATCCCTGAACTGCGCCTGCGGGTATACCTTGCGGTAACGTTCATAAAACATGTAAGGAAGCACATCCAGCTCAAGTCCGATAATGGCCGGCTGGGGATAACCGCATTCGGCCAGCCGGGCCGGGATATCCTTCGGAGAACCATAGGGGACCACCTGTTCCAGCCCGGACTCATCGCGAGCACGGCCCAGTTCGCGGCGCACCATGTAGATCGGCTTGCCTTCCACAGGCACATAGATGCCGCCATTCTGAACCGTACCGCCGAAGTAATACAGGTCGGCATTCTGGACAATGATTACGGCATCAAACCCTTCACGGGCCATCAGTTCCTGAAGTCTTTGGTAACGTCTTTCCAGCTCTGCAGCAGGTGTCAGGCGCATATGAGAACAATTCCTTTCCAATGTTGGGTATCCGGGTTCAATGTCTGAAAAGCATGGCAACAATAATCAGCACAATCACCAGGGCCGTGACCGCCAGCGCGATCTTGACAGCCGACCAGGGGCGTTCCCCCTGGGCCTGCCCGTTTCGGGCGTTGACAATAAAGCGGAAGGTCTTGCCCCGGTAGCGATAGGCGCTGATCCAGACCGGCAGCAACACATGCTTGAAGGTGATGTTGTCGTACTGGGTTCGGGCGGCGTGGATGCGCTGTTGGTCACCGCCGATGTCCCTTTCGATGGTGCGCCGCACCTCAGTATCCATGATCGCCTTGGCCGATTCAAAACCGGCCCCCAGATCCAGCTGGTAGGCCTCGGCCCTGAAACCGCTCATGTACTCGTCCTGATACGGCACCAGGTTCTTTAAGTCCCACGGTTCCAGAGAGCGGATGATATCCTCCGGCAGTGAGCGACCGGCCAGCACCAGCACATCGTCAAAATTGTTGCTCACCTCTCCGCTGGCGCTGTACCAGCGGGTCCTCATCACCTGGCGCGTGCGGGTGACCGGATTGCCGTTGGAATCACGGTCTTCGTAGTACTCGGTCTCGTAATAGTTCTCACCCCGCTCGCCGTTGTAAACCGTATTGGTGTCGGCATCGTAGGTCCAGTAGGGCAGATACATGCCGGCAATACCATCCAGCGTTCCGGCCTGTCGCTTCAGATCGCCGGGGGCAAACCACAGCCCGCCCAGCCAGGTACGGAAACTGCTCGCCGCCTGTTCCCGGGTAACCTTGAACGGCAGCACGGCTCCGGGCTTG
>ENA-UPXM01004793-UPXM01004793.1-activated-sludge-metagenome-genome-assembly--contig:-NODE-4793-length-13632-cov-5.713118_pt1 | contig 13632 bp, 14 predicted proteins | sample MGYA00238178_ERZ772708 | MGnify/ENA primary metagenome ERZ772708 (study PRJEB29002, sample SAMN05720212) | activated sludge metagenome | isolation source: anaerobic digester from wastewater... | reverse complement strand
GGAATTTGCGGTTCAGGACCGGGAACTTGCGGTTCAGGACCGGGAACTTGCGGTTCAGGACCGGGAGTTCGTAGTTTTGCACCCCAATTTATAGGTTCCAAACATCGTCAATGCAGCAATTAATGTCATCAACGCAATTTCAGATTTAATTAGCAGAAATTCCCACAATTTTGCTTCGTCTTTCCAACAAAATAATGTCCCGCCAAACTCCATTCATCTGTCCCAGTTTCTCCCGCCTCCCAACTTCCCGGAAACCTAATTTTTTGTGAATTATGATACTGGGTTCATTTTCCGGGAAAATACCGGATTGCAAGGTCCAGAATTGATGCTCTTCACTGTCTAAAACTAATTTTTTCAGAAGCATAGAACCGAAACCTTTTCCCTGTGCAGCATTTTTCATGTAGATGCTTATTTCTGCAACGCCTTTGAAACAATCCCGGTTACTGACAGGTTGCAACGCTGCCCAGCCAAGAATTTCATGATCCTCCGTTTCCAAAACAAACCGACAAACATTGAAAAATTTCTGGTCCCAAACTTCCCAACTTGGCGCACTTTGATCAAAGGTTGCATTTCCACCTGCGATTCCTTCTTCAAAAATTTCTATAACTTTTTCGCCGTCTTCCGGCTGCATTGGTCGAATTTGGTAATTCATTGGATTCTAATTAAATGCTTAATATTTATGGCTCTTTCGCGGATATTTTCTTTTGTGTCTGGAAAAATTTGTCCTGGACTTTTCTTTATCCATAGAGATCACACTGATGTTCCCATCGACTTCTAAAACGGCTAATTTCACATCGGCAATTTTTTCTACGCCATGTTCTCGAACAGCTTCTTCTAGTTCATCAAAACCAATATCTTCATTTTTCATCTCCACATTATCTACCACGCCATCTTTGATTAAAATAACGGGATCAGATTCGATTAAACTTTTGATTTTTGGATTTTTAAAAATAATTTTTTTTACGATAAAATTTGCACCAAACAAAACCAATGCTGCAACCAAACCGCCTTCCAAACTCACATTAGATCCAACCATAGCATTTTGCACCGCATTTGAAATAAGCAAAAGCAGCACAATATCTCCTGCGTTAAGTTGTGATAATTGGTTTTTTCCAAAAACGCGAATCGCCGCAAACATGAAAAAATAAACTGCCAGACTGCGTAAAGCGACATCAAGAAAAGGATTCATTTCTTATTTTTTAATAGTCAAAATTAACCATTCTGCTCTATTTCTTTGTTTTTATTAGGAAGAATGTTTTTGGCTGAAATTTTAGAAACTACTTTTTTGCCTGTTTTTTCTTCTATTTCTTTTCGAGTATTTCCTGCGATAGTTCCGCCTTGTTTGGCAATGATTTTATTTTCCTGAAAATTTTTTGGTTTCTTTTCTTTACTAATTTCTGTGGTAGTAGCTTCTGCAAGCATATTGAGAACCAACTCAAGATTGGTCATATTATCTCGAAGATTTTCTTTCTTTAGATCTTTGAATTTTTTATAATCTTTCACCGAAAATCCGCTCCAAGCTTTGGTAATCTCATCAGTCAAAATAGCATATTCTTGTCCTTTTTTTACACCACGATTGTCCCATTCATCTGTAAGTTCTTTTCTTACTTCAATGCTTTTCAGACGTTGGTTGATCCATTCATTGCTGTAACCTTTTTTCTGATATGTTTCCATTAAACGTTCTATACCAATTTCTGGATCTTCTATTTCGTCTATTCTTTCTCTGGCAACTTTGGCAATCCAAAGTTTAAAAGGTTCTGCTTTTGGAGAAGGGATAGATTGAATTAATCGGAAAAGTTGTTCTGTATCTGCAACATCAGTTTTATAAAATTTTCCATCAGAAGATTTCATTTTCAGTTGTCCGATTTTTTCGGACAACTCGCTTCCTTCTTTAGTTAGTTTGCTTTTTAAGTCACTCCAATATTTTCTTGGTCGATCAGTTTGTGTAAGTATTTCAATAACATCTATAACAGAAAAATACCACTTTTCTTCGGTATCATTCCAGGAAGTTCTTACTTTTTTGTCTTCAAAAACTTTTAATGCAAATTTTTCAGTCATGATGATGTTTTTTTGATTACCGTTTATTTTTAATACTCAAAATTAACCATTCTACTCCATTTTTGTGGCGCGTTTCTTTGTAGATCATTCCTAATTTTTCTAAAACTTTTATGGACACCAGATTTTCGGGCATTACTCTACCTACAATTTCTGGAATTTTAAATTTTTCAAAACCTAATTTCAAGCAAAATACTGATGCTTCGGTTGCAAAACCTTTTCCCCAATGTTTTTTCAAAAAACGGAAACCTAAATCGTATTCATGTAATTCTTCATCGTATTTTAGACCACACCAACCGAGAAATTCTCCCGAAACTTTATCTAAAACCGTCCATCTTCCGAAGCCATACTTTTGATAATGGTCATAATTTTTTATGAAATTTTCTGCTGCTTCCAGATTTTTAAATGCAACATCACCTGTATATTTTATGCAATCCCAATCTTCATTCATTTGGAATAAATATTCTGCGTCTTCTGGTTGGAATTCTCGGAGAATGAAGCGTGTTGTTTGCAATGGAATTAGTATAATATTAATCAAAACTTAAAAAAATAAATGTATTCTCCACCAAAATCTATTATCTAATCTTCTTTAAAAAAGAAATATCATTATATATAGACAGTAAAAAGTCTCCCCGTTTAATTTTAAATAAATTTAACAAAAAAACCACAACTAAAATTGTGGTTTTCTGTAATTTATGTTAGGTTTTGTAATTGTTTCAACAGATTGTTTCGTCGTCGCTTCGCTCCTTCTCGCACATACGATTACTGTTCCATCTCCTTTTTCAAATATTTCGCCGTCAAAGATTTTTTGGACTTAATGATTTCTTCCGGCGTTCCTTTGGCGATAATTTCACCGCCATGTTTCCCACCTTCCGGACCAACATCAATAATATGATCTGCGAGTTTGATGACATCCATATTGTGTTCGATGATAATGAACGAATTTCCTAAATCGACAAGTCGGGTGATTGCGTCCATCAAAACTTTTACATCTTCAAAATGAAGTCCTGTTGTAGGCTCATCGAGAATATATAGCGTATTTCCGGTTTGTCTTTTTGCCAATTCAGTGGCGAGTTTGATTCTTTGTGCTTCACCGCCACTCAAGGTTGTCGATTGTTGACCCATCGTAATGTAACCTAAACCTACATCCTGCATGGTTTTTACCCTCGAATAAATTTTGGGAATCGGCTGGAAAAATTCTGTGGCTTCGTCAATGGTCATTTCTAAAACATCAGAAATTGATTTTCCTTTGTACCGAACTTCCAAGGTTTCGCGGTTAAATCTTTTTCCGTTGCAGGTTTCACAATGCACATAAACATCGGGTAAGAAATTCATTTCAATGACTTTCAAACCGCCTCCTTGACAAGTTTCGCATCTTCCGCCTTTTACATTAAAGGAAAAACGACCTGCTTTGTAACCCCGAATTTTAGATTCCGGCAATTCTGCAAAAAGGTTTCTGATGTCGGTAAACATTCCAGTGTAGGTTGCCGGATTCGAACGTGGTGTTCTGCCGATTGGCGACTGATCCACATCTACAATTTTGTCAATATGGTCAATTCCCTCAATTTTTTTGTACGGCAACGGTTCCTGAACACTGCGATAAAAATGTCGGTTCAAAATGGGATACAAAGTTCCATTAATTAAAGAAGATTTTCCACTTCCCGAAATTCCTGTTACCACAACCAATTTCCCTAAAGGAATTTCGAGATTTACATTTTTAAGGTTATTTCCCGTCGCTCCTTTCAGAACAATTGATTTTCCATTGCCTTCTCTTCGGGTTTCCGGAATTTCTATTTTGCGTTTTCCGGTGATATAATCGGCGGTGATCGTGTCGGCTTTCAGTAAATCTTTCGGTTTTCCCTGCCACAAAATCTCACCTCCAAATTTTCCGGCTCTTGGACCAATATCTAAAACCTCATCGGCTTCCATAATCATGTCTTTGTCGTGTTCTACCACAATTACAGAATTGCCGATATCTCTTAAATTTTTGAGTGAAGCAATCAGCCTTTCATTATCTCTTTGATGCAGACCAATGGAAGGTTCATCTAAAATATAAAGCACATTCACGAGTTGCGATCCAATCTGTGTGGCGAGACGAATCCGCTGCGATTCCCCACCGGAAAGCGTTCTGGAACTTCGGCTTAAACTCAGATACTCCAAACCAACATCGAGGAGAAACTGAAGCCTGGTTTTTATTTCCTTTAAAATTTCGTGGCCGATGATTTTATGTTTTGGCGTAAAAGTATCTTCTACTTCATTCAGCCAGATTTTCAGATCAGAAAGAGAAAGGGCATTGATTTCCGCAATGTTTTTCCCATCAATTTTAAAACTAAGACTCGAAGGTTGCAATCTTGTTCCTTTACATTCGGGACAGGTTTCTTCGTTGGTGAAATGCCTTTCCAACAAAATCGCGTCGTAGCTTTCTTTGTCCTCAATCATTTCAGTGATGATGGGAACCAAACCATCGAAATTGACTTTTATTTTTTTGGTAATTCCGGCGTATTTTAAATCCTTGTTGAATTCTTTGTGACAACCGTGATACATATATTCCAGCGCTTCTTTCGGGATGTCTTTGAAAGGCGTCGCTAAACTCAAGCCGAAAATCTCTAAAATATTTTTGATCTGAGCCGAAATCCATTTGTTGGATTTCATATCTTCCAATGGCAACAATCCACCTTGATTGATGGAAAGTTTTGGATTTTCTACAAAATAATCGGTGTTGACTCTTTTCACTTCGCCCAAACCTTTGCAATACGGGCAACTTCCTTTCGGGGAATTGAAGGAAAAAGTGTTCGGTTCTGGTAAAGCCAGAGATTGCCCCGATTCATCATCCATCAGATTTCTGGAGAAATAATCAATATCAATGCTTCCTAATTTTTGTATTCCGATCACTCCTTCACCCATCTGCAAAGCAGTTTTCAGGGATTTTTCCATGCGGTTTTCGGAGGCACTTTCCCCGATAATCCAGCGGTCGATCACGATGTCGATGTCGTGCGTTTTGTAGCGATCGAGTTTTAAATCGTATTCAATATCTTGTAAATCTCCGTCAATTCTCGCTTGTCCGTATCCTTTTTTTGCCATCTGGATAAAAAGCTCGTGGTAATGTCCTTTTCTGGAACGCACAACCGGCGCCATTAACATTACTTTTTCGCCTTTGTAATTTTTGTTGATGGCTTCTAAGATCTGATCTTCCGTATAACTCACCAGTTTTTTTCCGGAATGTAAGGAGTACGCATCAGAAACTCTCGCAAAAAGCAAACGCAAATAATCGTACAATTCTGTTACGGTTCCGACCGTTGAGCGCGGATTTTTGTTCGTCGTTTTCTGTTCGATGGCGATGACAGGAGAAAGTCCATCGATTTTATCAACATCTGGACGTTCCAAACCACCGAGAAATTGTCTTGCATAAGCAGAAAAGGTTTCGATATATCTTCTTTGACCTTCTGCAAAAATGGTATCAAAAGCCAGAGAAGATTTTCCACTTCCGGAAAGTCCGGTGATGACAACAAGTTCGTTGCGGGGAATTTTGACGTCGATGTTTTTTAAATTGTGTTCACGGGCACCGTAAACTTCGATATATTCTTTCTGATCTTTCATTGTAGTGTTCCAAAATTTGAATTTTCGGAATTTAGCAAAAATACGGAAATTTTATAGCATTCTAAAGCTTGACTTTCTTTTTTATAAAAGAGTTAATGTTCTTAAAATGACCAATAACATCTTCTTAAATTTTATTTAAAAAACGATTTATCTTAAATTTGATTGAATTAAAACCACTTGAAAATGAGTTTTCCAACCGATTTAGAAATTGCAGAATCCGCGAACATTTTACCCATCAAAAAAATAGCTGAAAAGTTAGGAATTATTGAAGATGATTTGGAATATTACGGAAAATACAAAGCCAAAATCCCGCTGCAATATATCGACGAAGAAAAGAGTAAAAAAGCAAAATTAATTTTGGTCACTGCCATTAATCCCACTCCAGCTGGAGAAGGAAAAACGACGGTTTCTGTAGGTTTGAATGATGGTTTAAACAAAATTGGTAAAAAATCGATTGCTGTATTGCGCGAACCTTCACTCGGTCCGGTTTTCGGTGTAAAAGGAGGTGCTGCAGGAGGAGGTTATGCGCAATTGATTCCGATGGTTGATATAAATTTGCATTTTACTGGAGATTTTTCCGCCATTGAAAAAGCCAATAATTTGCTTTCTGCGATGATTGATAATAATTTGCAAAACAAAAAATTCAGCTTAAATATTGATCCCAGAACGATTGTTTGGAAACGTGTGATGGATATGAATGACCGTTCGTTGCGAAATATCGTGATTGGTTTAGGCGGTTTAAATAACGGAATCACGCGAGAAGAAGGCTTCAATATTACGCCTGCAAGTGAAGTGATGGCGATTTTGTGTTTAAGCAAAGATTTTGAAGATTTAAAAAAACGGTTGGGAAACATTTTCGTCGGCTATACTTTCGATAAAAAACCCATTTTTGCGCGAGATTTAAAAGCAGAAAATGCGATGGCAATTTTATTAAAAGACGCCATCAAACCCAATTTAGTGCAAACTTTAGAAGGAAATCCGGCGATTCTTCATGGTGGTCCATTTGCCAATATTGCACAAGGAACGAATACCATTATCGCCACAAAAATGGGACTTTCTCTGGCTGATTATGTGGTTACAGAAGCAGGATTTGGGGCAGATTTAGGGGCAGAAAAATTTTTACATATCAAATGTCATTACGGAAAAATGAAACCTGATGCATATGTAATTGTCGCTACGATTCGTGCATTAAGATATCAAGGAGGTGCAAAAAAAGGCGAATATGAAAATCCGAATTTACCTTTCCTTAAAAATGGTTTTGGAAACTTGGCGAAACACATTGAAAACGGTTTTAAATTCGGTTTTAAACCCATTGTTGCGATTAACCATTTTGCAACTGATTCTCTAGAAGAAATTAATTATATCATTGATGAATGTGAAAAACTGGGTGTGAAAGCAATTCTTGCAGATGAATTCACAAAAGGTGGCGCTGGAATGACAGAACTTGCAGAAGAAGTCGTTCGTTGCGCAGAATTTTATGGTAATGATTTCAAGCCTTTGTACCAAGTTGAAGACTCTGTGGAACACAAAATTGACACGATTGCAAAAGAAGTTTATGGCGCAGAAAGTGTGGTATATTCGCAAAAAGCAAAAAATCAACTAAAGACAATTTACGATTTGGGCTTTGATAAAGTTCCGATTTGTATGGCGAAAACCCAAAAATCTTTAACCGATGATGAAACAAAACTCGGTCGACCAACTAATTTCAAAATTAGGGTTCGTGAATTTGAATTTGCCGCTGGAGCCGGATTTATTATTCCAATTTTGGGAGACATCATGAGAATGCCTGGTTTGCCAAACATTCCTGCTGCAGAAGGAATGTTCATCGATAAAGATGGAAAAATTACGGGATTAAGCTAGGATTATTTTTATAAAAAAAAGTTGCAGATTTTGCAACTTTTTTATTTGGTGGAGGATATCGGGATCGAACCGACCACCTCAACACTGCCAGTGTTGCGCTCTAGCCAGATGAGCTAATCCCCCTTTTTCTTCAATTTAGATTGTATGGTCTGAATTTTAGATTTGCAATGATACAAATTTTTGTGATTTAAAAGCAATTTTCGACCTGCTTTATTTTTTTTCTGCGACGAGAGAAAAAACAAGAGGTATTTTATTTCCAAATTTTGAAATTTGAAATTTGCCTTTCTCTATTTCAGTAATGTGTTGAAAACAAGGATATGGCGACCAATTGTATTCCCGAAAAGACTGTAGCTGAAGGTTTTCTTGGAGTAAACTGGTCAAAACATCTGAGGTGGGATGATTCCAGCTGACTTCCTGATCCGCGAGATTTGCCGTTCTGTCTGCATAAGTGCCTTCATTAGTTTCGACAATCACCTCTTCATTAAAATAATTGTATTTCACGAAAGTGAAGTCATTATCGAATATCCAAACGATTGGATGAAATTCTACGAAGATTAATTTTCCGCCGGGTTTTAAAAAATGTGAGACAACTTTTGCCCACTTTTCTAAATGGGGAAGCCAACCAATGGTGCCATAAGTTGTGTAAACGATGTCGAACTTCTGATCTAAAACATGGGGCAATTCATAGACATCAGAAATGATGAATTGGGTATCTGTTCCACATTTTTGCGCCAGATCTTTTGCCGCTTCGATGGCTTTATCTGATAAATCCACTCCCGTAACTTTTGCGCCCATTCGGGAGAGCGAAATAGAATCCTGACCAAAATGACATTGCAAATGCAGGATTTCTTTGCCTTTGATTTCTTTTAAAAGTTCCAGTTCGATTGAATTTAAAGAAGTTCGTCCTTTTATAAATTCATCGACGAAATAAAAATCAGATTTCAAATGCGAATCTACTTTCGCATTCCATAATTTTCGATTGATGTCTAGATAATTTTCCATTATTTCGAGATTAAAAATAAAGTTCCAGCTATGATTAAAACGGCTCCCACTGCGGTTTTCCAGGTTAATGTTTCGCCTAAAAATAATATTGCCAATATGATTGTTAACGCTAAACTCAGTTTATCAACTCCCGCAACTTTGGAAACTTCACCCTTCTGCAAAGCTTTAAAATAAAAGATCCAAGAAAGTCCTGTTGCTAAACCCGAAATACCTAGAAAAATCCAGTTTCGCTGGGACAATTCGCCAATTCCTTTGTACTCGTTGCGGAAGAAAACGATAAGCCAAATTAATACTACTACCACGATGGTTCGAATCGCTGTCGCCAGATTTGAGTTCACATTCTCTAATCCAACTTTAGCAAAAATCGCAGTAAGTGCTGCAAAAAAAGCCGACAACAAAGCGTAAATCCACCACATTTTTATATTTTTCAAGAATTAATTTTCAGGAATGTAAAGATGATCATCCACTATTTTCTGCATTCATGCAATGCAACTCAATAACATACAGAAACTCACTACACAAAAATAGGTTAAAAAAGAGAATAAAAAAGGAAATCCTGCCGCAGAACTTCACCTTTACAAGAAGGTATTGAACACATTTTTTGACTTTACGAAGGAATAACGATGGAGGTATAAAGGCTGTAAAGTTCCCAACCTAATGTTTGATAAAACGGCCGCCCTTCTTCTGTCGCAACAAGAAAATTTTTGAAAACACCTTTAGACAAAGCGATTTGCTCCAATTCCATCATCACCTTCGTTGCAAGACCTTTTCTTTGGTGATTACTCTCCGTGAAAATTCGGTCGTAAATGGCTAAATCATCTATAATAACCACTCTACCCATGGCAGCAAACTCACCATTTTCGGTAATAATTTTCACAACCGAGGTGGAGTTATAATGTCCATATTCCAATCTATAACCTTCATGAAGACTTCGATCGGGTATTTTCATTGGCTGAAAACAACGCATCATATAACCTTGTGGCTGAACTTTCCAGTGGTCCGGAACGGCATTTTTAAAACGGTCAAAAGAAGTACAGACTTTCAGAAAAACGCGCGGTTCCGAAGTGGTTTTTGCTAAATGCAAGAAATCAGCATTAAGCTCAGAAAACACATATCGTGATTTTTCCCTTTCATCATTAACTTCAACAATAAAACCGGATCGGTAAGCAGTTGGCAAAGGTAGATTTCTTGATAGAGACCAACCTTTCAGCCATTTTCCGACGAGATCATTAGAAATTTCTTTTTCCACTTCTAAGCGTTCAGAAATTCTTCTAAGGTAACGGTGGCTTGTTCTCCGGTTTTAATATTTTTAAAAGTAATCGTGTTGTTTTTCAATTCTTCTTCCCCTAAAAAAACTAGATTTAAAATTCCCTTTTTCTCGGCGTAGGTAAACTGCTTTTTCAGTTTTGCTGATTCGGGGTAAAGTTCTGCTGAAATTCCTTTTTCACGCAGTAAAGCGATCACTTTCATCGCTCCTAGAGATTCATTTTCGCCATAATTCGCAAAAAGATACTGCACGGTTTTCATAGAATCTTCAGGGAATAAACCGAGTTCTTCCATCACCAAATAAATTCGATCGAGTCCGAAAGAAATTCCGATTCCTGGGATATTTTTCAAGCCGAAAACTTCGGTTAAATTATCATATCTTCCGCCACCGCCGATAGAACCCATGGCTACGTTGTTGGCTTTCACTTCGAAAATGGCACCGGTATAATAGTCGAGTCCTCTCGCTAAAGTGATGTCGAATTTTATATTTTCTTCAGAAACACCCAATTCCAGACAGGTTTTCAAAACAAATTCTAATTCTTCTACTCCATTTGTTCCTGCTTCATTTCCTTGGAATTTTTCTTTCAGCTGCAACACATTTTCAAGCGCATTATTGCTTTGAGAAAAAAGAAAATCTAGTTTTTCAATGGATTCCAACGGGATGTTTTTTTCTATCAATTCCTTCACAACACCCTCTTTACCAATTTTATCGAGTTTGTCTAAAGCTACGGTGAAATCGATTAGTTGCTCAGAAATTCCCGCAAATTCTGCTAAACCAGAAAGTATTTTGCGATTATTCAAATGAATAGTCACCGGGATTTTTAATTCTGAAAAAGACTTTAAATACAGTTGCACCAACTCTACTTCCTGCCATAAACTTTCGCTCCCCACAACATCTGCATCACACTGATAAAATTCACGGAAACGCCCTTTTTGTGGACGGTCGGCTCGCCAAACTGGTTGAATTTGATAGCGTTTAAAAGGAAAAGTCATTTGTCCGTGATTCATGGCGACAAATCTTGCGAAAGGAACGGTTAAATCATAACGCAAAGCTTTTTCTGAGATTTGAGCAATCAGTTTCTGAGAATTTTTGGAATTCCAATCTTCGTCTTTTGTTTTTGAGGCGTAATCACCAGAATTCAAAATTTTGAAAATTAAGCGATCACCTTCTTCACCGTATTTTCCGGTTAAAGTAGAAAGGTTTTCAAAACTTGGTGTCTCTAAAGGTTGAAACCCAAACAATTCGAAATTTTTCTGTAAAATATTGGTAATAAATCTTCTTCCTGCAATTTCTGGGGCGGAAAAATCTCGGGTTCCTTTGGCTAAACTGGGCTTCATAGATATTGGTAATGAAATAAGTAATGGTAATTTTGCTGACAAAATGCTTGTAGCAGTCCGCAAAAATACAAAATTATTCATCTAAAATTACTAAAGATGCTTGATCATCCAAAGGTTGCAACCACAATGTCCGGAATTTCCCAGTGGTTTTTCCAAATAAGTAAATCCCTGTTTTTCATAAATAGAAACTGCGGTAGAAAATTCGGGTAAACTTTCGATATAAATTGATTTGAACCCCTGATTTTTTGCAAATGCAATACTTTCTTCCATTAACATTTTCCCCAAACCTTTCCCTCGAGAATCTTTAGCGATATAAAATTTAACGAGTTCTGCACAATGTTCCGGTAAACCATCTGTGGGGAAAATTCCGCAACAACCGCACAATTCACCATCTACTTCTGATACAAAAAGCACTGCATTTTCTGCCTCAAATAATTCGTATAAATGATCTGTTGTGGGATCTTCATACACTGTTCCTTTTGTAGAAACATTAAAATCGTGGAAGCAGCTGCGAATGATTTTCGCTAAGAATTGATTATCTGATTTTTGGATTTTTCTAATGATCGTTTTCATTTTATAAATTTAAAAAAACTAATCCGTTAAAAACCTAAAAATAACTCCAACCGCCTATCTTTCAAATCAGAAAAGAATGAAGAAAATTACTTTGCTTCTTTAAAAAATAGAATTCTGAGCTTTAAACTGTTTCTAAAATCTGAATAATTTCCCCACCATAATTTTCAATTTTAAATTTACCGAAACCTTTGATATCCAGAAGTTCTTCTTTTTTAATAGGTTTGTATTTTGCAATTGAGAGTAGTTCTTTGTTGGTGGCAATGAAATAAACGGGCAGACTTTTTTCTTTCGCTTTCTCGCTGCGCCACAATTTAAGGGAATCGAGAATTTTAATTTCATCGGAATTCAGCTGTTCCTGTTCTGCACTGTATTTTTCGTTTTTTGGTTCGTTGAACTGCACTTTCAATTCTTCATAATACAAAATAACCGACCAATAATTCTCTTCCTCTTTCACGAAAGCGGTTTCATATTTCAAGATATTATTTTCTTGTAAAAAATGATCGAGTCTTTTTTGATCATCGTAAATAAACTCTTCAGAGAGGCGTATTTTAAAAATTTTTGTTTTCATGATTTTGTGTTTTCTTTAAAAAATGTAAAAAAGAGAAGCAAGCCGAATTCGATGGGAAAAACAAATCCGGCTTTGCTGCTCCAAACCCACTTATTTCCCTCCTAGAAGCACAAGTTCCTCCACACGGATTTCGGTAATATAATGTTTTACACCGTCCTTATCATCCCAGCTGCGGTAAACAACTTTACCTTCCACGGCGATTTCCTTGCCTTTTTCCACATATTTCTCCATAATGTCTGCTAATTTTCCACCGGCAGATAAACTGTGCCATTGTGTTTCCTCTACTTTTTCTCCCAAAGCATTGGTGTAATGATCGGTGGTTGCTAAACTGACTTTCGCCAATTTTCCGTTTTCGAATTTTACGATTTCTACGTCTTTTCCTGTTCTACCGATTAAGGTAACTTTGTTTCTTAGTGACATGGCTTTAAATTTTATAATTAAACATTAGAAACGAGTCTCACTGATTTTCCTCGAATCTCTGTTGCAAAGGTTCATCGGTTGTGAAAAAATAGTCGGTAGAGAATTGCTTATTGTCGTTTGTAGTCGTTTGCACAGAATATATATCTGATTTTCAGTAATTTAAAATTCCATTTTTTTGGTGAAAAATGATTTTATATTCTATTCAAAGATTGAAAAAAGCGTCGAAAATCAAAAATATCATTTGATCATTGATCGCAAATTTTCACTATTTTAGCGATGCAATAATATATGGTGATTGCGAAATTAACACAACCAACTTTGGCTGGTTAATATGATTTTATGATACATATATAAGTTTGCAGCAATTAAATACACTTGCGAATGTTAGAAATAGAATTTGAAAAACCCATAGAAGAAATTTGCGAATGTTGTGGAAATACTACTGTTAAATTAACGAGATTCATCTATAAAAATGATGATGCATTTGGAATTTACTATGCAAAATTTACAAAAAATCATCCTGAAAAAAATGTTATTGGACTTATTTCATTGGGAGATTGGGGAACTGACTTAATTACTTCCAGAGTATCATTTCTTTTTAATTTATGGTTGAATGATAAAGATTACAATATTGAAATTTTGGATGCGCAAAAAAATTCACCATGGAAAAGTGAGATTCTTGGAAAATTATTATCGAGGTCCGAAGCGTTAAATCATAAATGGATCACAGAAGTTTATCACATTACAGATCATATAGTTCTTGAAGACAAAATTTTGATCCAACATTTAAATAATTTTTAAAAGTCTGGAAAATATTAACTTCTTTTATTAACTAAGCTTTTATTTTATCTTAAAGCCAAGAAATGAATTAATAATCACCGATTTCATTAAAAAACGTAAGCAATTTCTGCCACAAAAACATGCAGAACATCTCGCTAAAAACAGCTGTGGAA
>ENA-UPXM01004780-UPXM01004780.1-activated-sludge-metagenome-genome-assembly--contig:-NODE-4780-length-13651-cov-6.539129_pt1 | contig 13651 bp, 14 predicted proteins | sample MGYA00238178_ERZ772708 | MGnify/ENA primary metagenome ERZ772708 (study PRJEB29002, sample SAMN05720212) | activated sludge metagenome | isolation source: anaerobic digester from wastewater... | reverse complement strand
ACAACCCTGTCAAGATTTAAAACTTTGGCAGGGTTTTTAACAAAAAGTTATGACTTCAAAAATCCTCCTCGAAAACCTTAAAATCTACGCTTATCACGGTGTGCTTCCCGAAGAAACCCTCATCGGAACGTATTACATTCTCAATGTTGAAGTTCACGCCGATTTGTGGAAAGCTGTCGGAACTGATGACCTAAATGACACCATTAATTACGCGGAAATCAACGATATCATTCACGAAGAAATGAAAATTCCTTCAAAACTCATGGAACACGTTGCTGGGAGAATTTTAAAAAAGATCACCAAGAAATTTCCACAGGTTTCTTTCCTCAAAATAAAAATCACGAAAACCAATCCACCAATGCCCGGTGAAATGGATGGTGTAAGTGTGCAGATTGAATTTCAGTCCTAGAAAATAATCCACCACCAAAAATTAAAAGGAGTCTTATTCCCCTTCCTTGAAGGGGTGGCAAAAATTAAAAAATTTTGACGGGGTAGTTCAACCATGATGACCAACATCCTGGTTTCGCAAATTCTTCTGTGGATCTCGCCAAATCATCTTTTCAAATTCCGTAACTTTGAGAACAATTTAAGTGCAAAATTTCTATGAAATATATCATCCTTTCTTTACTCTCCGCTGTTTTATTAAGCATTTCTTGGCCCACTTACGGCATTCCGTTTTTTATCTTTTTCGCCCTCGTTCCGCTACTCATCATCGAACACGACATTTCGAAATTTTCTACTATCAAAAATAAAGGCCGCGTAATTTTCGGTTTAACTTTTCTCTGCTTTGTGATTTGGAATATCGTAACGACGGGTTGGTTATACGGTGCAAAAAATCCCGATGGAACGCATTCTATGATGGCGGTTGTTTTTCCGGTTCTGTTTAATGCTTTTTTCTATGCGCTCATTTTTCAATGTTATCATCTTTACAAAAAAGCGCAGGGAACGTATTTCGGACTCGTTTTTTTTGTCGCGATTTGGATGGTTTTTGAAAAAATTCACTTGACTTGGGAATTTTCCTGGCCTTGGTTGAACTTAGGAAATGCCTTTGCTGATTATCCAAAATTAATTCAGTGGTACGACACTTTGGGCGCGACTGGTGGAAGTTTCTGGATTTTAATCGTGAATGTTTATGCTTTTTATACTTTAAGAATTTGGGAAGCGGGAAGAAAACAAAAATCATTAATCATTAATTCTTCCGTGTTAATAGGCTTTATAGCTTTACCCATGATTATTTCTGCGGTGAAATATGAAAATTTCAACGAAAAGCCAATTGGTTCCGTCAATGTTTTACTCTTGCAACCCGAACTCAATCCTTACACGGAAAAATACTCAAAAGACAGTCTCACCATCGTCAATGATTTGCTGAAATTAGCAGAGGACAATTCAAAAGGACAGATTGATTATTACATCGGTCCGGAAACTTCACTTCCCGGTTTTGGATCTATTTCTGAAAGTGGCTTTGAAAAAAGTGAACTCTTAAATACGGTCAAAGGATTTTTAGCAAAACACCCGAAATCTATTTTTGCGACGGGGATTTCTTCGCACCGTTTTTACCCAAATGAAAAAGATAAAACGCCCACTTCTTATCCAACTTCGCAAGGAATTTATGTGGACAGTTATAATTCGGCGGTTCAAATTATTCCGAACCAAAAAGTAGAAGTTTATCACAAAGGAAAGCTCGTTCCGGGCGTTGAAATTTTTCCTTACATCAATGTTCTCAAACCAATTTTGGGCGACGCGATGATTAATTTGGGTGGAACCACCGCTTCTTTGGCTGGAGATCCTGAAAGAAAAGTTTTTAGCAACCCTTTCAACAAAGGAAAATTGGCACCCATCGTTTGTTATGAGAGTATTTACGGGGAATTTGTTACCGAATATGTAAAAAAAGGCGCTAATTTTCTTGGCATCATGACGAATGATTCTTGGTGGGGCGAAACGCAGGGTCACAAACAACTTATGTCGTATGCAAAATTGCGCGCCATAGAAACCCGCCGAGAAATTGCAAGGTCTGCAAACAGTGGTATTTCTGCGCATATCGATGCGAAAGGTGATGTGGTTGCAGATACTTTTTACGGCGATCAAACCACGCTTTTCGCCAAAGTAAATCTTTATGATCAAATCACTTTTTACACCAAAGCCGGCGATTTATTGTCGCGATTTTCCATATTTGTTTTTGGATTTTTGGTGTTTTATACTTTGATTAAAAAGTTCCAAAACCGCAAAAAGACTGCGAAATAAATTGGTTTTACCGCAAAAGAAACAAAAGTTTTGACAACTATTCAATATTTTCAAAAGTTGGCAAAATAAGCAATTTACATTTTGCAAACTTTTGTGTTTTTTTTCAATGATTTTTTTTGTCACTTTTGCGGTTAAAGAAGCAACATTTTTTTGTTGTATTAAAGTTTTAAATAATAAAAAAATCCCGATTCAAACAAATGAATCGGGATTTTTGGCTCTTTGACAAGGACAAGTCGAGACTTGTCCCTACTTGGTTTTTACAATTCAACCATTTCCGTTACCTCCACATCATAACCACCTACAAGTGGTTTTTGTGCGGTGTTTTGGGTAATTACCCGAAATTTATTGATGCCTAAATTCTTCAAAATCTGCGTTCCAATTCCGTAATCGTGGAAGTTTGAAGCTAAAGTCGGGCGTTTTTCCTGCCCATCTTGAAAATCGAGAAACTGCTGTAATTTTCGCATCGTATTTTCAGAATTCGAAACATTATTAATGAAAATAATAGCGCCTTTTCCTTCGTCGTTAATCATTTTCGTTACTTTTTCAAGCAACGGTTTTTCTCCTGCAGTTAATCTGCTCAAAACATCAAAATAAGAATTGGAAGCTTGAACTCTCACCAAAATCGGTTCGTTTTCTGACCACTTTCCTTTCGTTAAAGCAAAATGTATTTGATCGGTGCTCGTTTCTTTAAATGCGAAAAAGTCGAAGTCACCATAATGGGTTTTTACAGGGCGTTCTTCCAAACGCTCGATTAAATCGCCTTTTCTGAGTTGGTACTGAATAAGATCTTCAATCGAAACAATTTTCAGATCGTGTTTTTTTGCCAGTTCCACCAATTCCGGAAGTCTCGACATGGACCCGTCGTCATTCATGATTTCACAAATAACACCGCCTTCTTGCAGACCTGCCAATTTGGTTAAATCGATCGCAGCTTCGGTATGACCGGCTCTTTTTAAAACGCCTCCTTTTTTTGCACGCAACGGAAAAATATGTCCGGGACGCATAAAATCGGCTGGTTTCGTATTGGGATCCATCAAAGCCAAAATGGTTTTGCTTCGGTCGCTTGCTGAAATTCCGGTTGAAACTCCTTCTCCCAAAAGATCTACAGAGACGGTAAATGCGGTTTCTTTCGGATCGCTGCTGCGCGTCACCATAATATCAAGTCCGAGTTCGTCGCACCGTTTTTCTGGTAGTGGCGTACAAATTAATCCACGACCGTGAATCGTCATAAAATTAATGATTTCCGGTGTTGTTAATTCAGCTGCAGAAAGAAAATCTCCTTCATTTTCCCGATTTTCATCATCAACTACGATGATTATTTTCCCATTTTTTAGATCCTCAATCGCTTCAGGAATGGTATTAAGTTGAATATCTGACATTTTACTTTTAGATTTTTGCAAAGATACTGAGATTTAGCGCAACCGACAATTCTAATTTGAACGTCTGTCCTTGCGCGTAACGTGAAGCGATCTGTCGTGGAATTTCAGGACCAAAATGCTGATTTCCCAAACTGACAAAAGAAATATTGCTTTAAACTAGGTTTTAAGTTATTGCAATGAGATTCATTTCATCCACAACATTTCTGAAAATTTCATAGGATTTCAGTTTCGATTTCTGATCATAAATATGTGCGGTGATCATGAATTCATCTACATTAAAATAGTCCTGAAATTCCAGCAATTTAGTTTTAATAGTAGTTGGACCGCCAATAAAACTGTAGCGCAACATTTTTAGAACATGGGCTTTTTCCATCGGATTCCAAACAGCATCAATATCATCAACAGGAGGCGAAAATGGTTTTCGGTCGTCTCGAATAATGTTGATAAACGCCTGATAAAGCGTGTTGGATAATTGTTTCGCTTCCTCATCGGTTTCGGCGGCAATACCATTAACACAGGCAATGATATAAGGTTCCGGAAATTGTGCACTCGGTTCATAATTGCTGCGATAAATTTCGAAAGCAGTTGCCATCATATCGGGCGCAAAATGACCGGCGAAAGCATAAGGTAAACCCATTTTCGCAGCGAGCCACGCAGAATCGGTACTCGATCCCAGAATATAGATGGGAATATCGCAACCTTCCCCCGGAATTGCTCTCACTGCACTTTTGGAATTTTCGGGAGAAAAATATTGCTGCAATTCCTGAATCTGGTGCGGGAAATGTTGGTTGATGTTCATGGGATTTCTTCCCAAAGCTTTTGCGGTGATTCCATCAGTTCCAGGCGCTCTTCCAACTCCGAGATCAATTCTTCCGGGAAATAAACTTTCCAGCGTTCCAAACTGTTCTGCAATGACGAGAGAACTGTGATTGGGAAGCATAATTCCACCCGATCCCACTCGGATTTTATCTGTTCCATTGGCAATATATCCTATTAAAACAGAAGTTGCGGAACTTGCAATACTTGCCATATTATGATGTTCAGCGAGCCAAAATCTTTTATAATTGAGCTTTTCGGCGTTTCTTGCCAAACTTAAACTATCAATAAAAGTATCGTGAATGGTTTTATTTTTTTTGACGGGTGCTAAATCGAGCACCGAGATTTCAAAATTTTTCATGGGTGTTGGAAATAAAAATCGTTATTTAATAATGCAAAATTAAGCCTTTAGGCAGGATCAGAGAATTATAGAGCCCCCTAAAAAGACATGATGCAAATAATTGATATCTATTATCCAAATTTTATGCAAATTTGCGTTTGAATGTAAATTATCATGATGCGAAATTTTTTAACACTGCTTTTTTTACTTCTCTTATCGAAGTTTTTTTCTCAGCAAACTCCGACGATGACTTCCGAAGCGGCTTATAATTTCCCAAAAATAAAGTCTTCTATTTCGATGCCGGTGAAAATTCCTTTGGTAGAAATTGGAAATATCATCAATGCTTCGGTCGGAAATTTAATTTTTGAAGACAATTCCTACACCGATAACAATAATGATCAGTTCAAGGTAAAAGTCTGGAAAACACGACCGATCAGACTTGTCGGAGGAACGAAACAAAATTTACTGATCGAAGTTCCCTTAAAAATATGGGCAGAAAAAGGAATCGGAAGCTTTGGACTTTATACGTATCAAAATACCACTTTTGAAACGGTGATGTATTTTAATATGCAAGTTACCTTCAATAATAATTGGACGATGGTGACAAAAACTTCGCCGATGGGTTTTAAATGGATTACTAAACCTGTTTTAGATTTTGGTAAGATCAAAGTTCCCATAAGTTCTCTCGTAGAATCGAGTTTGCAGCAACAACAAAAAGATTTTTGCAAAACCATGGATGAAATGATGCTTACTCAGCTCAATTTTCAAAAATATGCAGTGATGGCGTGGAATCAGTTTTCACAACCTTTCAATATTTCTGAGGATTACAATACTTGGTTAAAAATAACACCGGTGAGCATCAACATTACTCCATTGGTATTTTACGGAAATCAAATTGAAGCGCAGATTGGAATTGATACTTTTTCGGAAACGTTCTCCGGACAAAAACCATCTGCATCTCCTTTAATAAAAACAATTGCCAATTTCAATTCGGTTCAGAATTTACCACCCAAATTTCTTTTGCAAACGACGGCCAATATTCCTTTTACAGAAGCTACAGCGATTGCAGAGAAAACTTTTTTAGGCAAAGAATTTGATTTTCGAGAAGGAAAGTCGAAGATTAAAATTACGGGCATCAAAGTGTATAGCGAAAACGAAAAAATCATGATTGCGGCAAGTACGGAAGGAGCGATCGAAGGGGTTTCCTATATTTCTGGAATACCTTTATATGATGGCGTAAAAAGAAAAATTGTTTTGCGCGACACGCATTTCAAACTAAAAACAAAGAATTTTTTGCATAAAGCAGCTACCCTTCTGTTTCAGGGAAAAATTGTAAAAATGATCGAAGAGGAATATGGAATTCCAACAGCTGAACTGGAAGATTCATCTAAAAAAAGCATCGAAGAAACCTTTAATAAAGAATATTACAAAGGACTGAAAATGCAGGGTAAAGTTTTTAAACTCACGCCTTCAAAAATCTTGCTTAATCCATCGGGAATCACTGCTGTTATTGATACTGAAGCACAATTAAAGCTTCTTGTTCAGGGAATTTAATCTCAAATAAAGTACTTGATTCAAAAAAAATATGGCAAGAACTTTACAAATTATAGAACGCAATAAAGCAGAAAAAATCTACCGATTGATCAATTACATCATTGATCTTGTATTTTGTGCATTTATGATGTGGTTTTTCTTTCTCGGGTTTTTACTTTACCAATATTTTGTTTTGGGAACAACTATAGAAGAATCGTATGATCAAGCAAATATTAATAATCCCTTGATCGAAAGAATTTTGATTCTACTAATGTATGGTTTACTCATGTTCGTAATGGAAGCGGCGACAAAAGGAAGAAGTTTAGGGAAATTGATTACGGGAACCAAGGTAATAAAAACGGATGGTAGCGAACTCATTATCACCGACTTACTAAAAAGAAATTTCATAAGAGCTGTTCCGTTTGATCAACTCTCTTTTGTGGGAAATAAAGGATGGCATGATCACTTCTCTGATACTGCTGTTGTAAGAATAAAGAATTTCGAAAAGGCAAAAAACTTGGAAATTGACATGGAAATGATTGGAGTGAAAGAAAATCTTTAAATAAATTTTTCTCCGAAAATTAAAATTCCTATATTTGCAAACCAAAATGGTTCTTTGGCCGAGTGGTTAGGCAGTGGTCTGCAACACCATCTACAGCGGTTCGAATCCGCTAGGAACCTCAAGAAAGCAAGTCTCCAACTCGGAGACTTGCTTCTTTTTTTAAGAAGTTTTATTTTTTTAACATTTCGTTAACGCTAGATTGGTTCTGTTTTTGGCTAATTCCAATTTAAATGTATAAATCTTACTAAATATTGTAGTTATGAAAAATCCAGATCAAATCTTATCGATTCAAAATAGGAAATCCCTCGTAAAAACAATTTTCTTATCCGGCGCGATCTCTTTAATTTCGCTAACTGCCTGTACAAAAGACAATTCAATTGCAGAAAAATCATTAGACGAACAAAAAATAGAATTTCAAACCAGACAATTGGAGATTGAAAAACAAAAATTAGCGATTGAAAAAGAAAAGCTGGCTTATGAAACTCAGAAAAAAGCCGATAGTGTTGCATTGGTTTCTGAAAAGAAAGCAAAAATTGCAGCACAACCTAAGGTGATCAGAGAAACGAAAACTGTTTATGTAAATAATACGCCTCGAAATAATTCAAACTCTGGCTCTAATAATGGCAGTTCTGAGGGAACATCTCAAGGAACAACCCAGAAAAAAGGCATGAGTAAAGCGGCAAAAGGAACCATAATCGGAACCGTTGGTGGTGCTGCTGCAGGTGCGATTATCAGTAAAAACAATCGTGGTTTAGGCGCAGTAATTGGCGGTGTTGTAGGTGGAGCAACTGGCTATACCATTGGTAGAGCAGGTGACAGAAAGGATGGTCGCGTAATACCTAAAAATTAATATTCGAGAATGATATAATAAAAAGATTGTTTATTTTTAAGCAATCTTTTTTTATGGTCTATATTGTCTTCATGCTGATTTTGTTGTTACCAACCATTGCGGGGTTTGGTGCAATCTTTCAAAAACTCTTTGGAAATGTATTCTTGGGAATATCGGCTCTGCTTTTATCGGGAGTTTTTTTTATTTCGATGCTTTTTACGACCATTGCCTTTTTTTTTCCGCTGAATATTTTCATTGAAACCGGAACACTTGCGATTGGAATTGCCTCCTTTTTTTATTTAAAAATACACCTTCTATTTTGGGATTTCTTTTCCAAAGTTTCTCGCTTTTTTTTTGAAATTGCGTTGGTCATCGTCCTACTCGCTTCCTACTATCCTTTTATTTTAGACCACTTCGGTTATTATGTTCCCACCATTCAATGGATCACGGAATTTGGTTTGGTTCAAGGTATTTCGAATTTAGATTTACTTTTGGGACAAATGTCGATTTGGCATCTATTTGAAGCCGGATTTTCAAATTTTGCAGATCCTTTTTTACGAATAAATGCAGTAGTTCTCCTTATTTATCTAATCTATATTTTCGAAAAAAAATCCTGGATCCATCTCCTTTTCCTGCCCGTTCTTTTTCTATTTTCGCAATCACCAAGTCCAGATTTACCTGTGATTGCAATCGCTTTGATTGTCCTTAATGAGTATTTGAACCACAACAAAAACGCCTCCTTGTTGTTTGCATTTTCTGTTTTTGTATTTGCCCTGAAACCGACGATGATTTGGCTTCCACTTTTCGGAGCCTTATACAGTTTGGTGATCTTAAAAACAAATTTAAAATTTATAATTCCCGGAGTTGTAGTACTCCTTGTCTTTTTTATCAAAAACATCTGGACTTTCGGTTTTCCTGTATTTCCGGTGCAGTTAATCGATCTTGGATTTTCCTGGAAACCAAATCCCAACTTGCTGAAAAACTCCTCGGAGATGGCGATCATGAAAACATACGACATGCAGTTCACCATCGCGCAAATAAAGCAATTTACAACATTTGATTATGTTAAAAATTGGTTTTTTCTTAGCGGAATCAAGAAAATCATTCACCTCTTATTGATTCTAAGTCTGGTTGTTTTTTTCTTTTTTTCATTAAAGGTAAAATCAAAAATCATCTGGCTTCTCTTTATTTCTGTTCTGATAAAAACGATATTAATTCTTTCATTTTCTGCACAATACCGCTTTTTTTTAGAGATCTTTTTTGTCATTTTCTTTGTGATTTTTTATCAATCATTCCCTCAAAAAAGAGCAAAACAAATATTCGCTGTACTCTCCATAATAGTTATCATAGTAATTTCTTATCCCACCATTTTACAGAAAGGATTGCCAAGTTTCAAACTCGGTAATTTCATGACTGGTTATACCAAAAATCAAATTTACAAACCCGCACATTTTGAGTATAACCAATACAAAACCCATCAAATAGGGAACTTAAAATTTAATGTTGTCGAAAATTATCCTTTTAGTTTTGATACGCCACTTCCCGCCATTTCGCCTCAATTTATTCAAGAAGATCTCAACTCCGGGATATTTCCACAACTCAAAGGAAAAACTTTAAAAGAAGGTTTGATATGGCGGAAAATAAATCATGAAGAAAAGCAAAAACTCCAGTCAATTGTAAAGGGTCTTAATCGAAAAAATGGATCGATACAATAAATCAACACCTCACCACAATTACCAAATTATCTCATTAACTTTGTCACATGTTTAACCTAGGAAACTTTCTCTCTCTCTCAACTTTTGGCGAAAGCCACGGAATCGCTTATGGCGGAATCATCACCAATTTTCCAGCAGGATTAGAAATCGATTCAGATAAAGTTCAACACCAACTTGACCGCAGAAAACCGGGACAATCCGCCATTGTTACGCAAAGAAAAGAAAGCGATACCGTAAAATTTCTTTCCGGAATTTTTGAAGGAAAATCGACCGGAACACCAATCGGTTTCCTCATCGAAAATGAAAATCAGAAATCAAAAGATTACGACCATATCGCAAAATCCTATCGACCAAGTCATGCCGATTTCACCTACGACCAAAAATTCGGAATCCGCGACTACCGTGGTGGTGGAAAATCTTCTGCCCGCGAAACCGTCAATTGGGTCGTTGCGGGAAGTTTAGCCAAACAATTGCTACCCAAAAATGTAGAAATCAATGCATATGTTTCTTCTGTGGGAGAAATTTTCTGCGAAAAACCGTATCAGGATCTAGACTTTACCAAAATCGATTCCAACGAAATTCGTTGTCCGGATGCTGAAACAGCCGAAAAAATGATTTCAAAAATTAAAGAAATCAAAAAAGAAGGAAATACCATCGGTGGAACAATTACTTGTGTCATCAAAAATCTTCCCATCGGAATCGGCGAACCGGTTTTCGGAAAATTACAGGCCGAATTGGGAAAAGCCATGCTCAACATCAACGCCTGCAAAGGTTTCGAATATGGAAGCGGATTTTGTGGCGCAAAAATGACAGGGAAAGACCACAACGATTTGTTTAATAAAGATTTTACAACAAAAACCAATCTTTCTGGTGGAATTCAAGGAGGAATATCCAACGGAATGGATATCTATTTTCGCGTCGCTTTTAAACCAATCGCTACGATTCTGCAACCTCAGCAAAGTTTTGACACCGAGGAAAATCCCATTATTGTTGAAGGAAGAGGACGACATGATCCTTGTGTTTTACCACGAGCTGTTCCTATTGTAGAAAATTTGGCAGCATTTGTACTTGCGGATTTGTTTTTGATTAATCAGCTAAGAAAATTCTAATGTGATCAATGTTACTTTCTATATAAAGCTTTTTCCCGAAATTTGAATAAAATTTAAAGAATGAAATCAACGATCAACGAACCCCAAAATCTAAATAAAAAAGAAGTGAGTAATAATTACTGGCAAAACGCAATTACTTTCGAAGAATACATGAAAATTGCAGAAGAACGTTTTCACAATAATCCCAATCCCAATGATGAGTTTCAGGAATATTATGAACTCGGACTGCACCGAATGGAACGAACTTTAAAAAAATATAAAGTTGATGCTGATCAACTTTCAAAATTAAAAGAAAAAAACTTTACCGGTAAAATTCTAATCATTAGCGAACCATGGTGTGGCGATGCAAGTGCGACTGTTCCCGCTGTTTCTAAATTCTTCGAAGCAGCCGGAAATGAGGTAAGAATATTCCTGCGAGATTCTGACCCCACATTAATCGACCAATATTTGACCAACGGAACCCGATCGATCCCAAAAGTCCTTATTTTAGACGAAGAATTAAACGTTAAAAATAATTGGGGACCAAGACCGGAATACGGAAATGGCTTGCTGAAAAAATTCAAAGAAAACGAAGATACTTATCCGAGAGAAGAATTTTACAATGATTTACAAGTTTATTACGCAAAAAATCGCGGCAAAGATGCCATCGAAGAAATTATAAATTTAATCTAAATGAATTTTCTGAAAAAAAACCTTCTCAACATGATTGTCATCGCATTTATTGCGGTACTTTTTATTTTTCCCGAAGTTAAACTGAAATTAAAAGACCTCTTCTTCCCAATTGCAGCGGTTGAAAACGCAGTTACCCTTCAAGATTCAGATATGGATATTCAGTTACAAGGAATCAATGTTCCCGATACCAATCTGAAAAGCCTCAAAGGAAATAAACTGATTTTCCTCAATTTTTGGGGAACTTGGTGTCCTCCGTGTCGCGAAGAGTGGCCGACTGTTCAGAAATTATACGACGCTAAAAAAGGTAAAGTAGATTTTGTACTCATCGCAATGCAGGATGAAGAAAGCAAAGTACGCGCGTTTTTGAAAGAGCACCAATACACCGTTCCCGTTTACATTGCGCAAAGTCCCATCTCAAATAATGTTCTTCCAAAAGTTTTCCCCACTTCTTTTCTCCTCGATAAAACAGGTCGGATTCTATTGAAAGAAGATGCCTCTAAAGATTGGAATAGCAAATCTGTTCACGACTTCATCGATAATTTTACCAAATAATTTAACTACATTTAAGAAATCTTGGTACAGAATTTGCGAATTACCTGACTTAAAATACACAAGCTCAAAAATGAAAATTTCAAAAATCGCACTTGCTAAAGAAGCATTCAAACACAAAGGATTTATCCGAAAAATCCCCGTGATAATCCGCATGGTAAAATCCATCATGTCGAAAAATGGGTACAAACCAGAATTCAAAAACGTTATTTTACCTGCATTGGTAATCGTTTATCTAATATCACCGCTGGATATTATTCCAGATTGGATCCCTTTAATCGGCGTTCTAGACGATTTGGCACTTCTTGCATTGGCAATGCCGATGTTGATTTCAGAAGCCGAAAAATTTGTCGCTTGGGAAGAATCCTTAAAATCTGACCCCAAAATCCTGGAAGCTGAAATTGTAAGATAAATTTAAAAAACCAAAAACCGTTCAAGAAATTGAGCGGTTTTTTTTAGGAGCAACCTCATTTTGGCTTCTTAGAAAAAAAGGTCGCGCTGTCCGTTTTATCTTTTTCTGTTCTTGCGAAGAAAAGAAGAAACTTTAATTACGATTCGGAATCGCAATAACAGAAAAAGGATACCACTTCCATCACGGCTAGAAAATCAGGCGGTTTGTCTTTCCCAATGAGGTAAATCTTGCAATATCAAAACCTAATTCAGCATTTTCAATCAATATTTTTCCAGGTTTGGTTGCATTTTGTTCCTTTCAATAACCATCATTACGGAAAATTAAAATTTGCACGTTCATTTCCTCGCATATCAAAAAAAATGAGGAAATTTGCACCGTGAAAAAACTCATCTCCATCATCGGAACCACGGGAATTGGTAAAACCAAACTCGCCATCGAAATCGCCAAACATTTCGAAACCGAAATTATTTCCTGTGATTCCCGACAGTTTTTCGCAGAGATGAAAATCGGCACCGCTACTCCATCAGAAGACGAATTAGCCGCAGTTCCGCACCATTTTATTGGACATCTTTCGGTAGAAAATTATTACTCCATCGGTCAGTTCGAAAAAGAAGCCCTTCAAAAAATAGAGGACCTTTTTCAAAAACATGAGGTCGTAATCATGGTCGGTGGAAGCATGATGTATGAAAAAGCAGTTCTCGAAGGACTCAACGATTTGCCAGAAGCTGACGAAAAAAACCAGAAAGAATTAGAAAGAATTTTTGCGGAAGAAGGAATTGAAAATTTACAAAAAATCCTTCAAGATTTAGATCCAGACTATTTTGAAACGGTAGACAAAGACAATCCGCGCCGACTTTTCCGCGCGATCGATATCATCTGGCAAACTGGAAAAACCTATACCGAAAATATAAAAAGCCAAGTAAAAAAACGCGATTTCCAGGTCATTAGAATTGGGATTCAAGCTCCACGAGAAATCATTTATCACCGAATTAACCAACGCGTAGATTTAATGGTACAAAATGGTTTGGTGCAGGAAGCGGAATCATTAATTCCCTTTAAAAATAAGGTAGCCTTACAAACTGTTGGCTACTCCGAACTCTTCAAATATTTCGATCAAGAATGGGATTTGGCTTTTGCCCTTGAAGAAATTAAAAAAAATTCCCGCAGGTTTGCAAAACGACAGTTAACTTGGTACCGAAAAGAAGAAAACATCAATTGGGTCAATTTTGAAAACTCAGTTGAAGAATCGTTAACTTTTCTCGATACGGTGATTTGATGATAAGTTGATGAGTTGATGAGTTGATGAGTTGATGCGGTTACATTGATCAGGTAATTTGCTCATCGGTTGATGAAATGATTTAAAAATTTTCCAGAAGATTATCATTATATTTGTAGCTTCATATTATCACATCATTTCATTTTCAAATTATCACATCATCAAATTAAATCTTCAAAAAAAACATCAAGGAAAATACTACTTCAAATATGCACGAA
>ENA-UPXM01004774-UPXM01004774.1-activated-sludge-metagenome-genome-assembly--contig:-NODE-4774-length-13658-cov-21.726751_pt1 | contig 13658 bp, 21 predicted proteins | sample MGYA00238178_ERZ772708 | MGnify/ENA primary metagenome ERZ772708 (study PRJEB29002, sample SAMN05720212) | activated sludge metagenome | isolation source: anaerobic digester from wastewater... | reverse complement strand
GGATGGCTATACACTCCACACCATCAGCGCGTATCATATCATACAGCGCCCGGCCCACTCCGCCAACATCTATCAGAAAGATGGGTGTTGAGAGTCCCTCTGATCGAAATTTGGGATTCTTGAATACATGCTCCGCCCACTGGACGATCCCAGGATAAGGGAGCTTCTGCTTGCGTTTTACATCCACAAGACGGTAGATTTTGCCTTCCTTCTCCGGTATGCACTCCATCACGGACAAAGCGCTATAATCGTACAGCTGTGCGGGATCGAGTGAGATCATGAAAAATCTGCTCATTAATATACCTCTGCATCTATCTCTTCAAAATCATAGCTCAATGCTTTTTTAATGCGATCATCATCAAATAAGCTAAACGCATCTGACACGAATTCGCATTCATATTCCTGCCTGTATTCCCATTCTGGCAGGGTTCGTCTTGCCTCTGCCAGGATCTCGGGATCGAGCCTCGGGTTCTCCGATGCCCTTTTCATGATCTTCAGCCACTCCGGACCCGCTTCAGTCCATATACGGTAGAAGAATCCCCGCTGGCCTTTGGGTGTTGATGCCAGGATCAGCCGGCCTTTGGGGTTGCTGGTGAACATCGGAAACAGCGCGGTGAAAAGCTCATCGGCTGCCTCGCTCGCTTCGTCCACAAGTATCAAATCAGGTGCGGTGAAGCCTCGGACGGTCTTTTGTGTTCCTGGCAGGCTGATTATCCGGCTGCCGTTGCTGAATTGGAGGGTTAACTTGTTGTCCTCCTCGAGCTCCGGCTTGGGGGTGATAGAGTCCAGGGCATCCCCTACCTTCCGGAAGTTCTCTGAGCTCTGCCGCAGGCTGGGACTGACCAGCAGGCAGAGGGATTTGGGGTGGAAGAGAGCTTGATGGAAGCAGATCAGAGAAGCTATTGAGGATTTGCCGTATTGCCTGTGGCACAACAATATGACCCTTCTGTTGCCAGGGTCCAGGATGTTTGCCTGCTCGGGATCGAGCCTGACCGGGTTGCCTGCCTTGTCTCTGAGGAGGGCATGGTCATGCACCCAGCGGACGGGATCTGCCTTATGGACTTCCCAATCCAGGGCCGCTTTAAAATCATCTGAGAGCATCCCGCACCGCCTCCAGTGCGTCTGGGTAGGGTCGCAGAGATTGGATGATAGCGGTCCTCAGCGCGATCCATTCAGGAAGCACGAGGATATTAACCTGGGGCTGATCGCTGATGATCCCCCGAGCCTTAGCGAAGAGATCGAGACATTTGAGCGCCCTGTCCACCGCCTTTAATGCAAGCTCTAGATCGCCCTGAGACTCTGCCAGCCCCTTGAACCGGCGGGCCTCAGACTCATAATATACGATCTGATCAAGCAGATTATCAGCCTGCAAGGTTTCTTTTACTTCTTGCGATTTTAATAATAACTCCGGCATGTGGCTCTCTTTGTGCCTGGCAAGGGCATCTTTCGAAAGTCCAAACTGTCGCGCTATGTCGCGGTACGAATCGCTACAGAGCAGCAGCTTATTGATTTCTTCGACATCCTTATGGCCGCATACCGTACACTGCCTGCCCATCTCTGTCTCCTACGTGCTCAAAATAATCTGCCCAAGCTCGTCGACCCTAAGCGGCTTGATCTCGCCGCCCTCAGTGACTCCACACAAGACCACATAGGGCTCGCCGGTATCGGTGCCTTCAACGACCTTGATATGGCCGTCAGATCGCTTTCTGACACACATCACGCTATCGCCTCCTGCTGCTGATTCAAATCCTCTTCCAATAGATTCATCTGTAGTGCCTCAATTTCGCAGTCCAGCGCGGCTATTTGGTCAGCCGTCACTGCTATATTTTTGATCAGTTCGAGCCTCTTGGCTCGAAGTTGTTCCAGTCTGTTCATCAAAATCATCTCGAAAATTATGATAGGTTGGTCACGCGCCGGCCTCCGCAAAGGACCAGTCAGTGCCAATCTTTACATCAGCCTTGCACGGTGCATCCTGGAAGATCTCTCCTGCTGCTGCCATGAATACCGAATTTACCAGCTCTGCGCATTCATCAGCTTGCTCTTCAGGACACTCCAGGAGTACAGAGTCATGCAGGGACAGAAGGAAATTGAAATCCCGGTATTCAGGCTTGCAGAACTCCTTATACAGTAATCCTGATGCCAGTTTGAAGAGGTCCACGCCGGTTGCCTGAATGGGGATATTAATTAGCCGGTTCTTCAATTTTTTATGAAGCATCCCGGTAGCTTCATCCCTGCGTGGGACATACTCCAACCTGCCTAATGCTGATCTGGCAACAAGGTATTCCCTGCTGTTAACAGTCACCCTCAGGGCTTTATTTTTGCATCTATCCCAATACGCCAACAGTCCCGGATAGCCAGCCTTGAAAGCATCCAGATATGTTATGGCCTCATCCTTTGTGATGCCAGGGATAGCCTCCATAAGATAAGGAACGCCTCCACCATACAGCGCACCAAAATTGATCACCTTCGCAGTCTTGCGCTGCTCTGCTGTGACTTCATCGACTGGAACGCCAAAGACTTTAGCTGCAGTGACCTTGTGCAGGTCTGCACCCTCACGGTAGAGCTTTAACAGGGTTGGCTCACCTGAGATCTCAGCAGCCAACCTCATCTCAATATTAGAGTAATCACATTCTACCAAAGCTCTCCCTGGTGCAGCCTTGAAGAGGTACCTCAGATCCTTGCTAATCTGTTGGGCATTAGGACCACTGGAAGTATATCGGCCTGTTCTAGTGCCGATCTGCTGATAGCTGCTGTATAGCCGTCCCTGGTCATGATTCTTCAGCCAGGATCTTAAAAACCGCTGCTGCATCTCATATTTCTTGATATCACGAAGGAGCCCAGCCAGAGGTTTATCTGGTTGCTGTTGCAGAAGGGCCTTTATTGTGGCCTCGGAGGAATCTTTAACATCACCTCCATAAACCACCTGCAAGAGGGCCTTCAGGTGCTGTGAACTACTCAAATTCAGTTTCCGGCGCTTCTTATCCTTGCTCGGAGATACCCAGCCAGCCTCATTCGCAATAGCCCTGATTTCCTTCTCTAAGTCGCCTATAACGTCAGTCAAAGCTGCTATCTTGACCTGCACACCAGGGACATCCAACGGCAAGCCCGTCTGCATAGCCTCGACCGTTATAGGGATGCAGTCAAACTCAATTCGTGCCACCCTGGAGAGGCCTTTAGCCTCAAGCAGATCCTTCAGTACTGGATACAACTTGATCAAAATTTCAGAGTCCTTGAGGGCATACTGCAGCTGTTCTTTCTCAAGAATCCCGGACCAGTCAGAAGTCTGCAGAGACTTATCCAGTTCCACCCCCAGAACATCTTTTACCACGGCTTTCAGACCGGAATGCTTCAAGCTGTTCTCATAGAGACCAGCTATCAACAGCTGGTAACCAATCATGGTATCAAAGCAATTGACCACCGGGAATCTATGGCCCAGAGCGGCACGGATGAGCCCAAGATCATATGCCAGGTTGTGGCCGATCTTAACCACCTCAGGATTTGCCAGCACAGGAAGCAACCGCCGGTACTCATCAGGCTGCAGGATACCAGAGGCGGATTCTGTGGCATACGTCAGAAGTTTTGGTGTCGCCTTCCGTGCATCCAGCCGCGTCTTTGGCTTCCCCTTACCACCATGGATCAGGGTCTCCCCGCCAGCAGTCTCAAAATCAAATGCCAGCAGCTTCATTCTGCTGCCTCCGGGAACTCTGCCAGGAACCTGTCCAAACTGCTCTTACCACCATCAGCCAGGAACTCTAAAACTACCGGATTGCTATCCGGTTTAGCCGGATTAAAAATTGGATCACCACAAGGTCTCTTGCTATCGGAAACCGGAAGAAATGGCTCATTTTGGCCATTTTCACATTCTTCTCTATAGAGAGGGCCATATAGGGCATGTATATTCCCCCATGTACCTTCTACATTAGATTCTAATCCGGTATATCCGGTAATCAATATCTGTTGACATTGTTTTAATCCAATATCTGATCCGGTTTTATCCGGTATTAATCCGGTTTGCAGCTCTTCGATAACCTCATCAAACTTATCTTTATCAAATGTGAGGCCTGGGTACACGGTAACGGTCTTTTTGTCAATAGTAGTCTCTATTCCTGGTTTATTTTCACAATGGTGCTTGACGTATCTGCCAAACTGCCTAACATCCACCTGGTTCCCCATTACTAAATCACACCAATGCTGGAAATTTTCGTAAATGCTTTTCACTGGTATCCGCACGCTTCTTGATTCAGGACAGTAGGTACAGAACTGGTCAAGAAAGCTGGTCACGCTGTCTACCTGCTGCCTGTATTCCTCGTATTGGCCCTTGGTTTGATGGATTCGCTTATTCTTGATGATTATAGGCAGCCTGGTAAGGAGCAGATTCAATAATCCTGATAATTCTTCAGGGGTTGTGATTTTCTCCTCAATATCAGGGTCCATCTTTCGCTGGTTTGGTTCATCAGGATCTACCTCAGGAACAAATTTGTATGGTAGTTTGATCTCTACAAATCGCCTCCGAAAAGCCCATGTGGTATCGGTAAATCTAGGGACCGCATTACCTTTGAAAATTAATTTGGTCCAGCCCTTGAATCTTGCTCGGTCTTTATTTTTTACATCTGCAGATATCCAGTCTCCTCCAGAAATCTCCTTAATCCTGGAGGTCCCTGATTTTTTGACTGCCTCAATCTCCTGCCCGACACTGAACCTGACATTTCTCAAAGACGATAATGCAAAGGGTCTATCTACCAGCTCATTTAGTGGTATGGCCTCAGTATTTTCAGCTCCATAAAAAGCCTGCAATAGATGGATAAACGTAGATGATCCGCTTGAACCATGGCCGATTAGGAACGCAATATAATGAAGGGCCTTCCTATATGCACCACTGGCTATAATGTCAACCAACGTTATCCTATCGTTATTGTTTGGGGTGATGCTCTCAATGAACTTGATTATCTCAGGGCACCGAGCATTTTTATCATATATCACTGGTAACTTGTCGGTAATCAAATCCTGTCGGGCATAGGGCCGGAATGATCCAGTGCTACAATCGATCACCCCATTGTCTACCCCCAGTAACGATGGATTTGGATTAAATGTGACTGGGGATAGCCGCAACTTGGAGCCTATACGGTCTAGTACCTCGTTGACCTGTCTTTTATCTACCAGGTCCCCGGCTGTTGAATAGATTAAGTCCTTGATGTATTCCTTTCCTTGGTTCTGGTAGATTTGGCCGTCAAAGTACCATATACTATCATCACCACCAGTCATAACCAATGTCAATTTATCACAGAGGCTTTTGGCTGCTTTTGATGGGGATAGCTCTGGAACAACTGCGCCATTGCTAGTTGTGGTCCGGGTAGTGAGGTCGTCTATGGTAATGGGAGGTTGCATTTTCAGTCCCCCTGCCGCTGTTCGCGGTAATAATCCCTCTCGGCCTCGAGGAAGATGGCTCGCTCGCGCCAATAATTGGCATTAGCAATAGCCGTGCTTAGCTGACCTCTCAGCCTGGCATTCTCCGCTTGTATTTGGGTTCCGCTGGCCATCAGCATCTCCCTCCCTTCTGGAAGAATCTCCGCATATCACGCTGATAATTTTGGTTCCTCAGCGCACGCTCGTTCACTGAATCAGGGTCTTCGCGAGGCGTTTTTTCGGAGAGACCAGACCATATTCGGCACTCACATGCCAAATTCCCTTCGCGGCCCCACCGTGGAACCTCACCGCAGTCGTTGCAACGTTCGGCAGGCCCGAGAATATCAACCTTAACGATTTCTCCGGTCAGTCGACTCGATGCTTCCAGTGTGGCAACGATTGGATGCCTACCCCACGCCTGCCCCACTTTCGAGGAGCGATCACTATGTGGCGGCGTCTTGTGTTGCCCGCGAATTTTTTTCGATACGGTATATATCGCTTGAACAGGGATCACGCCCTGACCGCCGGGAGTTCGCCGCGCGCTAGGCACTGGCCACCACCTCGCGCAGGTAATATCGGCCACCCAGCCTGAGTATCGCTATCTCCCGCCCCACCAATGACTCCAGCTCATCGCGCAGATCGAGCGGCAGAGCGAAGTCGCCATTGGGGAAAACCGCTATGCACTGGCTGTCCTCGACTCGGACACCGAGGAGAGTATGGCGCTGCTCTTCCAGCTCGCCCAGTCTGCGCGGGGATTCATAGAAACTTTTATATTCAATGGTATTGTAGTACATCTTGACCGTTTGAGTTGCGGTTCGCGTCGTCAGTCAGTGCCCGCCGGATGCTGGAACATCTGGCACTTTTTACATTTCTCATGCTTGAAGCCCTCTTGCCCGCAGCCCGTCCTCTAAAAGTTCGCGTGCAATGTACCCCATGGACTCGCCCGCTTCTTCGCTTAATCGTTCGATTTCGTGCCGCTGCTCCTCAGTAATAAGCAGCGTGAGTGCTTCCCGCAATTTTCTCTTTCGCATTTTCTTATCACCAAGAATACTCTGTTGCTATGGTATATATAGTTAATGATTACCTACTAGCTATAAACTCTTAGCCTTTAAGTATCAAATTTTAACTATCTTTCACCTTTGACCAAAAAGGTTATATCTTTTCTGTTACTTGGGTTCTTACATGGCTCTGACTGATGGAATGAAAGAAAAGCTCCTCAACCGTGAGGAGATCGATTTATCGAACCGAAAAGCGAACGAATATCATATAAGAAAATATATACAGAAATACTTTAAGGATATGGAAGAAATAATTTGGCTCTTGGATGCAATGCCACAGAAGCAAATCGAAAAATTATTTGAAGACGGAAAAGCAGCCGATACAACTATGAGACTTTGTGAGAAGATCCTTCGCAAAATGGAGCTTCCCACCGTACGGGCGGTGTATCCCGGCACCGCCATTGAGGCCGTGAAGAGCTACGACCTCGGAGCAGACAATATAAAAATTTTAACTAGAGAGGGAGAGGAGATGGCGCTCCAGCCTGTTGGATGCTCGATAGTCTGCGATCTCACTAAAAACGAGTCGGCTATCATAGAGCGGACGCTCAAGCATGTCGGCATCATAAAAGACTCGCTGATGCCTGCCAGAGAAAAGGTATCGCAACGAAAGTTATATGAAGAGATCTATCCCGCTGCAAACAAGGAGGCGGAGAAGAAGGGCGTGGAGTGTTCCCTTCAGTGGGACGTGGCTGAGAATATGGAGTCTATCGATTTGCTCCTGCGCGTCATTGTCCACCACGAGAGCCGAAGGAAAGCAGCAGAAATGCTGGCAGAAAGGTCAGGAGCCGTGGAATAGCCCCTCCACCTTCCCCTTCCCCCCTCAGTTCTATGACATTTTCATCAATCGCTTCAAGAATGTAATAGAACTATTTCAGAGCAAAAGAGAGTGGGCTCATATCCCCAACTGCGGGATGCATGCCAAATAAGCTTCCTTCAGCTCCTTCAGGTCTATATGGTTATAGAGATCAAATGCCTCTTTCCGGCTGTCGCCCCTCAGCTCCTTGATATACTCTCTCCTCATCCCGGCCCGGAAGAGGTGAGTGCAGTACCAATGTCGGCATGCGTGAGGCGAAAAGTGATCCTCCAGCCTCTTAGACTCGGGATTATGCAGGCCTGCACGCCTGGCGGCCTCACCCACCAGCAACAGAACACCACCGCGATCTAGCCTATCACCCATCGCGTTCAGGAACAGGGCCGGAATGCCCTTCTTGTTCCTGCCCTCCCGGACCTTCAGCCACCGCCGGAGGATGAATGCTGTCTCAGCATCAAAGAATACCATTCTGTTGCTCCTCTTCGCCGTGGGCTTCAGCTTGATTCTCATCTCCACCAGATCCACATCCTCCACATCCAATGAGATCAGTTCGCCTCGCCTTATGCCCGTTTTAGCCAGCAACGCTATGATAGCCTTGTTCCTGATGTCCATCTCGGAATTGATGAGTTGGCCCATGGCCTCAACAGAAATAAGCTGCCTCTCTTGCATAGAATTGTCCTTATAGCGCCTCAGATAGCGTCTTCGGATGGGAAGGACTGGATTGGATGAGACCAGGCCCTCAAACGTCAGATAATCGTAAAATGTGGATAGGACGGCAAAGTAATTCTCCACAGTCTTGCCTGCCACTCCCTTCTCGATCCTCAGATATTCAATGAATCCCCTGAGATGGTCCTTATCAACTGTCTGGAAGTCTACGCCCTGCCCCTCCAGGTAATTCTTGAACACCCTCGGGATATACCCATAGTGCGGGATGGATCTGGGGGACATGCCCCTGAGCTGGCAATCCTTAACAAAATCCTGGATCAGCCTATCCATGTCCATGTTCGCCCATCCGTCTTGACCAGTTTGTAGCCCTCGAGCTCTTCCAGCTGGTTTGCAACCGCCTTCACAAGATCGCTGTCGCGAAGGTCTATACCCAATTCCTCAAGCAGTTTATAGCTGTCCAGATGACCACGAGCTTTGAGGATGTCGACTATCTCTTTGGCATAGCGCCGCGTGCCTTTGAAATTGTCCTCCAAGAACGCTTGAGACCGAAAATGCTTCAACTCGTATTCATATCTCTCCAGCACTATGTTCTTCTGGCGGAGTTCGTCTCTGAGTGCCTTGATATCGGCCTTCAGACTATCGAGTTCTTTGACCATTTCGCGTCGTGGCCGGAACTCATCATTTTCCGCCAGCGTACTCTCCACAATCTCGATAACCCATTTGGAGAGAGGAGTCTTCGCATTCGCCGCCATCTCCGCCCACCGGGCCTTATCTGCATCGGAAGGCATATAGACATGGACATACCTAGATCTGTCAGGCTTTACCACACGCTCACCTGATAACAGATTGTCCTTCTAGTATATAAGTATTTACGCGTAAAACAGCATTCTAATCTACTCCCCGCTATTTAGTTACGCGTAAAATCGAGGCACCAGAAAAGAACTTAAGCTTATAAAATCACATCACTGTCATTCACGCATCGCAGAGAATGACATTGAGCACGTCTTTTCACCAAAAAAAACGGGCTCAAGCGGTCAGGGCCTCACAAGGGCCTTGGCCCTTCTCCTTAAGCCTCTTTTCAAGAAGCAATTCCGCCGCCCGCTCCATGAAATGGCTGATATTTCTATAGTCCTTGGTTTCTACTTCCGCCTTGATCGCCTCGTATGTCTTTTCATCAAGGCTGACGCCAATTTTCTTTACTGCCATGCTTATATTCAACGCTCTTCAGGCAGAAATACTTTTTCCTACTGAGTGAACCGAAGGATTTATTACCTCGGAGGTGCACCTAGTATACGGTGAAAAGACGTGTTGAACAAACTCGTTGTAGCAAGCCCGGTCACTCAAAGCCGGGAAGCAGTTGAGCAGTTGATCGCCTATTTTAACCACGGCCAACAGCCGGAGGAGATGCCCTCTTTCTATCGCCTCTCCTTGGATATGGTCTTGGTGAGGTCAAACAAGGGCGATTGCTTCTATGTGACCACTCCCAAAACCTGCAGTTGTCCCGCCGCGACCTATAACCCTGGCAAGCCATGCAAACACCAGAGACGATTCTTCGCTCAGCCCAAGCCCGTAGAGGAGCCCATAACAGACCTCAGGGCAACCCTTCCAGGATGGAGAGGCCCGGACGGAAAGCGGGCAAATGGGCCGGTGGAGGCGATCTGAAATGGCCGCCGCCCTTGATGCTATCGATATGGAAATGGCCGCCCACCTGAAGGACCGGCTCGATAGGATCGATCAATCAATCGCTCTCCTGGAGGAGATGAGGAAGGAGACCGTGGAGATATTCACCGAACTCTTCCTGGAGGTGATTTGAATGAGCGCCGAAGCCAACCACCGCCGCGTATTGTATCGATGGAGGCAGGCCCGAATATGGGCCAACCTTTTTTCAGGGAGGTTCTGAAGATGCCAGAGCCCTTTAATGTCATAGAACCGCTGGAGATGGTCTTAAAAGAGGCCGTGGACTTTCTTAACCAGACCGCCGAACTTGTCCAAGAGGCCGGGGTCCTCAGAGGGAGGGAGTTCTCCAGGTGGATAGCCAGGGCCTCAGCCAGCTTGAAGGCTCCAGGATCGCCCACTGAGAAGATTATGCTCATATTCGCCTATCTCCGGCAACTCCTGGGAAAGCTCCGGGATGCATTGAAGAGCAGGCCAAAAGAGGGCGGTAAGGTGGTTCAAGTCAGCTCAAAGATCCAAGCCAGGGCTATCCAGATCGTTGAATACCTGAAGGTCACTGTCCAGGAAGGCCCCCATAGAAAGGAGATCGCCCTAGACAGCCAGCAAGCCAGGATACTATTCTCAGGTGCCGGAGGTGAGCCTGTGAGCCGCAAGGAGACCATTAGAGCCATGAGGAGAGCTGAGGCCCTTTGGCCTGCTCTGAGGTGTGGCCATAGGCCCGGAGATGGAAGGCGGACCACCAGGCTAACCGCGAAGGTCGAAGATCTGCAGGATTCCCCGGACTTCGCTTTGTGTAGCACCTGGCAACGGTCTGGAAGGAGAGCAGCCCTAAGCCTCTGAGGAGAGGTATTTAAAGAGATTCGACCTTAATTCTATAAATCCGTGAAGGATAATAATGCTTGCTGCTTGCTTTAGTTGACCTGCTAATACCGTTTCGGTCTCGTTTCTATTATAATGGCATCTTGATATTATTTCTTTGGCTGGATTAATCCAGACTTCGGACCGTTGCCAAATGCAACGAACAATCCCCGTAGGGTCCTGGTCTCCGGCTCCCTCCAGGCAAAGGGCAATTCTGCCAGCTATCCGGGGTGATCCATTGAGCAGGGCTTGATCTCTCCTCCGGTCCGGTAAGTCATTGGGCAAAGAGAAAGTCGATTCTAGGGCATTACAGAAATTATAAAAAGAAAGGATTAATTATCAGATAGTCCGAGGGCCTCCCTCTTCATCTTTCGGGCCTTCTGCAGGGCGGTCTCATGGTCTACTTTCTTGCAGCTACCAAGATACACGTTTCGGACCTTTGAGCCCTCCCTCCAGGATGCTATCCAATAGAGATAGGTCTTGCTCCCTTTCTTGGTGGTCTTGCTCTTCTCCATCTGCCAGAGGTGCAGATCTTCCAGCCTTGCAGCTCCCTCCAGGGCCGCAGCCTCAGCCTTCAGCTCTTCGGCCTGGCTTTCCAGCCTCCGGGCCTCCTCCCTAGCACCTGGCAGGATCTCCACCGCCTTCATGGCAATGCTCGCGTTTCTCTCCAGCTCTCGGGCCTCAGCCTTCAGGGCCTTCATCCTCTCGCTCGTGGTGGTCTTGTGCATGCAATATAGTTCTAGCACATTGTACTTAAGGCTTTCTATGATGTTATAGAACTAAAAGGAGCAAAGAGAAGAGTTTGATATTTCAATAAAAATATTTATCGAGGGAGCAGGAGGCCAAAGGTATAGAAACACCTCCCGCTCCCGGTTTGGTAAGTGTTATATTAGAATTATAAAAAAGGATGAATGATAGATCATCCCACAATGGCCTGAGCTTCCCTCAGGGCTGCCTCCGCTCTCTCACCCCAGGCCACGAGCTGAGCGTCTTGCTTCGGGGGGACGCGGTGCCCCAGGCGATCGACATTGGTAAGGGTGTGGGGATCGATAACTGGCGTTCTCCTGCTTTGCTCAATCGCCCAGATCGCACGAATGGTCTTATCATGTGTCTCGATCCCCGCCTGCTCCATCTCCGCAAAGATGGCGTCCAGCTTGGCGACCATTCCATCAATTGCGTCCAGCTTCTCCTGAATGGCGGCCTGCTCAGCTGCTATTCGATCCCAGGCGTCGGGATCGGCCACAACAAGCTCAAGCTTGCCGCCCTTGCCGACCTCGGCTCCACAGCATGACAGGGCTCGAGCTCTCAGGCCGGGAAGCTGAGCGAGCAGGCCTGGCTCTCGATCGAGAAGCTTGTGGAGGTCGTCGTTCCAGGAACGATGATCCTTGTAATAATCGCGAACTGCGGACATCTTCAGGCCTCCGATTTGTATAAAATTACCTTTTCTGCTGTCTTGCTCTCCAGTGAGATTTCGTCTACTGAAAAATTGGAAAGATCGTTTTGCATATTCAGGCCTCCTCAAACGCGCTGCTCCAGTCGTCTTCCGCTTCCTCTTCTGTGTAGCCCCTGCGCTTAAGCTCCCTGGTAATCTCCTCCAAAGCAGCAAGAAGCTCATCGTCCGTCCTCATCTCCACCGGGCCATTTTGGGCTGTGAAGTGCTCCTTCGAAACCGGGAGGCCCATTGCCTGAGCAAGCGGGAGGCCATATCCTAAGCCGATAGCCTCAGCCTTCTCCAGCTCCATTATCCTGCGGGCAAGAGCCGCGCCCGCTGGCGTTTTTGTGGCCTTCGCGATGGCTATGGCTCGCTGCTGCTTGATAGATAGCTTGCTGTCGATACCCTTTCTGATTGTGCTGCTTGCTGCTAATACGTCAAGTGCTTTATAAAATCTCTGCAATTCACTCATGTATATACACCTTTTTATATAGTTCATCGATCATCGTTATTTGTGATTTATGCCGCCTACGAAATTGGCGCCATTGCCGCCGTGATGGGCTGCTGCTTCTGAAAGCCAGTTCTGGCCGCCTCGGATGCTGCCTGATTCCTTCCAGGGCGGTACTCGTTTGCCTCCGGTGAATGTGAGCTTTGTAATCTCCTGTGGCCGGGTCTCCGCCCACCATACGGCCTGAGCAATGCTCATAATCATATCGTCGTGCTCTCCCTGCTCAGCTTCAAAGCGGGCCCGGCCTTGTGAACTCATATGCCCTCTGAAGGCTTTCAGCTCATTTATCAGGAGATCACGGAAAGAAGCATTTGCAGGCACCTGCACCCGGCCATCGTCCCAAGCTGCCAGGAACTTGCCAACCATCGCACTTTTCCCGATATGATAGGCTCCATTAGCAAAGCTGGGAATCTCACCACCTCCGGTGTACTGGATGGCTATACACTCCACACCATCAGCGCGTATCATATCATACAGCGCCCGGCCTACACCACCAACATCTACCATAAGTTTGGGCGATGAGACTCCGTTAGCTGGCTGGAATTGGGGATTCTTGAATACGTGCTCCGCCCATTGGACGATCTCGGGGTAAGGAAGCTTCTGCTTGCGCTTCACGCTCCCCAGATGGTAGATATTGCTCTCCTTTTCCGGGATGCATTGCAGCACCACCAGAGCAGAATAATCATATAGTTGAGCAGGGTCAAGGCTGATTACCCAAAATCTATTCATTAATATACCTCTGCATCTATCTCTTCAAATTCGTAGCTCAATGCTTTCTTTATGCGATCATCATCAAATAAGCTGAACTGATCCCCCACAAACTCGCATTCGAATTCCTGCCGGTATTCCCACTCAGGGAGAGCTCGCCTCGCCTCTGCCAGAATCTCAGGATCTAGCCTCGGGTTCTCTGATGCCCGTTTCATGATCTTCAGCCATTCAGGAGCCGCCTCGGTCCAGAGGCGATAGAAGAATCCCCTCTGCCCCTTGGGTGTGGAGGCCAGGATAAGCCTGCCATTGGGATTGCTGGTGAACATCGGAAACAGTGCGGTGAACAGCTCATCGGCTGCCTCGCTCGCTTCGTCCACAAGGATCAAATCGGGAGCGGTGAATCCCCGGACCGTCTTTTGCGTCCCTGGCAGGCTGATTATCCGGCTGCCGTTGCTGAATTGAAGGGTTAGTTTGTTGTCCTCTTCCAGCTCCGGCTTGGGGGTGATAGAGTCCAGGGCATCCCCTACCTTCCGGAAGTTC
>ENA-UPXM01004772-UPXM01004772.1-activated-sludge-metagenome-genome-assembly--contig:-NODE-4772-length-13659-cov-20.576154_pt1 | contig 13659 bp, 8 predicted proteins | sample MGYA00238178_ERZ772708 | MGnify/ENA primary metagenome ERZ772708 (study PRJEB29002, sample SAMN05720212) | activated sludge metagenome | isolation source: anaerobic digester from wastewater... | reverse complement strand
CCGAAGAGCCCGTGCCAGTAGGGGCAGTTGGTCTGGGCCATGAGGAGATGGCGCAGTGCATCCCGTGAGGGACCGAACTTTCTCACCAGGTTGCTCACCTTCATGCCCTTTTTGTGCATGAGATTGGACTCGGGATACTTGGCAAGAAAGTTGTCCCACACCCCGCCTCTCAGAAAGGCCCGCTCGCGGTCCCAGGCCCCGTTGTCCCGGGCCTTCTTCACGAGATCCTCATACTGCCTCCCCTGCTCTGCAAACAGGCTCCACTCCATCATCTCCTGGTAAGAACCCGTGGGGAGATAGACGAGTCCGTTGGGAGGGAAGCTGTCCACCACGCGGCTCAAATGCACGAGTTCGATCTCGGAGGAATGCTTGCGGATCTCGTCGAAAAACCTCCTGAGCCAGCCCTCCTCGATCACCCACTTATGGGTGCCCGGCCACATGCCGAACTTCTCGCCGTCATCTCCGTAGGTGAGTATCTTCACGCCCTTTTGTCTCATCTGCAGGAGGTAGTCGATCACCTCGTGCGGCTGGCGGAAGGGGATGAGATAGCGAAGCCGCATGTCAATGGGAAACACCTGCAGAGAGAAACCCTCGCGCTCGGTGATGAAATACCCGTGGACATCGTCGGGAGAAAGTCCTGCGGAGAGAAAATGGCTGTCGTCCAGCAGGGTGTATTCGATGCCGAAGCCGGAGATCTTCTTGGGAATACCCGGGTCCCATATCCGCTCCGCGCACCACAGGCCCCGGGGTCTGGAGCCGAAACGCGCCTTAAGATACTCGCTCATGTGCTCGATCTGGTCGTGGGCGTCGGCCTCGGGGATCACCGGCATGATGGGCTCGAAGAACCCTCCTCCCATGAGCTCCACCTGGGAGCGGTCCACCAGGGTGTTCAGGAGCGTAAAAAACTCGGGCTCGTGCTCGTCGAACCACTCCCACAACGGGCCGGTGTAGTGCAGGGTCATGGTGATGTCGGGATACTCGGTCAAAATGCGCAAGAACGGCAGATAACAGTCCCGGGCGCCCTTTTCAAAGACGCTCGGGAAATTTCCCACAGGCTGGTGAGAATGAACACAGAACGCCAGATAGATTTTTTCAGACATGCCACATGATCCTTTCGAATTTTTCGTCCGGTATGCTGAATGATAGCACCCCTGTCGCCGGATGTCTCTCGATTTCGAGGTCTCCTTCGTGAATCGTGAGGAAAAACCGCATCCGCTGCGACAGGCCTGCATCAAGCACGGCAAAGGGCACCTTCAACTCCAGGATACTGCGGCAGGCCGCGCCCGGAAGCTCCGCCTTTTTTTCCCGTGTTTTGCCCGAGACTGCATGGATGATCATGGTATCTCCCTCAAGTGGTACATATATACCATATATTCCCCTGGCGACACCACGTGAAGACATACCGAGCCGTTTCCGGGCGCAGAGGAAAAATCAAGCCGGACAAAGAGGTTCTCGCGGTCGAAACCGTAAAAGAGCCTGGACATGAGCGGCTTGCGGCGGTACATGCTCGTGGACGTATCCGGCGGGGCATAGCATCCGGCCTTGAGCCATTCATAGAAATGGGAGACCCGGCCGTCGATCACCGGGCTGATAAACCCCGAAGGCGAACGCGCGGGGACCACCTCGTGATGGGTGATGATGCTCTGCGACAGCTCTATGGGAGGGGGCTCGCCATGCAGCCGGTAGCAGTTTGAGAGGTGGAGCCTGAAGAGGTTGTCGAAGTCTTCGTTGTTGGCAGCGCTGAAGTCCTCTCCATACCACCAGAACCAGTCGCTGCCCTCTGCGATGTACACCTCTTCCCATGCCAGGGGCCGTGCATCGTCCCCTTTGTCCTCCAGATATCTTCGCGTCCGGGCGAGCATCTCCCAGGCCTTCCGGTCTTCATCATGACCGATCCATATGGCGAAGTTGTGGTTGATCCACGAGCCGGTATAGAGGCTGACAATGCGTTTGCCCGGAGGATTGCGGTCGAGAAAGTCACTGTACCGGGAGGTTTTCACCTCTGGGGATTCGTCCAGCTTCTCATAGAGCAGCCTCAGAAACCGCTCGCCGCCGTCCGGGTAATACTCCCAGGGGTTTTCTCCATCAAGGATGACCGCAACAAAGGGATTGAAGTCATATGCCTTGGCGCCCTTGGAGATATTTTTCAAGTAGCCGATAAAGTTTTCCGCTCCCTGTTCCGGCGGATTCTTTGCATATACGAACCCGATGTTGTCCGACAGAGGCCGGTCCCGGAAGAACATGCCTACTTCAGAGGTCCCGCATTCCACGGCATAGGGCCGGTAAAGGCCGGAGCCGGTCCGGGCCTGCCTGAGGCTGGCAAAGAGGATGTCCTCATCAGAAGCGATCCACCGGATTCCATGCCCTGCCAGAATCTGGACCATTTCAGGGCAGACCGACCCTTCCGGAGGCCAGAGCCCCCTGGGCCTGACCCCAAAGAGCGACTCGTGGTAGTCCATGGCCCGGGCTATCTGGACATCGAGATCTTCAGGATGGGAAAACGGCTCGGCAGGCAAGGGCGTGTCCATGGAGCGCAGGGCATATCCGACATTCATGAGCAGAGGGGCTATGGGGTGATAGAATGGAGACGTGGTGATCTCGATCCGTCCCGCCAGGCAGGCGCGCGCATACAAGGGGATGATCTTCTTCATGGTCTCGATATGAAAGGCGAGCACAAAGGCCTTGTCGGATTCGGTATATGACCTGCCCTTTCTGATCAGGTCAGCGATATTCCTGTCCTTTCTCCCCATGAAGCCTGTCCAGGTAAGATTGAACAGCACCTGGAGATCGAGGATGTCCTGGTCGCTGAAGTGCTTTGCCGCGGCCTCGAACCCTCTGTCCCTGCCCGGCTCCCCACGTTTGTCCAGCAGGTTTTTATACCGGGGAAAGGGCTCGATGAGGGTCGGGAAGCTGCCCATGAAAAAACGGGTGATGATCTGTTTTTTTTCATCAAAGCTAAGGTCGGACGGCCTTTTTTCGGAAAGCAGAAAATCCGTGTCGCGAAGCCCCTTGTCGGTGTAATCCATGATCTGGGAGAGTAGCGAGGGCACGAGATTAAAGGTGCAGGCCACTTCCGGATATTCTTCGAGCAGGGCGATCATGTCGTAATAACCCCGCACCGAGTGCAGCCGGACCCATGGAAGCAGAAAGGTTCCCGTGGCCGGGTTCTTGTAAAAAGGCTGGTGCATGTGCCACAGGAATCCGACTGCAACCTCTCTCATACTCTCCCCCTGCTCGCGGTTCATTACTATAGATATAACCCTGGGCGGGCACCAAACCAAATCAATCGAATTTCTTTTATGAAAAAGGCCCATTTTGCCGATTCAGTCAATGCAGTTTAGCGCCAAGCAAGGGAGGAGATCATGCGTTATTTATCAGTATTGTGCACCGCTCTATTCCTCATCACCTCGTGCGGAGGAGGAAGCAGCAGCGGAGGCGGCAGCAGCGATGAAACCAGTTTTGATACCAGCAATTACTACTATCAGCCGGGCGATAACGACGTGATGATATATAGGATTACTGTCGAGGCCGACTTGCATGACCTTCAATCTTATAAAAAAAGTGCATTCGGACTTAATTCCACCGGTATCCCGGATAAATACCACTATGAAACCCTTAACGGCCTGGAAGGCAACCCGCACATTCTCGAAACGGTTACCGAAGGGTCCGATCTCGCCAGCTGCACCGATACCACAGGGTTGATCTACTATACTCCTGAGGGCGAAAAAATCATAGACGATCAACGGTACTCAGCCGAGCCGCCCGTGTGGTTGTTCACCAATGTCGATGATACCACCATCACCGGTGACGAAGAACCCGAATCAGTGGTTGCCGGGCGGAAATACGAAACTACGATCGAGGAAGTTCTCTTCAAACACAGCAATCCCCCGGTCGAAGTCGGCACCAGGACGATCACCACGACCATAACCCCGCTGAACATTGTATCGGTCACGGTTCCCGAGGGAACGCATGAAGCCCTCAGATTCAGGACCAAATCATTCTCGGAAGAAACCATAGGCGGCTCGACGGTAAAGCTCACCGGCTCCGGCACCATGTGGTTCGGCAGGAATAGGGGTCTTGTGAAAGTGGAGATGGAATATACCAAGGAAGAGGAAGGGAAAGACCCTGAAAATTTTGATTACCTGCTCGAGCTGTTCAATATTACCCTCTCGGGTGAAGCTGCTTTGCCAGCCTCGCTGCAGATCGCTCCACCGGCAAGGGCAGTCCCGCTCAGCTCATTTATGAAAAATATTTCACACATGGCCCATCCTCGGTTGCCATAAATATGCTGCCCCCCGGGGCAGAAGACCCCGGGGGGCCATTTCCAGTGGAATTCTTTGCATTCTGCCCTGACTATGGACCCCTTGCGCGGGAATTTCCCAACAATGCGGATATGTAATAATTTTCCCATAAAAGGCATTTATGTTCTTTTTTACAGCATTGGTTATCCTGCCGGAGATTCCTCTTGGTTGTATTTCGTTACATGTTTTCCATATGTTATACAAACACCCTGGTCTGGCATCCTCTGTGCTAATAATGGGCTATTGCAGCAAAGGAGACAACAATGATGAAGAATATCACAATTTGTTTGTTGACAGGGCTATTCATTGCCGTGTGTCCGGGAAATTCATCGGCATTGAATTTCGGGATATCCGATATTTCCAGATTGTACGCAGACATCAATTGGGGCGCCTTGAACACCCTCTCTGATTTGAACATCATTGAGGACACGGTCGAACCGTGTCCGGGAGGATCTCAGACAGGGGGAGGAAGCGGCGAACCCCCGCTCCCGGACGGCTTTACCGGTTCCGATGATTATATCGACATCGGGAAAGGCGATCAGGAAGCAACAGCGCCGGTTCCTGAGCCTGCCACCATGTTTCTTCTTGGAACAGGCATCGTAGGGATGGTTGCCCTGAGGAAAAAATTTACACACAGAGATTACTGATCCGGCAACTAATCCGCAGAATCACCTACGGCTCCTTTCCGGGAGTCTGTTCAGTGATGTAGTATTTGCCGGATCAATAATTGTCCGGCATCCATCACGGCAGCACTGCCTGCCATGATGCCATAGAATTGCTGAAAGACCGGCACCGCTACAGAAAAAGCAGTGCCGGTCATGGTTTCGGAACATGTTTTTCTGGACAACTATATCCTTTATCAGCATCTGCCGCCACGATATCTATGCGCATAGCCGGAAAATTCCTTGCTGTTCTTGGGCATGATAAAACTTGCCAGGCAACGGGGCATTTCCGGCTATGAGCGTAACGCTGCCGATCTCCCTGGACATCTTGGCAGGTCTTCTCTGCATGTATCAAGGTATTCTAATAAAACCTCTACAAGAATCCCTTTATGGGATTGACGATGCCTCAATAGGAACAAGATATCCATCCTCATTGATAGCATCAACATGGCATTCCGGGCAATCCTCGCCGTCTTGGCAGCTTGCGCACGCAAGCACAAATGCGGTCCCGGTCCAGGACTCGACTCCCCTGTACTCGGTGAATATCGGATACCGCCATATTGACCTGTCATCTTCATATATCCATCCATTTCTCAACCCAATATTATCATTGGTGGTATTGCCATGAGAACCGGCAAGTGAAGGGGAGGAATAATGAAGCTCTGCGTCATGGTCGGTTATCAGATATATTTTTTTGTACTGTCCCGGCTTGATTTGACTTACCGTGTAAAAAGGCGTGGCGGAAGGCTCTACTCCGTTTGGCGTGAACGTGATTTCAAGATCCAGGATGTCGCTCACAACCATGGACTGAATGCAGAGATTGGTGGAATACATTGATTTCAAGGCCTGTAGGTTGTCATCATTGCCCAGGTCATACCACCATCTCCCATCATAACAGAAGATGTCTTTGCTGTTGGCGAAAATAATCGATGTGGGTTCTGAGATGTCTTTATATCCCACACATACGGCCTCCTCTTCGACATATCCTTCTTCTTTGCCCAGCCTTCCCTTATAGACGACGAAAAATCTTGCATCTACAGCCCAAAGAGGGATCTCATTATCGCTGAGGTCAAACTCCAGAAGAGTTGCAGCACCGGGCTTGATTACTTCGAAATCGGTATTTCCTGGATAACGTTTCACGATATACAGAGGTCTGCTGAAATGGAAATGAGATAAATCCGCATAACTTTGGTTTGTGAGAGAATCCTTTGCGCACGCTGCTGGATCAGATGGATCTGCCCTGTCTGTCAGGAATCTGTATTGAACGACCAGATCGATGTCGCCGCCCAGCATCTGCTCGCCCGTATCGGTCGTGTTTCTGACAAGCAGCCGAACCCGGTTGAAGCCCTGGGTTTTGGGATCAACAGGTTCGCTGTCCCTGAAGGCATAGACTCCATCATCGGGCAGGGATACCTCGATAGCGCCCCGGAAGAAGTGCTTGAGAAGCTGTGCGGAGTAAGATACCGCCCGGGGAACCAACCGTCCGGCATAGTCTTCCAATACGTTGTCATCCAGGGCGCTCACCCGATAGATTTTGACCGGGTCTGCCATATCGAGCTCGTATGCCCTGGTGATCGATGTCGTACAGAGCCGGTACCCTGTGTCGCCGTCCCCGGTCTTTGTCAGATACTCTCGTTCTATGGTCGAATTGCTGTCCCTTGGATCTGTGATAATGTACAGCTCCTTGGTCACACTGCTTTCTTGATTCGGATAGTCATATCCAGAGAAAATCCTGCCCTGGCTGAGAAAGTTTGCGTTGGTGTATTCGGCCAGGCCGATGAGGGGATTCACGGTAACATCAGGATTACCGTTCGAATACCAGTCCGTATCCACCATCCTGGCGATAGGGATCCGTGCATTGGGGGGAAGGGTATCAAGATCGAGTTCAGGTAAAAAGAAAGGATATGTATGATTCTGGCTGGCTTGTAACCAGCTTTGAAATTTACTATATGCGTCCAATTTTGTTTCATCATTATAATGCGTGAGTAATTTTTCATACGCACTCTTATTGACCGCATGTGAATCATTTCGCACATGCTCGGGGCAGGAGCTGTCCTGGATCAGGTGCATGAGGTGCCCTACAGCCAGAAAAGTCTTATAAAGATCTTTGTTCCTCTGATCATAATCCGTGCTGATGAGCGCATTGTAGAAATAATCCCTGGCATCATACCAGCTGTAGTTGCCGCCGTTCCACCCGGACTGCTCGCCTGCTTCCAGTTGCGCCCAGAGGATGGATGACTTCCCGCTGATGCCGGAATAGTGATACCCGGCCTGATCCCACGGCTGCAAAGGATCATGAAAGTGATGCCTGCATCTCCAGAAAGGCTCGTCCTCTTCCATCCCTCCCCGGGCAATCAGCTCTCTTGGCGACCGATACTCCGTGATCGTCAGCCAGTCGAGAAAATGGGTATATTGAAGGAATTTCCTCTCCATCCCTCCATCAATACCCAAGCTGGATTTTACATACTGATCGAAATCAAATCCACCTGAAGAATGCTCCAGTATCCACTCATTGATCGCTTTGTGTTCTGTTGCGTCATAACTCCAACATTCCATGCCGGTAAAAATAAAAACAAAAAAACAAACAACAAGCTTATTCCTGGACATCATTGTACCTCCTCCCCTCAATATCATATTGATATTCAAGAGCCTTCCCCAACAAAGGCTGTCTAGCATTCGGATAGAACCCATTCGAACCCAATCTCCTCGCCTCACGCTTCTCCGCAGGCGTTACAGCCCGCTTGAGACCGACAACCTTATACTGGGTGAGATCAACAGGAACGTATACCCGCTTGACATTCTCCGGGTACCTGAAGTTGAAATCGAGATCGCGGAGTCTCCGCTCCGGATCCTTGACCGGTATTAATGTAACAAAATCATCCATTCTCGATAATTCAAGGTACCTTTCCCACTCTTCCATATTGTTCCTGCGGTATAAGATGATCCCTTCAATCTCCTTTGCCTTATCAACATATGCATAAGCTGAAAAATCACCTATGCCCGGTTTCTTATGAAACGGGAAATAACCGGCTCTGTAATATCCGATTTCTCGTAACTCAATCCATGGAACAAGGAACCCGATTACCGAACGAATATAACCAGGATCATCGTTCCCTTTCGGGCCTGTTATCTTCCACTCGCCCTCAGCATCCGTGAGAACTTCCTTGACAGGCCCTGTTCCACAGGACCCGCTCCCTATCCCTGGACGACATTTCCTCCATACGGCATACACGACTGCCCCTTCTATGGGTTCGAGCGTGTCTGCATCGATTACCTTGCCGTGCATGGTCATGTATCCGGGCAAATCAAACCCGAAGAGCAGGGCCGGGGCAAGGATAAGAACCAGGATCAGTCCATTGCTCCGCTTGAAGCTGTTCATAGGGTCGTTCTCCTTTTTTAGAAGCTGGCGATCTTCCATCTGCCGTCTTCGTCCAACTCGAAGAGAAGGAGGAAGGAGCAGAGCCTCCCATCCCGGGTGGTCCGGATATCGTATTCAACCGAGACACCCCGCATCTTGATAATCTGAATATCCTCCAGCTCGGCTGCAAGATCGGCGCGATGCCCCGGGGTGAGCGAAGTGAAGATATCCTGATAGTTGCTTTGGGTCCGGCTGGAGATGTCTTCCGCCGCGGCCTCGATCTCGTTGCTCAGAAGCGCGGTGCGCATGGCCTCCCATTTCTGCCGGAGCATGGCATCGAGCGCATTTTGATCGTAAACCGCCACGCCAATGGTATCCGTGAAGACAGAACCTTCGTAATTTGCCCGGGCGGTTATGTAGTAGACGCCGGGGTTCGAGATGCCGGCAGTGCGCTCATGCACTTCGTCGCCAGCGAGATACCGGATAACGCCCGGGCCGGTATCCGTGAACGTCAGCCCGTCGGGTGTGAATAGGGAATCGACCCGCAGAATGGTGTCAAGCGGCGCTATCCCCAGCAAGTCGATAGACGAGAGGGTGATGCACGGCTGCGTGGTGTTGGCTGTGACAAGAATGCTCCTGTCGAGCACATTTCCCTGGATATCCTCGGCGTGGACGTTGATGGTGTTCTCTCCGTCGACAAGCGGTACGTGGTTTGCAAAGAACCTGCCCTGATGAACCATTGCCGGCGTTCCATTGACAGTGATGCCGGTCTCGTTTTCGTAGGCGTTGCTCACCGTTCCCCGCACCAGAATGTCGGGACGGTTGACGACAGCACCGCTTACGGGCAAATCGATGCTGATGCCGATGATGCTGTTTACTGTTACGGTCGCCCATGCGGTCCTCACGCCTCCCGGCCCGGCTGCGGTGACGGTGTATGTCGTGGTCTGCCCGGGACTTACCCTCAGGGAGCCGTTTAGCTCCACCTCTCCTATGCCGTTGTCAATTCTCACGGATTCGGCATCCACAGAGGTCCAGCTCAGCTCCGATGATTGACCGACATAGATGGCGGCGGGATTTGCGGCAACAGTCACCATGGGGGGAACATACACCGTTATCGTGACGGAATCGGTGGCGGTTCCGCCCGGTCCAGTCGCTGTTATCGTGACGGTGCATGTCTCTTCGGGAATTTCGGTCAGTGTTCCGGCCGGCTCTACAGGAAAGGAGTAGTCTTCGAACTCAAGCCTGAGCGTATCCGCATCGCTGCTCGTCCAAGACAGCGTGGTCTCCTCGCCCTGGATGACTGCCTGCGGCTCTGCCGTGATGTGCACCTCTGGCGGCTGAAAGACCGTGATGGTCACCCGGTCTGTCACGGTCTTTCCCTGGCTGCCTGCAGCCGTTACGGTGTAGGTGGTGGTCTCGTCCGGGTAAACGGTCAGAGAACCGCCCGGTCCCACACCGCCTATGCCGTGATCAATGAAAACGCTGTCCGCCTTGATCGTGTTCCAGCGCAGCACCACAGGCTGGCCCGAGACTACGGCATGCGGCTCTGACCAGATCCTTGCGCTGACAATGACCTCTACATCGGGAACAACCACCTCTGTGTCACCAACCCTGAGGTCAAGGTTCTGATCTGATACGAGGCACTCCCCTTCCGGGAAAGAAATGTTGTACTGACCCGCCGGCACATAGAAAAAGTATCGGCCCAGGGCATCCGTGGAAAAGCACTTGGTGATACGCCCATTCGAGAGGGTCACCTTGACTCCTTCAACCCCTTCACCATCTGCCAGGGCCCTGCCCGAGATACGCTCTTTGTGCTCTGCAATGAAATGACCGACCGCACACGGCCTCTCGAGGTTCTGTTCGATCGTGCCTGCAAGACTATTCATTTCATTGAAAATAAAGACTTTATGAAACCATGCTTCCGGAACGCACAGATGCGAACCGTCAGCGGTGAAGTCTAGATCAGTCGGCCATGTCGCCGGGAAGACATTCAAGACGTCGAGCGATCGGCTATCGATGATAAAGATTGTTTTAGGCTCGTTTGCTGACGAAATATCACTCAATGCAATTCTGTGTCCGTCAGGGCTCAACGCGATATAGCATTCCAGTGCCTTCATCCCTCCAAGGTATTCTTTGGTCTGGATGACAAGATTGGTTTCACTGTCGATCACGCTGAGCCTGCACGAGCGAGCTGAAACCGCATATACCTTTGAGCCGTCATTGCTTACTTCGACATCCCAGATCGAGTCTTCCCGATCTGTCAGGCGTATTGCGGTGATGATGCTCATGGTCGAGCTGTCGATTACCTTGACCGTACCGTCCACGAGAGAGGTTATGTATATGCGCGTACCTTCATTGTTTATCGCAATACCCTGGGGGATCGGACCGGTATCCATAACACCCGTCACTTCTCGGGATGAGATGTCGATCCTATACAAGGTCTCCTCCCATTGTGAAACAGCATAGAGCAGAGATCCATCCGGGCTTACGGCAAGGGTATCCGCATACACAGGGATCTGACCGGTGAGGATATGAGTAGCGGCATCGATGATGGAGATCCCGCTTTCCGTGCTTGTCACGTATACCCGGTCGCCATCCGGGCTCACTGCGATGCCGTAAAGACCATACCCTACCTGAACACGATCTATGACTGCGCATTCTTGAATGTCTATGACCGAGACATCGTTTTCCCACGTGTTCAGTATATAGGCCAAGGGCCTTCTCTGCTGCCCGGGCTGTCTGACTTCCACCTCGATTTCCCAGCTCAGGATATCTGTTCCGCCTTTTCCGTCATGGACCAGGACAGTGACATGATATTCCCCGGCGGCATCCGGCAGCCAGGTGATTTGCCCACTTGACTGGTCGATCCACATACCTGGAGGAGAGCTTGTGAGGGTGTATAAAAGGGGGTCGCAGTTGGGGTCTGCCGCCTTTATGGTGAAGTTATACATGATGCCCGCCGTACCGTTTGTGACTGGAGAAGTGTAGATTACCGGGGCGTAGTTCACGGTTCCCATCGTTCTCACGGCCGTGGGATGTGCGCTTTCTACTGCCGAGAAACACCATGTGCCTTCCACCAGGGCGCCGATCACATAGAGATACGTCTTCTCGTTCTGGACCGAGGTATCATAATATGTGGTATAGGCGGGATCGATCTCGGCCACCTTGACAAAGCTGAACGGATCATCCTCGTCAGTGCGGTACACATCGTATCGCTCTGCACCCGTTATGTGCTGCCAGTAGGGTTGTGCAACGTCCCGTTTGGCCCTCACGATCACATCGAAGCAGGGCTCGACCGTGATGACTGCCTCGTCGATTTCCGAGCGGCTGATACCGTCATTCACGGAAAGCGAGATAGTGTATGTACCTTCAGGGACAAAAACCGCGGGGTTCGGGCCTGTGGCATTGGGAAACGGGCCGAACCACTCAAAGTGCAGAGCCGTCCCCTCGTCATGAGAGGATTGGGAGCCATCCAGGTTGACCTCGCTGCCCACAGCTTGATTCTTCAGAAACGGCCCGTATTCGCCGGCTGCGGCAAGAGGTTCTTCCGCCTGGGCCGGCGCCGGGCACAGCAGACCCAAGGGGAGATATATACCGGAAAATGTGCTCTGTGGCTCAGCCCTGCGTTCAGGACACATCCCCGGAAAGAAAACCCCCTGCAGGATGATACACAACAACAGGATCTCAACCCACTGCCCACAAAAACGCCTGTTCCTCCTCTCCATATCAATACCCCCTTCTCACTGTTCGAAATTGCATGCCCCGCTGCCGGCAGCGGGATAACAAGAACCCTTTCCTTTAAAGCTCCCTCCGGCAGCCCCCGCGACCCGCTGAAAGCGGGTGGTACACGGAAAAAGGAAAGGATAAATACAGTGTATCTTGGGAAAGCTCATTGATCTGAGCAAGATACAAGCCTGTATATCCGGCAGGGAATGACGGATCGAGCCTCAAGCACCATCTGATTCGGGCATATTGATTCTCGTCCAGCGTAAAGCTCCATCCAATGGCAAGGGACACATCATTCTCAAGCCCTTCGGGCACGGCATTTTCGTTGTCGAGAGAGCCGGAGAGAACATTGGACCGGAACAGCACTTTCCTATCCCGGGTCTTCCAACATCGATTTTGCAGAGCCAGAGAGATCAGCGGTGCATTACGGGAGGGAGGCCTTTTTCGCAAATGAACCTGGTGGATATATGCATGATGCACGCAACCGAGAATGGTCCACGCATGATCCAGGAGTGAAGACAGTTCTTGCCCTGACTCACGAAAATCATTCTATTATTTCTCCTCAATATCAAAGCATTCAAATTCAGACATCTCTTCTGATACAGAAAGAGTACAAATATTTCAAGCAGAAAAACGCTTATGAGGTAATACTGTTCGGTATGGATGTTCCTATCAAAATATATGTGCGTATCATAATTGATAGAAGACATCATGGAGAGGCACAGCCATGCAAGTTACAAAAGAGGCTCTCCAGGGATTCAAGTATGAGCCTGCGTTCTTTGCCATGCTAAAAGAGTTGCATGCGATCTCTGATCACGGCCTATCAGCCTGAAAATGGCCCGGAGGCTGGCAAAGATCCTGAATGCTTCCGCCGAGAGACTTGTATTTCCATAGACATCTTTTCCCTGCTTTGTGGTTGCTCCTGACTCTTGACAATCCTGCCGATGAAGATTACAATGTATACATTGTAAACAAAGGAGGTTGACATGCAGAAAGTGCTCTCGATGAGATTGCCTGAAGAAATCCTCGAAAGCATAGAAGAGATCGCGCACGAGAGAAAACGCAGTCGCGGAGACGTAATCCGGGAAGCGATCGAATATTACCTGGAGAACTGGGCGGATTACCAGATCGCCCTGGACAGGCTCAAGGATGCGAGCGACAAGGTGCTTTCCGAAAAGGAATTTCTTGACGAGCTCGGGTGGGACATCTGATGCCGTACGAGCTCAGGCTCAAGAGGAGCGTAATAAAGGACTTACGCAGGATCGGGCGCAAGGCCGCCGAAGAGATCATGGCCACGATCCGCCGGACCCTGCTCGCAGATCCCCGAGGAGCAGGCAGGCCTTTAAAAGGGCATGATGGTATACTCTGGCGATTCCGGTCAGGGGATTATCGTGTAATATACGCCTTCGATGATGATACGCTCATTGTCCTGGTCGTTCGTGTCGGCGGAAGGAAGGACGTATATAAAAACCTGGATAGCATACGGGTGAAATGAGTGATGGAAAGAGGCGATGATGCTCTTTGGCTCTCGATTAAAAAGCTCAGTAATTTCAAAGGAGTTGTGGTAGCGGAGGAGGGACTTGAACCCCCGACTCTGCGGATATGAGCCGCA
>ENA-UPXM01004770-UPXM01004770.1-activated-sludge-metagenome-genome-assembly--contig:-NODE-4770-length-13662-cov-5.414272_pt1 | contig 13662 bp, 12 predicted proteins | sample MGYA00238178_ERZ772708 | MGnify/ENA primary metagenome ERZ772708 (study PRJEB29002, sample SAMN05720212) | activated sludge metagenome | isolation source: anaerobic digester from wastewater... | reverse complement strand
AGATTTAAAATCATAGTATGATTATTAAGATGATTAATAATCTTTTAGTAACCTTAGCTATAAAAAGTATTCAGCTTTATCAGCGAACGTTGTCGCCTGATCATAGTTGGTTAAAAAATAAATTTCCTCATGGTTATTGTCGTTTCAAACCGACTTGCTCTGAATACTCAATTGCTGCTTTGCGAAAATATGGAATAATTAAGGGAGGCTTACTGGCTGTCGGCCGTATTCTAAGATGCAATCCTTGGTCCAAGGGCGGTTATGATCCATTACGTTAATTTAAAAAAAATATGAGTTCACTTTTTACTACACTTTTTTATCAACCAATTTTAAATCTTTTGGTTTTTTTATATAACATTATTCCTGGACATGATATTGGCTTGGTTATCGTTGTCTTAACGGTTTTAATCAAATTGATTTTATGGCCATTATCGCAAAAAGCATTGCGTTCTCAACAGGCGATCAATAAATTGCAACCAAAAATTAAAGAAATTCAAGAAAAATATAAAGATAATAAAGAAGAACAAGGTAAGGCTTTGATGGATTTATATAAAGAAGAAAAAATCAATCCAGCTTCGTCTTGTTTGCCATTATTAATTCAGTTGCCGTTTTTGTGGGCTGTTTTTAGAGTTTTTCGTAATGGTTTGACTAATGGTTCCTTGGCTTTAGTTTATCCATTTATTGCTCGACCTGAATTGCTGGCTACGGTTTCTTTTGGTATAATAGATTTAGCTAAACCTAATATAATCTTAGCGGTTTTAACTGGTTTGGTACAATATTTTCAGGCTAAGACAGCCACTAAACAAAACCAAGTTAATAATAGTGGTCAAGCCGGTGAAATTGCCGCCATGATGAATAAACAGATGCTTTATGTTATGCCGGTGATGACCACAGCAATCTGTTGGACCTTACCGAGCGGCTTAGCATTGTATTGGTGTTTATCCAGCGTATTAACGATTTTACAACAGCTTTATTGGTTTAATAAAAATAATTCAAACTAAATAACCATATGATTTTATATCGCAATATTATTCAACAAGCCTGGCGCAATACGGTAAAAAATTATTGGCTGTGGATTTTTGGTTTATTTGCGGCAGTGTTAACTAATGTTAACCAATATAATGATCTTTTTAATTCTATTGATGGCAGTCGTGGTTGGTTAGCTATTTGGCGCAACTTAATCGGTTTTTGGTCTGGTTTGAGCTTGTTTATCAAATCAGCTTTGAGCAGTCCGGTTTTATTTATAACAGCCTTGGTTTTAATAGCTCTCAGTTTGGCTGTGATTATTTTGGCAGTAGGCAGCCAGGTTGCTTTAGTCAAACAAACCCAAGCCTGTTTAAAAAATTCTAAAACGGAGGCTAATGTAGCTAAGCTTGGTTTTTGGCGTGAGTTAAAAGCTAATAAAGAATTGTTCTGGCCGACTTTTGGCGCCGTAGTAATCATTAAATTTGTATTATTACTGTGCTTATTGATTGCTAGTTTGTTAATGTCAGCTGTTTATTTGATTAATCAGCCAATTTTAGGCGCCTTCCTTTATACTTTAGTTTCTTTGATCTTATTAGCTGGCATCTGGTTAATTGCTGTCTGGGCTAAATACTGGTTATTAATTTTGATTACTAACAAGCGAAGCAATCTTTTAGAGTCAGCTATCGAAGCTTTGGCGGCCTTAAGACAAAATTTAGCTGCTAGCTTGGAAATGTCGATAATTGTTATCTTGATCAATCTCTTGGCCTACTTGATCTGGGTATTTGCTATTTATTTGTTAGCTATCCCTTTTGCCTTAATCGGTATTTTGCTGATTAAATATTTAGGAGTTAGCCAATTTTTATTAGCGATTATTGCTAAATTATTTTTAGCGACAACATTAGTTTTGTTAGTTGGCTTAATGATGGTCTTTGAAACCAGCTTGTGGTTAAGCTTTCTAGATAATTTGTCGAGTAAAAATATTATCAGTAAGGTGCGGCGAATTTTTAAACGGAAATAAAAAATAAAAGCCTTTAATAAACCCGCTTTTTAGCGGGTTTTCGTTATCTTTAAGGTTGACGATAACGAAATTATATTGTAAGGTAAGTTAGAAATTAAGTTTATTTTTGGCTGAGCTTAGAGAAGCCAGCTTTTGATTTATATTATGAATGTTACAGAACTAGCTCGTCATTTGCGCGTGTCGCCACAAGAATTAAGAGATACTTTGCCGAAAATCGGTTTTGATATTGGTCAAAGAGCAATTAAAATCGATCAAAGATTGGCGCAAAGAATTATTAAAGAATGGCCGCGATTGGTACGTGAATTAAGGAATCGTGAAGAAAGAGAACGCCGCCAAGAAGAAGCGATTGCGGCTGCCAGGGCGGAAAATAGGACTGCTAAGATCAGTTCAATTATTACTATCAAAGATTTGGCTAATGTTTTTAATTTGCCAGTTAATCGGATTCTGACGGAATTAATGAAGAATGGCATTTTTGCTTCTCTTAATGAAAAGATTGATGCTGATACAGCAATGATTATTGGTAGCGAACTGGGAATTGAGGTTATTGTTGATAATGAGAATCAAGATAAAGAAGTTGATGTTATTGCTACGATTAAGCAAGAACAGATCAATCAAGAAGGTTTAGAGGTCCGTTCACCAGTTATTGTTGTTATGGGCCATGTCGATCACGGCAAAACCAAGCTTTTAGATGCTATCAGGACAACCGATGTCGTCGCTACCGAAGCTGGCGGCATTACTCAGCATATTGGTGCTTATCAAATTACACGCAAAGAGAAAAAGGTTACTTTTATTGATACGCCTGGCCATGAGGCTTTTACAGCCATGCGTAAGCGTGGTGCTAAAGTGGCTGACTTAGCCATTCTAGTGGTGGCGGCTGATGATGGTATTAAACCGCAAACAGTTGAGGCTTATCGCATTATTGAAGAAGCTAAGATTCCTTTTGTTGTGGCGGTAAATAAAATTGATAAGCCGGAAGCTAATTTAGAAAAAGTTAAACAAGAATTAGCTAGCCAGCTAAATCTTTTAGCTGAAGATTGGGGTGGCAAGGTTGTTATTTGTCCAATTTCGGCTCGAGATGGTATCGGTATTGAAGAACTTTTAGATACTATCTTATTGTTGGCTGATTTAGAAGAAAATAATCGTTTAGCTAATCCTCAAACCGAAGCAGTCGGAACAATTATTGAATCTCATGTTAATAAAAGTGAAGGTCCAGTGGCTACTGTTTTGGTGCAAAATGGAACTTTGCGAATCGGTGATACTTTGATTTGTAATGATCAATATTATGGCCATGTTCGAGCTTTAAAGAATTATCGCGGCTTAAGCATTGAAGAAGCTGGTCCATCAACTCCAGTTAAAATTATTGGCCTTAAAGCTACGCCAGAAATTGGTGATGTGGTTAAAGTTGGTGAGGCTGATCGCAGTAACAAGGTTAAGGCAATAGCTAAAGGCCAAAATCAGGCAATTACTAGAATACAAGATAATGGTTCTTTCAATGGCCAGACAATCAATTTGATTATTAAGAGCGATGTTTTTGGTAGTGGTGAGGCGATTGAGGAATCTTTGCTTAAATTGAATAATGAAGAAGTGGCGGTTCGGATTATTCATCGTAGCTTGGGCAATATTGCTGAAGGTGACATTACTCGAGCCGAAGCTAATCAAGCCAAGATTATTGGTTTTAATGTTAAGACTACGCCTCAAGTTGAAGATTTGGCTCGAAGTAAAAATGTTAAAATTGAAAAGTATCAAATTATTTATGATTTGATTGATGATATCCGTAAAGAAATGCAGGATTTAATGAAACCAGAAATCAGGCGGACTGATTTGGGCCGTATCAAGCTATTGGCGGTCTTCAAGCAGGATGGCCGGGAACAGATTGTCGGTGGACGAGTTTTAGATGGTTCAGTAGAAAGAGAAACTTTATTTGAGTTGATTCGAGAAAAAGAAAATGTCGGCGTCGGTAAATTAATTAAATTGCAAGCAGGTAAGTTGGATGTTAAGGAAGTTCAGGAAAATCAAGAATGCGGTTTGCAGATTGAGAGCGATGAAACTTTAGTAGTTGGTGATATTTTAAAGGTTTACCGCGAAGATAAAATTTTTAAGAAAATGTAGTTATGGAATTAAGCAATAAAAGAGCTAATGAGTTATTGCGTGAAAAAGTAGCGATGCTAGTTAATAAACTAGTAGAATTTCCTAATGGTCTGATTACCGTTACTTATGCTGACTTGAGTGGTGAAGGACATAATGCCGAAATTGGTATTTCGGTTTTACCAACTAATTTGCGCGGAACAGCTTTGCGTCAGCTTAGGAAAAAATCAGCCATAATAGCGCAAACTGCCTCTAAACAAAGCCGCTTATCAAGAGTGCCACAAATTGTTTGGCGAATTGATGATACTGAAGAAAGGGCAGCTTTGCTTGATCGAGCTATTCAGCAGTTGGATTAATTTATGGAATCAGAAAAGGCAATTAAAGCTTGGCAGATTTTAAGTCAAGCGGCTAATTGGCTGATCATTCCTCATTATAACCCGGACGGTGATGCGGTTTCTTCAGCTAATATTTTTTTAGAATTGGCAGCCCAATTAAATAAGCCAGCTACAGTTTATTGTGCCGATTTGCCAAGTGCAACTTTTAATTTTTTAGCCGGTAGCCAAACTTTTGTTAATCAGCTTTCCCGGGAACAATTTAATCAGTTTGCAGCAATTATTGTGGTTGATTGTGGTAGTGTTGGCCGCACTAAACTGCAAGAATGGTTACTTCAACGGCAGTCAGGTCAAATTATTATTGAATTTGATCATCATGAAATGCAAGATGATTATGCTGATATTTCTTTTAAAGAAAATCAAGCTGCTGCCACGGTCGAAATAATCCATGATTTTATTGTGGTTAATTATTTACCGATTAATACTGAAATCGCTAAGTCAATCTTGACTGGCTTAGTAACTGATACTGGTAATTTTCTTTATTCTAATACTACGGATAAGACTACTAAAATTGCGGCTAAAATGATGCTTTTAGGGGCTCGTTTACCTAAGATTATTAGTCAGACATTGGCGAGTAAAAATCTGGCAGTGATGCGCTTGTGGGGCAAGGCCTTGAGCCAGCTCAAGATTAATCAGCGTTATTTAATGGCTATAGCTATTATTCGTCAAGTTGATTTAGTGGAATTTGGTTTAACTATTGATGATCTTTCTGGTCTAATTGGTTTGATTAATAGTTTACAAGGGGTTAATGGTAGTTTGCTGTTAGTAGAAAGTGATGACGGTACTTTAAAGGGTAGTCTTAGAACTAATTTGCCAGAAGTCGATATTGCTTTGCTGGCTAGTTTTTTAGGTGGTGGTGGTCATCGCAAAGCAGCTGGTTTTAGTTTAGAGGGTCAATTAACCGACAGTCAAGGTAGGTTAGCAATTATTTAAAGCTAGACTTTTGCAGTTTTTATCAGCTATAATGATTAAAGATTAATTAGCTAAGTGGATTATATGGAAAAAATTTTCAAAGCCATCCGTCGCAAGATTAGCCAAGTAGCTTTAAGCTTGATGATTGTTGGTTTATTGCTGCTAGCTTTAAGCTTTTTGACTGTTTGGACTGACTTTATGGCTAAGCTGGTTTTGGGCATGGTTATTTTGTTATTAGCCTATGCTTTTTTATCAACCGCTTTCCGTTTGTGGAAAATCAATCAGGATATTAATAATTTTTGGAAAATAAAAAAATAAACTTATGTTCAATAAACAGGGTTGGCCGACTTGGGCTCGGCTTTTAGTGGTGGTTGCTACTTTAGCGATTATTGTAGCTACGTGGTGGCTAATAATTGGTCGTCAGCCAAAAAACATGGATCAATTGGGTTTTGATAATCTTTATCATTATCGCAATGAAGATTTGAAGTTTAACTTAGATTTGCCAGAGCAGTTTATTTATTATCAAACTGAACGAACCAATTCAGCTGATTATCGAGAAATCAAATTTTACGTTCCAACTAGCGATCCGGAATATACCAATGCTACTCCACCAAGTTATGCTAGACCGATTGTGGTGCGGGTTTTTGATGAAGAAGCTTGGAAGAAATTGAGTGATGAAGATGAAAGTAAGAAAGATTTTACTCAAGCCGCTAGCCGTGATAGTAAAGTTTATTTAATCAGTTTCTGGGATAAGCAACCAGCTGATTGGCAAGGTAAATGGAGTGAAGCGATGAAAGAGAGTATCACTAAATCTCTTCAGTAAAGCTGGATAATAAAAGATAGTAAGTTATATTTTAAAAGCAGACACGAAGGTGTCTGCTTTTTTCTGTTCAAGACTGTAGTTTTAACTTATAATAAAAATATGACTACGACTAAAGAAAAATTAGCCATTATTGATGGTAACGCTGTTATTTATCGAGCTTTTTATGCTGTCCAATCCGAGCTGTCTTGTCAGGGGCAGCCGACCAATGCTGTTTACGGCTTTTTCAGTATTTTATTTAAGGTTATTAGTGAGCTAAAGCCTGATTATTTAATTGTGGCTCTAGATCGACCGGAACCGACTTTTCGCCATCAGTTGTCGGTTGAATATAAGGCTCAGAGAGTAAAGCAGCCTGATGAATTATATAGCCAAATACCAATCATCAAGCAATTGTTAGAAAAAATGGCAATTCCTGTTTTAGAAAAACCAGGTTATGAAGCCGATGATATTATTGGTACAGTGGTTAGTTCGATGCCGCAGTTAGATAATTATATTGTTACTGGCGATAAGGATAGCTTCCAACTAATTAATGAGTCAACTCGAGTTTATTGGCTGCAGCAGGGCTTACAAAAAACTATTATTTTAGATGCAGCCGGAGTAGAAACGGTTCTTAATTTACGGCCGGATCAAGTAGTTGATTACAAAAGCTTGCGAGGTGATCCGAGTGATAATATTCCAGGAGTGCCAGGGATTGGTGATAAGACCGCAGTTGAGCTATTAAAAGCATTTGATCGACTTGATCAATTGCAAAAAGTCGTTAACGATAATTTGGAGGACGAGCGCTTAAAACCCCGTTGGCGTAAACTAATTGCTGAAAACCAGGCTAGCTTAGATTTAAGCCAAAAATTAGCACAAATAGATTGCGCTGTGCCGCTAGAGTTTTCTTTAGATCAAGCTAGAGTGGTTGATTTCAGTCAACCAGCGATTAAAGAGGCTTTTTTAGAATGGGAACTCAGGAGTCTTGTTCCGCGGCTAGAGAAATTGCGACCAGTTGATAACATTGTTAAAGAAGAGATAAAAAGCAGTTATAATTTAAAGGCAGTAGAGATTAATAATGGCGAAGAAGCAAGACGAGCAGCTGCTGATTTTAGTGTGGTTGATGAAATTGCCATTTTACCAATAAATGAAGATAAACGAACTATTGGCTTGGTCTTGGCTAATCAGCAGCAAGCGATAAGGCTAATTTTTAATCGGCAAATTCAACAAGGCTTGTTTGGTTTAGAACAGGCTGATAATAACAATCTGATTGAACCATGGCGTGAAATACTGGCCAATCGTCAAATAAAAAAAGTTACTTTTCAGGCTAAAGAAATTATTAAATTATTAGCTAAATATAAAATTAAACTTGAAGGTTTATCAGGTGATATTTTGTTGGCTGATTATTTAATTAATCCTGGTGGACGACAGAGTAGTTTAGCTGAAATTGCTGAAAAGAATGGTTTCAGCATGATTAATAAAAAAGGTGAAATTGATTGGAGAACAGAAATTAGTCAGATTATTGAGATTCATAATTTTTTAATTAAAAAATTAACGGAAAACGAATTATTAAAAATTTATTATCAAGTGGAATTACCCCTGATTGCTGTATTAGCTAAAATGGAAAGCGTTGGCGTTAAAATTGATCAGCTGTTTTTGGGTGATTTAGCCAAAGATTGGCAAAGTGAATTAGATCAATTAACCGTTAAAATCTATACTCAAGCGGGTGAGGAATTTAATATCAATTCACCTAAGCAGCTGCAAGTTATTTTATTTGAAAAGCTGGGTTTAAAAGCTAAAGGTTTAAGTAAAACTAAAAGCGGATTATCAACCGATGCGGCTAATTTACAAAAATTAAACAAAGAACATCCAATAATTTCTTTGCTATTAGAATATCGTGAGGTGGCTAAGCTTTTAAATACCTACGCTTTAGCTTTGCCGCGTTTAGCTGATAGCCGCGATAGCCGTCTAAGGGCAACTTTTCATCAAGCCGTTACTGCTACTGGCCGCCTATCATCGAGTGATCCTAATTTACAAAATATTCCCACTCGTACCGAAATGGGTAAGAAATTACGGCAAGCTTTTGTTGCTGAAAATGGCTATCAACTGCTTAGTTTTGATTATTCGCAAATTGAATTAAGAATCATGGCTAGTCTGGCCAATGAGGAAAGCATGGTGGCTGATTTTTTAGCTGGTCTAGATATTCACTTAGCAACAGCGGCTAAAATTAATAAATTGTCTGTAGAACAGGTGACTAAAGATCAGCGGCGAGCAGCTAAGGCGGTTAATTTTGGCATTTTATATGGCCAAGGACCGCACGGACTAGCTGAAGCAACCGGACTCAGTTATGGTGAAGCTAAAAATTTTATTGAACAGTATTTTGCTGTTTATCCGAAAATTAGCCGCTACATCGAAAGCTTAATTAAAGAGGCTCGCGAAAATGGTTATGCTACAACAGTTTGGGGGCGACGACGTTATCTGCCAGATTTAGAAAACCTTAATCCGAGTCTACAACGAGCAGCCGAGAGAATGGCGGTTAATTTGCCGATTCAAGGCACAGCCGCTGATATTATGAAGGCGGCCATGATTAGAGTTAATAATTGGCTGAATCAAAATTTTTCAAGCGATGAAGTGCGCATGATTTTACAGATTCACGATGAAATTATTATTGAAGCCAAAATAGAATTAATTGAAAAAATAAAAAATGAAATACCCAACTTAATGACTGAAGTTATCGATCTAGCAGTCCCTTTGGCTGTTAGTAACGATAGCGGTCAGAATTGGGCTGAATTATAAAAATATGATTAATTTTGATAAGTATCTAAATAAAACTATTGCCGTTTTAGGTATTGGCGCTGAAAATGAAGCTCTCTTAGAATGGTTGAATCGTCAAAAAATTGCTCTAGAAATCATTATTTATGATCGTCGATCGACCGAGCAATTGACTGACAAAATAGCTAAAATAAATTCTTTAGCTGGCCAGTTGAAAATCACATGGCGGACTGGTGATAAATCTAAGGAAACCATGAGTGCTTGTGATTATTTATGGCGTTCACCAGGTTGGCCAATTTTTTGTCCGCAAGTTCAGGCGGCTCTTCAATCTGGCTGTCAGCTGGATAGTCCGATGAATTTGTTTTTTGAAGCTTGCCCAACAACAAAGATTATCGGTGTTACTGGTTCTAAAGGCAAAGGAACAACCAGCAGTTTGATTTATAGTATGATTGATCAGTCTGGTTGGCCAGTTTTTTTGGGTGGTAATATTGGCATTGCTCCTTTTGCTTTTATTGATTCGCTAAATGAAAATAGCTGGGTGGTTTTAGAATTGTCGAGTTTCCAATTAGAGGATTTACGTTACAGCCCTCAGGTTGCGGTGGTAACCAATCTTTATGAAGAGCATCTAGCACCAGCTGATCCGCTTAATCCTAATTATCATCAGACTAAAGAAGATTATTGGCGAGCCAAGCAAAATCTTTTTATCAACCAGACAGATAAAGACTATTTGATTATCAATCAGAAACTAGAAAATCAATTAGACATTAATCAAATTAAAGGCCAAGTTAGATATTTTAATCGATCAAGTTGGCCAACAGCTTTAGTTGGTGAGCACAATAAAGAAAATATCGCTGCTGCTCAGATTGTGGCCGAAGTTATCGGTTTGCCGGAAGAACAAGCCAAACAAGCGGTGAGTGAATTCAAAGGCTTGGAACATCGTTTAGAATTTGTGGCTGAAAAAGGCGGTGTCCGTTATTATGATGATAGTTTTGCCACCAATCCGATTGCCACGGAAATAGCTTTAAAGTCATTTGATAGGCCGATAATCCTATTTTTAGGTGGAGCTGATAAAGGTAATGATTTTAAGCCATTGGCTAAATTAATTGCGGCGCGGCCAGTTAAGGGTATTATTTTGTTTGATGGCCAAGCTTCGCCAAGAATTAAAGCTGATTTAATTGAAGCTGGTTATCCGGAAAATAAAATAATTCCAGCCGATAGTATGGCTTCAGCAATGGCCAGCGCTAAACAAAAAGCCGTCGAAGGGGATATTGTCCTTTTATCGACGGCTTGTGCTAGCTTTGGAATTTTTAATAATTACAAAGAAAGAGGTAATCTTTTTAAGCAAGCGGTTTAGGACCGACTAATTGTTCAAAAGCTTCTTTTTCAATTGTTTCCTCGGTTAATAATTTGCGGCTGATAGCTTCTAATTGATCTTTGTGGCTAGTGATGACTTTTTCCGCTAGAGCTTTGCCTTGGCTAATAAAATTATTAATTTCTTCATCAATCATTTCAGCAACCTTTTCGCTATAATCACGTTGTTCATGAATTTCTCGGCCTAAGAAAATCATTTCTTCTTTTTCGCCGAAAGTTCGTGGACCCATTTTATCACTCATGCCAAAGTCAGTAACTAAGCGGCGGGCAAGTTGAGTTGCGCGACGCAAATCAGAAGTGGCACCAGTAGTAACTTCACCATAAATATTTTGTTCAGTCAGATAACCACCTAAAAGGACAGCAATCTCTTCAATAAATTCTTGTTTAGCCTGCATGTGCTTATCGCGATCAGGTAATTTTAAAGTATAGCCACCAGCTCGTCCACGAGAAATAATTGATATTTTATGAACTGGATCAGCATGAGGCAGAAAGTGGGCCACTAGGGCGTGACCGGCTTCATGATAAGCAGTTATTTCTTTTTCTTTGTCATTTAAAATACGACTGCGACGTTCTGGGCCTAGCAAGACTTTCTCAATACTCATGAGCATGTCTTCGTTATCAATAATTTTTTTATTTTTCGTGGCTGCTAAAATAGCGGCTTCATTTAAAACATTAGCTAAATCAGCTCCGCTAAAACCTGGTGTTCTTTGAGCAACTAATTTTAGATTGGCATCCTTAGCTAATGGTTTATTGCTGGCGTGAATTTTTAAGATAGCTTCACGATCTTTAAGGTCTGGTTCGTCTAGAGCAACTTGACGATCAAAACGGCCTGGCCGTAAAAGGGCTGGATCTAAAACATCGGGACGATTGGTGGCGGCCATAACAATAATGTTAGTGCCAACTTCAAAACCATCCATTTCAACTAAGATTTGATTAAGAGTCTGTTCGCGTTCATCGTGAGAGCCGCCTAGACCGGCGCCGCGGCGACGGCCGACAGCATCGATTTCGTCAATAAAAATAATACAGGGGGCGCTTTTTTTGGCTTTTTTAAAAAGATCACGCACGCGGGAAGCGCCAACACCAACAAACATTTCGACGAATTCAGAACCGGATAAGCTAAAGAAAGGGACATTGGCTTCGCCAGCAACTGCTCTAGCTAAAAGGGTTTTACCGGTTCCAGGACTACCGAGCAGTAAAACACCTTTTGGTATTTTAGCGCCTAAATCAGTGAATTTTTTCGGTTGGCGTAAAAATTGAACAACTTCTTTTAATTCTTCTTTAGCCTCTTTTACACCGGCGACATCGCGGAAAGTAATTTTGTTTTTACGGCGATCAATTTCCTGGGCAGTAGTTTGGCCAAAGCTGATAGCGCGGTTATTGGCTCCCTGAGCTGAACGCATAATAAAATAAAAGAGAACAATACAAATTAGGATTGGCAGAACAAAAGGCAGGATAATGGAAAAGAGAATGTTGTTAGAGAAATCAGGTTTAACTTCAATATTGACGGCGGCCATTTTAGCAGTTTCAACATTGAAGTTGCGCAATAGTTGGCTTAAACTTTCGCCGGATTCTTTAGTGGCTTTTTGTTCGCGGCCATCTTTAAGACGAATAGCTAAGCTGTCGCCATCAACGGAAATTGAGGAAACTTGGCTATTATTAACTTCTTGGACCAGGCTTTCTAGACCGATTTTTTCAATTTTAGCTGATTTATTATGATATAAGCTAAAAAGATAGCTGATTGATAAAAAAATAACTAAAACGAGAAAAAAGTTTTTCAGTAAATTTTTCATAAGGAAATAATATTTAGTTATTTTAGTATAGCCTAATAATTGTGGTTTTATTATTAAAAGAAAGTAATCTTTATTCAGTAACTGATTCTTCTTCAGTTTTAACTGCTTTTTTAGCAGTCTTTTTTGGTTTAGCTTCAGTGGTTTCAGCTTCTTCTTTTTCAGCAGTAGCTTCTTTTTTAGCAGTCTTTTTTGGTTTAGCTTCAGTTTCAGCAGCTTCTTCTTTGGCTTCACCATCTTTTTCTTTCTTAGCTTTCTTAATAATGTTAGCTAAGCCCAAGCGATGATTTTCTGGCTCTAAAGAAATAATGGTAAATTCAGCACGAGTATTAGGAGCATAAGCATCAGTAATCTTCTGGCCAGCAGCTAAAGATAATTGGCTGATGTGAGCTAGCCCGTGGATGTCATTATCTAATTCGATAAAGAGACCGAATGGATTAACTTTGAGAATCAAGCCAGTAACCTTTTGATTAACAGCATATTTCTTGGCAACATTCTTCCAAGGATCATCAATCAATTTCTTGGCGGATAAGAAAATCTTGGAACCGTCAATGGAAATGATTTCAGCTTTAATAACATCGCCAATCTTGTAAAGTTCATTAATATCATCAATTCTTTGCCAAGCTAATTCGCTGATGTGGATTAAGCCTTCTAGATTGTTGTCGAAATTGATGAATAAGCCAAAGCCGGTGATAGCAGTAATACTGCCTTCGACAACGCTACCAACTTGATAGCGGGAAATAATATCTTTCTGTTTATCTTGCCAGGCATCTTTTTCGCTGACAATTAATTTCTTGTCATCTTCATCTAAGGTTATGACGCGGACTTCCATTTCAGTGTTGATCAAGGTCTTTAATTTTTCTAAGATCTTGGTTTTGTCACCACCGCTAACGCGAGGATAATTTTCTGGAGCCAATTGAGAAACTGGCAAGAAACCAGTAACTTGGCCATGAACAACAATTAAACCGCCTTTATTAGCATCAAGAACTTTGACTTTAATATTTTCTTTCTTAGCAAAGGCATCTTGTAGATTTTGCCAAGCTTTTTGTTCGCCAGCATGACGGAAAGAAAGTTCTAAGTCGCCATTTTCGTTATCAGTGTCGATAACAGTAGCTTCAATTTCGGAACCAGCTGGTAATTTGGCATATTCGCTAGCGTCGAAATAAAGTTCGCGACCGCGGATAATACCAGTCATAACGCCGCCAATATCCAATTTAACTTCAGATTTGGAAGCGGTAATAATTTTACCAGTGATAGTGTCGCCAACTTGAGGGATGGCAAAACCGTCTTTTTCTAATAACTTAGCAAATTCGCTAAGATTTTTGTCTTCTTGATTCATAAAAAAATAACTAGGCAAAACACCTAGTTTAATAATTAACTTCCAAATAAAGATTTCTCCCTTTACTTGGAGCCTTCTGGACACCTGTTACCAGAAGTTCGTTATAGGTGTGTAAGTATATTAGGCTATCTTTAGAAAAAAATCAAGCCCTTAATTGAAGGGGGTATATTTATTTACTTTTTGGCTAAAATAAAATAAAAATAATAATAAAGTGCCTATTAGGC
>ENA-UPXM01004758-UPXM01004758.1-activated-sludge-metagenome-genome-assembly--contig:-NODE-4758-length-13694-cov-3.582521_pt1 | contig 13694 bp, 11 predicted proteins | sample MGYA00238178_ERZ772708 | MGnify/ENA primary metagenome ERZ772708 (study PRJEB29002, sample SAMN05720212) | activated sludge metagenome | isolation source: anaerobic digester from wastewater... | reverse complement strand
TATCCCGACGGGCTCATAACCCGTAGACCGATGGTTCAAATCCATCCCTCGCTATACTTCTTTTCAGGTATTGTCTTCATGATTCCTGGTATTCATCCATATTACGACCAGTTTATCAGAATAGCTGGTCTTTTTGACAGGACATGTAATTACCGGATAAAGGAAATTTTCCTTGGAGATGCAGAAAATTTCAAAATATCCTGTATTTTTGTCACACTTGATGATCTCAGACAGGTGATCATCTGGGATTGTTCAAAAAAGACAAATCTGCCTGGCAACATAAAAAATGAACTCATAAAACACCTTCAAAACTCCGGGGCATATGCAGGATATCTCTTTCTTCAGGATGCAGTTGTCCAGGCCATTAGCATGCGGGGGCCGAGACTGGAGTTTGAAAGGGGGGCGTATCCATATCCTGAACTACCTGGTGAGGATGTCATCTGTGAATATCAGGAGATAACCCTGGCCCTTGACAGCTACCTTGACCAGCTTCATAAGACTGTTTCCCGGATTTTTTTCAGGGTCTATGGAGAGGGTGAACTGGCTAAGCAGGAACTGATCGTCCTTTCATGCATCCTGAAAATTTTTTTTAGAAAAATCCTGCTTGAACATGGGATTGATATCGATGCCCTGGAAGGTTCCCTCATGCATGATCTCATCACTCTTGGTTCTGCTATACCAAAGTACCTGGATAATGGACCTGAACCTTGGGCAGACCAGGTTATATCTTCAGTTATGGTGGAAGAGGGATGCTCAGTCAGGGTGCCTGAACCAATTCGTATTCACCTTACAGACCCGGTCATGGTAAACCGTGCCATCCGAAGACTTTTAAACAGGGGGAAGATGATCCGGAAGAAGAAGGCAGAATATACGGCAGGAGGATGTGATCTCTCATCTTTATTCTCATCCCAGGTCTTTGCCCACGTGGTAAGAGGTTTAAAAGAGGCGGACAAGCCAACTGCAATTATCGACCCGCTTGCAGGAGACGGGGAATTAGCCCTGGTTATTCTCAGGCTTTTTGACAGCCAGGAAAAGTCACCGTCTGACTATTTCAGGAAGATAGCAGGTGCCATATTTACTGCAGATCCATCCCTCTCATCGGTGATGCTGACAAGGTTCGGACTGGTATTGCAGATGATGGATGGCAGATTAATGCATCCGGACATGCTTCGGCCATGCCCCTGGAATATTATGGACATCTTTTGTTCAAATGTGAGACCGGGAAACACCCTGCTTACCAGGGAGATAGAGGATGAGTACTTATCAGTCCAGCAGGCAAAAGAAGCGGTCTGCTCCATGAGACCGATAGACCAGTGCTGGCTTATGGAACTTACAGATACCAGGGCCATGCTCATAACCGCACCATGCAGGAAGATGAACCTGAAAACCCCGGAGATGGGGCAATACCTGTGCAAACGGTTTAAATCATATTCACATGAGGCCATGACTGCCCTTTATGCTGCAGAACTTGCTATCCGCACTTTAAATCATGATTCATATATCTTTTTGCCTTCCAGCTGGCTATCAGATATGCATGCAGCCCAGTTCAGGAAGATGCTAAGAGAGAGCAGGGTAACGAAGATAATTCTTGAAGAACCATCAGAAAGCGGGAGAATACATGAGTCCTGGTCGTGTATCAGCGCAGGGGAACCTTTACCATCGATCATGATAACAAGGATTGCAGATGATGGATTTACCAGATCATATCCCCTGATAAAAGAGGATCTTCCGGAGACTGACGGGTGGAACCTTGAAGATCCATCAGGAAAGGAGATACTGAATTGCCTGGCAAAGGACACGGTCCCACTATCTGAATACTGCCTTGGAGCTCTGTACAGGCCTTGTGACATGGAAAGAAAGACAGGATGCTTTCTGTCAATACAATTCAGACAAGGACAGCTGCTGGTCTTATCAGGAGAATCCCCAGACAGGAATGCAGACCTTATCATCAAAGGACCTGATAAATATCTTGAAGGTCTTCTCCAGTCAGAACTGATCAGCTGGTACTGCAGGTTCGTGACCAGGACCAGGTCTGCTGTTCATCCAGAGCAGCTCATCGCTGCAATACCTGTCCATCAGCCAGACTGGTTTTCACCGGAAGAGAGAATGTATGTAAAGCAGATAACAGAATCATTACGTGAAAGATCTTTTTTAACACGCAAGTTACAGTACTCAAAGGCTTTTCATGACAGGGAGAGGATAAGGAAAAAGCTCCTTCTGGCGGATGAAATGCTAAATGAAGGAGTGTATTCCTTATACCAGGTTCCAGTCACTCTCCATGAACAGCTGTCCTTTGAAAGCATGAGAACAATTCATCAGTTCCTGAGATAATCATCTTACATTAAATGATCATCAGGCAGTTTTTCATTCCAGGTATAGCTCACAGTTCATACCTTCTTGGAGGGGTATCCTCCTGCATGATCATTGATCCGGCCCGTGATCCGGATATCTATATTCATGCTGCAGAAGAGGAAGGATTTACAATCACGGGGATTTTAAAGACTCATCTCCATGCTGATTTCATATCCGGTCACCTTGACCTCCATGAAAGAACAGGTGCACCGATATATGCCCCGAAAAGCGCCGCATGTGAGTTTTTACATCAGCCGGTAAGTGATGGCTCCAGGTTTACCCTTGATGACTGCGAAATCTCTGTTATCGAGACACCGGGCCATACTCCGGAGCATGTGAGTTATATCGTCACTCACCTAAGCAGTGGAAATGAGCCGGTTGCCCTCTTTTCCGGAGATACCCTTTTTGTAGGAGATGTTGGAAGGCCTGATCTCTTTCCCGGCCGTGCCAGAGAGCTGGCAGGGGCATTATATGACTCGCTGCATGAGAAGATCATGAAACTTCCTGACCATTGTGAAGTCTATCCTGCCCATGGTGCCGGAACATTCTGCGGGAGATCATTATCGGCAAAGCGCACGACTACAATCGGGTATGAAAGGAGGTTTAACCCTGCTCTGCAGATCAGGGACAAGATGGCTTTCATCCATGAACTTACAAGTAATATGCCCCCTTCTCCTGATCATTTCAGCCGTTGCTCAGACATTAACAGGAGAGGCCCTGCCCTCTTATCATCACTCCCGCCAGTGACAGGGATCAGACCTCGGACCGTGAAGGACCTCCTTGCAAAAGGTGCATATGAGATCCTTGATACAAGAAGGTATGATGCATTTGGATCTGTCCATATCCCAAAAAGCTGGAACATCAGTAATGAATCCAACTTCCCAACTTTCGCCGGCTGGGTAATTCCCCCTGACAGGGATATTCTTCTTGTGGTTCACAGTCCTGAAGAGATATCAAAAATCGTCTCCACGCTACGTAAAGTCGGATTAGAACGCATTTCTGGATATGTTGAAAAAGGTGCGACTGGATGGGCTCTTGCAGGCAATGTTGTAGACCATGTTCATACGATATCTGTTCATGAACTGGACAGGATGTTACATGCCGGTGAGGAGTTAATGGTACTTGACGTAAGAACAGCAGGAGAGTTTGCCGGTTATCACATCCCTGGATCGGTCAATATACATTGGCCTGATCTCAGGACAAGGTGCATTGAGCTGCCAGCAGACAGGCAGATTGCAGTTATTTGTGGGACAGGTTCCAGGGCTTCCATTGCATGCAGCATACTAAAAAGGAACGGGTATTCGTATATATCCATTGTTACCGGGGGGTATACCGGATGGATAGCAGGGGGCCTGCACCAGGTATGAGAAAACGATATTTTCCTTTACAAGCCAATCTGTTTAATTCTTTTCAGATTTTCATCATCAATGTAATAATAAAACGTTTTTCCTTTCTTTATTTTAGAGATTAATTTCATATCTTCAAGGTGGTGTAAATCTGTTCTTGCACTCTCTCTTGCGATGGCAAACTTTCCAGATATCTGAGAGATGGTATACTCCTGGTTTAAATTTTCAACCAGTTCGATAAGGATTCCGGCCTGCCTCTGAGTAAGTTCTTCTGTTGAACGTGCAATAATTTGTGCTTTTAATTGAGTTTCCTGGGCTGATTTTATGTATTTAATTAATTCGTCTAATGCCCGGTTCATGCAATCAGTGTGGTACCTGACAAAATATGTCAGATCCATCCCGTCATATTCAGAATACAGGTATGCGAGTGAGTACTGGTTTTTTGTTTCCAAAATTATTTTTGATATCGAGAGGTATTCCATTAACCAATAACCCTGGGACATTGTATTCCAGTAAAAAAGACTTCTTGCAGTCCTACCATTACCGTCATTAAACGGGTGGATATACCCAATTAAAAAATGTAATACGATCCCTTTGATAATGGGGTGGGTGGAGGTTTTGTCATGTATTCCGTTTATAAAATCACATAAATCATCTACCAGGGGTTTTACACTTTCAAAATCAGGTGGAATGTGATGAATCGTTCCATACACAGGATCTATCACCTTTATTTCATTATTATCGCGAAAAAGCCCCACATCTTCATCAGGTATTGTGTCTTTTGTTACGGATCTTTGAATTTCAAGAATGGACTCCGGGGTAATTGATCTACCCAGATGTTTCTTAATCATCTGGAGAGTTTCATAGCTATTCATCACCATCCGCTCCCCTTCATTTCGGGGGCTTTTTTTCTTTTCAAGCATCTCCCTTGCGGCTTTTCTTGTTGTAACCGCCCCTTCCAGAATACTTGAGGCAATCGCTTCTTCAATCAGGGAATTTTCAATATATCTATCTTCTAATTTTAATTCACGGTTTTGAATCTGAATGTTTCCAGACAAGTACCTGTCATACCGATGGAGACTTTGGATGATTTCCGGTAATAAATTGTATTTAAGTAAAACTGGGGAATATAGCAGGGGATCTGATCTCGAGCTCCGTAAGATCTTCATCATCGCCCAGACTTCATTTCTTTCATCTGCTTTTGAGATTCGATACTTTAATTCATCCCAATACAGATACTTTGAGTTATTTCTGTCTACAAGTTCTCTAAACATCTCATTTTGATAATATTTTGAAACTATTGAAGAAAGAAAGGTGGAATTCGGATTTTCAGGGGGGTTTTCGGGCAGTTTCCTCATTTTGAACCTCTTATAAAAAAATAAATCAGAACAATGCATGTCCTATATAAAGCCTGCCAATCTGGTGGATATTGGTAGATGCTGGTAGATAGGATATGATAGTTTATAAAATCTACCAACCTGGTAGATATTGGTGGATATTGGTAGATGAGCTTGTATAAACTTACGGAAAACCTCGATTCTGACAAAATTCTCACATTGATATTTTATAGACTGTGTAAGACCTTCCCTGATGAACAATTGCATATGGAAAGAATTGGAAAGAACTTTTTAACCAGGTTCGTAACATTCATTCTTTGTACTGGCTGATTAAGGACGTGGACAGTCATCACTATCCACCACATCATCTTCATGAAAAAAAAACGGCATTGAGCCTGAAACGCTTATAGGCCTGGACCGGGAATTGAACCCAGATCGAGGGAACCACAATCCCTTAGGATAGCCATTACCCCACCCAGGCAGGTTGCACCATATATTTTAGCCGGCAGATGACTTGAATTTATCCATGCATCATGACAAGTCAGGGTAAGATCCTTAACCATGCCAGGAAAGGATCCATGGCAGGCAATCCCTAACGGGAATCAGATATGGTCGAAGTTTCTTCATCATATCATAAAATCTGAAAAGTATGTGGACTTAAAAGTCTTAAAACGATCTTTTTTGAGGAAATTAGTAAGTCTGGCATTAAACTATATTACCCGTGACCGCTGATGTATACCACATTATCTGATCCTCTCCCAGGAAGGATATCCCCTGTTTTCAAATAGCACCGGGACTGGACGGCAAAATAAATGCGGTGGTGGAAAGGTGGGTAAAAAAACAGCAAAGAAAAATAAAAACGTAGGAAATTCACCCCATATCAGAACTCCCATTGTCTGCGTCCTTGGGCATGTGGATCATGGAAAAACATCCCTGCTGGACAGGATAAGGGGATCCTCCGTTGTAACCGGTGAGGCAGGAGCGATAACGCAGCATATCGGCGCAACAATAGTGCCAATTGACTCGATTATCAACATGAGCGGTGGAATGAAGAACCTGAATATCAGTATCCCCGGTCTTCTCTTCATTGATACTCCCGGTCATCATGCCTTTACCACTCTTCGGGCACGTGGAGGGGCACTCGCTGACATGGCCATCGTGGTTGTTGATATCAACCAGAATTTTCAACCCCAGACGATCGAAGCCATTCAGATACTTCGCAACTTTAAAACACCCTTCGTTGTTGCCGCAACAAAGCTGGACAGAATTCACGGGTGGAGACCTACGGAAAAATCTCCATTCCTGAAGAGCTTTGCAACACAGAATGAACGTGTAACTCTCATGGTCGAGACAAAAATCTATGATATTGTTGCGGTCCTTGCAGAACACGGATTTTCATCCGAACGGTATGACCGGGTATCAGATTTCTCCAAGAACCTGGCAATTGTCCCTGTAAGTGCCCATACCGGTGAAGGAATCTCTGATCTCCTTATGGTTCTGATAGGCCTTGCACAACGGTACATGGAGGAGGCCCTGGCACTGACCGTTGACGGGCCGGGATCAGGCACGGTCCTTGAGGTTAAGGAAGAGAAAGGACTGGGCGCCACAATTGACGTCATCCTTTTTGACGGGACCATCAGGGTCGGGGATGAGATAGCAGTTGCAACCACTGACGGTGTTCAGACAACCAAGGTCAGATCTCTGCTCCAGCCCAGGCCCATGCAGGAGATACTGGTTGAAGACCGGTTCTCGCGGGTGAAGGAAGTCATTGCCGCTGCAGGAGTGAAGGTCAGCGCTCCCGGACTTGACCAGGTGATTGCCGGTTCACCAGTGCGGGTGACCGGCGATAACCCTGAAGAGATAAAAGCCAGCATTGCCCGGGAAATGACAGAAATAAATGTTACACTCTCACCTGAAGGTCTCGTTATCAAGGCCGATACCATCGGGGCTCTTGAAGCATTGTGCAAGGAATTATCCGCGCATGAAATTCCGGTCATGAAAGCCGAGGTCGGCCAGGTCAGCAGACATGATGTAATAGAGGCGGAAACGATTAAAAATCCTCTATACAGGGTTTTGATAGCATTTAATACCCCGGTCCTCCCGGATGCCCAGGATCTTTTAAAAGAGCCTGCATACTCTGAGATGATCCAGTTCTTCTCTGGAAATGTTATCTATCACATTCTTGAAGATTACCTGGAATGGAGGAACAACCTGAAGAGAATAATGGACCAGAAGAGGTTTGAAAAGATAATTTTTCCGGCAAAAATCGTAGTTCTTCCAGGCTGTGTCTTCAGGCAGAACAATCCTGCAGTCGTGGGAGTAAGGATTCTTTCCGGCACTCTCCGAACCGGTGTGAACCTGATAAGGCGTGACGGAAGGAAAGCAGGAACCCTGAAGACCATGCAACTGAGGAAGGAGAACATCCAGGAGGCACAGGCCGGAGACGAGGTTGCAATCTCGATTGAAGGGGCTACAGTTGGCAGGCAGTTTGACGTGGAAGATGAATTAATCGTCAACATTCCGGAAAAGCACGTGAAAATTCTGGAGACTGAGATGCTCTCTCACCTGAGCGAGGATTCAAAAGAGGTTCTTAGCGAGTATATAAATCTTTATCGTCGGGAGAATCCCTTCTGGGGGAAATAGAATTATTAAGGATATATACCAACCTGTAAGGAGACTTCTCAGCATTGCCTGAGTGATGGGTTCTTCGGATCGGAAAAGAATAAAAAAAGTAGCGATCGTAGAATTAAAAAAAATGGTGATGAATTATGGTTGATTTTAAGGTAGTTCTTTCAGATCCGGCAACCGGCAAGGCATACAATATTGATGCCAGTGGCGCAGGGGCCGGTATATTTGTAGGTAAGAGTATTGGTGATGAGATAGATGGTTCCCCACTTGGCTTTGAAGGATACAGGATCCGTATTACCGGTGCATCTGACCGGAATGGAACCCCGGCAAGAAAAAGCCTCCAGTTTGCCGGAAGGCGCAAAATCCTCATGACTGGCGGGGTAGGGTTTCACCCGGTTGTTGAGGGTGAACGCCGGAGAAAGATGGTACGCGGTGGGGAGATATCCCCGGACTTTGTTCAAATAAATGCGATTGTTACAACCCAGGGTTCTAAAACTCTTGCAGAATATTTCGCTCCGGCAGAACCGGAAGCTCCGGCTGCAGAATAAATAACATCAATCTTTTTTGAGTAATGCCTGTTTTAGTTGATCAAGAAGATCCATAAACTGGATATTATCTCTTTTTGCCACAATTATCAGCGCAGCTTCTGGCCTTATGTTTCCGTCAAACCGCTCTGTGATCAACTCGTTCATCCGTGCAACCACCTCTTCAGGCTCCTTTCCAGTCTGGCCGGTGATACGATCCAGAAGCTGTTCAAATGGTTCATGAATATCAAATATGGATGATGAAGGTTTGTAACCGATAGGAATACGGACATCTGCAAGATCGAAGAGAGGGTAATACATCTCCCCGTCCATTCCCAAAAGCTTCTGCTCTACTCCCCGGTGAATCAGGAGATCAACCTGTTCACGGTCCATCCACCGCCTGTCAAAGGCATAATAATAAATTAATTCACTTTTACCAAGTTTTTGAACCCTGCTATGATAAAAGGGTGCAGCTAGTGCGGTTTTGAGTGTCATACCAGATTACCGTTTAAGAAACCTGGTAATCAGTTTGTATTTTTGGACTCTTCATTCTTTTTTCTGCAACACTGTAGGTGGCAAAAATTTCTACAATAATACAGCCAGAGCTTTTTGAACACTTTTGATGGTGAAAAACACTTGGCCAAAAAAAATTTGTTTATTCTATCAGGACAGCGTTGATTACGCCATGCTGACCAGGTCTGCTGGTAATGCGTGCAGGTCCCAGTTCGGTTCTGATGATTGCACCACGAGTGAGAAGATTACGCCGGACATAGTTCGGGTTTGCTGAGTTCTCTTCCACTTTTTCAATCTTTACTTTTTTCGTCTCTCCGGTCTTCGTATTGCTGACAACAGCAAACTCACAACGGAGTGCCCGGACCTTACTGTTGCCACCGTAGGTCCTGGATACTTTTCTACGTTCAATACCAATATGGGTTTCAGCCGGAGCTGACCCAATCTCCCTGCGCTTTTTTCCACAAGACGGATTATACCTGCCGCCGGTGGATTTCCGAACAGAACGGCCTTGCCATTGCATAATATCTCTTCCTTTGGTATCATTTACCCGGAGTGGGAGAGCCGGGTAAACCACGGAGTCTTATACATATCCCTCACACCAGTATATAAGACACCGCTTAAGAGAGGATCTCATCGATCAGGCTGTCGATCCCATCACCGGTCTTCATATTCGTTTTAAAGATCTTCATGCCAGGATTGTATCTTAACATATCCTGTTCCATCCGGTTCAGGTCTGCGCCGACTGCCTCAGCAAGGTCAATCTTATTCAGTACAGCAATAGTACAGCCGCGAAACATCATCGGGTGCTTGTTAACGACATCATCACCCTCTGTTGCAGAGACAACAACGATGCGTTTTTCCGCGCCAAGCTCAAAATCTGTCGGACATACCATGTTTCCTACATTCTCGATAAACAGGATATCAATATCACTTAGCGGGAGATGCTCAAGGGCATGTTCAATCATATGCGCATCAAGATGGCACTCTTTCCCGGTGTTCACGTTTTCAGCCGGGATACCAAGGGCGACAACCCGCTGAAAATCGTCATCACCATAAACATCACCCGCGATCGCCGCAGCTTTCAGCCCCCTGCTTTTCAGTTTAGGAACGACTTTTTCGATCAATGTTGTCTTTCCTGATCCAATTCCCCCAAGCAGGTCAAAAGCTCTGACCCTGTGGGCATGAAGGTGCGCGGCATTAGCATCAGCCAGTTTTTTATTGGCCGAAAAAATATCTTTTTCGATTGAGATATCGATATGATGCATATCATAACGTCTCTCCCGCTGGAACTATTATAGGTTCAGATTGCAGATATGTGAGAATGGATAAGGGAGTGATCCTCTACCCCTGTTACTTTGACCGTGAGCTGATGCGATCAGAAGGGCGCAGAGTCTCCCTGGACACAGGTGTCTCAAATCCGGAACCAGGGGATATCGAACGCATACTGAAAGCAAACAAGATTCCATATATCCGCGAACCAAAACCCCACCCTGCATATTGGTGGAAAAATCAGGGCAGATTTGTCGTTGACTATACCGGGCCAAAAAGGGAACTTGTTGCACTGATCAGCACAGGACTTAAAAACAGAGGAAAACAGAACTGACCATGTACGATTTTCATACCCATACTCTCCTTTCCGACGGGGGCCTTCTTCCAGCCGAACTACTGAGAAGAATGCAGGTTCTTGGATATTCAGTAGTTGGCATCACTGATCATGTTGATGCAAGCAATATTCTGGAGACGCTCCAGTCACTTGAACGGGTATCAAAATCTGCCGAAAACATGGGGATCAGATTAATTCGCGGAGTGGAGATAACCCATGTTCCTCCATCAGAGATCCCTGAGCTTGCCTTGTATGCAAAAAATAACGGAGCAGAGATAGTTGTTGTTCATGGCGAATCCCCCGTGGAACCGGTCATGCCAGGGACTAATCATGCAGCAGTCTCCTGTCCTCATGTTGACATCCTTGCACACCCTGGTCTTATCACCAAGGAAGATGCATCCCTGGCAGAAAAGCACAATATCGCCCTTGAGATCACGGCCAGGGGAGGACATAACAGGACAAACGGACATGTTGCCAGGATTGCAGATAAAACCGGTTGCCTTTTGGTAGTGGACTCAGATACACATCAGCCCGGGGATCTGATGTCAGCAAGGGACAGGGAGATTATCGCATCTGGTGCAGGAATACCAGATAAAATACTTAACAACCTTCTCTCAGCTGAGGAAAACGAATTCTGTCACCGGTTTACGTAATACTTAATAATTGTCATAACTATTAAATACTACTTGTTTGAACATATATAGGTTGCTTATCATATCTCCGGTGGGGGGATACAGGCATTTTTGGGGGCGATGCATTGGTACGGGCTATTGGAAGAGTAAAAAGTAAATTCGGTCATCATATCCTGATTGTTGAGTGTGATGCAGCAAAACTTCCCCGCCTGTATAGTAAAGTTCTTGATAAACGTTGGAAACCAGTGGGTAAACTTATCGATATCTTCGGTAATGTCACGTCGCCGTACGCTGCGGTATTGACCAATATAGAGGAGCCCTCACGTCTCATCGGCGAGAAGCTCTTTATTAAATAGAGGAAAGTATGTCAGAAGAGATTGAAAAACTCAGGACCCTTCAAAAAGAGAGGGAGGCCCTTAAGAACAGGCTGACCGGTAAGGTAACTGAAAAGCAGAAAAAGATTGAGAATCAGACCGAATCACAGTGTCCGGAATGCGGCAGCAGGCAGCTTGTTCATGACTATGAGCGGGCTGAGCTGGTCTGCCAGCAATGTGGCCTTGTCATTGATGCCGAATTTATAGATCGCGGACCTGAATGGCGTGCTTTTGATCATGACCAGCGGATGAAGAGATCCCGTGTTGGAGCACCAATGACCTTCACTATCCATGACAAGGGTCTTTCCACCATGATTGACTGGAGAAACCGTGACAGTTATGGAAGGGCAATATCATCCAAGAATCGTGCACAGCTGTACAGGCTTAGGAAGTGGCAGCGCCGTATCAGGGTAAGCAATGCAACAGAGCGAAACCTTGCCTTTGCATTATCAGAGCTGGACCGGATGGCTTCGGCACTTGGCCTGCCAAGGAATGTAAGAGAGACTGCGGCCGTGGTTTACCGTGATGCAGTTGATAAAAACCTCATCCGTGGCCGGAGTATTGAGGGGGTTGCAGCTGCGGCATTATATGCAGCATGTCGTCAGTGCAGTGTTCCAAGAACTCTTGATGAGATTGCTGAGGTCTCACGAGTATCCAGGAAAGAGATCGGCCGGACTTACAGGTTCATATCCCGCGAACTTGGGCTTAAGCTCCTGCCAACTTCACCTATCGATTATGTACCAAGGTTCTGTTCAGGGCTGCAACTAAAAGGTGAGGTCCAAAGCAGGGCGGTTGAGATTCTCAGGCAGGCAGGAGAGCGTGAACTGACATCAGGAAGAGGCCCTACAGGTGTCGCCGCTGCTGCCATTTATATATCGTCAATTCTTGGCGGAGAAAGAAGAACACAGCGTGAAGTTGCAGAAGTTGCCGGTGTGACGGAAGTTACCATCAGGAACCGGTACAAGGAACTTGCGGAAAAATTAGATATCGAGATCATCCTTTGATCTCATTTTTGGGCTCGTAGATCAGTGGGAGATCGCTGTGTTCGCAACGCAGAGGCCGCGGGTTCAAATCCCGCCGGGTCCATCACCTTTTCCAGTCTTTTTTTTCAGGCCCCCTGGCCGCAAAGGCATTCCATGTCAATGACACTTCGAAGCGTGCCTGGCAGAACGCGGTGCTGCATTCCCTCTATTCCCATCACTGAAAAGTACAGGAGTGTATTGTTATCATCGCTGATTACCTCCGGATCCATCAGCCAGGCTCCAGGCTCCAGGGTTTCGAGCACCCGCATTGGGGCAAAACCTGAAAAGTCAAGACCATTGCCGGAGATGGAGAAGAAGATCCTCTGTCCCTTGGATTTTGGAGTAGTATCCACGTAAAAGATGCCGGTTCTTCCGTCAGGTAGTAATATGGCTGAAGGATCAGTTCCATACCGGATCCTTACTCCTTCTTCTTTTTTCCAGGAAATACCCATGTCATCAGATATTGCACTTTTTATTCCAATACCAGGAATGGAATAATAAAGCCTGATTGTTCCACCTTTGTAAATAACCCCGGTTGGAACAGAAGGATATTCCAGGGTGCCTTGCACATTGTCCTCGTCTTTGAATAACCGTTCTTCACCTGAGAATATCCTCCCGTCGTTAGAAAAGGCCAGGTGCAGGGAATGTTCATGACCGGTTGTCTGCCGGTAGACCATCCTGTACGTTCCGTCAGGAAGGGAAAAGACCCAGGGTTCTGTCCTGAAAACATTCCCTTCGGCTGGGACTTTAAGGCAGGGCTCACCATTCCTTTCCCAGGAGATCCCGTCAGAGGAATACATGCACATGATCCCCTCTCCCCACCCGCTGTAATACGCCATCAAAGTACCATCTGGCAGCCGGATAAGATCATAGGCAGTTCCATCAAGGAAAGATTGTTCTGGTGTTCCGACACATTCACCAATCCTGACCAAGGCAGGAACATGAACCAGGTCAGCATTGAGAAAAGAGAAGTCAACAGTTGTCAGTTTATCAGCCTGAACAGAAACATTCATTGTCTGTGAGAAAAATCCTTCAGGTGACAGCCTGACAAGGTAGTATCCTTCAGGGAGATCAGGTATATCTGCCGGTGTGAGCCCCCAAAACACGTCGTCGATGTAAACCGGAACCGATGGAATATCAGCATTAATTTCAAGTGCACCATAATCTGCTGCAACAGGAACCATGAGAAAAAGAAACCCGGAAATGATCAGCAGCAGAATCTTCATAAGATGAGATCTGTCAGACAGAGATATGTATTTTCGGTTTGTCCATGTGGCTTCTCATTCAAAAACTCTTCCATTTTAAAAAATCCAATCCATGTACTTACCTTAAATCAATGACTTCGCAGGCATAGCCGGTATAC